>Ga0070730_10005175_pt1 | contig 11293 bp, 11 predicted proteins | sample Coa_R1_3_FD_66447 | JGI IMG/M metagenome (GOLD analysis project Ga0070730, IMG submission 66447) | Surface soil microbial communities from Centralia Pennsylvania, which are recovering from an underground coalmine fire - Coalmine... | ecosystem: Environmental > Terrestrial > Soil > Unclassified ... | reverse complement strand
ATCACGGGCATACGGTCGTCCTAGCCCTCCGCTCGGCCATCGAGTCGAACTTGCGCGCGTTTGAGCGCGTCGAGTCACCGGCTGGGCAGATGGCCGCGGCCGTGGCCCTGGTCCTGGTCGAGGCCGCCGGCGAGCCTTGCGTGCCGATCTTTCAGCGCACCGCTCGGATGCGGCGGCACTCGGGGCAGATGGCGCTGCCCGGTGGGCGCACGCAGGAGGACGAGAGCGCGGAGGAGGCGGCCATCCGGGAGCTGAACGAGGAGCTCGGCCTCGCGGTGGACCCTGGCGACGTGCTGGGGCGCCTCGACGACTTCGACACGCGCTCCGGGTTCACGATCACGCCCGTCGTGATCTGGAGCGGCGCCTCGGCCGACCGGCTGAAGCCGTCGAACGCCGAGGTGGAGCACCTCTTCGTGGTGCCGATCAGCATCCTCCGGCAGGCCGTCGCGGCGGCTCGGCCCGGACCGTCGGACGAGTTCTCATTGCGGCTGCCCTGGGTCGAGGTGTTCGCTCCCACTGCGGCGATGCTCTACCAGTTCAGCGAGGTCGCGCTCGACGGCCGGACCGTTCGCGTCGCGGACTTCTACCAGCCGCCCTGGACCCATCGCTAGCGGTCGCGGATCAGAGACAGGACGCGGTCCGGTGTGAAGGGCAGGATGGTCTCGGTCGTACCCAGCGCGTCCGCGATGGCGTCGGCGAGCGCCGCCGTCGACCCGATCGTGCCGCCCTCGCCGATGCCCTTGGTGCCCAGCTCGTGGACGGTCGACGGCGTAACGAGGTGCTTGATCTCCACCGACGGCGTCTCGCCGGAGGTCGGGAGGAGGTAGTCCATGAAGCTTCCACTGAGCAGCTGCCCGTCGGCGCTGTAGCTGATCTCCTCGAGCAGCGCCGCCCCGACGCCCTGCGCCACCCCGCCGGCGACCTGGCCGTCGATGATGGCGGGGTTGATGATCGTGCCGCAGTCCTCGACGATGACGTAGCGCAGGATCTCCACCGCGCCGCTGCCGGGGTCGACCTCGACCTGGCAGACGTGGGTGGCGTACGGGTGCGAGGCCTGCACCGGGTCGTACGTGACGGACACGTCGAGGCGGTGGCCACCGTTTTCCTCGGGTTCCGAGCGTGCCAGGTCGGCCAGAGTCAGGCCCGCGGCCTCGCCGTCGATCGCGATCTCTGCGCCGCGGATGGAGAGCCGGTCCGCAGGCTGGTCCAGCCGCCACGACGCCGCTTCAAGGATCTCCCGCCTCAGCTGCCGGGCCGCCCGGTCGGCGGAGGTGGCCGCGGTGACCGAGCTGCGGCTCTGAAACGAGCCGGTCCCGCTCGCGACGATGGCCGTGTCGGTCTGCTCGACGATCACCGCCACCGGATCCACGCCGATCTGCGCCGCCGCGATCTGGGCGAACGTCGTGTGCACGCCCTGACCGATCGCAGGACAGCTTGTCTGCAGGTGCACGCGTCCTTCTTTTCCCAGCCACACGCGAGCGGTGTCGGTGCCGGGGATGCCGGCCATGCCGCGCCCGACGAAGGTCGACGAGCCCGCACCTGTGAACTCGACGTACGTCCCGATCCCGATCCCCAGCAGGCGACCCGCCGCGCGCCCGCGCGCCTGTTCTGCCCGCGCGCGCTTGTAGTCGAAGGCGGCGAGCGCGGCCTCTAGGGCGGCAGGATAGTCGCCCGACTCGTACGGGTGGCCGGTCGCCGCGGCGTACGGCATCTGGGCCGGGGTGACGAGGTTGCGGCGCCGAACCTCGGCCGGGTCGAGCTGGAGCCGCGCGGCCACCAGGTCCATGAGGCGCTCGTGCGCGAGCACCGCCGTGACCATGCCCACGCCCCGATACGGCCCCTCGGGGCAGCGGTTGGTGACCAGGGCGTACGAGTCGTATTCGTAGTCACGGATGTCGTAGGGCCCGGGGATGAGCCCGGCGCACGTCAGGGGATCGAGCAGCGGGCCGTGCGGCCGGATGGCGTAGGCGCCGATGTTCGACAGCACCTTCGCGCGCAGGCCCAGGACCCGGCCGTCCTTGCGCACCGCGGCGCTGAGGCTGATCCTCTGGTCGCGCGCGTGGTTCGCGGACTGCAGGTGCTCCGAGCGGTCTTCGATCCACTTGACCGGCCGGCCCAGGCGCATCGCGATCCAGGCGACGAGGATCTCCTCCACATATACGTGGGCCTTGAGCCCGAACGCACCGCCGACGTCCGGGGTCACGACCCTCGCCTGCGCAGGATCGAGGCCAAGGCATTCGGCGATCGCCTCGCCCACCGCGTGGGGCGCCTGCGTGGAGGTCCATGCGGTGACACCGCCGGCGCCATCCGGTGCCGCCACGACGCCGCGGCCCTCCATCGGCGCACCAGATACACGCGGGTGCGTCATCTCGCCCTCGACGACGACGTCCGCCTCGGCGAAAGCCCGGGCCACGTCGCCGAACGTGCGGTGGGCGAAGTGGTAGCGGTTCTGCGCGAGGGCTTCGTGGACGAGCGGCGCGCCTTCGGCCATCGCGTCTTCGAACGTGCTGATCGCCGGCAGTGGCTCGAGGTCGGCCTCGATCAGGTCCAGCGCGTCCTCGGCCTCGTACCGGCTGCCGGCAACGACCGCGGCCAGCACCTCGCCGACGTAGCGCGCGCGGTCGGTCGCGACGATCGGCCACTCCGGGACGGCGACGCCGGGCGTCGTGAGGTGGACTCGCATCGCCGCGCAGGAGCCCTCGAGGTCCGCCGCCGTGAACACGGCGGCGACTCCCGGCGAGCTGCGCGCCGAGCCCCCGCCGATGCTCCTGATGCGCGCGCTCGCCAGCGGGCTGCGAAGCAGGGCCACGTGCAGGCAGCCCTCCGGTTTCACGTCGTCGATGAAGCGAGCCGTGCCGCGCAGCAGCGGGCCGTCCTCGAGCCGCGGCAGGCTGGTGCCGACGGCTCCATCGGCGCGGCCACTCGCGGCGGTCGAGTCCTCAGGGCTTGACAGTGCGGACAATTAGTACATCTTGTCGCACGGGATCGGGACCTCTCCGCTCCGCAAGGAGGACTGGCCGCTGATCCGTGGGGAGGGGACGTACGTCGCCGACTTCAAGCGGCCCGGAATGGTCCACGCGTTCGTCGTGCGCAGCCCGCTGGCCCACGCCCGCTTCACCCGCATCGACAAGGACGCCGCTCTCGCCGCGCCTGGCGTGATCGACGTGATCACAGCGGAGGACCTGCCCGACCGCGGGCGGCCGATCCCGACGCGGATGTTTCACGACGTGGCGTCGAACCGGTTCCTGCAGCGCCCGCTCGCCGACGGGGTCGTGCGCTACTCGGGCGAGCCGGTGGCGGTGGTGATCGCCGAGACGCGCTACCTGGCCGAGGACGCGGCCGAGCTGGTGCACGTCGACTACGAGGCTCTCGACGTGGTTCTCGACCCTGACGACGCGATGGCGCCTTCGGCGCCGCTGCTGCAGCCGGACGCCGGCACCAACGTCGCCGGTCACCTGGTGGTGGAGGACGGCGACGTCGAAGGCGCGTTCCGAAACGCCGACTTGATCGTCAAAGAGGAGTTCCGGATCCAGCGCCACGCGGCCGTGCCACTCGAGACGCGTGGCCTGGTGGCGGAATACGACCCGCAGGCCGAGTCGCTCACCGTCTGGGGGGCGGCCAAGATCCCGCACGTCAACAAGGCCATCCTCGTGCGCCTGCTCGGCTGGGCCGACGCCTCCCGGGTGCGCATGGTCGAGCTTCATGTCGGCGGCGGCTTTGGAGCCCGCGGCGAGTTCTACCCCGAGGACTACCTGATCCCCTTCGCGGCCATCCGTGTTGGGAGGCCCGTCTCTTGGGTCGAGGATCGTGAGGAAAACCTGCGCGCGTGCAACCAGTCGCGCGAGCAGGTCCACCGCGCGGAGCTGGCGGTGAAGAAGGATGGCACCTTCCTCGGGCTGCGCGACACGTTCACAAACAACACCGGCGCGTACGTCCGCACGCACGGAATGACCGTGCCGGGGCTCAGCGTCTCGATGCTGCCGGGCCCTTATCGCTGGCCCGCGTACCGCGGCGAGTACCGCAGCGTGGTCAGCAACAAAACGCCAGGTGGGACATATCGCTCGCCAGGGCGGTTCGAGGCCAACTTCGTGCGGGAGCGCCTCGTCGACATCGCCGCGCGGCGGCTCGGCCTCGATCCCGTCGAGATCCGCCGCCGCAACCTCATCGCGCGCGAGGCCTTCCCGCACGACACCGGGACCCTCTTCGACGGCCACCCCGTTGTCTACGACAGCGGCGACTACGAGCTGTTGCTCGACAAGGCCGTGGCCGCTTTCGACTACGAAGGCCTGAAGCGCTGGCGCTGGGATTCGCCGGTCGAAGGGCTCAAGCGCGGTCTGGGTATCGCCTATTTCGTAGAGAAGGCGGGGCCGGCGGAAAAGGAGTACGCGCGGGTCGAGATCGGCGAGGACGGCGCTGTGGCGGTCTTCACGGGGACGGCTTCGCTCGGGCAGGGCGTCGAGACAGTTCTCGCCCAGGTCTGCGCCACGCACCTCGGGGTCCCGTACGAGCGCGTGACCGTTGTGCACGGCGACACTGCAGCGATCCCCGAGGGGATGGGCGCGTTCGGCAGCCGGGCCTCGATGCTGGGCGGAGCTGCGGTGATGAAGGCAGCCGAGCACCTGAAGGCAACCCTGCTCGAGGCCGCGGCGGAGGAGCTCGAGGTCTCCGCCCGCGACCTGGTGATGGGCGATGCAGGCTTCTCGGTCATCGGCGCCCCGACGCGCTCGATCTCGCTAAGCAAGCTCGTGACGTCGCGCGGCGGAGTGATCAAGGTCGAGGATCGCTTCGTGTGCGAGCTGTTGGGGTTCCCTTACGGCCTCCACGTCGCAGCCGTCGAGGTCGATCCGGAATCGGGCGCCGTGCGCATCCACCGCTACCTGGTCGCCTATGACATCGGCCGCGTGATCAACCCCGTGCTCGTGCGCGGCCAGATCTCCGGGGGGTTCGCGCAGGGCCTTGGCGGCGCACTGCTCGAAGAGTTCAGCTTCGACGCGACCGGCCAGCCGCTCGCCGCCAGCTTCATAGACTACCTTCTGCCCACGTCGGAGGAGGTGCCGGAGGTCCAGATGCTCATCACCGAGGACGCGCCCTCGCCGCTGAACCCGCTGGGGGTCAAGGGTGCGGGCGAGGCGGGAACTGCCGGCGTCGGCGCGGCCATCGCGAACGCGGTGTCCGACGCGCTCGATGCGGAGGTCACGCGCCTGCCGCTCAACCCACAGCGTGTCGCGGAGCTGGCGAGCGTATGAAGCCCGCGCCGTTCGAGTACGACGACCCAAAGACCGTGGACGAGGCCCTAGAGCTGCTGGCGCGCCATGGCGACCAATGCAAAGTCTTGGCCGGCGGCCAGAGCCTGGTGCCGCTCATGAACTTCCGGCTGGCCCGCCCGGGCAGGCTGATCGACATCAACGGCGTGAGCGAGCTGTCGGGCATCAGGCGAGAGGGCGGCACGCTGTCCGTCGGCGCGATGACCCGCCATGCGGACGTCGAGCGCTCGAACGTGATCGCCGAGTCGTGGCCGCTGCTGCACGAGGCGATCGGCTGGGTGGGCCACGCGCAGATCCGCAATCGCGGCACCGTCGGCGGCTCGGTCGCGCACGCCGACCCGGCGGCTGAGCTGCCCGCGGCCTTCGCCGCGCTCGACGCCCGGTTCCAGGTGCGCTCGAATCGCGGTACGCGCGTCCTCGGCTGGCAGCAGTTCTTCGTCGCGGAGTTCACGACCGCGCTTGCTCCCGACGAGCTCGTGACGTCGGTCGAAGTGCCGGCCCTGGATCACACGACGGGCTCGGCCTTCGTCGAGTTCGCGCGCCGGCACGGAGATTTCGCGCTGGGCGGGGCCGCGGTGACGATCAGGCTCGGCCGCGACGGCCGGTGTGACCACGCGACCATCGCTTTGCTCTCGGCCGGTCCGGCGCCGGTTCGCGCCGGCGCCGCGGAGAAGCAGCTTCGGGGCGCGACGCTGGACGAGCCTGCGATCCGAGCCGCCGCCGTCGAGGCGGTGCGAGGTCTGCATCCGACCTCCGACCTTCACGGAGGCACGGAGTACCGCGTCAAGCTGCTGCGGACGATGACCGAGCGCGCGCTGACCAAAGCCGCTCAGCGCGCGAAGAGGAGCGTGGGATGAGTCGGAACATAGGCATCGAGATCAACGGCCGCGTCGTGCAGGGCGAGGTGGACCCTCGACTGCTGCTGGCGGATTTCATCCGCGACAACGCCGGGCTCACGGGCACGCACCTGGGCTGCGAGCACGGGGTCTGCGGCGCGTGCACCGTGCAGTTCGATGGGCAGCCGGTCAGGTCGTGCCTCATGTTCGCGGTGCAGGCGAGCGGTCATCGCATCGCCACCGTCGAAGGCATGGCGCCCGACGCCACGACGCTGCATCCGCTGCAGCTGGCGTTTCACGAATGCCACGCGCTCCAGTGCGGCTTCTGCACGCCAGGGATCCTGATGACGATGGAGGCCTTCCTCCGGGAAGAGCCGGACCCGACGCCCGAACGCATCCGCAGCGCCCTGGCCGGCAACCTGTGCCGCTGCACCGGCTACCAGAACATCATCACGGCGGTGCGGCTCGCGGCGGATCGCATGAAAGAGGTTCGCGGCTGATGGCCCGGCTCGGCTACGTCGAGCCCGGCGCGTCGCCGGCGGTCGACGACCTGTTCGCGGAAGTCACCCGCATGGGCCGGCCGGTGCTGAACCTTTATCGCGCGCTCGCCAATCAGCCGCCGGCCCTGGCGGCCTTTCTGGAGATGTCGCGCTACGTCCGCTCCGCCTCCAGCCTCGAGCCGGGGATGCGCGAGCTGGTGATCCTGGCCACCGCTCACGAGCTCGGCCAGGGGTACGAGGTGGCACACCACATCGAGGCTGCCGCGCGCGCGGGCGTCGCGCCCGAGAAGGTGGCGGCCGTCGTGCCCGGCGGCTCGCTGGACGCCCTGTGGGCGGCGGAGCGCTGCGCGGTGGAGTTCGCGCGCCAGGTCGCCGTGTCGCGGACGTGCGACGACGCGACGTTCGCACGCCTGCAGTCGCTCTTCACGAGCGAGCAGATCGTGGACCTGGTGCTCACGTGCGGCTGGTACCACCTGTGCGCGGCGATCCTGGGATCGCTGCAGGTGGAGCTGGAGCCAAAAGCGTGATCGTCAGGCGCGATGCGGACGGTTGGACGCTGGTCCGCCAGATGGACCACGCAGAGCACTGCGGCGAGATCTCGCGCGCGTGGCGGTCGGGGCCGTTCGGCGATGGCGCCGTCTCCATCTCGCTCGAGTACGCCGCCACCATGCACGACCTGGGGTGGGCCGAGGTCGACGAGCAGCCCGAAGTCGACGGCCAGGGCAGGCCTCGCAACTTCACGACCTTCGATGAGGCGCGCCACGCGGCGTTCTACTCGGGCGCCGTGCGAACGATTGCGAGGACCGACAAGCTCGCGGCGTACCTCGTCAGCCTCCACGCCACCGGTCTCTACAGCCGCCGGTTCGCGTGGGCGGGATTCCGGCAAATGGACTGGAAAAGCGTCGGCGACGACGGCCGAGAGCTGCTGACCCGCGAGCGGGCTTTCCGCGCGGAGCTGCTCCGCTCAGTCGAGGCCGCCGACGTCGAGTTCGAGTCCGCGTGGCGGTCCTACATGCTGCTCGAGACTTTCGACTACCTGTCGCTGCTCACGTGCTTCGGCCTCGAGAGCGTGGCCTGCGGTCCGGTACCGACTCTTCCCGGCCAGTTCGAGCAGCTGTGTGTGATGCGCGTTGGCCCCTGGGAGGTGGCTCTGGACCCATTTCCGTTCGCGGGCGACCGGCTGGACGTCGACGTCGTCTTCGCGCACGTGGCCGGCGATCGCTTCGAATCGGACGCCGACCTGCGCCGCCGGCTGGAAGGCATCAGACGGGAGACCCGCAAGACGACCTACCGGCCGGCCAACTAAAACCTCAGGCCGCCTTTGCTCGCGTCTCGCGCCGCAGGCGGCTGCGAAGCAGAGATAGCACCGCCGACTCGACCGACGGCGTGACCGGCCCTTCGTCGAGTAACTTGTCCGCTCGGCGCACGAGCCTGCGGCCCAGCGAGCCGTCCAGGTACGAGTCGAGCACCGCCGTGTGCACATAGCTGCGGCGGCAGACGGCCCGTGTGTTGCCGAGGCGCTTCGCCACCCGATCGATCGCGGCGACGACGTTGCGCTTGGCCTCGGTCTCCGACTCGAAGCCCTTGAGCTCGCGCAGCGCGACCGCTGCCAGCACGGTGCCCGCCCAGGTCCGGAAGTCTTTGGCCGTGTAGTCCTCGCCCGTCGTCTCCCGCATGTAGTCGTTGACGTCTTGCGAGGTGACCGTCCGCCGCTCGCCGTTGGCGTCGACATAGGAGAAGAGGTCCTGGCCCGGCAGCTCCTGGCACTGCTTCACGACGCGAGCGACGCGCTTGTCCGTGACCTCGGCATCGACCTCCTTGCCGCTCTTGCCGCGGAAGATCAGCCGGACGGTGCTTCCGCGCACCCTGGCGTGTCGGTCGCGCAGCGTCGTCAGCCCGTACGAGCCGTTCTGGCGCGCGTACTCCTCGTTGCCGATGCGGATCAAGGTCGCCTTCATGAGCTTGATGACGGTCGCCAACACCTTCTCGTGGGTGAGCTCGGGGCGCCGGAGATCGCGCGCCACACGCCGCCTGAGCTTCGGCATTACGCGGCAGAACCCGATCAGGCGCTCGTACTTGCTCGCGTCCCGCAGCGCGGTCCAGCGAGGGTGGTAGCGGAACTGCTTGCGTCCCCTGGCGTCGCGCCCGGTCGCCTGCAGGTGACCGCGGGCGCTCGCGCAGATCCAGACGTCGCTCCACGCGGGCGGGATGGCGAGGCTCTTGATGCGAACCAGGGTGGGCCGGTCGCGGACCGGTCGCTCTTCGGCGTCGCGATACGCGAAGCCCCGGCCGTGCCTCACCCGCCGGATGCCTGGCTGGGCGTCCGACGAGTAGACGAGACCCTCCTCGCGGAGGTCGGGCTGTGGATCGGCCGCTATTTCTTCTTCTGGGCGTTGCTGATGCGGGCCGCGCGCGACTTGCTCATGCCCTTTCGCTTCAACGCCTCGTACGTGTCCTTGTTCTTGATCGAGTTCATCTTCTTGCCTGGCATATTCATGTAACGCGCCACGCTTGAAATCCTGACCTGGCCGCGTCGCTAAGCTGAAATCTCCCCTCAGTTCTGGAGATGGAGGTTCACCCGATGGCTGCGACCAGTCGTGCCGAAGCAACCTGGGAAGGCGATCTGATGAAGGGCGGCGGGACCGTCAAGCCGGCGAGCGGCGCCTTCGCCACCCTGCCCATTTCGTGGGCCACGCGCGCGGAGCGGCCGGGCGGCAAGACGAGCCCTGAGGAGCTGATCGCCGCCGCCCACGCCGCGTGCTACTCGATGGCGTTCTCCAACGGGCTGGCGAAGGCCGGACACCAGGCGGAGCGGCTGGACACCAGCGCCGAGGTGGACTTCGTGCCCGGCAAGGGGATCACGACCATCCGGCTGAGCGTGCGCGGGCGGGTCCACGGGCTCGACTCCAAGGAGTTCGAGCGGCTGGCGGCCGAGGCGAAGGAGGGCTGCCCGGTGTCGCAGGCGCTGAAGGGCAACGTGGACATCAGCCTCGACGCGCGGATGGTGCAGTAGGGGGAGCAGACTCCTCCCCGCTTGCCAAGAGGCTGGGTGGGGACGCCCCCTCTACCCTTACCTCTTGGCCGACGGTGAACCGGAGAGCTCCGGGAAGCTCACCGCGCCTTGCAGGCGAAGGTCCTTGAGGTGCATCTCGACCCAGCGGCGCGGGTCCTTGATCACCTTCATGCCGTCGAGGCAGTCCCACCAGCGCCCGCTCACGTCGCGACCGGCCACCATCAGGAAGGACGGCTGCCGCGCCTTCTGCCATGCCTTCAGCACCGGCGGCATCATGATCCGCCGCGGCGGCGCCTTGTCCGGCAGGGTGAGCTCGCAAGCGAAGAGGTCATCGCCGTAGGCGGCGACGACCGCGCCGGCGGCCAGCGCGCCGCCCAGGTTCTCGACCTCGACCTCGATCGACTGGTTTGGCGCCGGGGCCGACGTGAACGTGAAGCGCGGCCGCGGGCGAACCATGTCGTCCCAGCGCCGGTCGGCCGCGATGCCGACCGCGCGCGCGGCCCGCTCGGCGCGGAAGGCGAAAAACAGCGCCCCCGCCGCGAGCACGGCCGAGACCACGCCCAGGATGATTTCCGGGGACACTCCGCCTCCTATGACGTTCGATTGGCCGTGTTCCGGTGCGGGTATGCTGGATCAGGATCATGGAAAAGGCAACTTTCGCCGGTGGATGCTTTTGGGGCGTAGAGCATCTCTTCAACGAGGTGCCGGGCGTGATCGACGCCGTCTCGGGCTACGCGGGCGGCCATCGCGACAACCCGACCTACGAGCAGGTCTGCAGCGGGCGCACGGGCCACGCCGAGGCGGTCGAGGTGACCTTCGATCCGTCCAAGGTCACGTACGCGGAGCTGCTGAACGCATTCTGGAACATGCACGATCCGACGACCAAGGACCGCCAGGGCCCGGACTGGGGCAGCCAGTACCGCTCGGCGATCTTCTTCTCGACTAAGGAGCAGGAGGCGGCTGCGTTGGCCTCGAAGGAGGCGGCCCAGCGCCACTTCAACAAGCCGATCGTGACCCAGATCGTCCCTCTGGACCGCTTCTGGCCGGCCGAGGACTATCACCAGCGCTACTTCGACAAGCACCCGGGCCACGCCTCCTGTCACTGGATGCGCGGCTGGGTACCGGCCGAGCCGGCTCAGACCGGCGCCAGTTAACGATTCGTTTTAATCGTTAAGCAGCGCTGAAACAGCGCGCTGACCCCTATCCTGTCGGCTGTTTCAAATGCGGTGCGACCATTGCGCCCACGACGTCCCGGACGGGGTCTTCTGCACTCGCTGCGGCGCGCACCAGGGGACCACCGGCGAGTTCGGTGACGCCAAGCGTCGCGAGCATCGCTACGCCGCCCATCCGGGCGAGCACGTGGCCCAGCCGTCGGTCATCACCACTTTGTTTCCGCACCTCGGACACCAAAAGATCCATGAGTTCCGCTGGGCTTTCATCGTCGGCCTCGCCGGAGTTCTGGTCCTCTACATCTCGGGCCTGATCGCGGCGGCGATCCTGGTCTCGGCGTTTCTCGTCCCGGTCCTCTATCTCATCTACCTGTACGAGGCCCAGGTCTACCGGGACGAGCCGGCCATGGTCCTCGGGTTCACCATCGGCGGCGGCGTGGTCGCGGGCATCGTGCTGACGATCCTCGTCCGGCTCATCTACAACCCGATCTCGGCGGACCCCAACCCGCTG
>Ga0070730_10005174_pt1 | contig 11293 bp, 5 predicted proteins | sample Coa_R1_3_FD_66447 | JGI IMG/M metagenome (GOLD analysis project Ga0070730, IMG submission 66447) | Surface soil microbial communities from Centralia Pennsylvania, which are recovering from an underground coalmine fire - Coalmine... | ecosystem: Environmental > Terrestrial > Soil > Unclassified ... | reverse complement strand
CTTCGCCGCCAACCGCCGCACCGTAATGGCCTCGCGCTTCCTGGTGGTGCACGGCCGCCTGCAGCGCGCCGGCGAGGTGATCCACGTCGTGGCCGAGCGCTTCACCGACCTGACCGGCCGCCTTTGGGAGCTGAAGGCCGAAGCCGCCGATCCAGCCCCCCCGCCCGCCGCCACGCCCCGCCTGGCCCGCAGCCGCGACTTCCACTGAAGGCCCAGAAAGAAAGGTCGAACCTTCTTGCTCAGCGGACGGTGGCGAGGGCCGAAGACATCCAGCCGCGGTTGCCGTTCTCGTCGTCGACTTCCATCCAGATGCCGTTGCGCTGGCCGGTCGGATAGACCGACGCCCCGGGCTGCAGGGTGTAGACGATCTTGGCCGCGGTGGAGGGTTGGGCGTGGACCCTCACGATGGCGGTGACGTGCTGCGAGGCCACCGGCGCGTCGGCCGCGACCTGGCCGGGCTGCTGGGTCTGCATGTAGTGCACCAGGTCGACGAACGCGTTGAAGTAGGCCGCGCCGATCACCTTGCCGATCTCGGTGTCGGAATAGCCGCCGCCGGCCATTCCGGCCAGGCCGCCGTAGCCGCCGCCACCGCCGCCGGCCCCGAAGGAAACGTCGGACTTCTGCGCAGCGCCCTCGGCCACGTAGAGCTGCTCGGTGGTCCGCGCGTCCTCAAGGGTGAGAAGGGTGTGCGCCTCGGACTTCTTGACCCGCACGCTGCCGGCCAGGGCGCCGAAGCCGCCGGGCAGGAAGCTGCCGGCCAGGGCGCCGAGGTTGTTGCCGCCGGAGTTCTTGTTGGAGCCGGCGATGTCGGGAACGATGAAATAGTCCGCCGCGGCGATCTGTCCCCGCCCGACGTTCGAGCCCCGCTGCAGGTCGCCGGAGGCGTTCAGCCCCGCTTCGCCTTGGCGCATCGCCAGCCCCGCGTTGCGGTCGACGATCCGCAGGCAGCCCGATTTCAGGGCGAACAGCTTGATCAGGGCTTCCGGGTTGGAGAGGCCGAGGCCCTCCCACCAGCGATTGGCCGGTTCCTGGATCGCCGCCCGGCCGAGCGGCTTGTCGCAGTGGGGAAGATCGGGGGTAAGGGTGTTCTTCGGGCCGTTCTTGTCCATGCCGAACTGGGCGAACGCCGGGCCTGACAGCCCCGACGCCAGCGCGGCGGCCAGAAGGCCAGATATCAGTCTACGCATGACATCCTCCGCTTATGCGGCGAGCCTAGCCCCACCTCCGCCAAAATCAAGGCCGCCCGGCGCCCTCACCCGGTAAACTTCTTTCCCTCCGCGACCATCGTCTCCAGAAGAGCCGCGGGCTTGTAGACATCGCCCATCTGGGCCTGGAATTCCTTCATCTTGGTCAGGACCTTGTCGAGGCCGACGTAGTCGCCCCACCACATCGGGCCGCCGCGATAGACCGGCCAACCGTAGCCGTTCTCCCAGATCACATCGATGTCGGAGGCGCGGATGGCCTTGCCCTCTTCCAGGATCTTCGCCCCCTCGTTGACCATCGGGTAGAGGCAGCGCTCCAGGATCTCCTCGTCGGAAATCTTGCGCGGATTGACCCCGCTCCTGGCCACGAAGTCCTGGATGATCTTCTCGGTCACCGGCGAGGGGCGGGCGACGCGGTTCTCATCGTAGTCGTAGTAGCCGGCGCCGGTCTTCTGGCCGCGGCGGTCCATCTCGCAGAGCACGTCGCGGATGGTCTCGCCCTTGGAGTTCTCCTTCACCCAGCCGATATCGAGGCCGGCCAGGTCGCTCATCGCGAAGGGGCCCATGGGGAAGCCGAAGTCATACAGCACGCGGTCGATGTCCCAGGGCATGGCCCCCTCGAACATCAGCTTCTGGGCCTCGCGCTGGCGCTGGCCGAGGATGCGGTTGCCGACGAACCCGGGCGTGACCCCCACCAGGGCGGCGATCTTGCCGATCTTCTTGGCCAGCTTCATCGACGTGGCGATGACCGGCTTGGAGGTGTGGTCCGCCCGGACGACCTCCAAGAGCTTCATGACGTTGGCGGGCGAGAAGAAGTGCAGGCCGATCACCGCCTCCGGGCGCTTGGTCACCGAGGCGATCTCGTCGATGTTCAGGGCCGAGGTGTTGGTGGCCAGGATCGCGCCTGGTTTACAGATGGCGTCGAGGCGGCTGAAAATGTCCTTCTTGATGTCCATGCGCTCGAACACCGCCTCGATCACCATGTCGGCGGAAGCGAGGTCGTTCATGTCGAGCGAACCCTTGATCAGGCCCATGCGCTTTTCGACATCGGCCGCGGTCATGCCGCCGCGGGAGGCGGTGCGCTCATAGTTCTTGCGGATGACGCCGAGGCCCCGGTCGAGGGCGTCCTGCTTGACCTCGACCATGGTGACCGGAATGCCGGCGTTGGCGAAGTTCATGGCGATGCCGCCGCCCATCGTGCCGGCGCCGATGACGCCGACGCTCGCCACCGGAATCTGCGCGGTGTCGTCGGGCACGTCGGGGATCTTGTTGGCCTGGCGCTCGGCGAAGAAGGCGTAGCGCTGCGCGGCGCTCTGCGGCCCGGCGAGCAGTTCGCGGAACAGCCTCTGCTCGGTCTTGATCCCCTCGTCGAAAGGCTCGTTCACCGCCGCCTCGATGCAGCGGATGTTGTATTCGGGCGCGAGGAAGCCGCGGAATTTCCGCGCGTTGGCCTTGCGGAATTCGGCGAAGATCTCCGGGTGGCCGCGCGCGGCCTCGACCTTCTCGTTGATTTCGCGGACCTTTCGTAAGGGACGGTGTTCGGCCAGGACCTTGCGAGCGAAGGCAATGGCCCCCTCCCGCAGTTTGCCTTCCTCGACCAGCTCGTCGATCACGCCCATCTCCAGGCACTGTTTCGCGGGCACGTGTACGCCGGACGTGACCATCTCCAGCGCCTTCTGGGCTCCCACAAGCCGGGGCAGGCGCTGGGTGCCGCCCGCACCGGGCAAGAGGCCGAGGTTCACTTCGGGCAGGCCGCAGCGCGCCGAGGGTACGGCCACCCGATAGTTGCAGCACAGGGCGGTTTCCAGGCCGCCGCCGAGCGCCGTTCCGTGAATGGCGGCGATCACCGGCTTGGGAGAGCGTTCGAGGTCGCCCATAGGATCTATTGGGCGCTCATCCCGTCGCGTCCCCAGACCGCCGATATCGGCGCCGGCGATGAAGGTGCGGCCTTCGCAGACCAGAACGATCGCCTTGGCCCCAGGGTCGCCGACGCCCGCCGCGACGCCGAGCGCGATCCCTTCCAAGACACCGCGCGACAGGGCGTTCACCGGCGGCGAATTGAGGGTGATGACGCCGACGTCTCCTTCGAGGGTGTAGTCGGTCACGGCGTTGATCGCGGTCATGGGTGTTTCCTCGGCTCGATTTCGCGGCGCCCTCGATGGCGGGGCGAATTGTGCCGGGTCAATGGCCCGGGCGCGATGGCGCCGTCAATCCGGCGGGTCGGAACGCCTCGACAAAAGCCCCGGGCGGCGCCCACGGCCGGCCTCTTCCCGAAGCGCGTGAATAGGTTTACCGTCAACAGCTAGGGATTTGTGGGGATTACAGTAGATGACGCGTCCTGGGCTCGCTATCGAGACGACCGGCGTACGGCTGGCTTCCATCTGGCGCGCGTGCGCCGCTTCCGCCCTCGGCCTTGTCGCCGCCGGCCTGACGCTCGCGGCGGCGCCCGCCGACCCCTTGCAGCGCGCCCTGCAGGGCCACATGGCCGACCCAGCGCAGATGACGCCGCGCTATCTCGTCAAGCCGCCGTCGAGTTCCCTGCAGGCGGCGAGCTCGGCCCTCGCCGGCGCGTCGGGCGTCGGCATGACCGTGCCCTACTGGTCGACCACCATCCGCTCGCCCCTGGACGGTCTCACCTACAATGTCTCCATGGTGGGAAGCAGCCCCTATTCGCCCCCCTTGGTCAACACCAAGGTCACCTATGTGCCGATCGCGGTGCGGCTGCACTATCCGGCGAGCCTGGCCAACGGCGTCGCCGTGGTGTTCGATCCCACCCGCCTCGCCAACTGCGACACCAGGTCGGCCGGGACCCGCTTCTTCGTCTCGCCAATGTTCCAGCCCGCGACCTTTATTTCAAACGGGGTCAACGTCTCGGCGGGGGTCAGCGGCGGCACGCAGCTGGAATCGGCGTTTCAGAGGGCCAACTTCTGGAATGCGGTGCACGGCTCGCAATATGGTGTCACCCTCGTGCCCTCACGGACGGGCATGTTCGTCGTGGACTACACGGTCTCCTTCCCCGACGATTCGGTCGTCGGCGTCAGCAGCCAGTGCGTGGCCGGCAAGGTCAACCCGCTCGGATTGATGGACATCAATGAGTACGACAGCCTGGTGCAGAGCCTGGCGGCCAAATACGCCACGCCGACCCAGATTCCCGTGGTGCTGGCCTATAACGTTGTGCTGGTGAACCCGCCCGGCGGCCTCTCCAATTGCTGCATCATCGGCTACCACAACGCCGTTCCGGTGGTCGGCGGGACGCAGCTCTACGCGGTGGGAACCTATGTCGATCCGGGCATCTTCAGCGGCCTCTCCGACATTGGCGCCTGGTCGCACGAACTGGGCGAGTTGATCGACGATCCCTTCGTGCAGTCCATCGCCACCGCGCCCGGCGGCATCACCAACGACCTGACCCCCTCCTGGGGCCATCTTGGTCAGGTGAGCGGTTGCCAGAACAACCTCGAGGTGGGCGACCCGCTGACCGGAACGCAATATTCGGTGACCGGCAACGGCGGCTTCGTCTACCACTACCAGGATCTGGCGTTCCACGACTGGTTCTACCGCACGCCCTCGACGAGCACGGGCGGGGCCGGTTCGTTCAAGGACAACCTGGCGGGCGGAGGCCAGCCCGCGCTCTGCAGCTGAAGCGCGGAGCGGCGCATTAATTTTTCGCAACAAATGCGCGGCCCCGGCGGTTGACGCCGGGGCATTGCTGTCCCAGCATCGCTTCCGACCCAGCCGACACAATACGGTCAAGCCGTGGCGGGTCTAAAGAGGAAACGCACCCGAGCCGCCCGCGAGGTCGGCCACAGGGGGACGCCATGGGGATCGGACGCACTCTTCTCGCAACCTGCGCCGCCGGCGCCTTGGTTTTGGGCGGCGGCGCCGCATACGCCGCCGCGGCCTCCGCCAGCACGGCGGCCGAGAATTCCGGGGGCACCACGGTCGGGGAACTGGTGGTCACCGCCGAAAAGCGCGAGGAAACGCTTCAGAAGGTGGCCGTCGCGATCTCGGCCTACACCTCCGACAAGCGCGACCAGATCGGCATCGACTCGGTCCAGGACATGAGCAACTTCACCCCGGGCCTCAGCTACAACACCGGCGACGACCGCGTCACGCTGCGCGGCATCGGCCGCTACACCAACCAGCTGGGCGCCGATTCCAGCGTGGGCGTCTATGAGGACGGCGCCTTCGAGACCTTCACGGTGAAGGCGGGCAACGACTCCATCTTCGTCGACCGCATCGAGGTCCTGCGCGGTCCTCAGGGCACGCTGTACGGGCGCGCCTCCATTGGCGGCGCCATCAACATCATCTCCCGCCGGCCAACGACGTCCTGGTACGGAGAGCTCCGCGCATCCGTGGACAACTATGGCCAGCACATCGAGGAAGGCGCCGTCTCAGGCCCCATCAGCGATCAGCTGCAGTTCCGTATCGCGGCGTCCAAAACCGACCAGGCCAAGGGCTACTTCAAGAACCTGAACGGCGGCCCCAGCGAGGGCAATGTGCGCGACGAGTGGTATCTGGAAGGCCAGATCCAGGGCAAGTGGAACGACCGCTTCGACTTCTGGCTGAAGGCCTTCGGCGGCGAGTGGAACAACCTCGGCGGCAACGCCGGGGGTAAGATCGACTCGAACGAGATCGTCGGTCCGGACGGCTCGACGTTCGTCGCCAACCCCTCCTTCAGCACCCTCACCGGAAACGGCGCGGGCGGCATGACGAACGACTCCCTGGTGCCGGCGCTCGGCGCTTACGCGGCGCCCGGGATCACCAATGTCGTGACGACCAATCCTTCCGGCCTGGACCCACAGAATTTCAACCGGCACAACATCTATTCGAATATCGCCCAACAGGTGAAACTGCACGCCTATTATGGCGGCGTCCTGAAGCTGAACTTCCACTTCGACGGCTTCGACGTCAAATATATCGGCGCTGCGCAACACTACGCCTACACGACCCGCGAGGAATACGGTGAAAACAACCAACTGGCGACCGGCGTAATTTCTTATGTAGATACGTTCGGCACGACGATATTTCCCAATTCCGAGTTATACTATGGTGAAGAACACTTCTTCACAACCAACGAGATCAACATCATATCCACGAGCAAATCCCGGTTCCAGTGGGTCGTCGGCTTCTACAATTTCAACGAAACCTACAAACAGCCCGAGGAAATCGCGATCCCCGGCCAGACGCAGCTGATGACGCCCTTCCAGGCTCTCCCGTTCTTCGGCGCCGGGCAGCTGGTCCCCGCGCCGTTCAACGTCAACCCCGACGTCTATTTCGCGGAAGGCAAGATGGGCGGGGAGACGTTCGCCGGCTTCGTCCAGACGGACTGGCAGGCCACCGATACGCTGAAGATCACCACCGGAATCCGCTATTCCTGGGATGCCAAGTACGGGCTCGATCTGGCGCGCTACGAGGCCTACGGGCCGCAGATCGGCGTCCCCTTCCCCGCGTTCCTCGACATCACATCCGTGTCGCTGCCTCTGGGCGGTATCGCTCAGCCCGGCGCAACGGCGGCGACGATCGACCCGACGACCGGCCTTGCGATACGCAAGCTCGGCGCCAGCTGGGGCGGCGTCACCGCGACGGCCGGCGTGCAATGGGAGCCGGATGCGGACACCAACGTCTACGCGAAATATAGTCGAGGCTACAAATCCGGTGGTTTCAATGGCGGAGCCGGGCTCGCGGCCAACCCGGAGACCAACCCCGAGACCTCGAACGATTTCCAGTTTGGCGCCAAGAAAACCTTCGGAGGCAAGCTCTCGGTGGATCTCGCTGCGTTCTACGACCAATACTACAACGCGCAGATCCCGATTTCGGTGTTCAATGGGAGCATACTCCTGTCGTTGTTCTACAATGTTCCGGAAGCGCGGTCGTACGGCGTGGAGCTCGAGACGTCATGGCAGCCGACGAAGGCGCTGCAATTCATTCTGAGCTATGGCTACAACGATACCGAGATTCTCAACTCGGGGTGCATCGTCGACGCCCAGGGCGACCCGACGGCGACCCGGGTGGGCGCGACACCCGGCAATTGCCAAGGGGGGGCCCAGGATCTGCGCGGCGCCCAGCTTCCCAACGCGCCGCAGAACAAGCTCGCCGTCAACGCCAACTACACCTTCTTCTTCCAGCCGGGCTCCCTGTCCCTGTCGGCCAGCTACATCTGGCGCGACAGCCAGTACGGCGCGATCTTCAACCGCCCGTTCAACCTGGCGCCGTCATGGGATCAGGTCGACCTGCGGGCTGAGTGGAAATCGGCGAACGGCCACTACTCGATCATCGCGTTCGGCAAGAACGTCTTCGACACCATCGGCTACCAGAACGGACGGGTGGGAACCTACCAGTCCAGCGGCGTCTTCCTGGTGGAAGACACCCTGACGCCACCGGCGACTTACGGGGTGGAGTTCCAGTACAGGTTTTGACGCGGGTCCCGGGCGCGGGCCGGTTGGCCTCCCCCGTTTGAGTCGCCGGTACCGTCGGGGAGATGCAATGATGCAGGCCACGCCATGATGGTCGACGGGCCTGGGCGTCACACGATGTGAAAATTTGACGCCGGACCTTGAAGTTCCGCCCCCCGGCGGCCCTGGCTGAGGCTCTTGCGCCACACCTCGGGCGCTGCATTACCTTTTGGCAATAAAATCGCGGGGCCAGCGGTTGACGGCAGGGCATTGCTGTCACAGCATCGCTGGGTAACCCAACCAAAAAAAGCGGCTTGGCCGTGGGGGGTTCCACAGGAAACGCACCGGCCGCCCCCAGGGCTGGCCCGAGGGGGTATCATGGCGATCAGACAGACTCTGTTGATGACCTGCGCGGCAAGCGCCCTGCTTCTGGGGGGCGGCCACGCCTTCGCAGCAGCGGCCGCCGCCTCCGCCAATGCGTCTGAAAACTCCGGGGGCACGACCGTCGGCGAACTGGTGGTCACGGCGGAAAAGCGCGAACAGAACCTGCAGACTGTCCCGGTGGCGATCTCGGCCTACACGGCCGCCAAGCGCCAGCTGATCGGCATCGACACCATCCAGGACATGACCAACTTCACCCCGGGCCTGGAGTACAACAGCTCCACCGACCGGATCTCGCTACGCGGCGTCGGCCGCCAGACCAACGTGCTCTCCGCCGACGCCTCGGTGGCCAACTACAGCGACGGCGTCTACGAGACCTTCGCCGTGGGGGCGGGCGCCTCGACGCTGTTCCTCGACCGGGTGGAAATCCTGCGCGGCCCGCAGGGCACGCTGTACGGACGCAACGCCATCGGCGGCGCGATCAACGAGATCTCGCGTCATCCGACCACCTCGCCCTACGCGGAAATTCGCGGCACCTACACCAACTACAACCACTACAACATCGAAGCGGCCGTCTCCGGCCCGATCACCGACAACATCCAGGCCCGCCTGGCTGGCAACTTCGAGCAGCAGACGCAGGGCTGGATCCACAACAACGTGCCGGGCGTGCCCGACGAGGGCAACATCATCAAGCAGTTCTTCCTCGAGGAGCAGATCCAGTGGAAGATCAGCGACAAGCTGGATTTCTGGGAAAAGGTCGGCTTCAACCAGTGGGCCAACGGCGCCGGCGGCCCCGGGTCGACGTCGGAAGGCTGGACGCCCTTCCCTTATGAAATGTCAGAATTCGGCAACGCCGCGACCCAGATCAACCCGGGCTATGGCTGCAGTGGGGCGCCCACCGTCTCGAAGGTGGTGAACGCCTCGCCGACGGGCTGCGTAAACCCGGCGATCAACAGTCCGTGGCAGGAGGCGCGGGCGATCCCCTACAAGGTCGACCTGCCGTACGCCTTCACTATCGCCGCCCACCTGACCTATCACCTGCCGTTCGCCGACGTGAAATACATCACCGGCGGCGTGAACTATCACTACATCCTCACCGGCCCGAGCGGCGGCAACCTCAACCAGGGTTACATCGCTCCGATCACCCAGTTCACGGTCGCCAGCGCCCTTGGTCCGCTGAACTTCTACCCGCAAGAGAACTTCCGCTACCAGGAGCTGAACGCCTTCTGGAGCCATGAGATCAACATCATCTCGACGTCTCCCGGACCGTTCCAGTGGGTGCTCGGCGGCTACTTCTACCGGCAGCACTATCAGCAGCCGGTGTACACCGAGAACGGACCGAACCTTGGGACGCCGGGGCAGGTGCAGTGGAACGGACCCTATGGCTTGCCCGCCTTCTTCTGCGCCCAGACTGGCGGTATCTGCGCCCCGCAGACCGACTTCCGCCGCTTCGACAATCGCCCGACGGTGACCAACGTCTCCTACGCCGCCTTCGCCCAGGTGGACTGGAAGGTGATGGACACCCTCAAGCTGACCGGCGGCGTCCGCTATTCGCACGACGAGAAGTACGGGTCCGAATCCGTGCGGCTCCTGTGCTTCGCCGTGCCGGCCTGCTTTACGGCTCCGGAGTTCACCGGCCCGTTCACGCCCGCGGTGGACCTGACCCAGCTGGGCACGGTCGTGGACAACGGCTTGACGCCGACGCAGGGGGTCACCGGTCCAACGACCTACAACCCCGCGACCGGCTTCGCGACCCGCTACTACGACGCCGACTGGCAGGCGGTGACCGGCACGGCCGGCATCGAATGGACACCGGACTCCGACACGCTGGCCTATCTGAAATACAGCCGCGGCTACAAGTCGGGTGGCTACAACATCGGCATCTTCACGGTGTTGAGCTTCTTCCCCTACACCAAACCGGAGCACGTCGACTCCTTCGAACTGGGCTACAAGAAGACTTGGTTCCGGACGCTGACCACCGACCTCGCCGCCTTCTACTACAGCTATAGCAACCTGCAGATTCCGATCACCATCGTCGGCACCGCCGGCGGTCTGACCCAGTCGGCCACCGCGTTCTACAACGTGCCCAGGGCCACCTCCCGCGGCGTGGAGCTTGAGGCGACCTGGCAACCCGACAAGCACCTGGCGGTGCTGTTCAACTACTCCTACCTCGACGCCTACAGCAACTCGGGGGCCATCACCGATATCGCCGACCCGGACGCCATCGCCCCGGGCGCGACGCCCCTGCCCTGCAGCACAGCGACGCCCTGCACGCTGGACAGCTTCACCGGCGGTCAGCAGCGGTTCCAGAGCCTGAAGGGTAACCGCCTGCCCAACGCACCGCGCAACAAGATCGCGCTTAACGCCAACTACACCTTCTTCTTCAACCTCGGCACCTTGAACTTCTCCGGCAGCTACGTCTGGCGGGACACCCAGGAAGGCACGCTGTTCACCCGCTCCTACAACACCTCGCCGGCGTGGGATGAGGTCGACGCCCGTGTCACCTGGACCGGCGCGAACGGCCGCTACAAGATCATCGTGTTCGGCAAGAACCTCGCCAATACGATCGGCTACGACGCCGGCGCCTACGGCACGCGCGTCATCGGCCGGAACGACAACGGCATCTGCGCGCCGGCGGCGGGCATCCCCTGCACGTCGACGGTCCTGAACCAGGGAATCGGCAGCACCTATTCGGTGACTCCGCCGCGCACCTACGGGGTGGAGATCGACTACAAGTTCTTCTGACCCCGGCGTTTCGTCCCAACCGGGCGGCGGATCGGCGTTGAGCCGGCCGCCGCCTTTTTTTTGTCCCGTGCAGTGACTCGCGCCTGACATATATCTCGCGACTGCAACAGTCCGATCTCGGAACCAGCCTTTCGGGCCAGTCGCGGACGCGCCTTGACACTCTGACAAGCCTGGCGGGTGGCTGGCGGATCCGCTTCGCGGGCGCCGCATGCGCCGGCTTACCTCGCGGAACTTGAGGCTTCCCGGCCACACTGCGCCGGTAATCCGCGACGCCGGCGTCACCGATTCTTGACCGGGGACATTCACGGGGACACCTAGCCCGCCCGCCCGGCGCGAGCCCTCGGGTTGCGCAGGTTATGTCAAAAACGCGGCGGGTAGCGTCGCCCCAGGAGGAACGATGAGTAAGCGTAGTTTGTTGGTAACGACCGCCCAAGCCGCCATGATTGGGGCCGCTCTGTTCTGCGCCGGCGGACTGGCCCACGCCGCGACCGCCGCGGACGCCGCCTCCACCACCGCTTCCAGCGCCAGCGACGCCACCACGGTCGGCGAGATCGTGGTCACCGCGGAAAAGCG
>Ga0070730_10005173_pt1 | contig 11294 bp, 10 predicted proteins | sample Coa_R1_3_FD_66447 | JGI IMG/M metagenome (GOLD analysis project Ga0070730, IMG submission 66447) | Surface soil microbial communities from Centralia Pennsylvania, which are recovering from an underground coalmine fire - Coalmine... | ecosystem: Environmental > Terrestrial > Soil > Unclassified ... | reverse complement strand
ACTGGCTGAGGTCCAACGTTTATCGCCAGCGCCAGCCCGGCTATTTCGCCGCCACCGTCAAGCTCACCCTGGGTGACATCACCGCCAGCCAACTGCGCGCCCTGGCCGATATCGCCCGGCGCTTCACCCGCGAAACCATCCGCACCACGGTCGAGCAAAACATCATCCTGCGCTGGGTGAGCGACGCCGACCTGCCCGAGCTCTACCTGGCGCTCGAGGCCCACGGTCTGGGCCAGGCGGGCGCGGGCACCATCGTGGATGTCACCTCTTGCCCCGGCACCGACACCTGCAAGCTGGGCATTGCCTCGTCGCGCGGCCTGGCCGGCGAGCTGAGCCAGCGACTGGCCGCCCAGAGCCACACCCTGGACGAAGCCGTGCAGGGCCTGCACATCAAGATCAGCGGCTGCTTCAACTCCTGCGGCCAGCACCACGTGGCCGACCTGGGCTTCTATGGGGTCAGCCGGCACATCGACGGCTACACCGTGCCGCACTTCCAGGTGGTGCTGGGCGGGCAGTGGCAGGAGAACGGCGGCGCGTATGGCCTGGCCATCGGCGCCGTGCCCGCCAAGCGCATCCCCGACGTGGTGCAGAGTCTCACCGGCCGCTACGTGGCCGAGCGCCAGATGGGCGAGACCTTTCGCGCCTTTATCCAGCGCAGCGGCAAGGTGGCCGTCAAGCGCATGCTCGACGAGTTCACCACCGTGCCGCCCCACGCGGTGGACCCCAGCTACTACTCCGATTGGGGCGACCCGCGCGAGTTCACCACCGGCGACATGGGCGTGGGTGAGTGCGCCGGCGAGGTGGTCAGCCGGGTGGACTTTGACCTGGCCGCCGCCGAGCGCGAGGTGTTCGAAGCGCAGGTGCTGCTGGATGCCGGCGATTATCAGCACGCCGGCGAGCGCGCCTACGGCGCCATGCTGCAATCGGCGCGGGCCCTGGTGCGCACCGAGTTCCCTGGCCTGCCCAACGACCCCGAGCGGGTGGTGGCCGAGTTCAAGACCCGCTTTTACGACACCCAGCTCTTCTGGGACCCGTTCGCGGGCGGCAAGTTTGGCCATTACCTGCTGCGGGCGCACGAGAAGTCGGGCGAGCCCTACCTGCCCGAAGTGGCCCACCAGCGCATCGAGGAAGCTCAGTTGGTGGTCGAGGCGGCCTATAGCTGCCGCGCCCGCATCGGCGCGGTGACCATCCTGCCGTCAGTGGTCAAGACGAGGTAGGGGCGTTCAACCCAGCACCTGCGGTCTGGGCAGGTGTTGAACGCCCCTACGGGCCGCTTGGCAAAAAGGTAAACAAATGGATTTACAGCACCTCAACATCAAGTTCTTCGTCGACCAGCCCGAAACGGTTGATCTGGAATCGTTCCTGGCAGTGTTCAACGCCTGGATCCAGGAGCAGGTGATCGCCGATGAGCTGCTGATCGACGTGGCCGATTACCGGCACGTGTGGGCCGGGCCGGGCGTCATCCTGATTGGCCACGAGGCCAACTACAGCCTGGACAACGCCGGCAACCGCCTGGGACTGCTCTACAACCGCAAGGCGCCGCTGACCGGCAGCAACACCGACCGGCTGCGCCAGGCGGTGCGGGCGGCGCTGCTGGCCGCCGAGCGGCTGGGCGCGCGGCCGGGCCTGAAGTTCAGCGGGGGCGAGCTGCAGTTGGCCGTGAACGACCGCCTGCTGGCACCCAACACCGACGAAACCTGGCAAGCCGCCCAGCCCGAGCTAAGCGCGTTCTTCGACCAACTGTATGGCCCCGGCCGCTACCGCCTGGCGCGCCACCCCGAGCCGCGCGAACGCTTCACGGTGGATGTGAAGGCCGAGGGCCAGTACGACCTGGCCGGATTGTTGAGCAATCTGTCGTGAGCAACGCGGCGGTTTTCATCGTCGGCGCCGGCCCGGGCGACCCGGACCTGATCACGGTCAAAGGGCTGGCCTGCCTGCGCCGCGCCGATGTGGTGCTGTATGACCGGCTGGCGCCGCGTGAGCTGCTGGCCGAGGCGCGGCCGGGCGCCGAGCTAATCGACGTGGGCAAGGAGCCGCAGCGCCACCGCCGCAGCCAGGACGAGATCAACGCGCTGTTGGTGGCCAAGGCCCGCGCCGGCCTGACCGTGGTGCGGCTGAAGGGCGGCGACCCGTTCGTCTTTGGCCGTGGCGGTGAAGAGTGCCAGGCGCTAGCCGAGGCCGGCCTCGCCTTCGAGGTGGTGCCGGGCGTCAGCAGCGCCATCGCCGTGCCGGCCTATGCCGGCATCCCGGTGACCCAGCGCGGCGTCAGCAGCGCTTTCACCGTGCTCACCGGGCACACGGTGGAAGACTCGGACTTCAATTGGGAGGCGGTGCCCGCGGCGGGCACGCTGGTACTGTTGATGGGCGTACGGCATTTGCCAACCATCACGCGCCGGTTGATCGAACACGGCCGCGCGCCGGAAACCCCGGCGGCGGTCATCCAGCAAGGCGCCACGCCCGACCAGCGCGTGGTGGTGGGTTCCTTGGCCGATATCGCCGAGCGGGCCAGCGCCATTCAATCACCGGCCACTATTGTGATCGGTGAAGTGGTGGCGCTGCGCGAGCAGATTGCCTGGTTCAAACACGAGGTATGGGATGGAAGCTTCGAAATTGAATTGGACGCCTGAGGCCCTGCGCGCGGTCAGCGCCGGCCTCGAAGGCCGTTTGCCGGAAGACGTGCTGCTGTGGGGGCTGGACAACTTCCCCGGGGAAGAGGCGCCGGGCGGTAAGCAGGGCATCGCGCTGGCTACCGGCTTTGGGCCGGAGGGCGTGGTGCTGATGCACATGCTCTCGCACCTGGCGCCGGGCACCACCGTGTTCTACACCGACACCGACTTGCTGTTCGAAGAGACCTATGCCCTGCGCGACGAGCTGACGGCGCGGCTGGGCATTCAGTTTACCCGCCTGCACTCGGGCCTGTCGCTGGAGGCCCAGGCCGGCCAGCATGGCCCGGCCCTGTGGTCGCGCGACCCCGACCTGTGCTGCCAGTTGCGCAAGGTGGCGCCGCTGCGCCAGTTCCTGCGCACGCGGCAAGCCTGGATCAGCGCCATCCGCCGCGACCAGACGGCCAACCGCGCCAGCGCCGGGCTGGTGGAATGGGACCGCGCGAACGGGCTGGTGAAGCTAAACCCGCTGGCGGCCTGGACCACCGGCCAGGTGTGGTCCTACGTTCTCAAGTACGACCTGCCGTATAATCCGCTGCACGACCAGGGCTACCCCAGCATTGGCTGCTGGCCGTGCACCAAGGCCGTGGCCGCCGGCGCCGACCCGCGCTCCGGCCGCTGGGAAGGCCTGGCCAAGACCGAGTGCGGCATCCACCTGCCCGCGGCAGTATCTGCGTAAACATCTAGCGGGAATTTGATGCACGCGTCGGGGCGTTCCGTGGAACGCCCCGACGCGTGCATCAAATTCCCGAAAAATATCCTTATCCTTATTGGAGGACTTGTGGCAAGTACTGACTTGATCGCGCCGTTCGGCGGAAAATTGATTGACCTGCTCGTCCCCGCCGAGGCGGCTGAGGAAACGCGCCTGTATGCCGGGCGTCTGCCCTCGATCCAAATCTCAGAACGCTCCGCCTGCGATTTGGAGCTGCTGGCTACGGGCGCCTTCTCGCCCCTGGATCGTTTCGTGGGCCAGGCCGACTACGAGCGCATTCTGGCCGAGATGCGGCTGGCCAACGGCCTGCTGTTTCCCATCCCGGTGCCGCTGCCGGTGGACGCCGACCCGGCCCTGCACCTGGGCGCGGAGATCGCCCTGCGCAGCGCCAAGAACGAAATCCTGGCGGTGATGACCATCGAGGAGATTTACGAGTGGGACCGGGCCGAGACGGCACGCCAGGTATTTGGCACGCGCGACATGCGCCACCCGCTGGTGGCCGAGATGGAGCGCTGGGGCAAGTTCAATATTTCCGGGCGGCTGCGCGTCATCCAATTGCCGCGCCGCTACGACTTCCGCGAGCTGCGCCTCACCGCGGGCCAGACGCGCGCCCGGCTGCGGGAGTTTGGCCATGCCAATGTGGTGGCCTTCCAGACGCGTAACCCGCTGCACCGGGTGCACGAAGAGCTGACCAAGCGCGCCATCCAGGAAGTGGATGGGGTGCTGTTGCTGCATCCCTCGGTGGGAATGACCAAGCCCGGCGACGTGGACCACTACACCCGCGTGCGCACCTACCAGGCGCTGGCCAGCCGCCATTACGACCCCAACCGCATCCTGCTGGCGCTGCTGCCGCTGGCCATGCGCATGGCCGGCCCGCGCGAGGCGCTGTGGCACGCGCTTATCCGCCGCAACCACGGGGCCAATCACATGATCGTGGGCCGCGACCACGCCAGCCCCGGCAACGACTCCACCGGCAAGCCGTTCTACGGCCCATATGACGCCCAGGAACTGGTGGAGCGCTTCAAGTCCGAGCTGGGCATGGGCATGGTGCCGTTCCGCGAGCTGGTTTACCTGCCCGACGAGCAGCGCTACGAAGAGGCGCCCAAGGTGGCCCGGCACGTGCGCGTGGCCAACATCTCGGGCACGCAGGTGCGTGAAGACTATCTCAACCGCGGGCGCAAGCTGCCCGACTGGTTCACCCGCCCGGAAGTGGCCGACATCCTGGCCGAGACCTATCCCCCGCGCCACCGCCAGGGCGTGTGCGTGTGGTTCACCGGACTGAGCGGGGCCGGCAAATCGACCACCGCCGACGTGCTGACGGTGCTGCTGCTGGAGCGCGGCCGGCAGATCACCGTGCTCGACGGCGATGTGGTGCGCACGCATCTCTCGCGCGGGCTGGGCTTCAGCCGCGAAGACCGCGACCTGAACATCCGCCGCATTGGTTTTGTGGCCGCCGAGATCGTGCGCCACGGCGGGGTGGTCATCTGCGCCGCCGTCAGTCCCTACCGGGCCACGCGCAACGATGTGCGCTCGATGGTCGGCTCGGAGCGCTTTATCGAGGTCTTTGTGGACACCCCCATTGGGGTGTGCGAGCAGCGCGACGTGAAGGGCATGTATGCCAAAGCCCGCCGCGGCGAGATCACCGGCTTCACCGGCATCGACGACCCGTACGAGGCGCCGCTGGACCCCGAGCTGACGCTCAACACGGTTGAGCACGAGCCCGAAGACAACGCGCACCTGATCCTGGATTACTTGATCAAGAACGGCTTCGTGCAGGGTGGTCTGGTAGAGGTCGAGCCCGAGGTGGAGCCGGCGCGCCCGGCCGCCGTGCCCGTCGGCTAGTACGCCTGGAAGAATATGATCGCCAAAAATCGGATCGCGCCGGTACTTCGTACCAGCGCGATCCGATTTTTGGAATATCATTGAAATACGATGGACTACTATCCCATTTTTCTCAACCTGCAAGACCGGCTGTGTATCGTCATTGGCGGCGGAAAAGTGGCCGAGGGCAAGGTGGATGGCCTGTTGGCCGCGGCCGCGCGCGTGCGCCTGGTGGCGCCGGCGCTGACCCCGGCGCTGGAACAGTTGGCCCGCGAGCAGCGCATCGAGCACCTGGCGCGCGCCTACCGCCCCGGCGACCTGGCCGGCGCCTTCCTGGCCATCAGCGCCACCGACGAGCGGGCGGTGAACGAGCAGGTATGGCAGGAAGCCAACGCCCGCAGCCTGCTGGTGAACGTGGTCGACGACACCCCGCACTGCAACTTCATCGCCCCTTCCATCCTGCGCCAGGGCGACCTGGCCATTGCCATTTCTACCAGCGGCAAGGCCCCGGCCCTTGCCGTGCGCCTGCGCGAGCAGATTGCGCCGCTGGTCGGCCCCGAGCACGCCCGCTTCCTCGAGCTGGCCGGCAGCCTGCGCGAAAGGCTGGCCGCCCAGCGGCCCAGCTTCGCCGAGCGCCGGGCGCTGTGGTATCAGTTGGTCGACTCGGATGTGATCGGCCTGCTGCGGCAGGGCGATGAGCCGGCGGCGCGGGCGCGGATGGAGGAGATTATGGGGGTGGCGCCGGATGCCTCGCGGGCCAGCGACTGAAGTCGCGCCTGTTGGCCTTCGGCCGGGCGTCCACCTGCGTGGACGCAAACGGTTTTTCGGCCGATGCCAAGATTGACCTGAGAAGGCGAACGAACACGCGAAATAGGAGTGGTTTGCCGATGGATTATTTAGGGCTCTTCACGCCTTACCACATCGCCAATTTGCATGACTGGATTGTAGAAACTGGCGAGCTGTTCGTTGACTTGAACTACCCCCACGCCGGAAACGGTCCAGACTATTTCGTCCGTAGCCTTGAGGACTTGAGACGCCTCGTCATTGATCAAGCGCAATGGCCCGAAATCGAAATCGTGGAATTCGTGGCTAAAGTTTTTGTTCGCCGTGGCGCGCGCTAGTCCACCACCACCGGCGTTTCACTGCAATATGTGGCAGAGTTACCTCCGCCGGTGGCCGTGACGCAGATATAGTAAACGTTGGGCGACACGCCCGACGTATCCCACATAAAGCTGTCCGTGGCCACGGGCAAGCCCGCCAGCGCTTCGGCCGCCGCTCCATTATGGTCCGCCAGCGGTAGAAAAACGAAGAAGGGACCATTCGCCTGTTGCGGCGAGTACTGCTGCGCCGGCGTCTGGGTAGGAATGTGGAGGTCAGTCGTGTAGTAATAGCGGAGCCGTGAAACATCTCGATTGATCGACAATTGGATCGCGAACGGCGTGCCGTGTGTCACCTGATCGACGGCCGTCAGCCGCACCCAATCCAATTGTTGGTGGAAAGGTCCGCCCCCGCCGGGTGGATTTTGGACGACCGAGACGTTCTCGTTGGGATCAAAACGCAGGTCCAGAAGGGGCGGCGATGTGGTCCAGTTGACGCCCGCAGGACAATCGCCAGCCTGGTCCTCAGGCCTCCCGTTCAGCGGGTCGCCCAAGTCCACCCAGTAGGTCTGCCAGCCGACATCGTACGGAATGCCCTGGCCCACGGAATAGCAGTGACTGCCCGGCGCCCCGCTGCTGGCGGGCGTTATCCAGGTGACACGGGCAAGCATGCCGCTGGGCACATTTTGCCAGGGGTGATTCCATTCGGTCAGCAGGCGGAAGGATAGATAACGAAACGTCGCGCCGCTCAGCGGCAGCGGCCGCCGGAAGAAGAACTGGGCGTCGACCCCGCCCGGCAGCGGCCCCGAGGGCGTCGTCATGTCCAGCACTCCGCCGCTGACGGTATACGACATATTCTGCGCTCGGTTAATATCGTCCGGGCTGTCGAAATCCCAGGGCACACCCGCCTGCGAGGCATAATCCAGGCCGCTATGGAACGACGGGCTCACAAAGTCGACCATGGGCGTCTGATTAACGATCAGTGAGGTTGTGCTGGTCTCAACGCAGCAGGCGGTGTCGCTGCCCACAGTCACCGTATAGCTGCCGGGCGGGACGCCCTGCAGATCGATCGAGCCCATGCCGCTGCTGCCCGCTAACCCGTTGGCGACACGAATGAAACGCGTCGTGCCGGCCGCCTCGAGCCATAAAGCTTTAACGAAACTGTTGGATGTCCAGGTGAAATTTTGGCTGTTGGGGGCGCAGTTCGTCAGCCGCACCCAATCAATCGCGAAATTGATGCCGCCATAATCGGTCGGGTCAATGCGCAGACCCTGCCAGGTGGAGCGCGCGCTCCAGTCGGCGTTACCAACCGTATGACCGACGGCGGCCAGATCCACATGATATAGGCGATAGCCTGCCATCGGCGTAAGCAGGCCAGCCTCCGGATAAAGGGCGCCCCCGGATGAGCCGCCCCACTGCACATCTGCTCCGATGCCATTCAGGCGATTGTCGCCAAACCAGAAGATGTGGAATTGGTCCGGCCCAAAACTACCGGCTGCCGGCGAATCCACTTTCATGGCGATATCCAGGCAATGATAGGTGGCGGAGTCAATGGGGTAGCGCTGTCCAATTTGCCCGACGGGCAGGGTGTTGGGATAGCCAGGGAACAGCGGATAGAAGTGAGCGGTGTTCTCATTGCCGATATTTCCGATCGACTGGCCGGTGAAGAGGCCATCGGCGACCGCGGGATTGCTCACGACGGCCTTCTGGCCGGATTCATTCAGGAATTGGGATACGTCGCTGTATTGGCTCATGTCCCATGGGTCACGCAACACCAGCGTGGCAAAGTCGGGGCTCTCCAGTACGGGTGAGCCGGGGACGCCCACATCGGCTGGGTGCGCCGGCCATACCGCGCCCAGGCCTGCTAGCGACAGCACCATTAACGCGACTGCCAACCCTTTATATCGAGCTCGAATTGACCACACCGTGACCTTATTTTCCATATTGGTTTTTTTCTACTCACCGTGGCAGCGCCACAACCCGGAACCCCAAATCCGGCCGCGCGGCGTCGGGGTAATACCAATTGCGGTGGGCGCAGCGCGTGTGGCGCGGGGGCGAGTCAAAGGCCCCGCCGCGCACCACGTAGCCCTGACCAGTGCTAGGGCCGGGCGGGTCGTTCACCAGGTGCTTGGCGCGCCGCCCGTACAGACGCGCGTCGAACCAATCGTTACACCATTCCCAGACGTTGCCGAGCATATCGGCCACCCCGTATGGGCTGTCGCCCAGCGGCGAAAAACGTCCCACGGGCGTCGGTGCGCCATAACGATTGTCGGCGTTCAAGCGGGCCGGGTCCGGCTCGTTGCCCCAGGTATAGCACCAGCCCTCCACCCCGCGGGCAGCTTTCTCCCATTCAGCCTCGCTGGGCAGGCGAAAGCTGCGGCTGGTGAAGCGGCTCAGCCACTGGCACAGCGCCGCCGCGTCGTCCCAGGCCACGTTCACCACCGGGACGTTCTCCCAGCCGGCCGGCGCGGAAGTGAACGGCCGGTGGGTGGCCAGGGCAAAGGCCGCGTATTGGGCGTTGGTGAGGGGATATTTGCAGATGTAATACTCTGACAGCCGCACCTGGTGCTGCGGCTGCTCGGCGCGGCCGGCCTGCGGGTCGACCGCCGGGTCACTGCCCATCAGGAAGGTGCCAGTCTGCACATGCGCCAGCCTGGTCCACACCCCCGGCGCAAAATGCACCACCAGCTCGCTGCCCTGCAGGCGGGCGCGCGGGAACTGCTCTTCAGCGGCGCGGCGGGCGCGGGCATCAGCCTGGCGCACCTCTTCCTGGCTGCGGCGGGCGCGCTCGGCCTCGCGGGCCGCGGCATAGCGCTCGGCTTCCTGGTGCGCCCACTCTTCATAGGCGGCCTGGGCCTCGGCGTGCTCGGCGGTGGGCGGCCGGCGGCTGCGCGTTCGGCGCGCGCCGCTGGGCTCGTCATAGGCCGGCGCGTAGTCATCCAACGGCGCGGCGCTGGGCCGGAGTGTGGCGTCATAGACAGCGCGGCGCTCGGGGTCGCCCAACACCCCGTAGGCCAGGTTAATCTTCTTCAGGCGCTCCTCGGCATATTCGCGCACCGCCGGGCTCATCTGCTGCAAGCGGTCGGGGTGGTGCAGCTGGACCAGGATGCGGTAAGCGGCGCGGATTTGGTCGTCGGTGGCCGAGGGGGGAATGTCGAGGATCTCGTAGTATTTCATACCAGGCTAATTCTCACCGCTGAGAGCGCAGAGTGCGCTGAGAAAACCCAAAATAGAAATGGGGCCGGCGTCAATTATATCGGAAGCGTCCAACTGCCAAACCCGCCCACCATAAACTCCGCGTTCTCCGCGCTCTCCGCGGTGCAAGCTTTAATGCAGGATCTGGCTCAAGAACTGACGCGTGCGCTCCTCGCGCGGGGCGGCGAAAAATTGGCTGGGCTCGCCCTGCTCCACGATCTTGCCGCGGTCCATGAAAATGATCTCCTTGCAGGCGTTGCGCGCGAAGCCCATCTCGTGCGTGACGCACACCATCGTCATCCCGTCGCGCGCCAGGTCCAGCATCACGTCCAACACCTCTTTAATCATCTCCGGGTCCAGGGCCGAGGTCGGCTCGTCGAAGAGCATGATCTTGGGGTTCATGGCCAGGGCACGGGCAATGGCCACGCGCTGCTGCTGGCCGCCCGAAAGCTGCGCCGGGTAGCTGCCGGCCTTCTCGGGGATGCCCACCCGCTCCAATTGCGCGCGGGCCACGCGTTCAGCCTCGGACGGCGGCCGCTTGCGCACCACCCGCTGCGCCAGCATGACGTTTTCCAGCGTGGTCAGGTGCGGAAACAGGTTGAACTGCTGGAACACCATGCCCACCTCGGCCCGCACGGCGTTTATGTCTTTGCTGTTGTGGGTCAGGCGCTTGCCGTCGACCCAAATTTCGCCGCCGCTAGGCGTTTCCAGGTGGTTGATGCAGCGCAGCACGGTCGATTTGCCCGAGCCGCTGGGACCGATGATAACGGTCACCTGCCCCTTGGGCACGCTCAGGCTCACGCCGTCCACGGCCCGCAGCGGCCCGAATTGTTTCACCAGGTCCTTGATGACGATCATGTCGTTAGCCGGTGCGGCCATTTTCACCCCAGCGTGATTCCAGCCATTTGACCCCCAGCGAAAGCAGGATGGTCATGCTCAGGTAGATGAAAGCCAGCGTGTTATAGGTTTCGGGATACCGAAAGGAAGCGGCGGCGTACAGCCGCGCCTGCTGGGTCACGTCCGCCACGCCCAGGATCGAGACCAGGGACGAGTCTTTGAGCATAGAGATAAAGTCATTGCCCAGCGGCGGCAGGATGCGCCGGATGGCCTGCGGCAGGATCACGTAGCGCATAGCCTGAATATAGCTCATGCCCAGGCTGCGGGCGGCTTCCATCTGCCCACGGCTGATTGACTCGATGCCAGCCCGGAACGTTTCCGCCTCGAAGCCGCCATAGGCGATGGCCAGCGCGATGATCACCCGGGTCAGTGAGCTGATGCCTTGCGTGTTGATCTGCAGCAGGAAATTCTGCTCGCCCAACATAGGCCTCAGTGCCGTACCCAATCCATTCAGCAGCGCAAACACACCCGGGACAATCACGAAGGCGACGTAGATGATCTGTACCAGGATGGGCACGCCGCGGATGATTTGCACATACAGCGTGGCGAGGTTGAAAATGACCCGATTCTTGGAGACACGACCCAGGCCGGCGAATAGCCCGATCAGGATCGCCGAGATGTAGCCGATCAGGGTGACGTACAGGGTGATGCCAATGCCCTGCGCCAGCCGGCCCAGGATGGCGGTGTAGAGCGTGTCGGTCAGGATCTTGTATAGCAGGAAGACGCCGGCCAACAAGATCAGCAGCAGCCACCAGGGCAACTGCGCCAGCCGCTCGACAAACTGGTTTTGGGCCGAGGGTTTAAGCGGCGCGCGGCCGGCGGTGGAAGAGGTGGCAGTCATAGGCGGTCCCCATAAAAGAGACGCGCAGGGCCTCGGCCCTGCGCGTCTGGTGCGTGCGAGTGTCCTAG
>Ga0070730_10005172_pt1 | contig 11294 bp, 12 predicted proteins | sample Coa_R1_3_FD_66447 | JGI IMG/M metagenome (GOLD analysis project Ga0070730, IMG submission 66447) | Surface soil microbial communities from Centralia Pennsylvania, which are recovering from an underground coalmine fire - Coalmine... | ecosystem: Environmental > Terrestrial > Soil > Unclassified ... | reverse complement strand
AAGCACCCATATCAAAAGCATGGTGTGATCACCCTGGTTGGATACAAGGGGTGGTGGCATATCGGCCGGCTTGGACGGTGGGGGAGGAGTGGGGTCGCTGGAAGTGTCCGGTGAGGTATCCGGCGCTCCGGGGTCAATAATATCGGCTGGCTTTGCGGAAGTGCCAGGCTGAGCCGGTGTGCCATTATTGGCCTCGGGCTCGGTGATCGTCGAGGTGGGTTTCGATTCGTCGGGCGACGAAGGCGTATCGTTTTCCATGAAAGATGTCCTTTTAGCTTATGCTATGCATACTATATCGCCACTTCCCTCAAAAAAGCAAACCTCTTTAATAAGGTGGCTTACAGATGACGTTGCTTTGCTGCAGCAACCACGTGGCGGTAATATGGCAAATCCGCAGCCAGACGGTCAAAGCCCTTCTTAGTGAGGCGGTAATAGCGCCGGCGTGGATCGTCACCGGCAAACGGCAATTCTTCAATGAAATGGCGCTCGCAGAGCTGTTTGAGTGAGCTATATAGTGCGCCCGGCCCCACCGCCAGCTGCCCGGCGGAATCTTCGCGTATGTGCTGCATAAGGGCGTATCCATGCCGCGGCCCCACGCTGAGGGCAAGCAAAATATTGAATGCCATATGAGGAAGCAGTCCTGAAGATAACGATTTCATGAGGTAACTATACCAGAAAGTGATATATCAAAAACAGAAGCATTTAGTTGTTTTATGTTGGCGGCCGTGCTATAATACAAAAAGTTGTTTCTCGATGAATCCGGGTTAGATAGTTAAGTACTCGATTTCATTGTAAAAGCAATCGAGTAATACTATATAACTAAGGATACAAATGTCTCATACTATGTACTCTTCGCGCCGCAGTGCAGCGCGACCACGCAATACTACACACTTTGGCGGCGGCCGTCGTTCTACGGGCGGCAGGCGCGGACCAAAGAAAGATTACATTCACCCGTCGCGCTTTGTGCGCGAGGCGACGCCCGTGGAAGAGCTGGCCTACGAATCGGCCAATAGCTTCCTCGATTTTGGCATGCACGACCTGCTGCTGGCAAATATCGCCCGTAAAGGGTTTATGTCTCCTTCGCCCATTCAGGACCAGGCGATTCCGCTCGGCTTGAGTGGCCGCGACGTCATTGGCATAGCCAACACCGGCACCGGTAAGACCATTGCGTTTGCCGTGCCTGTTTTGCACCGGCTCTTGCAAGAACCGGAATCGCGCGCGCTTATTATTGCGCCGACCCGCGAGCTTGCCCAGCAGATCGAAGACGAATGCAAGGCTGTCGGCAAGGGAAGCGGCATATACGGCACGCTGCTTATTGGCGGCGCCAACATGAACCCGCAGCTCCGCGACCTTCGTGCGAACCCTCAAATTGTTATCGGCACGCCAGGCCGCATCAGAGACCATCTGGAACGCGGTTCGCTTAAGCTCGACCAGTTTAATATGGTGGTGCTCGACGAAGTTGACCGCATGCTCGATATGGGCTTTGTCGAAGATGTAAGCGACATTCTCGGTCGGCTCGCGCCCGTCAGGCAATCGTTCTTCTTTTCGGCCACGCTCGACAAAAAAGTGCGCGACCTTATCGAATTTTTCTCGACCGACCCGGAAACGGTTTCGGTGAAAACCGGCGAAACGACCGAAAACGTGCACCAAGATATCGTGTGCTACGAAGCGTCGAGCGACAAAATTGAGCGGCTGCATGAGCTGCTGAACAAGCCCGAAGTGACCAAAGCGATCATTTTTGATGAAACCCAGCGTTCCGTGGAGCGCCTCAGCCGTGAGCTGCAGGGCCGCGGTTTTAAGGTAGACGACATTCACGGCGGCAAAACCCAGGCTCAGCGCCAGCGGGCGCTCAATCGTTTTAAGAAAGACGAAGTGACCATTTTGGTGGCAACCGATGTTGCCGCCCGCGGCATCGACGTCAAAGACATTAGCCACGTTATCAATTACTCCACGCCGCAAACGTACGACACCTACATTCACCGCATCGGCCGTGCCGGCCGTGCCGGAAATATCGGCTACGCGCTCACGTTCGTCACCGAGTAAACTGCCTGCCTAGAAGCCGAGTGCTTCCTTGACCAGAATGATGTCTATGCGGTTCGGCGTGGCTTCCTTCATGTAGTGCACGACTTTGTTGATACTGCTATGCCCGCCGTACGCTTTGAGGGCACGGGCATCTTCCAGCGGGAATACATATTCGGTAAGCCGGGTTTCGGCTTCGGCCAAATCTTTGACGATTTTTTGCGCGCCAACCACCCACACCACGTGCCCGGCGCCATACAAATATGCCGGCAGCTGGCTGCCCGTCGCGCTGGCGATAAGCACATGGCCGTCCTGGGTTACGGCGTGCACACTGCCAATGACATGGTCGGGCGCAGCGCCCAGTTTGCGCTGCTCGCGTTGTTTTTCGGGCTGGCCCATGAGTGCGTTTAACTTCGGCCGGACGGCATCGTAGTCGCCGGAATCGTTGATGGCTTTGTCGAGCTCCAATTTGACAAGCGTTTGCGAGGTTACGGTTAGTACCTCTGCGCCCTTCGGCAGTGCTGCCAGCGCAGCGGTTTTCGCAGCACCGGCATTTTCCGCGATGGTAACATGAAAGCCGTTGGCGGCAAGTGCTTCTGCTGCGTCCGCAATGGCCTGATCGTTTGCTACGGTATTAAATTGTGACATATATCCCCCTACAGTTGTGTTATACTATACAAAGTATAGTTTCGTAATTCACTATATACCATTACTATACAAAGTAAAGTATTATTTTTATGGATAGCCAGGAAGGTAATCAGACCTGTGGCCGCATTCTCGCAGCCGTAAAGATTATCGGCGACAAATGGTCGAGCCTCATTATTAACGAACTGGTAGGCGGCCCGCGCCGCTTCGGCGAAATTGCCGATGCGTTGGGCGTTGGCCCGCGCACGCTTTCGCAGCGACTCGATGCCATGGAAGCGGAGGGCGTGGTAGCCAAGCAGCACTTTAACGAGGTGCCGCCGCGCGTGGAATATTCACTCACCAAAAAAGGCCGTGACCTTGTGCCGGTATTATTGTCGATGGCGGAGTGGTGTACCAAATACCCTGCGGTTGACGCTGGCAGCGACAAAGGCGTACAGTAAAGTAACGAAAGTAACGCCATTAAATGATGATGCAAAGCTGCGGCGATAAGCTGGGCGACCGAGATGGTGTAATATGTCTGAAACAAAAGCAGCAGGCGGACAGGAACGCGGCCTGGAACGTGAGCGTATCGTGGAAACGGCCCTGGAATTGCTAGCCGAGGTTGGTTTTAGTGGCCTGACCCTGCGTAGACTCGCAGCGCGGTTGGGCGTGCAGGCCGCCGCCCTGTATTGGTATTTCAAAAACAAACAGGACCTCATTGACGCCATGGCGACACGTATTATCACAAGTGAATTCCGTGCCGTGCCACCGGCGGCCGCCGATTGGCGTGCGCTGCTTACGCACGTAGCCCGCACCAATCGCCGGGCGCTATTGCGTTACCACGACGGTGCACAGATACTCGCGCACGCTAATATGCCCCAGCAACCCGTGATGCTTAAGGGGCTCGAGCAATTACTGCGCCGGCTTGCCCGCCAGGGTTTTAGCACCGAGTTGTCGATGAGTAGTTTCTTCATTATTATCCGGTTCACACTCGGCTGCGTGTTTGAGGAGCAGGCTGACCCGCGCAGCTCGGCGACTCGAGCAGGCCAGCATGCCTACATCCAGCAGCTGGCAAAAGTGTATCCAACCGTGGCCGAAGGTTTTAAAGTGAGTATGGCCCAGCGTCAGCACAACCCGGACTGGCACTTTGAACGCGGGCTGGAAATAATTCTGGCCGGCATCCAAACCCAACTTGACGCCGGCGTACAACCGGCCTAGGCTAGAAGTAATGTTAGACAGAGCACGACAATTTAGCCGGAAGACGATGCGACTTTCATTTTTCAAACCCGCCGGAGATTTGAAGGCCGAAGACGTTGCCGCCGCGCGCAAGTATATCGCCGACTACTGGCCGAAGCTGGAGCGGTACCATCCGAAGGACGACGAGACACTCATTGGCGTGCCCAAACCATACCTGGTGCCGTCCTACGCCGAGGGCCACGAGTTCGACTACAATGAGCTGTACTATTGGGACAGCTACTTTATGGTGCAAGGATTTTTGCACGATGAGGCGCACAAAGATCTGGTGCTCGGCATCCTCGAAGACCTCTGCGACATTTTCAAACGGTTTAAGCTTATCCCGAACGGTTCGCGCCTGTACTATGTAAGCCGGTCGCAACCGCCGTTCTTAAGCAGTTTTATTTTTGACGCTTACGACGCATATCACCTCAGTAACGACTGGCTCAAGGAACATATCGCCGTTGCCAAAGCCGAATATGAAACGGTGTGGATGGGCACGCGCAAGCCGAACGCCCGCCAGGTGTACCAGGGCTTAAGCCGCTACTACGACTTTAACTATTTGAATGACATCGCCGAAACCGAAAGCGGCTGGGACATGACGCCGCGCTTTGCCCGCAAAGCGCTCAGCTACCTGCCGGTGGACCTCAACGCGTTGCTCTACAAATACGAAATGGATTTTGCCCGCGCCGCGCTTATTTTTGGCGATAAAAAGCAGGCCGCCGAGTGGGAGGCCGCCGCCGCCAAGCGCAAGAATACCATGGATAAGCTGATGTGGGATCAGGGCAAGGGCCTGTACTACGATTATAACTACGCCAAAGAACGACGGGGTAGTGTCGCCTCACTGGCGACGTATTATCCCATGTGGGCGGGCATGGTCGACGGGCGTCAGGCGCAGGAACTCGTCAAACAGCTGAAACGTTTCGAAAAGAAGGGCGGCGTTGCCACTACCGACACCTACGCGCTGAGCCAACGTATACCGGGCTCGCTGCCGATGCAATGGGCGTACCCTAATGGTTGGGCGCCGCTTCATTTTATGGTGGTAAAAGCGCTGCAGCGTTACGGATACAACAAAGATGCGCAGCGTATCGCCACCAAATGGCTGCACACTAATCTGGACTGGTTCAAAAAGAATGGCGTCTTTCTCGAAAAGTACAATGTTGCCGACCCCGACAAGCCGCCGGCCAGCGGCGTCTACCCTTCCCAAACCGGTTTTGGGTGGACCAACGCCGTGTTCGAGCGCTTTTGCCAGGAGTTTATCGACGGCCTGCGCAGCGTGTAGCTAGTAACTGTAGACTACGCCCGAACCCGGGTCTTGGCCACGACCCACTTCGTTGGCGAGAGCCCGGAGTGCTAATTGCTGCGCAGCCGCCTGACTGGCGTGGAAGTCTTCCAGAGAAATCGCGCCGCTGTCAAGTAAGGCTTGGTATTCTGTAAACGCCCGGTCGACCTCATCCCAATCTATCCCTTCCAAGTAATTAGGCATAATTCTCCCCTTTTATAAGAGGATAACATTCTGGTGTGGCATGAGGCAAGATGGTATACTAGGCATGTTAAATTGCCTGGGGTTGTAGCTCAGCTGGCTAGAGCGCGTGATTCACATTCACGAGGTCGGGGGTTCGAGCCCCTCCAACCCCACCAAATTAAAGCAAAATATCTTAAATCGGATTTCATAATCCGATTTTTTGTTTTACCGCTTGCGTTTCCAATGGAAGCCAGTGCATAATGCGTTTGCTATGAGCGAAGATCAATTTCTAAAACTATTCAGATACATAGAGATGCGTTTCGATGCTGTTGATAAGAAGTTTGAAACGGGCGATGCCCGCTTTGACCAAGTCATGTCTGCCCTTGACGGCACATCCTAGCTATCCGCTTCACGCTGCTGTCATTAGATATTTTGCTACACTAGAAAGATGCAGGAGCTGATCGTCGATTTGCATATTCACTCGCATTACAGCCGGGCGACGTCCAAAAACTGCAATCTGGAAGGGCTGTATCGTTGGGGCAAGCTCAAAGGCATTACCATTATCGGCACCGGCGATTTTACGCACCCGGCCTGGTTTGCCGAGCTGCACGAAAAACTGGAGCCGGCCGAGCCCGGCCTGTTCAAATTAAAAGACGACTTAGCCGAGCCGATCGATAAAAGTCTGCCACCCAGCGTGCGCGGGCAAATGATCCGGTTTGTACCGAGCGTGGAAATCGCCACTATATATAAGAAGGGCGAGCGTGTCCGCAAGCTGCACCAGCTCATCATTATGCCTTCCTTACAAAGCGTGGCCGAGCTAAACGCGCGGCTGGAACGCATCGGCAACTTGAAAGCCGACGGCCGGCCGATCCTCGGGCTGGACAGCAAAGAACTGCTACGGCATGCGCTGGAAACCGACCAGCGTGCGCTGTACATCCCGGCGCACATTTGGACGCCGTGGTTTGGCATGTTCGGCAGCAAGAGCGGTTTCGACTCTATCCAGGAGGCCTACGAGGAGCTGGCGCCAGAAATCCATGCTATTGAAACAGGGCTGTCCAGCGACCCAGGCATGAACTGGCGGGTGGCAAATCTGGATGGCATTACGGTTACGAGCCATTCCGATGCGCACTCGCCACAAAAATTAGGGCGCGAGGCCACGGTGGTGCAAAGTGCGCTCAGCTACGATGACATTGTGGGCGCCATCAAAACCAATGATGCGCGGCTTGTTGGCACCATCGAATTTTTTCCGGAAGAAGGGAAATATCATTACGATGGCCACCGTGCATGTAATGTGCGTTTTACGCCGGCCGAAACAAAGGCCCACAGGGGCATGTGCCCGGTGTGCGGCAAGCCGCTGGTGGTGGGAGTGGAGAACCGGCTCGACAGCCTGGCAACGCGTCCGGAAAATTACGCGCCAAAAAATCCTAAACGTGTTGAGTATATTATTCCGCTTGCCGAAATACTTGCCGAGCTGGCCGGTGCCAAAAGTACGGGCGGCAAAGCAGTGACCGCGCAATATCACGAAGTACTCGACCGCCTGGGCAACGAGTTTGCAGTGCTGCGTACCGTGCCGCAGGAGGCGATAGAACTGGCGGGTTTCCCGATGCTAAAGCTGGCGATCGAGCGCCTGCGCAACGGTCAAGTCGTAAAAGACCCTGGCTACGACGGCATCTACGGCACCATCAAAGTTTTTAAAGATGCCAGCGAGCGGCAAGAAACAGTTAACCAGCTAAGTTTACTGTAAACCGTTGCTGCGTGCGGCGACACCTGCGCTACAATACCTGCATGGACTTTTTAGGGGAGCTGAACAAAGCGCAGCAGCGTGCCGCGACGGCCGGCGACGGCCCCGTGCTCATTGTAGCCGGCCCGGGCACGGGAAAAACCAAAACGCTGGCCGCGCGCATTGCGTATCTCATAGCGGGCGCCAACGTCCCGCCCGCGCAAATCCTTGCCCTTACCTTCACTAAAAAAGCCGCCGAAGAAATGCGCCAGCGCGTCAATATTTTGTTGGCATCCGGCGGGAAATCGCCCACTGCGTTGCCGTATATTTCTACCTTTCATGCGCTGTGCCACGAATTGTTGGGCGGCCAAGAACTGCAGTTTGTGAGTGAGCCGGCCCGGCTGGACATTATTAAAAAGTTGCCGAAGCCGGCTGCGCTCAAAGGTTTGTCTACCCGCGAGCTCGCGTTAAAAATCTCGCGGACCAAAAATATGGCCGAAACCGATCCGGCTCTGTTGCAGCTCGCCGAGGCCTACGACACTGCGCTGCACGCTCAAAATGGAGCCGATTTCGACGACCTGCTGACGCGCACGCGCGATTTACTCACAACCGATGCTGACGCCCGTACGCGTCTGCAGTCGCGCTTTACGCATCTGCTGGTAGATGAATTTCAGGATACCAACGTGCTGCAATACGAGCTGCTGCAACTGCTGCGCGGCAACGACAATGTCTTTGTCATTGGCGATCCGCTGCAATCTATTTACGGCTTTCGTGGTGCCAGCGGCTCCATTTTTGACACGTTCCGGCAGGATTTCCCCCAGGCCACGGCCATCACGCTCACCATCAATTACCGTTCGGTGCCCGAGGTCGTCCAACTCTCGAACGCGTTGTTTCGGGAAGCACCGGATCTCGAGGCGCACACCAAGCTTGGCGGCCAGGTGTGCGCTGTGCAAGTGCTGAATGAATATTCCGAGGCGGCCTGGGTAGTGGGCGAAATCCAAAAAGCCATTGGCGGCGGCGACTTTTTGCAGGTGGTGAGCGACGATGATGCGCGCACGCACCGCACCTTGCGGGACTTTGCCGTGTTGTATCGCAGCCGGGCGGCGGGCTTGGCGGTGCAACGGGCAATTGCCGAATCCGGCCTGCCGTACCAGGTGGTGGGCGAGGGCTCGCCATACGACAATCCGCAGGTGCAGGCTGTTATCGCCTTGCTGCGGGCGCATGTGCATGCCGACCTGCCGCCGCATGAGGGTTTTACCGCCAGCGAATGGCGGCACGTGCTTGACGTTTTGGCTCAAAGCAAAACCGCCAGCCCGCACACGCTTGCGGGTAATATCATCGGCGCGTTGGGGTTAGAGATTACGCTCGCCCTGCAGCAGTTTTTGAACGGCCTCACCCGTTTCGCCAGCGTTTCTGCTGCGCTTGCGCATCTCGACGCCATGAGCGAGCAAGCTTTTTACGACCCAACCGCCGATGCCGTCACCCTGCTTACCATCCACGCCAGCAAAGGCCTGGAATTTCCGCACGTGTTTCTCATTGCCGCCGAAGACGGCATATTGCCCCACGCGCGCAGCGACATCGAAGAAGAGCGGCGCTTGTTTTATGTGGCGGCCACCCGCGCGCGGGAGCGTCTGGACATAACGCATACCCTGCGCCGGGGCGGCAAGCCCGCTGTGGTGTCGCCATTCGTGACCGCTCTACACGACACGGTGTTACCTAAACATACCGACCCAAACCTGGCGACCGACCAGCGCCGCGCCCAAAAACGCGCTATCAAGCGCAGCCAGCAGAGCCTTTTCTAACCTGCCGGCTGGCAGTACAATATATATGAGTAACAAAGGAGTTCTCGGATGCCCGCTCTCGGAATTATTATACTGATCATCGTGCTTATCATTATTGCGAAAGGTGTGCGGGTCATTAACCAGTACGAGCGCGGCGTGGTGCTGCGTCTGGGCCGCGTGCGCCCGAGCGTAAAGGAACCCGGCCTGCGCCTGATTATCCCGGTAGTCGACAGCATGCGCAAAGTCGGCATGCGGATTGTAACTTTGCCGGTCGATTCACAAAAGATCATCACCAAAGACAATGTGTCTATCGACGTGGCTGCCGTGGCGTACTTCCAGATTATGGACCCCATCAAATCGGTGGTCGCCATCGAAAACGTGGTGGCCGCGACGTATCAAATCGCCCAGACCACCGTGCGTAACATCGTGGGCCAGAGCTCGCTCGACGACGTGCTCAGCAACACCGCCAAGATCAACGAAGCCATTAAAGGTATTCTGGACGGCGTGACCGAAAAGTGGGGCGTGTTTGTAAGCGCCGTAGAACTGAAAGATATCCAGCTGCCCGACAGCATGCAGCGCGCCATGGCCAAACAGGCCGAAGCCGAGCGCGAAAAGCGAGCCAAAATTATCGCCGCCGAGGGCGAGCAACTCAGCGCCGCCGCTCTGGGCGAAGCCGCCGACATCATCAGCAAGCACCCCATTGCCCTGCAACTGCGCAATCTGCAAACGCTGACCGAAATCGCCACCGAAAAGAACAGCACCATCGTCTTCCCGGCGCAGTTCATGGACACCATGCAAAGCATCAAGGCGTTCATGAATAAGGAACAGTAATTTCTGTATGGTTGCCGAACTCCACGACGATGTGGTGGCGCATTTGCAGAAGTATGGCGTGCAGTATACGGTTCTGCCGTGTGAGGATAAGTACGCCGACACAGCTGCTTTTTGCGAGCATTACGGCTACACGCCGGAGCAATCGGCAAATACTATCTTGGTCGCCACCCGCAATGAGCCGGTCAAAATTGCCGCGTGCCTGCTCTTGGCCAGTACGAAATTGGACGTGAACAAAACGGTCAAACAGCGCTTGGGCGGCGGCCGCGTGTCATTTGCCTCGGCGGAGCAAACAATAGCAGCCACCGGAATGCAGCTGGGCGGCGTAACCGTGTTCGGCTTGCCAGAATCCATGCCATTGTACATCGACGCTGCGGTCATGGAACAGGTGCAGGTCGTGATGGGTGGCGGTAATCGTACTACCAAGCTACTGCTTTCACCCCAAGAACTGCTCAAACTGCCCCACGCTGAAGTAGTGGCCAACCTGGCTCTGCCGCGGTAATCCTTGAATAAACCGCGCGTTTACCGTAAAATACCTCTGTTGCGACAATACGTGGCGCTTTAGCTCAGTTGGTAGAGCAGAGGCCTGAAGAGCCTTGTGTCCCCAGTTCGAGTCTGGGAGGCGCCACCAGATTGATTTTCGGCCCAAATTTGCTAAAATCAATCAAGACGTGCGGGTGTAGCTCAGTTGTTTAGAGCGCATCCTTGCCAAGGATGAGGCCACGGGTTAGAGTCCCGTCACCCGCACCAAGTGAGACACTTCCACATTGATAATCCAGAAAACAGCGGTAGAAAGGGCTAATTTGGGTGTTGGAATAACCCGGATAGCTCCACTGCAAACCTTTTGGAAATATCGAACACATCAAGACGCGCTTCTGTTCTAGGGGCGCGTTTTGGTATGTTGCGGCTAAATCCGTAAACTTTGTTTCAATAAATTTGGTAATAGCTTCGAGATTATATTTCTCAATCATCGTTTCGTCTTTGGCAGCCTGGATGGCGGTTATTTTTTCTTCTAGGATTTTATTTTGCTCCTTGAAGACGTCGTCCGAGTAAACGCCGCTGAGGTTCTTCTCAATGAGCGTCTGGCGTGTTTCGTAGATTTTCTTTAGCTCGATGTCGGCCTGGTCGCGTTTTTGCTTCAGCGCGCCTGTACGTTGGTAGTACGCGCGTCGCAAGAAGGCATTAATCAGCTTAGCCGTCTCAGGCTTAAGTGTGACGCTTTTCAGAAGATCTAATGTTTCCGGCTCTATCTTAGAAACCGGCACATTTGATTTTGCGCCGCAGCGTTTAATGCAAAAGTAGTAGCCGTATGTTAAAGTCTTGCCCTTGCTCCAGGCGGCTGTAAATGACTGCCCGCAGCGGCCACAACGAACTATGCGCCGCAAAGGGAAGTCGGGGTTGTTGTAGGTGCGCTTTGCGAGTACAACTGGCGTGTTAAAGTTGCGCCCGTCTAAAATGGCCTGTACGCGGTAAAATGTTTCTTCGGTAATCATTGGCGGGTGCTTGTCAACCTCCCCTTTTCCCGAACACAGCCTTCAGATGTTTTCGCGGCGTAGCTAGGGTTCTGGCGTAGGCTCGTGGCGACATCTTGAGTGCGGTGTGGATGCGTTCGTTGTTGTAGTAA
>Ga0070730_10005171_pt1 | contig 11295 bp, 2 predicted proteins | sample Coa_R1_3_FD_66447 | JGI IMG/M metagenome (GOLD analysis project Ga0070730, IMG submission 66447) | Surface soil microbial communities from Centralia Pennsylvania, which are recovering from an underground coalmine fire - Coalmine... | ecosystem: Environmental > Terrestrial > Soil > Unclassified ... | reverse complement strand
TCCGGCGGTGCAGGTCCTGGATGTGCTCGCCGGGCAAACCCTGGAACACCTGGCCGCCGCCGATCACCTGACCCAGGCGGGGGAAGTGGTCCTGGACCCGCGGGCCTGGGCGGCCCTGGGCGCCCGGCTCACCGTCGCGGCCTGGCGCAGCGACCCCGCCACCAGCGCCCGTTTCGCCGTGGTCTCCGCGCTGGCCGCCAGCGGCCCGCCGGCGCCCCCCGCCGGGTCCCCGCCGGCGCCCGCGGCGTTAAGCCCGGCCGCCGTACGGCCCTGGCTCCCCACCGTCGTCTATGAGCGGCTGGCGGGCGGGCAAGGCGAGTTCCTGGCCGAGCTCCGCCCGGTGGTCGCCGTGTTCCTGCGCTTCACGGGGCTGGATTATGACGGCGATCCCGCGGCCGGCGCCAAACTCGACGCGTATGTCCGCTGGGTCCAGGGTATCCTGGCCCCCTATGAGGGCTTTCTCGATCATCTAACGATCGGCGATAAGGGCAGCTATCTGTGTGCGGCCTTTGGCGCCCCCCTGGCGCACACCGACGACGCCATCCGCGCCCTGGCGGCCGCCACCGCGCTGCAGAGTCCGCCGCCGCACCTGCGCGAGATTACCGGCATCCAGATTGGGATCAGCGGGGGCCGAGTCTATGCCGGCGCCTATGGCAGTCCGCTGCGCCGGACCTACGGGATCCAGGGCGATGCCGTCAATCTCGCCGCGCGGCTGATGGGCACCGCCGCCCCGGGCGAGATCCTGGTCGCCCAGGAGACCGCCCAGGCCAGCGGGCCGGCCTTCACCTGGGAAACGCTGCCCCCACGCCGAGTCAAGGGCAAAGCGGAGCCGGTCGCGCTCATGCGCCTGGTGGGCGCCCGCCCGCAATCCGTCCTCCACTTACAGGAGCCGCGCTATCACTTGCCCCTGGTCGGCCGCGCCACGGAGCTGGCGCAGGTCGATGCGGCCCTGGCGGCGGTGTGCGCCGGGCACGGGCAGGTGATCGGCTTGACCGGGGAGCCCGGCATCGGCAAGTCCCGCCTGGTCGCCGAAGTGGCGCGCCGGGCGGGCCTGGCCGGCCTGGACAGCTATGGCGGGGCCGCCCAGGCCTATGGCGTGGCCACGCCGTACCTGGCCTGGCAGCCGATCTGGCGCGCCTTCTTTGGCGTCGACGCGGCGATGAGCCTGGCTACCCAGATCCGGGTCCTCACCCATGCCCTCACCCGGCTCGACCCGCGCCTGCTGGCGCGCCTGCCCTTATTGGGGCGCGTGCTCGGGTGGCCGCTCCCCGATAACGATCTCATCCGCGCCCTGGACGCGAAGTTCCGTAAGAGCGCCCTGGAGACCCTGCTGCTCGACTGCCTCCGGGCGCACGCCCGCACCACGCCCTTGCTCCTGGTGCTGGAAGATGCCCAGTGGCTGGACACACTCTCGCAAGATCTGCTCCGCGTGCTGGGTCCCGCCTTGACTGACTGCGCCGTGCTCGTGCTGCTGGCCTACCGGCCGCCGGCCGCCGGCCCCGACCCGGCCCACCCCTTACTGGGCCTGGCCACCGGCATCGAGATCGCCCTGCCCGACCTCGCGCCCGCCGAGGCCGCGCAGCTGCTGGCCCACAAGCTCGCCACCGAGGATGGCGCGCCGGTGGCCGTCCCGGCCGCGCTAGTCGACCGCGTCACCGCCCGCGCCGGCGGCAATCCTTTTTATATTGAAGAGCTGGTGAACTACCTGGTCGACCGGGGGCTCGCCGTGGCGGATGGGGCGGCCCTGGCCGATGTGGAGCTGCCGGAGAGCGTGCATAGCTTGCTCTTGAGCCGGATCGATCAGCTGACCGAGAGCCAGAAGATCGTGATCAAGGTTGCCAGCGTCGTCGGCCACCAGTTCCGGGTGCCCTGGCTCTGGGGGGTGCATCCCGCGCTCGGTCCCCAGCCCCAGGTCCATGGCGATCTCAGCACCCTGGATCGCCTGGGGCTGACGGTCCCCACCCCCCTGGATCCGGGGCCGGCGTATGTGTTCAAACACAACCTGACCCGGGAGGCGGCGTATGAAAGCTTGACCTACGCCACCCGGGCCCGGCTCCATGAGCAGCTGGCCCAGTTTCTGGAAGATCCGGCCACATCGGCGGCGGATATCTCGCTCGATTTACTGGCCTTTCATTATGGGCGCAGCCTGAACCAGAGCAAACAGCGCGAGTATTTCCAGAAGGCCGGCGATGCCGCGCAGGCCCTGTATGCCAACGCCGCCGCGGTCGACTACTACGAGCGGCTGCTCCCGCTGCTGGCGCCTGCCGAGGAGAGCGGCATCCTGCTCCAGCTCGGGGCCGTCCTGGAGCGGGTCGGCCAATGGGCGGCGGCGGAAGCCCGCTACCGGCAAGCCCTGGCCAACGCGGAACGCGCCGTGCAGCAAGCCGAGTCCGTTCCCGCGGCACGCGATCTTCCGCACTCCACAACCCACAAGGGGAACCCTGCGGGTTTCCACATTCTGCACTTAGAAGTGGCGCACGCCCAGCGGGCGGTCGGCGGCCTGCTGCGCAAACAGGGCGAGTATGCGGAAGCGCTGATCCACCTGGCCGCCGCCCGGGTGGCCTTCGCGGCCGCGGGGAGCGGCGCCGCCCTGGGCGCCAACCTGGCCGAAATGGGCCGGGTCTATGATCTGCAGGGCGACTATGCCCGGGCCCGGGCCCTCTACGCCGACGGGCTGGCGATCCAACGGGAGGTGGGGGACCTCCGGGGCATTGCCACCACGCTCGCCAACCTGGGGACGCTCGCCCAGAGGCAGGGGGATCTGGATACCGCGCAGGCCCTGTTGGAAGAAAGCCTCACCTTGCGCCGCAGCCAGGGCGATCGGCCGGCGATCGCCGCCTCGCTAGGCACCCTGGGGCGGGTGGCCCAGGCCCGGGGCGACCTGGCGACCGCCCGCGCGTTGTACCGGGAAAGCCTGGACATCCAGCGGGCCACCGGCGCGCGACCGGCCCTGGCCTGGACGCTGAACAATCTGGGCTGGGTGGCCCAACGCCTGGGCGAGCTAGCCGAGGCCCGGGCGCTGTACGAGGAGTGCCGCGTGCTCCAGGAGGAGATCGGCGACCGATCGGGCCTGGCCTGGACGCTGAGCAATCTCGGCAACCTGGCCGGGGCCCAGAGCGATCTCGGGCCCGCCCGGGCGTGGCTGGAGCAGAGCCGCGATCTCTTCCGGGAGATGGCCGACCGGCCCGGGATGGCCCAGGCGTTGCAGAATCTGGCGATCATCACTTACAGACAGGGCGATCTCGCCGGGGCGCGGGCCCTCCTGGAGGAGGTGCTGGCCACCCGCCGGGCGCTGGGAGCCCGGCCGGCGATTGCCCAGGCGCTCAATATGCTGGGCGTCGTGGCCAATGCCCAGGGCGACTACGCGACGGCCCGCGCGCTCTACGAGGAGGCGCTGGTCGGGCGCCGCGACGTCGGGGATCGGCCCGGCAGCGCCAATTCCCTGGCCAACCTGGGCATCGTGGCCTACGAACAGCAGGAGATTCGGCAAGCGCGCCACTTTCTGCGCGAGAGCCTGGTGCTCTGCCGCGAGCTGGGGGCCAAAGACGATGCCGCCACCTGCCTGACCGGCATGTGCGCGGTGGCCCTGGCCCAGGGCGATCCGGCGCGCGCCGCCCGTCTGGCCGGTGCCCTGGCCACGTTGCTGACCGGGTTGAGTACGCCGCTGGATCCGGCGGAACAGGCCCTCCGCGACCGGGTGGTGGCCGAGGTACGGCGGCGGCTGGGCGCGGCCGAGTTTACCACGCTCTTTGCCGGCGGCCAGCAGTGGGCGCTGGAGCCGGCGATCGCCTATGCGCTGGAGGCATGATGCGGTATGCGATACGCCATATTCGGGCTCCTGGCAGCCATGACGCTGCTGGCCCTCCGTAATCCCGAGCCCAGCTCAGCCCAGGAGACGGCTCATACCTTTCCGGAAACAGGGTATACGGTGCGGGGGCGCTTCTGGCAGTATTGGCAGAGCCATGGCGGCCTGGCCCAGCAAGGCTACCCGATTAGCGGCGAATTTACCGAAACCAGCGTGCTCGACGGCCGGCCCTATACGGTCCAATATTTCGAGCGCGCCGTCTTCGAGTGGCATCCCGAGAATGCGCCGCCGTTCGACGTCCTGCTGGCCCAGCTGGGCACGTTCCGCTACCGCGCCCGCTACCCGGCCGGCGCGCCCGGCCAGCACAGCAGCGCCACAGATCCGCGCGTTTTCCCGCAAACCGGGCACCACCTGGGCGGCCGCTTCCGCATATACTGGGAGCAGCAGGGGGGCCTGCAGCAGCAGGGCTATCCCCTCTCGGATGAGTTCACCGAAATCAGCGATCTCGACGGCCGGCCCTATACGGTCCAATATTTCGAGCGCGCCGTCTTCGAATGGCACCCGGAGAACCGCCCGCCCTACGATGTCCTCCTGTCGCAACTCGGCACCTTCCAGCAGCGGGCCTGGTATGCCGGCGGGAGTGGATCGGATCCCTGGGCCGGATTGCGGGGGCGCCCGCTGCACGTGCCCGGGCTGCTGCCCGGCGCCCCCTGCCCGGTCACGCCAGGGCAGGTCGTGACTCCCGGGTTCGGGCCGGCGCTGGGGGCCGGCCCGGTCTATGCCGTCGGGTTGGGCACCGCCGGCGTGCTCGACGTCGACGATTCGATTTTTCCCGCACCCTGGGGGGGCCAGAAAGTGCTCTGGATCGCCGATCCCGGTGACCCGGGGCCGGTATTGATCCGCGGCCACCAGCTGGACGGCCCCAACGAAGTGCGCTTCGGGGGGGGCGCCGCCCCTGCGGCCGAATTACAGCTCCAGGCCGGGGCGCCGGGCGGCGCCCCGGCCTGGAGCAATTGGCCGTCCTACACCCGGGTGCGCGGCCCCGGCTGTTATGCGTACCAGGTGGACGGCCCGGGATTCAGCGAAGTGATCCCGTTCATCGCCCGCGCCACGATGACGCCGCCGCCAGGATCGCGCGCGGCTTACGGGCCGGCCGTCGGCGTATTGAAGCCGGACGGCGGCGGCGTCATCGTGGGGCCACAGGTGCCGGTGCCGGTGACCGACAGGTAGACGATCTTGGCGATCTGGCCGCGGGTGGCCTGGTTGTACTGGCGGAAGTAGGGGCGATTCTGGTTGTCGCACGGTTCGCCCACGCCGCCGCAGGTGTAGCCCGAGATGATGCCATGGCAGTAGGCCGTCTCCACGAACTCATAGAAGGCCGTGCTGGGGAGTACGTCCTCGAAGCTGGCGTTAGGCGGGGTGACCAGCGCCCAGCCGGCGGCCACGACGTCGATCTTGGAGAGTTGGCCGCGGGTGACGTTGGCATAGGGGCGGAAGTAGGGGCGGTTGGCACTGTCGCACGGCTCGCCTGGCCCGCCGCAGTTGTACCCGCTGACGATGGCGTCGGCGGCGGCCGTCTCGATCACGGTGAAGAAGGGATTGGCCGGCAGCACGTCAGCGAAGGTGTTGTTGCCCCCCGCCGGGGTGACGATCGGCTTGTTATAGCCCAAGACGACGATCTTGACCATCTGGCTGCGGGTCGTATTGTTATACGGCCGGAAGCTGAAGGTGCCGTCGCCGTTGTTGTAGCCGCTGATCACGCCATGGCACGCCAGGTAGAGGACAGGTGTATAGAAGTAGTCCGTCGCATGGACGTCGGTGAAGCTCAGCGCGCAGGGCGTCGCGCTCGGCGTGGCGGTGCGGCTGGGCTGGGTCGTGCTGCTCGGCAGCACAGTCGCCGTGCTGCTCGGCACCATGGTCGCCGTGTTGCTCGGCACGACCGTAGTGGTGGCGGTATTGGTCGGCGCCGGGACGGTAGCCGTGCTCGTCGGCCCGGCGGTCGGGCTGCGGGTGACGGTTACCGTGGCGGTGCCGCAAGTGGTGGGCTGCTGCAGCGTGACGTCGTCAACATTCATGGAGGTCAGGTCGCCGAAGCCGTCCTGGTGCACCAGGAACTCGACGCGCACCGTCTGCCCGGCGTAGGGGGCCATGTTGAAGGTCTGGTTCTCCCAGACCCCATCGTTCACGCACAGGTGCATGATCGTGGCCAGGATGTTGCCGCTCGTGTCGGTGATATAGGCATCCTGCCAGTCAAACGTGATCGTGTCGGTGGTCAGCGGGAAGTACCAGTAGCTCAGCGTGCCCCCGCTCGCCGGCACCATGATCTGCTGGTAGAGAATGCTGTCGCCAGTCGGCTCGCCCCCACTGAGCGTGCCCAGCAAGGCGGAGTAGGTGCCCGTGTGGTGGTGCGTGTTGTCGATGGTCGGGTTCGGGTTGCCGCCCGCCGCTACCCAGGGCGCCAGCGCGCCCGTCTCGAAGCCGCCGTTGCCGATCGCATTCGGGCCCAAGCACGGCGTCGGGGTCACCGTCGGCGTGTTCGTCACCGTGGACGTGCGCGTCGCCGTGGGCGGGGTGCCGGTGACGGTGGGCGTCGGTGTACCCTGGAACGTCGCATCGTAGCTCTGATTAAAGTTGGCCCCACTGGGCAGGGAATTGCTGTAATCATAGCCGCCCAGCGCGTAGAGCATGCCGTTCAGCTGCGCGAAGCCATAGTCGCGCGTCGCGTGGAGCATGCTCGGGAACCCGGTCCAGGAATTCGGCCCGGGACTGTAGAGATAGCCCTGGGCATCCGGGGCGCCCCAGGGGCCGCCGGCGACGGCAATCTGGCCGGCGATCTGGGAAGGCGTGCCGGTATCCGCGGCCCAGGCGCCGAGATCGCCGCGGGCGGTCGGCAATGCGGCGACCGGCACCCAGGTCGGGTTGGCCTGCGACGGATCCAGCCGCTCGACATCAGGCACCGGCACCAGCGTTTTCGTGCTCGGATTCCAGGTATCGCCGCCGATCGCATAAATATAACCATCCAGGGCGATGCCGGCCATATAGCCCCGGCCGAGGTTCAGGTTGGCCGACGCGAGCTGCGTCCATTTCGCGCCCGCCGCCGCGAGGGGATCGAACGCCCAGGTATCGGTGAAGACGCCGCCCGCGCCGCCGTTGGCCAGCGCGGAGAAGCCGCCGAAGAGATAGAGCTTGTTATTGTAGACCGCCCAGCCCCCGGGCACCCGCGCGGGGCTGGCCGGCCAGGCATCGGACATGGTCAGGGCGTCGCCCACGGGATCATAGACCCGCGTGACGGATGTGGGGACGCTATCAATGCTGCTGCCACCCACCGCATAAATGCGCACCCCATTGGCATCGGTCAGCACGGCGGCGGCCATATTCGCGGTGTAGCGCGATCCTTGCGCCAGGCCATCGAGCAGCGCCGTCTTCTGGGTCCAGCTGTTCGTGCCCGGCGCATATTCCCAGATCCACTGCAAGGGGACGTCCGCGCCGTCGACGCCATGGCGCCCGCCCAGCAGGTAGATATTCCCATTCGGCGGATAGGCCACCGCCGCGGCCCGCTTGATCTGCAACGGGCTCGCGATCGGCGTGGGGGAGACGACCACGGCCGGGAAAGTGGCAATCGCCGCCCAGGCGCCCGGCACATGCGGAACGGGCCCGGCCGGCGCCAGGGCGAGCGGGACGGCGGCGCCGGTGGCGACCGCCGGGCCGGGCCCGCCGCCGGTCGCGAGGATCGCCACCCCGAGCAGGGTCAGCGCCGCCAGCAGGATAAGGCCGAAAGCACGCCTGGGCATAGGAATCGTACTCCTTGCGTGAAGAACCCGGGTTGCCTGAGGAAGGCAACCTGCTGCATTATAGCAGTGCCCCGGCGGCCTGTCAATTCGATTATGCCGGCCCCCGCCGCCCCCGCGCGCGGGGGCCCCGGGACGCTCCTAGCCGCGCTGGGGCGTGATCATGCGCTGTAGGGGCGAGGCATGCCTCGCCCGCGGTGGGGCGCGGTCATCTATATCGCCCGGCAACTTGGGGTGGAAGCCACTGCTGACCCGCAGATCCACGCCCCACCACGGGCCGGTCGTCGCCAAATCTTGCATGGGTGTCAGGAGCCACTGCTGACCCGCAGATCCGCGCCCCACCACGGGCGAGGCATGCCTCGCCCCTACTCGGTCCCCGACCCCCGTCGCCCCCGGCCCCCTTCCGGAGCAGAGGGCGGCGCCGATGCTGCGCCGCCCTCCCGTTTTTACATCGGAGGCGGTACCTGACGGTACCGCCTCCGACCGGGTCGACTTATGGGGCCGTTAGGCCACAGGTGCCGGTGCCGGTGACCGAGAGATAGACGATCTTGGCGATCTGGCCGCGGGTGGCCTGGTTGTACTGGCGGAAGTAGGGGCGATTCTGGTTGTCGCACGGCTCGCCCACGCCGCCGCAGGTGTAGCCCGAGATCACCCCGTGGCAATACGCCGTTTCCACGAACTCGTAGAAGGCGGTGCCCGGCAGCACGTCCGTGAAGCTGCCCGCCGGCGGGTTGCGTAGCGCCCAGCCGGCGGCGACCACGTCGATCTTGGAGAGTTGGCCGCGCGTGACGTTGGTATAGGGCCGGAAGTAGGGGCGATTGGCGCTATCGCAGGGCTCGTTCGGGCCCCCACAGGTGTAGCCCGAGACGATATTGTTGCGCGCCGCGGTTTCGATCACGGCGAAGAAGGGATTGCTGGGCGGGACGTCGGTAAAGGTGTAGGCGCCGGGCGCCGGCGTGACGATGGCTTTATTGAAGCCCAAGACGACGATCTTGACCATCTGGGAGCGGGTGGTGTTGTTGTAGGGGCGGAAGCTATACGTGCCGTCGCCATTGCTGTAGCCGCTGATCACGCCATGGCAGGCCAGGTAGAGCACCGGCGTGTAGAAGTAGTCCGTGGGGTGGACATCGGTGAAGCTCAGCGCGCAGGGCGTGCTGGATGCCGTCGGCGGCGCGGGGGTCGCGGTGGGGCCCCCGGGAGTCTGCGTCGGCTGCGGCGTGGCTGTCGGTCCGCCCGGGGTCTGCGTCGGCCGCGGGGGCGGCGTCGGCGTGGCCGACCCACAGGGCAGGCCGGCGATCACCGAAACGTCGTCGACCCACCAGCCCGGCGCGACGCCGTTCAGGTCACTACCCAGGCGGAAGCGGAACTGGACGCTCTGGCCGCTATAGGGGAGGAGATTGACCGTGACCCCGGTGAAGCTGGGATAGCCGGGGCTCTGGTTGATCCAGGCCGCGCGCCCGCTCAAGGGATTGCCCCCGGTCGCCGTAATCACCCCGGTATAGCCCCCCTGGAGAATATTCGCGCCGGCATCGGTCCAGACCACGCCATTCGTCGACGATTCCAGCACGCCGCCATCGTAGCCGGGTTGCTCGAAGCTGTAGCGGTGGGCGAAGTGCAACGTGGCCGTGATCGCCCCGGCGGGGATGGCCAGCGGGGTGAGCAGGGCCAGCTGCTGGTCAGATTGCTCGTTCGGGTCGGAGGCGAAGGCCGAGTAGATCCCGGAGTTGGCGGTGCCACTGACCACGACCCAGCGCTCCGCGCCAATGGTCGTCGTCGCGGTGAAGACGCCGAGCGTGCCGCTCTCAAAGCCTTCGCTGAGCAGCTGGCTGGCCCCACAGCCGAGGGGCGTGGCCGTCGCCGTCGGCGAGGCGGTGCGCGTGGGCGACACGGTCGCCGAGGGGGTGACGGGCGGCAGAGGGGTGTTGCTCGGCCGGGGCGTGCTCGTCATAGTCGCCGTCGGCGGCGTACCGGTGACGGTCGGCGTCGGCGTGCCGCCAAACGGCCCCGCGGGCAGCGGCCAGACGAAGGCGCCCCGGCTGCGGGTGAACGCCGCCAGCGTCGTGAAGCCCCGATCGATCTGGAAATCCCAGACCATCGTGCTCGGCATGCCGGCGGCGAAGCGGAACCATTGCGGGGTGGGCGCGTCGATATTGTTCGTGTAGTAGACCCCCCAATCGGTCCCCGCGAACACCTGCTGGCGGTAGAGCGGGTTGGCGATAATCGTGTCGACGGGGATGTCGGGCAAGTTGCCCGTCTTGTTGGCCCAGGTGAACGTGGCGCAATTGGCGGTGCAGGTAACGAGGAAGACATGGCCGGGCGTCGCCGGCGTATTCTCGTCGAAGCCGCCGACCGCCGCGTAGCCGCTCGTCGGGGTCAGCGGGTCGGTCGCCACGTCGAGGATGGGCCGGTTGGGCAGCACGCTATTGCTGCCCGTCACGTTGACCCAGGTGGCGGTGTTCGCGCTCCCCTGGCCCAGGCCAAAGCCGTACTGCACATTGCCGTCGTTGGTGCCGACGATCGCCGTGGTCGACAGGCTGACGGCGTAGCTGAGCTGGTTGATGAAGGAGCGGTCGGCCAGCGTGCCCTTGGTCAGGTCGGGGCTGTTGATATACCAACTGCTGGCCGGCACCGCCCCCTGTGTCGTTTCCCAGACCCGGTAGCTCCCGGCGATCAGGTGGTCGCAGCCGGTCGGCGCGCAGTCGTTTTTGTAGATCTCATAGGGGAAGATGAAGCTCAGCCGGTCGCTGCTCCAGGCCCCCGACGCCGCGATGAGCGGGCCATTGGGGCCGCTGGTCGAGACGTTGAGGCCGCCGTTCTGGCTCTCGAAGTACCAGCGCTGGCCGAGCAGCGGCTCGATGCGGGCGAAGAAGCCGTCGCCACCCAGCCGCTGCGACCAGAGATGGCTGGGGTCGCCGTTCCAGACCGAAGAGCCGTTGTCCTGGGCGCCGGCGTTGGCCTGCTGGACCGCCGCATTGGCGAAGTTGGCGACCAGGTCACCCGAATAGAATTCGATCGTGCTCAGGCTGCTGTTGAGCTGGTTATAGACAGGCTGGGGCTGATCGGCGGTGAGCGTGACATAGCTGCCGCCGTCGCTGCCGGCCAGCATGGTGCTGGAGGAGCCCGGCAGATAGGCCAGCGCGTGCTGGTCGACATGGACCTGGGCGGGCGCGTTGAGGCTCCCGTAGCCGCAGGTCGTGTCGCTAAAGCTCACCCCGGCGTCGGTCGATTTCCAGATCTCGAAGGTGTCCATGTAGAGGGTGGTCGGGTTGTTGGGGTCGACGGCGATACCCTGGTCGTACCAGTTCTGCGGGTAATCACCGCCGACGAGCGAGTTCGGGCAGACGTCGGCATTGAGCGTGGCGGCGGTCGACTGCTCGTGCCAGGTGGTGCCGCCATCGGTGGTGCGCCAGAGGCCCATCTGCCCGCCCCGCTGCAGGCCGCCCCCCACCCCCGGCAGGATCGCTTGCACCTGGGCGTAGATGACGCTCGGGTTGCCGGGCGCCATCACCAGGTCGATGCGGCCCAGGGGGTTGCCGCCGGTCTGATAGACCGGGATGCCCGAGCCGGTGCCCACGGGCCAGCCGTTGAGCGGCGTGCTGATCAGGCTCCAGCTCGCCGGGCAGCCACTGGCGGGCAGCGTCGTCTTGTAGATGCCGTTCGCGCCGTTCTCGGCCAGGTTGGTCTGCACGGTCGTGCTGTAGC
>Ga0070730_10005170_pt1 | contig 11296 bp, 4 predicted proteins | sample Coa_R1_3_FD_66447 | JGI IMG/M metagenome (GOLD analysis project Ga0070730, IMG submission 66447) | Surface soil microbial communities from Centralia Pennsylvania, which are recovering from an underground coalmine fire - Coalmine... | ecosystem: Environmental > Terrestrial > Soil > Unclassified ... | reverse complement strand
GGAACAAACTGGACTCAGGCATCCGTGGTACCCACCCTTGCGAAGAACGCAAGGATGGGGCACCCTCAATCGTGGTGACTTACGCGTGAACGAAGGCGGGCCACCCGCCCCACCAGGAACGCGCATCAATGGTGGCACGTACAAAATTCCCAAGTTCATCGGCAACAAGGTGATCCAACCCTACAGCGACTTCCTGCTGCACGACGTGGGCACGGGAGACGGTATCCCCCAAGCTGCCAAGCCGGAATACCTGGACCAATCCACCGCAAACAAATTCCGTACACCACCGCTCTGGGGCCTCCACTTTCGCGCCACTAATCTGATGCGTGATGGCGATACACCAAACCCAGAGCAAGCAATCAAACGCCACGGCGGAGAGGCAGCAAAAGTACGCGACCGCTACGAGCAATTAACACCCGCTCAAAAGCACGACCTTCAAGTCTTTCTAAGCTCTTTGTAGCCGTCATACCGTAGTGGATTTGCGTTACGACCCTGACTTGATCCTATCTTTCCGTACATTGCGGAGTATGATTTTCAGCGATCTCAGAAGCGCACTTGGTGCACTTTTCGATGTAGACGTTTTTGTGTCGGTCGGAGCACAAGAGATCAACAAAGATCAACATTTGCCTGAGGTTTAGCGCCAACTCATTCAACAACAAAGGCTTGCGATCTACACAATTCAATAAAGCTCAAAAAGCGAGTGAATCTGGTTCGGGACCAGGGGGTCGGAGGTTCAAATCCTCTCTCCCCGACCACATCTTTTCCGGTCCGGCCCGGACCGGCAGGTTACAAAAAATATCAGCAAGATCTTGGGCCCGGTCGTGTGCAATACAGATCTATGGAACAACTGCCCATGGTATCGGCATCATCGTGCCCGCCCTTGCAAAAGACGCAAGGGCGGGGCACCCACCGTCTCAAAGCGGGAAACAAAAAACAAATCTGAAAGGTCGGCCACCCGCCAGCACCACTAAGCGGGCACTGGTTGCGAAACCTTTGGATCAGGTGGGGCGCGACCCGCGTTTGTGTTGACTTGCGCCCGCACGAATCCTAACATGGCACCCCGGAGCCCGCGTCGCCGGCCGTGATCGGAAAAACCATCTCGCACTTCAGCATCCTCGAAAGACTGGGCGAGGGAGGGATGGGTGTGGTCTACAAGGCCCGCGACACCCACCTCGACCGCTTGGTCGCGATCAAAGTGCTGCCTGCGGATAAGGTGTCGAATGCTGAGCGCCGGCAACGCTTCATCCGAGAAGCGAAGGCCGCTTCCTCGCTGAATCATCCCAACATCATCACAGTGCATGAGGTCGGTTCCGAGGACGGCCTTGATTTCATCGTGATGGAATTCGTGGGGGGAAAGACGCTCGATCTGCTGATCGGACGCAAAGGACTGAAACTCGGCGAGACCCTGAAGTACGGCGCGCAAATCGCGGACGCGTTGGCCGCGGCGCATGCCGCGGGCATCATTCACCGCGACCTGAAGCCGGGAAACATCATGGTGACCGACAGCGGTCAGGTGAAGGTGCTCGACTTTGGCCTGGCGAAGGTAACGACTAGCGGGCCGCTCGATCCCACCCTGACCGGAAACCAGACCGAGGAAGGCACGATTCTGGGCACGGTGGCGTATATGTCACCGGAGCAGGCCCAGGGCAAGAACCTGGACGCGCGTTCTGACATCTTCTCGCTCGGTTCTGTGCTTTACGAAATGATGACGGGGCAGAAGGCTTTTTCCGGCGAGACCAAGCTTTCCACGCTGTCGTCGATTCTGGAGCGGGATCCACCGCCGCCCAGCGCCATCGTCAAGGAAATGCCGCCGGAGTTGGAAAAGCTGGTTTTGCGTTGCATGCGCAAGGACCCGGAGCGCCGGCTGCAGCACATGGGCGACATCAAGCTGGCGCTCACCGAAATGAAGGAGGAGTCGGAGTCGGGCAAACTCGTGCTGGGATCGGGGCCAGTGGCAGTGCAACGGCGCGCGCATACCAAATGGTGGAGCGTAATCGCCGTGCTGGCGGTCGGATTGATTGCGGCGGTCGCGATGATTGCGTGGCTGTGGCGTCCCAGCAAGCCGGTCGAGCGATCCGAGTGGGTGCAGATTACGAATGTTCCGGATGCGGTGAGTCAGCCCTCGCTTTCTCCCGATGGCCGCATGATCACGTTCGTTCGCGGCCCTTCGACATTTGCGGGTCCGGGCCAGGTTTACGTGAAGATGCTGCCCGAGGGCGACGCGGTGCAGCTCACCAATGACGAATTTCACAAAATGAGCCCGGTGTTTTCTCCGGATGGCTCTAAGATCGCCTATGGCACGTTCGATAGTAAGGGCCACTGGGATACCTGGATCGTACCCGTGCTTGGTGGTCAGCCACGCTTGTGGTTGCCCAACGCCTCGGGATTGCGGTGGGGCGACAAACGAAACCTCCTGTTCTCCGAAATCAAAAACAACGACATCCACATGGGGCTCGTCTCAGCGGAAGAGAGCCGCAGTGTCGAACGCGATGTGTACGTGCCCCCGGGTGATCGAGGTATGGCGCACCGGTCGAGCTTGTCACCAGATGGCAAGTGGGTGCTGGTGGTGGAGATGGATCGAGCGGTGTGGCAGCCCTGCAAGCTGGTTGCGCTCGATAACAGCTCTCCAGCGCGGACGATAGGGCCTGCGAGAGGCGGTTGCACCTCGGTTGCATGGTCCCCCAACGGCAAATGGATGTACTTCACCTCGGGGGCGAGTGGAGCGTTTCACATCTGGCGTCAGCGCTTTCCAGATGGCACGCCGGAGCAAGTCACTTCCGGCCCCACGGAGGAGGAAGGCATTACGGTCGCTGCAGACGGCCGTTCCTTCATCACCGCCGTCGGGTCGCGACAGAGTTCCATCTGGGTGCATAAGGGCAATGCGACGAGGCAGATATCGCTCGAAGGGTTCAGCTTCGACCCAAGCCTGACTCCTGACGGGAGAAAGCTGTGTTATCGAATTTTGAGAGGGGCTTCGCCCACTTCTGACCCGTCCGAATTGCGCGTGGTGGACCTGGAATCCGGGCACGAGGAACCTCTATTGCCCGGGTTCGAAGTGGTTGGACTGCCGCAACACACTTACGACATCTCGGCGGATGGTAAAGAGATTGTTGTGGGACTCGTCCGGGACGGCAAAAAGAGGTTGTGGCTTGTGCCCTTTGACCGCCAATTGCGCCCTCATGAAATCCCCGGCGTCGAGGGTGATATGCCCCTATTTGGCCATAATGGTGAGATTTTTTTCCGCACTTTCGACGGGGACACTACTTTTGCCTACCGCGTTCGCGAAGACGGGACCGGGTTACAGAAGGTGAGTGATCGGCCGCTTGCGGGTCTTTCCGGTATTTCTCCCGATGGTCAATGGCTTGTGGCCAAGCTACCGGGAAGCGGGGGCTCCCGTCTGGCGGCACTTCCCAATGATTCGAGTTCTGCGATTCGATGGATTGGCGCTGGAGGCCTCGGACACAACGACACCGGGGTGCGATGGTCGGCCGATGGTCGGGCGATCTTCATCCGAGTGATGTCGACCGAAGAGACTTGGACCCCGGGCAGAGCATACGTTCTGCGACTGGAGGACGGGAGCATCTGGCCAAAAATGCCGGGAGACGGTTTTCAATCGGAAGAAGATCTCGCAAAGGTCCCAGGAGTGATCGTACTGAATGAGTTTGACTGTTCAGGACCTACGCCAGAGATTTACGCTTTCACCCGCGTGACGGTGCAACGGAATTTGTTCCGAGTACCGCTGCCGTAAAGTCAATGGTCTGACTTCAAAACCGGCGGGAGTTCGAAGTATCGCCTTGATATTTCGGCCCGGAGCTGGATGCGAGGCCTTTACTGCCGGTCTTCAGCGCATAGAACATCCCGTCGTTGGTAGCAACGTAGAGCGTCCCGTCTGGGGCGAGAGTCGGAAGCACGATTCATCGCCTGGTACTGCTCCGAGCCTCGGCCCCCTTAAGAGTCCTAAATCAGTTGGAGCGATTGACCCGCGGGCAGCGCCTGAGCCTGTGAGCACAGCCGAATTCGAAACCACCTGATGCAACACCAGGTGGTCGGTCCTAGGGGAGAGCAATTCACGGTCACAATCTGGGAATTCCCATTATGACGTTCGAGGTGTTGCCCAAAGTTCCACGTTCACGAACCAAGAAGAAAAAGACCACAAGGCAACGAAGTGGGCGCGCACGGATGGTGCAACCCACAATCCAACCCACAGCATGCGATGTCTTATGCGACTTCCGCGAACTTTGGCAGTCCCGTTGGTGCTGTCAAGTCGTTGTCCCTAATCCCGGTACGCTGTCACTGCAGAGGCCACCGTGCCGAATTGAAATTGATAATGGGAAACGGGCTTATGATCAGCGATCCTCGGCCGCTTTATCGTGTTAGTTTTCAAGCGGCAGCCTTTGAGGAGTGAAGGTTATCTTGAGCGAATTTTGTTTTCACCTTTTATTCGCTTCTGAAAATGTAGGCGATTTTGTAGCTGCAAGGGCACACAACTTCAACAAAGCTCAACAAGACTTAACGCCGAGTGGAAAACGGTTCAGTATCAAACAATTACAATCAACAAAATTCTACAGATTCCAAGAAGGCTAGGAATCTGGTTCGGGACCAGGGGGTCGGAGGTTTAAATCCTCTCTCCCCGACCATTCCAACCTAACGAGTGACGGGTTCCTGCCCGAAGGCGGATCGGTCCATGCTATTTCCAACTACCCGTGCCTTCCACAATCGTGATATAGCGGTCAATTGGGAGTCCGATGAAGCGTTCGACCTTCCCGCTCGGCAGAGGCCATTTTATTTCCAGCCAATCGATTTTGGCGCGTTTGCCAATACCCAGCACGATGCGCGGATCATGGGATGACAAGAAACTGCCTCCACCCACCTTCATTCGTTGTTGCTTAAGATCCTGAGCCTGATAAGTGATTCGCGCGCCAATGGCATCCGGATTCGATTTCGTCCCCACAAGCTTGATTCCAAGCCAATGGTTCTGACTCCCGATGGCGTTGTGCAGGAGAATAGGCGCGCCGTCATTGTTGGCCACGAGGACGTCAGTTGCGCCATCGTTGTCGAAGTCGCCAATTGCCATCCCCCGAGCCGATAAGGGCTTTGTGAACACCGGACCGCTCTGCGAACTGACATTCACAAAGCTCTTGCCAGTGCCGTGAAAGAGCATTAAGGGTTCCTGGTACTTCACCATACTGTGAATGTTCTCGATGAGGTCATCCGGGTTACCGTTCGCCAGGAAAAGGTCCAGGTAGCCATCGTTGTCATAATCGAAGAACTTGAGACCCCAGCCACTCATAAGGCGTGTCGCCGTCCCGATGCCGGTTGGGGCAGCCAGATCATCGAAAGATTCGTCATGATTGTTCTGGTAGATGGCGAAGCGTTCCAGATCAATGTTGGCGACGAACAGATCCATCCATCCATCCTGGTTGAAGTCCGCGGAATCAAGGCCCATACCGGAGCGCGCCCGGCCGTCGCCGCTGTAGGCTACGCCAGCGAAGGTCCCAATTTCTTCAAATCTCCCCTTTCCACGGTTCATAAAGACAAAATTCGGAGCGGTATCGTTGCTGACAAACAGATCCATTTGACCATCGTTGTTGAGGTCGGTTGCAACCACGCCCCATGCCTTTCCCATGGAAGCAGCGATGCCCGAGTTTTTGCTCACATCGGTAAAGGTTCCGTCGCCATTATTGTGAAAGAGCCAACTCGGCATCGGCTTATATAGGCGGGGAATGCAGTAGCCGTGTTTGCCTTCCTCACCGCTGCCGCAGGATTGGTTGATCGTTCTGGAGAATTGCACGAACTGACAAACAAACAGGTCGAGCTTGCCATCGTTGTCGTAGTCGAACCATACGGCGCTGGACGACCATCCCGGCGCGGCGACCCCGGCTTTCTCTGTCACGTCGGTGAAGGTTCCGTCACCGTTGTTGTGGTAGAGAATGCTCCTTCCGTATTGCGTGACATAGAGGTCGGGGAAACCGTCGCCGTCATAGTCGCCGACGGCTACGCCCTGTCCGTATCCACCTCCCGGCACGCGAGCTTTTTCTGTAACGTCGGTGAAGGAACCGTCTCGATTATTGTGGTAGAGCGCGTTCCGCAAAGGTGGATTGGGATCGTAGAAATCGCACTTGCCGCTGTTGACGAGATAAATGTCCATCCAGCCGTCGTTATCGTAGTCAAAGAAGGCACAACCCGGACCCGTGGTTTCAGGCAGAAACCTGGCGGTGGATTTGCCGGAAGTGTGCACCCAGTGGATGCCACTCTTTTCAGCGGAAATCTCTTCAAATGGATAGTTCGGATCTGTGGTTCCTCGCAGCAGGCGCGGCAATCCGCAGGCCGCGGCGGCTCCGATCACATGCCTCAGGAACTGCCGTCGCGAAGATCGCCTGTGGAATTTGTTGTGTTTAGAGAGATTGTTCACTGCGGCTCGGTATATGGAGAAAGGTGGTCTATTCGCTTAATTAGGATTTTGTGGTGTCGCAGCCTGATCTTTCTGTTCTGCCTCGCCTTTCTGCGTCATCTGACGGTGAATGGCAAATTCTTTCTCAGCCTCCTCTTTGCGCCCGGCACGTGTTAGCGCAGTCGCGAGACTGTAATGCGCCCCCGGATTGCGCGATTCCAACTTGACCGCGGCCTGCAGGGGTGGAATGGCCTCGGAGAATCGCTTCGCCGACAACAAGGCGTTTCCCAGCCCAAGAAATGCATCACCAAATCCAGCATCCAGTTCTGTGGCGCGAGTGAAATGTTGGATGGCCTCACTGGACTGGCCGTTCTGCCGCGCTATCTCCCCAAGCACAAATTCGGCACCGGCATTATTGGGATCAATCTGTAGTTCCTGTTGAAACTCTTTCTTGGCGCGCTCAGCCGCATCGGCCGGCGGATTAGGCGCGGATAACAATAACCTTCCGATCCGAAAGTGCAGACCCGGCATCTTGGGATTCTGACGCGCAATTGCCTCATATTCTTTAGAGGCCTTGTCCCATTGCCCTTGCATCTCAAATGACTCGGCGTTGAGTTCGTGTGCTTGCGGCGAATCGGGAGCCAATATCGCTAGCTGCTGCGAAGCTCGAGTTGCAAGGTCCGAATAAGTGTGAACGGAGGTGTAAAGCACCTCCGGATCGCCGGGGAAGTTACGAGCTAAAACCTGCAAGAAGGCTTGTGCGGCATCGAACTGGTTGCTGCCCATGGCACAACGGATGCCATCGAGTCCAGCGGTGCGCCTCAGGTCCTTGTCGCCAGGCGTTACGAGCGCCTTTTTCAGCAGTGGGATGGCTTCCTTACAATGGCCGGATTCCGCCAAATGTATGGCGTGCTCAGCCGAAGATCCTGAATTGGATGTTGTCGAAGATTTCGGTACCTGAGCCTGCGAATGCGAGATGCAGAAAACCAAGACAAACCATGAGACCGAGGGCACGCGGGAATATTTGGACATAAAAAACGAGGCAGGCGCCTACCGACGCCTGCCTCGATGATACAACGATCAGTAATAGAGTTTCAGAGCGAACTGAATGTTGCGGGGGGGCTGCGAACTAGACAAAATCCCCATACCCGGCCCAACCGCTGTCGTGCAGCAATCGGTGTTCAGATTGACGCGATTGAACGCATTAATGAAGTCAGTACGGAACTGCAGCCGTACAGCCTCCTTGATGGGGAAATCCTTCTGCAAGCTCAAGTCCACGTCGGCGTATCCAGGTCCACGCACAGGGCCCTGGGCGGGACAGTTGCCAAACCCTTCAGCATTGGTAGGCAGTGTGTACGGGGTTGGGTCAAACCACTGGTAGCCGATGTAGGCTCCAGTGCTCGGATCATATGCGTTTTTCCTCCCGAAGACGCGTCCGGCGCCGGGGCCGCAATCAGGACGCGCGCCGCGCGAACCCGTGTTCGAAGGATCATTGGTGAAGTTGTAGAGAGCCAGTGGAAAACCGGTGTGAGCCGTAATGATAGGAGCGATGGACCATCCACCGGCAATCTGATTGATCACCCCATTCACGTCATGGCCGAATTTCCTGCCGCGGCCGAATGGGATCTGATACACCGCATATGCGCTGAGTATGTGCTTGGAATCGAAGTAGCATGCCGCGTAGTCGGCTCGTGGGTCGTAAAGGTTTTGATAGTACGGATTCGCTGGAACTCCCTGCGAGCTGCCCCAGGTACCGTAGTAGCCGCTGTTATCCGTCATGCACTTGGAGAACGTGTAGGCCACCTGGTATTCGAGCCCGTGGGAGTAGCGTTTCTGGAACACAGCCTGCAACGCGTTGTACTTCATCTCACCGACAGAGGCCGTGCCTGAAATCTGCGAGATGTCAGACTGGAACGTCGGATTGCCTGAGAAGAACTTACTGGGAGCTGTGCAGGTTTGTGCGACCGGAGGAGTCCCCACCATGCAGGTGGTCCCTTTTAGGAACTGCTCTTGCAAGTACGGCATGGGAACCATCAGATGCGTTCCATGCTGTCCTACATAACCGACCTGCAACGTGCCCGTATTCCCAAACTGCTGCTGGATGGTCACGTTCCACTGCTGCGTAAGAGCAGGCTGCACGTGCGGATCCCAGACACGAACGAGGGAACCTGCGAATGGGTCGGTTGCTGCTCCCACCGGAACCAAACCTTGATCAGTCGTGGTCGGAGGAATTGCGTCGCCGTTGTAGTTTACGAAAGTTTCCGGTGCAGTAAATGGTGGGTTCTGCGAGAGACGCAGGTTGGTTCCCGTTCCTTCCATGTACTCCGAAATAGTAAACGCGCTGCGAACAACGGTCTTGCCTCCTAATGCCGCCGGTGTCCATGCTAACCCAATTCGTGGCTGGAAGGCCTTTCCGCCATAAGTGCCATCGTAAAGCCCACGGCTGCTATTCCTGCATGTTGTGGGTGCCGTTCCAAGCTTTACGATCGAGCAATCTGGGGCTAAGACTTGACCGGTCATAAGATCAAAGTTGACCTGGTGATTTTGCGCTTCGACCCAGGGAGTGTGAGCTTCGTAGCGTACGCCCAAGTTAAGAGTCAGATTGTTGGTAGCATGCCAATCGTCCTGAACGTACGCTCCAAATACGCTGGAGCGCTGCCCCCATTCGCCGCCGCTGACTCCTCTTCCGTAATTTATCGGGAGACCCAGCCAGAAATCAGCGCCTCCGTAGCCTCCAGTACCACTAGCAGCGGGCGCGGAGGAAGTGAAGATCCCGCTAAAGTTGATGCTCCCTAACGCACCGTTGTTACCGGTGTAGAAGGTATTGATACGATCCCGCCAGTATTCGAAGCCGGTGTGAACGACATGGCGGTTGTGTGTGAGTACGACCGTGTCGGAAGCCTGGATGACCGCATCCTGGAATCTTTGTGCGACACCCGAACTACCAATTCCAGTCAGAATTCCATTGAACGTAATCGACAGCAGTCCGGGAACACCTGCCGGGTTTCCGTTTCCAATTCCTAACGAATCTCCGAGGTTACCCACCGAACTCGCAAAGTCGGTACCGTTGTGAAGCTTGATATGGTTCACACCAACCCGGACATCGTTCAGCAAGGTCGAACTGAAAGTGTGACTCCAGTCCACAACCGTGTTCTCGATTGGGGCGTCAGAGAAACCCGTTCCTAGGAGCGCGAACGAGTTGATTGACGGATTGTGCTGCTTGGCGTGCGAGAAGCGCCCTGAAATGTGATCGCTAGTTCTTAAGTTGTAGTCGATCTTTATATCGTACTGACTGTTATTGAACAACGACGCCGTGGTATAGCTGGCATTGTTGTGAAGGCCAGGTCCGGATGGAGCCGGGTACAGCGCAGAGCTAAACAGATTCTTTGCGACGGGATCAATCGTTTCCACAGCCGCAATATTGTTATTCAGAATCGGAGCATTTCCATTCTTGGGATCGTAAAGCTGCTCTTTGGGATTGTTGCACAGACCGGCGGTGAAACCTTCGGGGCAAATATCAGCGAAGTTGCCTGCCCGCTCGGTTGCCGTAAATACAGTGATAGGCACGGTTGAGGTAGGGTGATCGAAACGCTGGCCTTGATAATCAAAGAAGAAGAAAAGCTTATTCTTGATTATCGGGCCACCTACGGTGCCGCCGAACATATTCCAGCGTAGCAGGTCTCTGGGGGAACCGTTGAATCGATGTTCCCACGAATTCGAGTTCAACTTGTCGTTGCGGAAGTATTCCCACAGGTCCCCGTGGAAGCCGTTGGTTCCGGACTTGATCGTGGTGCTGATGATGCCCCCCTGGAAGTTGCCGAATTCTGCAGAGGCATTGTTGGTGATGAGATTGAATTCCTGGATCGCATCCGGCGCGGGTGTATAGCCCAGCAGGTTATCGGATACCTGGTTGTTGTCCATGCCATCCAGGATGAAGTTGTTCGCCTGCTCGCGATTGCCATTGATGTATGGCCTGGCTCCGCTCGCGGTGTTATCACCGTTGTTAAAATTCGCTGGATCTGGAGAAACCGAGCCTGGGGAGAGCAGAGTCAGTTCGACGTAATTCCGGGTGGCCAGGGGAAGGAGATCATTGGTCACCGAATCAATAACCGTGTTCACCTGCGTGCTCTCGGTTTGCAATTCGGGCGTGGCGCTAGTGACTTCTACGCTCTCGGTGACCTGGCCGACTTTCATCTGCACATCAATACGTGCGACCTGGTTTAGAACCAGAGTTAATGCCGGGTGTACGGAAGTCTGGAATCCCGTTGCGGTCACCTTCACGTCATAAGTTCCGACGGGAACGCGATTGATATTGTAGGCGCCTGCATCATTTGTCTCGCCTAAATAGACCAAGGCCCGTTCAGTGTCCGTAGCGGTGACTTTCGCATTTCTGATGGGCGCACCAGTCGGATCCACGACTGTTCCCACAATTGCGGCCGTCACTTCTTGGCTCCACGCGCATTGGAAGGCCCCGCTTGCGGCCACCAATAGAAGGAGAGAGCACAGCAAGGCAGTTGAACGTCTCATCACAATCCTCCTGAAAGCGAGCAACACAGTGATGCCGTCATGCTATATAGCGGATGGGTATAGGGCGTCAAGAAAAAAATGCGGAAAAGCAAAGAAATTTTAATATGTTTGTATTATCGGTCCTCGGGAACGACTAGCCCGTGAAGCGATCAGTTCACACCGGATGATGCACTGGTGACTGTGCGAGCATAGAGTTTAACCACGTTAAGTGTTTTTTTTGCTTTCGCTTACGAGTATACTGACGACCCTACGACAAATTTGCCGCAATGGCCCGGATCTAAGTCGGGCCGTTGATCGTGCTGCTTAGCTAGGCACCAGTGGCGCACCGACCCATGCGATTTTGCTATTGGAGCCCTATAGCACTTTGTAGTATGGTGC
>Ga0070730_10005169_pt1 | contig 11297 bp, 12 predicted proteins | sample Coa_R1_3_FD_66447 | JGI IMG/M metagenome (GOLD analysis project Ga0070730, IMG submission 66447) | Surface soil microbial communities from Centralia Pennsylvania, which are recovering from an underground coalmine fire - Coalmine... | ecosystem: Environmental > Terrestrial > Soil > Unclassified ... | reverse complement strand
CCTGGTTTACTGGATCACGGCGCTCGCGTTCAAAATTCCCGCGGCCAGGGAAATGGTCGGTTTCGCACTGGTGAAGTTCAAACGGTAAGGACGCCGTGCGGCCGCGTCCGGCCGGCGCAGCGCGCCGGCACTGCCATTAAATTTTTACCACCGCCGTCCAGCAGGTTGATCCGAACTTCGCCTTGAATTTTTCCGCAAGCGTTTCGCCGGCGGAAACGCTTTCGACGATGGCGAACGTGGTCGAGCCGCTGCCGGACATGAGCGCGGCGAGGGCGCCGTGGGCACGGAGGAATTCCTGAAACAGCGCGAGCACCGGATATTTTTCAAGCACAGGCGCCTCGAGCGAGTTGTAAAGTCCGTCAGCGGCGGCGGGCCAATGGTTGGTTTGCAGATTTGAAATCAGCGCCCGGGCGCGCCCGGGACGGCCGTTCAAGGCGGCGGGAAATCGCGCCAGCGCCTGATAAGCCCATGCGGTGGAAACGCCGAAGCCGGGATGGATCAGCAAAAATGCCTTGTCGTGGAGCGCAGGGAAAAAGTCGAGCGCCTGGATTTTTTCACCGCGGCCGGTGGCCAATGCCGGTTTATTCTGCAAAAAGAACGGCACATCCGAACCAAGCGACGCGGCCAGTTCGTCCAATTTTGCCGGTGCGAGCGGCCGATTGAAAAGTTCGTTCAGGGCGAACAGGGTGGCGGCGGCGTTGCCGCTGCCGCCGCCGAGACCGGCGGCCAGCGGAATTTTCTTCTCCAGATGAATTTTGACGCCTTCGCTGATTTTTGCGGCCGCTAAAAACGCGGTCGCGGCCCGATGCACCAGATTCTGCGCATCCGTCGGCAGATTCACATCGGAACACGAAAGCTCAACCCGGTGGCCGCCGCGGGTAAATGTCAATTGATCGTACACCCTGACCGGGTGCAGGACGGTTTCAAGTTCGTGAAAGCCGTCGGCGCGCCGGCCCAGGATGTTCAGCAGCAGGTTGACCTTGCAGGGCGATTGGGTTTCGAGGCTCATGCCGGCTTTGTTTTAACCGCGAAAAACGCAAAATTCACGAAAAAGAATTCTTTATTGGCAGCCGGGAAAATTAAAAACGCGCCAACGAAAAAACAGTTGGCGCGTCGGTCAAAACGATTTCGGCCACGTTCAGTTATTGTCGAACACCTTGAACCGGCTGCCGGGAACGAACGGAGCAACGTCACCGCCGCTCATGCCAACATACGTATCCGTGTCAAACATCGAGTCGGACCACAAACTGGGGGTATAATTGTCGGGATAAACCGGTTCCGACATAATAGGACGATAAGGCGGGAATGGAAACGTAATGATTTCAAAAATCCCCACCCCCGTGCGCGCCACCGAGCGGTCGAAGCCGTGAACGAACCCGACGGTGTATCCGGCTTCCGGCGAGTCAAACACGGCGGTTTGCTCCACCGACCGGCGCCATTCGCCACCGCGGGCGGCTTCGGCAACATTACTCATGCCCCGGCCCAGTTTGGCCTCCGGCCCCGCACAGCCGGAAGTAAACAACGCAGCTAAGGCAATCACGCTGAGAAAGGTAAGTGCGTTACGCATAAATTCTCGATTTGACCAAGCCAGCTTACGGCAAATCCGCCGGATGTAAAGCGCGTTTTATTTTACAATTCGGACCGGCTGATTTCAGGGACGGGTGCCCGCTTCGACGTTGCGCGCCCGTTTCTTTTCCCGGCGGTCCCAATACCAGGCAATCCAGACGGTGATTTCGTAAAGCCCCTGCAACGGTATAAACATGACCAGTTGCGTGATCGGCTCGGGCGTGGTCAACACCGCGCCGAGGATCAAGTTGATGACGATCATGTAACGCCGGGCCTTGGCCAGGGTCTGGTAATCAATCACGCCGATTTTGACCAGTGTCAAAATAACCACCGGCAATTCGAAGCCCAGCCCCATGCCGAGCATGAATTTGCAGACGAAACTGATGTAATCCTCCGCCCGCCATTGCAGGGCGCCGAACCCGAGCCACTGTGAGTACATCTGTGCCGCCGCCAGGGCGACCGGCATTAAAATGAAATAACAGAACGCCACGCCGGTGAGGAACAGGCCGACACCAATGACCAATCCGTGATAAACGTATTTGCGCTCCCGGATTTTCAGCGCCGGAAAGACAAACCCGGCGATAAAGTAAAAAATGAACGGCGACGCGAGCAGCGCACCACCGTAGAGCCCGACCTGGAACGCCACGACAAATCCGCCCGCCGGGCTCAAGTTGACCAGCTCGATGTTCATCCGGTGCGCTGCGGCGGCAGCAGCGGGATCGTTGCTGACGTGCCAGCCGAGGACCTGATTGGTTCCGAGCGTGAGCGGTTCCACGGTAACGGCCACAAAACGGTTCGTGCCGAGATTCAGGGATTTTTCCTGTTCCGATGTGAGCTGAAAATTGCCGACGTGATTCGTGCCGAAGCTGACGACCACGGTCTGGTTGGTGATGGTGTGATAGCTATAGGCATGGGCCAGCGGCCATTTGAGGATGCCGACGACGTGGTTGGCTGCGAAGAGGCAGACCAACATCCCCAGAAACAGCGCGACGATGCTCTTGATAAGCACCCAGCGGAAGTCCTCAAGATGTTCGAGAAAGGTCTTTACCGGGCCGCCTTCGGCCTCGTCGGGACGCTCCGGTTCAGTGTCGCCGGCCATGCCGAAAAACCGCCACGCTCAAACCTTCGGCGGATTGGTGGATTGTGAAACGGTTTGGCCGGACTGAGCTTGGCCGTCCGTGACGGACTTGCCGGGGGCGGCTGGCTTTTCCTCCGCCGCGTTGTGAATCTCATCCGTCACTTCGCGGGTCGCCTTTTTGAATTCCTTGATGCCCGTGCCCAAACCGCGGGCCAGTTCGGGAATCTTCTTGGCGCCGAACAACAGCAGGACGGCCAGGATCACGATGACCCATTCCCAGCCACCCAATATAGCTGCAAACATGACATTCATAAGTTTTGTCGAGCCTTTGACAGGTTAAGCCCGCTTCCGCCGTTAGTAAAGAGGCAAATCAGCCCGGGTTTGTTCCAATTCAGAATACGTGGCCTCACCGCTACGGCAGCGTGCGACGGCGCAACCGCACTGCCGCCACCAAATCAGGACGCTGCGATCGATCCGGGAAGGACGCCGACACCGCGTCCCTCCCAAAGCCAAAAAATCACGCGCCGGTCTTGGGATGCAACAGGACAAAGTCGTCCCGGCGATTCTGGGACCAGGCGGATTCGTTGTGGCCCGGATCCGCCGGTTTGTCTTTGCCGTAGCTCATGGTGCGGATGCGGGCCGGATCCACGCCCAGTTTGGCCAAGGCTTCGCGCGCAGCCAGGGCGCGGCGGTCGCCGAGTGAACGATTGTATTCTTCAGTGCCGCGCTCGTCGCAGTTGCCCTCAATCGTCAGCTTGGTGCTGGGATCGGATTTCAAGGCCGAAGCGACGGATTGCAGATTCGCGTCTTCGCTATGCCGGATCACCGAGCTGTCAAAGGCAAAGTGAATCGTGTAAGCCGCCAGCGCCGCCCGGTCCGGAATCATATTGTCAAAACTGTTGATATCCGCCTGCTGACCGCCGCCGGGTTGGTTCCCACCCATGGTGCCGCCCGGCCCCAGGTTGTTGACCAGTCCTCCCTGGCCGTTCGGGATGGGCGTGACGCCGTAAGGCCGATGATTTCGGCAACCGGTGGCGGCGAGTGTGACGGCCAATGCAAGTGTCATGGGGTAAACCAGCTTCATCATTTTCATAATTTATCCTTCGGTTAAAGGTTGGTTAAAACAGTTAAAATTCATCTCGCCCAGGCCGGTTCGGAATCGCTGCCCGAAATCTGGCGAATATCCTTGACTTGTTTTGTGAACACGTCAAGCAAAGACAATATGTAACGGCCGCCGCTGCGCCGCGCGTAAATGAGCGTCCGCGAATTGGGCGACCACGACGGATCTTCGCCCCGGACCAGAATCACGGGCGGCGCACTGCCATCGGCCGGCATGACGCAGATGTCAAACTCGCCCGCCTGCAAGGTGAAGGCGATCCACTTGCCGTCCGGCGACCAGTCGGGCTCCGTCGGGTTCGGCGCGCCCGGAGTGCGGAGGACCTGAACTTCGCCACCGCCCGCGGGAACCTTGGCCAGCATGCGGCGCTCGCGCATCTTGGTCGCGAAACAAATCCATTCCCCGTCGGGCGACCAGCAGGGCGACGAATCCTCGCTGGTGGAGGTCAGCTTGCGCGGATTGGCACCGTCGGCGTTGGCGACCCAAACGTTCGGGCTGCCGCTGCGGCTCATAATCATCGCCACCCGCGAGCCGTCCGGCGAGGCCGCTGGGCTGATGTTGGAACCGCTGTAATGCGCGATGACGTGCCGTTCGCCGGTGCTGAGATTATGATAAAATATGTCCGGGTTGCCCAGTTTGTAGGAATTGTAATAAAGGGCCGACCGGCCCGGCACCCATGACGGCGCGGAAACGATGACGCCGTCATGCGTCACGGCCTGCGCATTGTGGCCGTCAAAATCAGCAACGTAAATCTCGCCGTTGCCGCTGGACGCCTCGACTTTGAACGCAATCCTCGTTTGCGCAATGCCCTTTTTGCCGGTGACGGCCAGCACGACATCGTCGGAAAACGCGTGTGCCTGGCGCCGCACCGACGCGCCGTTGTAAGAGCGTGACAGAATGGTGGTTTTGGCAAAACGGTCCACGACGCGGCCCACCACATCGCCGGCGCTGCTGCCACTGATCTGATATTGCGCGGCATCCGGGGCCACAAATGTGAAACCCTGGACGTACAGATCGAATTTCAAAATGTCCGCGACTTCCGGGCCGAAACCTTCGATGGAAACGGGAATTGGCTTTTGACCGAAGGTATTCACGGGACGAGTAATCGGGATTACACCCTGGTCGCTCTGACCTCGGCACAGAGCCACGGCCAGAACGGCAAACAAAACCGACAGACAAATGGTAATGCAATTTTTCATTCGAGCATTTTTCTAAGTTGGGGATTAAAGTTGAGGGTATAGATCCGCTGTTTGTCCGTGGTTCCTTCTGGAAATGGGGCAATGAAGGTGACGCGTTCAAGGGTTTTTTGCACCGAGACGTCCAGGGCGGCGTCGCCGGATGACTCAATGATCCGCGCGGAAACCACCGTGCCATCGCTGGCAATGGTGATTCTCGCTTTTGCGTTCTCGTCCTCGTTGGCAACGGAGTCCAGTGGTACCTGGGCCCAGGCCTGGTCGTAAATACTTTTTACGGCAGAGGCATAATTCGCATAGGCCACGCTGCTGTTGCCCGGCATGTCCACCGTCGTGCTGGAGGAAAGATTGTTTTTCAGGCTCCGGATCGCATTGCGCAATGCCCGAGCCTGTTGCGACGTCTGCGGAGAATTATTTTTAGGTACATTCCTGGGCGCGTTGTGGACCACCGGTTTGAGGTTGGGTTCAATTTTATGCGGCTGAATCTTGTCCGGCGCCGGTTTGACGGGCTCGGGCTTAACCACCGGGTCGGGCGATGGCTTGGGCGGCGGCGTCACGACGGGCTGCGGCACCGGCGGCTGGGGCGCGGGTTCCACGACCGGGGGCGGCGGCTGGGCATTGCGCACGCCACTGGTGAATTGCGCGTCAATCAAATTGGCCGGGATGACATCAAGCACGTTCAGGTCATCCGTCTTGTGCCGGGGTTGGAAGAACGCCGGACCGACCAGCAGAATTACCAGCAGCAGCAGATGAATACCTGCTGTGGCCAGAATACATTTTTTTTGCAGCCGGTTCATTTGGTCGGTTCGGTGCGGAGTGAATAACGCGTGATGCCGTTGCGCTGGCAGCCGTCAATCACGGCGGCGATGTATTTGTACGGATCGTCCAGGTCTGCCCGGATATAAACAATAAGGTTCGGGTTGACCCGGAAATCCGCCGCCAACTGCGCAATCATTTCGTCGAACGGTATTCGCCGCCGGTCGAGCGCGTAAACCCCCGTCGCGCTGACTTCGACGGTGCGGATGTCGCGTTTGTTCACAAATTTATCCGGCTGGCCGCCGCGCGGCAGTTTGAGGTTGATGCTTTGCTCCAGCAACGGCGTGGTGATAACGAAAATGATGAGCAACACGAACGCCAGGTCGAGCAGCGGCGTGATGTTGATCTCGCTCAACGTCACCAGATAACTGCGTTGTGAAAATCGTCTCATGCGTTCTGTGTGACAGGTGCCAAGTGACAGGTGACAGGACAATTCCCATTCCGTGTCACATGCCACATGTCACTTGTCACCCCTTTGTTCATTCTTCTTCTAAGAACTCCGATTCCATTTTGGAAACCAGTTCCTGTGCAAAATTATCCAACCCGACGGTAAACACCCGCAAATTGTGTACCAACCAATTGTAGCCAAACATCGACGGAATGGCCACGAGCAGGCCGGCCACCGTGGTGATGAGCGCCGCTGAGACACCGGGGGCCATCGCCGCCATCGTCGCCGAGCCTTGCTGCGCGATGCCGGCAAACGTGCTCATCACGCCCCAGACCGTGCCGAGCAATCCCAGGAAGGGCGCACCGCCGCTGGCAATGGCCAGAAAAATCAGACCCGATTCCAGTTTCAACGATTCCTGCGCGACGACGTTTTCGACGGCACGTTTGACGTGCTCCATGTTTTTAAGCGAGACGCGCTGCCGGCGCCGTTCACCGCCGGGCCCGCGCAACCGCGCGTCCAGTTGCGTGCAACCGACCCGGTAAACCTCGTACAGCGGGCAACCCTCGACCTGCAGCTTGCGATCAAACAGATCGAGCACGGATTTTTGCGAACGGAACTCCTCGTTAAAATAATAATTCAGGCGGCGCGCACGGCGCATTTGCAGGGCCTTGGAGGTCATCACCGACCAGGCAATCACAGAAAAGACCACCAGACAGGCGATGACGGCCTTGCCTTCCGGCGTCGCCTGTTTCCAGATGTAAACGAGTTCCGCTTGATTGGAAGCGGTCCCCACGACAACCAACGATAATACTCCGTTCATCATGCCGACAATTTACCTGGTCGTGAGGAACCGATGTAGCGGCCAAGCGGCAGGCGGTCGAGCAAATTTCCTGCCCCTCACAAATTACTACCCGTCCCTCCGGAAAATGCAATGACTTTTTACAGAAAATTTCATAATCCCGACACCAGTTCCCGAAGGGTCCTGCGCACCCGTAAATTTCCCGATCCGCGTGCCGGATTAAATCGCCCGCCGAGCCACGGCAGGGTAACAATCCGTTTCCCATCGAAATGTTCCGCCAGCAAACCCGGATTTGATTTTGCGGCAGTGTCGGGCTTTGGCGTCGACACCAACACGACGCGCGCTTTGCGCCTGGCATCCCGCGGCAGAGCTTCCAGGGCAAGCAAGGCTTGATTCACCGCGCCCAGCCGGTTCGGACAGACAATCATGGGCGTGGCGCGCAATGACACAATCAAATCGCGGGAATCGAAATTTTCGCCGAGCGGACTCAGCAAACCACCCGCGCCTTCTACCAGCACAACGGCGAAACGTTCCTGTATCGCACGGACATGCGCCACCACGCCGGCGAGCAAGACACGTTTGTGTTCCCGGCGCGCGGCCAGCACCGTCGCCATCGACGCCCGGAAATGCCACGGATTGATTTCATCCAGCGTCAGCGCGCCGTTCAGCGCCGCCTGCAGCACGCGGGCGTCCGCACGGCCACCGGAGCAAATCGGTTTGAGCGCCGCCACCTTAAGGCCGCGCTCGTGCAAACACCGCGCGAGCAGCGCCGTCAGCACCGTCTTGCCCACACTGGTGTCCGTGCCGGTGATGAAGCATGTGACTTGTTTCATTCCGGCACCATCAAAGCGGAAATGCCGGCGGCAAGCCATTAAAACCGTTGACGTTCCCGGCCCGGTTCACCTAAGCTGCACAACTCGCTGAGAAGTTAAAAATCGAAAATGATTGTGAACGTCACCGTTGAAAATCTGGCTCCGTGCAAAAAATTGCTCCGGGTGGAAGTGGACGTGAAGGCCGTGGACGAGGCTTTTGATTCCACGACGAAGGAATTTCAAAAACAGGCGTCGCTGCCCGGTTTCCGCCCCGGCAAAGCCCCACGGGCGATGGTACTGAAGAAGTACCAAACGGACATCAAAGACGAGGTCAAACGCAAGCTCATTGGCGAGGCCTACCGCAAGGCGGTGGACGAAAAGAAGATCGCCGTGGTCGGCTACCCGGACATCGAGGAAATCCAGTTCGGCCCGGGCCAGGCGCTGCAATTTGCCGCGACCATCGAAACCGCGCCGGAATTTCAACTGCCGGACTACAAGGGCCTGCCCGCCAAACGCGAGGTGAAGTCGGTCACGGAAGAAGATGTGGAGCGCGCGGTGAAACTGCTGGCGCAGCAGCACGTGAAGTTCGAAACAGTCGCGCGTGAACTGCGGCTGGGCGACATTGCCGTGGTCAATTACACCGGCACGTGCGATGGCAAACCGATCACGGAAATCGCGCCGACGGCCAAGGGTCTGGCCGAACAGAAGAATTTCTGGGTGGAAGTCGGGGCCGAAACGTTTCTGCCCGGCTTTGCCGACCAACTCCTCGGCGCCCGGGCGGGCGACAAACGTGCGGTCACCGCGGAATTTCCCGCCGATTTCGCCACCAGGGAACTCGCGGGTAAAAAGGGCAGTTTCGACGTGGAAGTCGTCGAGGTAAAGGAGAAGCTCCTGCCGGCGATTGACGATGGATTTGCCAAAAAATACGGCGCGGAAAGCCTGGAAAAACTCCGCGCAGGTGTGCGTCGCGATCTCGAAAATGAATTGAAATATTCGCAGACCAAGGGGATTCGCAACCAGATTGTCCGCGGGCTGCTCGACCGGGTGAATTTTGACCTGCCGGAGACGGCGGTGGCACACGAAACCCGCAATGTGGTTTATGACATCGTCCGCGAAAATTCGCAGCGCGGCGTGGGACGCGATGTGATTGAAAAGCAGAAGGACGAAATTTACTCCGCCGCCACACGCAGCGCGAAGGAACGGGTAAAACTGTCGTTTTTGATCCAGCGCATCGCCGAGCAGGAAAACATCAAGGTGTTGCAGGAGGAAGTCCTGCGCCGGGCGCAAACGCTGGCGGCGATGTATCAAATCCCGCCGGACAAATTCCTCAAGGATTTGCAGAAGCGCAACGGGGTAATGGAACTGTACGACCAGGTCGCGCAAGAAAAGGTGCTGGCATTCCTTGAACAAAACGCCAGAATTGAAGACGTATCGCCGGCCCCGGCCGGACCGGGTGCAACTCCGAATTAACTGAATGGTTACCTTCGGGCAGGCCGGAGCGTCTTTGGTTCGACAGGTCCGGCCGCAAACGCAACTTTGGCCGCGCCCTGGAGTTTATTGAATCAGCGCGGACCACCGCGCTTTTTTTTGGCAAAATGAAAAGTTTCCAAGTTGTCTCAATCGTTTTTTTCGCGGTCCTCACGGCCGCCGCCCAAACCGGCACCAACACCCTTGCGACGCGCGCGATGTCGCTCCAGGACTGCATCCAGCAGGCGTTGCAGCATAACTTCGACGTGCAAATCGAGCGTTACCAGCCGCAAATCTCGCTCTATAATTTGCGCGCTGCCTATGACGGCTACGACCCCGCCTTCAGCATTTCCGGCCAGCACGATTACAATGTGTCGCCGAGCCGTTTCAACTCGTTTATAACCAACCAAACCCCGCCCACAGTATCCGACGCGAATACATTCAATTCCGGCCTCACGGGCACGCTCCCGTTGTCGGGGCTGCAATACACTTTCAGTGGCAACATTGCGGAGCAATATGGGAAACAAGGCATCCTTCCGTTTGACAGCTCTGACGGCGGCATCGGCGTAACACTGACGCAGCCGCTGTTGAAAGGCTTCTGGATTGACCAGCCGCGCCTGAACATTCGCCTGGCCAAAAACCAGCTGAAAAACGACGAGCAGGGAGTTCGCCAGCAACTCATCACCTCCGTCACCGCCGTCATCAACGCCTATTACGAACTCATCTTTGCGCAGCAAAATGTCCAGGTGCAACAACAGGCGTTGGACCTGGCCCAAACGCAGCTCGACCAGGACAACCAGCGCGTACAGATTGGCACGCTCGCCATCTTGAGCGTGCAACAGGACAAATCGCAGGTGGCGCAGGCCAGGGCCAATTTGATCTCCGCCCAAAGCACGCTCGATACGGATCAGAATGCCCTGAAAAATCTGCTCACCGACAGCTATGCCAAAACGCACGATGTGGACATCCAGCCCACCGCCGCACTGGAAGCCCCGCTGCAATCGTTCAATTTACAGGACAGCTGGGCCAAGGGCATGACGGAGCGCCCTGATTTGTTGCAGGCCCAGCTGAGTGTTGAGCGGCAAGGCATTCAATTGAAATTTGACCGCAACCAGCTCTTCCCCGAACTCGATCTGCTCGGCTCTTATGGTTTCTCGGGCGCATCCAGGGAATACGACGGCACTTTCGACCAGGTCCGCGAGGGCAATGCCCCGAATTACTATTACGGCGCGCAGTTGAAGATGCCATTGAGCAATGTGGGGCCGCGTAATGCCTATAAATCCAGCAAGGTGACGTTGCAGCAACTGTTACTGAAGCTCAAGCAGCTGGAACAAAACGTCATGGTCGAGATTGACAACGCGGTGAAGCTGGCACAATCCAAGTACGAAAGCGTGCAGGCCACGCGGCAGGCGCGTATTTATGCCGAGGCCGCGCTCGATGCCGAGCAAAAAACCTACGCCGTCGGCAAGGCCACCACCTTCGAAGTGCTGACCTATCAAAACAGCCTGACGGCCGCCCGTTCGGCGGAAATCCGGGCGCTTGCCGATTACAACGAGGCGCTCGCCGCCCTCGCGCAGCAGGAAGGTTCCACTTTGGAACGATACAACATCAACCTCGAAGCGAAGTAACACACCCTGTTAATCCTGATCGTGATCTTTCCGGTTCCTCTGAGGTATTAAATTGAATGGGTGTCTGCCCCCCGCCCTCACCCCGGCCCTCTCCCCCGGGAGAGGGAGAAACGTTTGTCGTTTCTTTGAAACCTGCGACGGGTTTGGTCAAAGGGTGATCCATAAAGAAGAAACAGCCGAACGCGATTTCCTCTCCTGGGGGAGAGGAAAAGGGTGAGGGCGGACGTTATCCCCGCAACCTTGATGTCCGGGATAAACTGAACAGGTTTTACCAGAACTGCCAGGCGCCCTGCCACACGACCCACACGCCCAGCAGAAAATTCGTGATCGCGTGGGCCGTCATCGCGTCGCCCAGCCGGTTCTTCCGCAACACCAGCCATTGATACGCCATGCCGCACAGAATGCCCGCCAGCCATTGGAAATGGGAGAAGCC
>Ga0070730_10005168_pt1 | contig 11298 bp, 9 predicted proteins | sample Coa_R1_3_FD_66447 | JGI IMG/M metagenome (GOLD analysis project Ga0070730, IMG submission 66447) | Surface soil microbial communities from Centralia Pennsylvania, which are recovering from an underground coalmine fire - Coalmine... | ecosystem: Environmental > Terrestrial > Soil > Unclassified ... | reverse complement strand
TAGCCGCTATGCGCCGTCGCTTTTCTCGGCGGACGGCGCCATCCGGTGATACCGTGGATGCTGCTGGCGAGACGCCCCAGGCGGCGTATTATCATGTGCGTATCTCGCCGTGGCGGCTGGCGGGCATGCTCCGTGCCGCTGGCTTCGAGGGCATTACGATGCGTCCAGTGATTGTCGGACTACCGATATTGCGTAACGCAGAGGACGAAGGCTCCGACCTGCCGCTGATTCCACCAGCGCTTGCGCCACGTGTACTGAGCGGCTTTAACGCGCTCGGCGATCTGCTGTCTCGCGCGCCACAGTGGACGATGCCTTTGACGCTCTGGCTCTCGGAGTCGTATATTATCCGCGCTCGTAAGCATACCGCGGAACAGCAGCGGACACATCCGGCGGCGCGGCGTGGCGGCGCCAGAGGTGGCATGGCGCTGCTTGCGTTGATAATGGTGTTCGTGGTGGCTTCCTTCGTAGGTTTTTGGGCGCTGAAACACCGGAGATCCCATCCATGACGCAGCCCCGACGGCAAGTTTTCATTGGCGGGTCGTCGCAATCCGGTACAACCACGCTGAACCGGTTTCTGTGGCTGCACCCCGATGTGCTGGCGTGTGGATTGGAAACGTGCTTCGTCGTCGGTCCTCATGGGCTTATGGATGTTGTGCGCGGTATCTCGGACGAGTATTGTTACTTCCGGTTGGACAGCATCCTGTATGAGTTCGACCGGTTGATGCATCACCACCTCTGCTCACCGCGCAGTTACCCATATAATCGTTTCGACCTGGCGTCATTCTTTGGCCGTAAACGCTACCATGCCGCCATAGACAAATTCTTCGCACGCATCGGCGCCTCACGGTACAACGCCGACGGTTTGACTATTCAGTCCGCCGTGCGTGTAGGCGGCCTTCACACGCCCTACAAGCTGAAGCGTTTGCGATTGCCGGCGAGGTTGGCACGCGAGCGCTCTTACCTGTATCGCGCTGATCGCCAGTCGCGACACGACGCACTGGCCGCCGGTTATGCGCTGCTGGAAGATCTGTTTGGCGCGAAGGCGCGAGAAGAGGGCAAACGCGTATGGTGTGAACAGACCTCAACGAATCAGCTGTTCGCCCGATTCCTGATTGACCTCTGCCCAGATGGACTGCACATCAATACCATCCGTGACCCGCTGGATGTCGCGCTGGCACACCAGGCGCAAGATTGGATGCCAGACGATTTTGTCACCATCTGCGCGACATTACGATCGGTCTATGATCGCTGGTTCACGCAGCGAGACTCGCTGCCTGTATCGTCCTACATCGAGATACACTTCGAAGAGCTGGTATCTCAACCGGAGAGGGTGCTGCCTGAGGTCTGCGCTGCTATCGGCATTTCATATGACGCGCGGATGCTGGAGTCTCAACCGGATGCGCGCCGGCTCGCGGCGGAGCGGGAACGACGTAATAGCGCGGACCTGGCAACATATCGTCGCATTCTCGGTCCTACAGCGGAGCGGCTCGGATACACCGTACCGTGACGCCTCAGCGTATCGAAACCGGCTACGTGACCTGCGCCTTTGGTGGCGGCAGGAGTTTGAGGGGGGTGTGGTATGACCGCAAGCGTACGCAGGGAGGTCACTTCTACGAGCGTGAGCCGCGGTGATCTGCTGGAAATCTGGCGCGCGAGTCTTGTTGTGGATGGCTACACTGATCCGCGCCAGTCCGCCGTGCATGAGCTGGCGCTCTACTTTAACATCACCCCGGAACAAGCCCGCGATCGCTGCGTTCACTGGGAAGAAGACTCCGTTGCCGAGTGGGAAGCCGCGTCACGCGATACGCCGGAGGGGCTGCTGGATTTCTACCGGACGCAGAAGAGCTGGATCTTCGATACTACCTGGTATCAGGCGCAGCAGTATTATGAGGAGATGCCCGCTGAGAGCGTTATGATTGTCGAGCGATTGAGCCAAATGGGTGTACAGCCCGGCCATCATCTAGATTTTGGCGCTGGCCCAGGTGGCACCAGCCTCTTCTTTCACCAGCTTGGCTGGCGCATTTCCCAGGCGGACATCTCCAGCACCTTGCAGGGCTTCGCGCGCTGGCGGCTGTCCCGGCGTGGAATTGAAGCGACGTACTATGACACCAGTAACGAGACGCTGCCATCCGACACATTTGATCTGATTACCGCTTGTGATGTGATGGCGCACGTGCCAAATCCGCGCGAGACGCTGGAGCAGCTTCACAATGCCCTCAAGGTGGGAGGTTACCTGGTCTTCAACGTGGACTCGCGCCCACGGCCTTCGCGTGAGACTCAGTGGCACTTGTATCGCTTCGCGTACCCAATCTTGCGCCCGGCGCGAGCGGTTGGCTTCGCGCGGCTGCCGAAGCTCGAGTTCTTTCATATGTATCGCAAGATTGATGAGAATAGCGCCGCTCGCATTGTGGGCGTGACACTCTACGATACGTGCCGCTACAACCTGCTCGTGTCGCGAGCCGGTCAGGTCGTGCGCGACTTCAAGGGGCGACGCCAGCGCGGCTAATTGGAGACGGGATCGCGGTATGTATGAACCTACACCGGCGATGGTGGCGGAAGGGGAGAACTCATGAACATGCTGACACAAGCAGCGAAAATGCGCACGTGGAGCGAGCGATTGAGTCCGCGCATGTGGCGGCTGCTGGCATGCTGCGTCTGCCTGGCCGTGCTCGCGGTGGTGCTCTATAGAGCGCTGCATATCACGGATTATTTCCTCCGGCACTCCGATTTCTATAGTTATTATCAGGCCGCGCTCGATGTGCGCCACGGTGCGAATCCGCTGGCGCCGGTCGCCGGTTGGATTCATGGATACCAAGCCCCCCAACGTTTCGTCGCCTCGTACTTCGTGTATGCGCCATTCTTTGCGCTGCTGCTTGTCCCATTTACCGTGCTACCGTTCTCCGCAGCCTTCGTGCTCTGGGGACTCTGCAATACGGCGTTTCTTTTCGGTGCGATCTACGCAGTGCAACGCTCTACCGGGATACGCTTCACCCTGGTCAGCACGCTCGTCCTGACGACCATCGCGGCCTTGCTGCCGCCTGTGCGCTTTGAGCTGACGTGGGGCCAGGCGGATATCTTTCTGCTGTTCATGCTCTGCGCGGCCATCTGGGCGCGGCAGGAAGGACACCCGATTCTGGGCGGCGTTCTGCTTGCCGTGGCCTGTGTGACGAAGCCACAGCTGCTGCTCGTGGTCGTGATCCTCCTCTGGAAGCGCGAGCTGAAGTTCGCGGGCGCCGCTATCGTTGCGTTCCCGGTGATGCTCCTCGCCCCATTCCTCTGGCTCGGCGGACAGGCACTCGCTGACCAGTTTACAGTCTGGCAGTTCTGGTCAAATGTCTATGTGCCTTTTATAGATAACATGGCGCCCAAAGGCGTGTTAGCCAGGCTCTTCACCGTTAATCCGTCCGCGCATCCATTCTTCGTCGCGCCGCTGCTGGTCACGCTCGGCTGGCTCGCCATCGTCGCAGTGGTCGGACTTTTGACGCTGGCGATGGTTTCGTCCAAGCCATTGCGGCGCGATACGCTATCAATGCTGGAGTTAGGGCTGGTTGTCTCGGCGATGCTGCTCATCAGCCCGCTCACCGAGTACATCTACCTCACCCTGCTGGTGTTCTCGATGGTGGGCGTGTCTATTTTGTTGAGCCAGGTCAAGTGGCGCTCCGGCGCCTATCGCCGGGTGGCGATCGCGCTGTTCGTGTTTACGGTGGTCATCTGCTTGCCGCTACAGCGCATCGAGTATTTCTTCTGGCCGAGGATGTACACATCGTCCCCGCTCTCGGCGCTCTACATCCTGTTGGGTGCGCCGTATCTATGGGTGCTTGTAGCGTATTTTGTGCTTCACCTTTATACGTTGCGGCTGGTCACAGGGCAATCTCCAGTACGGGTTGTTCGCGCATGGGGCGGCAGCCTGGCCGTGCTCTATCGAGGTATTGCGCAGCATGACCCAAGGTCGCGAGCGACGGCTGTAGTCACGTCATCTGGCAGGCAAGATGCGAGAGATATATAAGGAGAGTGCATCTCTTCAATCAGGCTCGCCACAGCCATACAATTACTATCGGGCAGTCGTACTCGCTTTGCGTTTGGTCTGATAAGGGGCAGCGATGCGCATTCACGACGCGGGGATGTCAACAGTGCAGGAACAGGCCCACGATGCCGATGCACCGAATGTGGGAGTGGATGCGCATGAGCGCATACGGGTGCTGCTGCTTACGAATAGCGTCGCGATTGGGGGAATGGAGAAGCATGTCGAGATGATCGCCCGCGAACTCGACCGGACGCGGGCAGAGGTGTTCACTATCTGTCCGCGCTGGGATGCGATTGAGCCGTGGGCGGCAAAGCTCGCAACAGTTGCGGATCATTCTATGCGCTGCACGCCAGATCGTCGCTATGGCTACCGATTGCTCGCGCGCGACACATTTCGTCTCTATCGTCAGCTGCGTTCCTGGCGTATTCAGGTCATGCATATGCACCTCACTACCTATGACGGCGGCGTGTGGGCGCTGCTGGCCGCCCGGCTGGCGGGAGTAAAGGTGGTCATCTGCACCGAGCATCTTGCGCCCGAACGTCCGCTACCGCCGCCGCAGCGCCTGCGTCGCGATCTGGTTAGCCGGGCGCTCGACCACATCGTGTGTGTCTCACTCAAGAACCGGCAATCACGGGAAGCATACCTCTATACGCCACCTGCTAAAACGACTGTAGTCAACAATGGCATTGACACCATCCCCTACGAGCCGACCCCGGCCTCTGAGCAGGCGGCCCTACGGGCATCGCTCGATATTCCAGAACAGGCTCCAGTGATCGGTACGGTGGTGCGCCTGGTTGAGGAAAAGGGACTGCCCTACCTCTTCGATGCGCTGCCTGACGTGTTAGCCGAGTTTCCCGATTGCCGGCTACTTCTGGTAGGTGATGGGCCGCTCCGCGAGTCATTGGAGCAGCAGGCTAGCGCGTTGGGTGTCCGTCACTCAATTGTCTTCGCGGGATATCAAAGCGATCCGCGCCCTTATCTTAGTCTGCTAAACGCCTTCGTGCTGCCTGTGCCATTCGGGTCGGCCTCTATTGGCCTGCTTGAAGCAATGGCAATGCGTCGTGCTGTTATCATTACCTTCGGCGGGGACGGTGAGCCGGTGGTGGATAATGAGACGGGCCTCTGGTCGCCGCCGCGCGATTCGAAGGCGCTCGCCCAGGCAATTCTCCATATCCTGCGGAATCCGCAGCTCGAACGGCGCCTTGGTGAGCAAGCCCGCGAGCGCATTGATGCGTCATTCTCTGCCCAGAATATGGCGGATCAGCTGCTTGGGGTCTACCAGGCTGAGCTGATTCGCGCCGGCCGATCAAGGAGATAGGGCTGAGTGTCACAAATAGCTGCATCTACGCTCACGCAGTCAGGAACCCTGCACGTCTATTTCTGCGCATGGGTCGTCGCGGGTGTGCGGACACAATACGAGAACGTGCGCGCGGTTGCGAGGAGCATGGACGATGTGGCGATGCACTATGTCGAAGTCAACCCTTACAAGCCGGGTGGCCTAATCGAGCGCCTGCCACTGCTTGGAGGGCGCACGCGCGGCACGCTTCGCTCGCTCGCCTGTGTATCGCCGCTCTATGCCGCGCACCCAATGGATGCCGTTTGGACGCAAGCGGATACGGCGCTCTTTCCGTTCGCAGCCACGCGCGCCCGCGTCTCCAGTATCCCGTACCTCATATCCTCTGATGCTACTACCGCTCAGGTCGAAAGCATCGCGGAGTATGGTCTCAGCGAGACCTCTCGCTGGCAGCGTGGCAAGCATATTGTGCGTGACAGACTCATCGGCTACTGTTTTGCGCACGCCGCGATGGTGCTTCCCTGGTCGCGGTGGGCGGCTACTGCGATTCAGGCGGAGTTTCGTGTGCCGGATGAGCGCATCGAGATCATACCTCCCGGTGTGGAGCTTTCCGCGTGGCGCGTGCGAGATCCGATGAGTACGCCACCGTCTGGCTGCCCGCGCCTGCTCTTCGTGGGTGGGGACTGGCAGCGGAAGGGCGGCCCTCTACTCCTGGATGTCTTCAGAGAGCACCTGCGAGGGCGCTGCGAGCTGCATCTGGTGACGAAGGGGGCGCCGCTCGATCTCAACGAGCCTGGCGTGTCGGTGTATGCGGATATCGGCCCGAACGATTCGCGGCTGCACCGCCTCTATGAAACGTGCGATGCGCTCGTGCTACCAACGCGGGCGGACTGTTTCTCGCTCGCTGCTATCGAGGCGATGGCGTCGGGTCTGCCTGTCATCACATGCCCCGTTGGCGGCATTCCAGAGATCGTGCAGCACGGCGAGTCTGGCCAGCTGATACCGGTAGGAGACGGGGCGGCGCTCCTTCAGGCCATCGAGCTTCTGCTCACCAACCCTGATCGCGCACGTGAAATGGGACGGCACGGGCGAGCCATCGTGGAAAAGCGTTTCGATGCTACCCGCAATACGCGGCGAGTCTTCGAGCTGATTCGCGGCCTTGTGGACGCTCAGAACAGGTAATCAGTGATCTCCTGTCGCCAATTGTACCACATCGAGCACGGTATCCAGATCAAACGGCTTTTCAACGAACAGCAGGCGAAGATCGCCTACGGTAGCCAGATACACGCCGCGTTTGACGTTTCGTATGATGCGTTCCTCTGGTGCTCGTAACTCCGCGAGATTCTCACGCGGAACGAGCCTGGGGCGAATGCTGCTCATCATGACAACGGGGATGGTGGTGGTGTCTGGACTGCCGCGTAGCCGCCGGGCGAGCTCAGGTCCATCAATGCCGGGCATCATGCAATCCGTCAGGATGAGCGTGGGACGCACAGTGCGCGCCAGGGCCAACGCGGCCTGCCCCGTGTTCGCAACCAGGACGCGATAGCCGGCGCTCTCCAACAGCTCATCCAGCAGTGAGGTGATGCTGGCTTCATCATCCACCACGAGCACCGTCGCCCGTGCTGCCGGCGTCTCTCGCCTGGCCTTGCCAACCACACGGGAATGCCAGCTTTTCCATATGGGTGTCTTGTGTTGCGCTGGGCCGCTGAACGAGAGTTCAGACTGTTTCTCCGGCGTCTCGCGCGAGGCTTTGGACGCTGATTCCGTGTACGATGTTGTCATGCAAACGTGCCGATCTTATCCTACACTGGATCTACTCTCTGCCGCTTCACGATTGCTCTAGCGCATGGATGTGCGATCACTCCATGAGGTAGGTATCGCACCTGAAACTTACTCGAAGCTCCATCAGTGCAATGACTGTGCCATGAACAACATCGCGCGGTCTGTTTCTCACATGATTCGATGCCCCCGCCCACGGACCCGGCGCTTCGTGCGCGTTACTGGTGTGTCCGCAGAGACGATGCTGATGGAACCGTCGGTCTCAAGAATCGCGTGTTTGACACTCGTCAGGCTGTCTACACCATGCTCACGCATCGCCATCAGCACGTCGTCAGGGTCAATGCGCTCACGCCGCAAGTTCTCTGTGATGAGGTGACCATCGTCCACAAGCAGCGTCGGCTCGCCCAGCAGCTCGCGGCCGAAGATGCTGAAGCGCGCGGAGAGCGCGGAGAGCAGATAGTTTAGCCCGAAGAGCGTCGCCGCGCCGATCATGCCGCCGATGAGCGAGGTATCAGGACCGATCATCGCGTTTTGTACCGCATTGGAGACGATGAGCAAAATCGCGAAATCGAAGGGTGTGAACTGGCCAAGCTGGCGCTTACCGGTGAGGCGTAGCGCAACCAACAAAAACAGGTAGATGACGATACAGCGCAGAATGATAACCAGCGGCGGTGTGCCGAGTGTGATGAGTTCGCGCATGGTAGAGTTCCTCCATCTGACGCATATGCTCAAACTGGTTGGCATGATAACATGCGAGCTATACAGATGCCCGCGTTGGAACGGTTGATAACGGAAGAGAAAGCGCAAACACCCATGCAGCATACCCTTCTCTGGCAGAACGATAAGCTACGAACGGATGCGGCCCCGGCCGCACTGCGAGCCGCGAGGACCGAGCCTGGCGCGCTGTTTTGGATTGACATCGCTGAGGATGTCAACGCGTCAATGAATATGCTGGCGACGACGTGTGCGTTGTCTCGTATCACCCTCGACTCCGTCCGCGATCAGCAGGAACGCGCCAAACTTGTCCAGGGAAAGGAGTACTTCCATCTCGTCGCGCATGGTATGACGTTCGATACCGCCGCGCAGACCGCCGTTACTCCCAAACTTGACATTATCTTTGGCGCGAATTTTCTTGTCACCGTTCACGAGGCCGAAATGCCGTGGCTCAAGAGACTCTGGGATGCCGTGCGGACCGGCAAAACCGACGAGAATGAGATGCAGCGCGGCGCGGCGTATCTCTTGTATGCCGTGATGGATGCCCTGGTGGATAGCTACTTTCCTGTGCTTGACGACCTGGACGACATGATAGACGATCTGGAGAATGTCACCGTGCGAGACACCTCCAATGAAGTTCAGGCGCGTATTTTTCGGATGAAGCGCTCGCTGGCCCAGATGCGGCGGGTCATCAGCCCACAGGTGGAGGTGGCGAACGCGCTCATTACTCGCACGGGCGAGACCATTCCCCGTGAGGCGGAGCCACTCTTCGCCGACGTACACGACCATTTGGTGCGCGTGTTCGAGGTGCTGGACTCGTATCGCGACTTGATGAGCGGGCTGCTTGACGTGTACCTTACCACTGTCTCCAACCGTCTCAACGCCGTGATGAAACAGCTTACGATCATCGCCACCATCTTCATGCCGATTACCTTCATTACGGGTGTCTTCGGGCAGAATTTCGGACATCTGCCGCAGGTTGAGCACGATAATGGCTCCGCGTTCTTTGTCGTGCTGGCCGCGATGGCGCTCATCACGGTGGCGCAGATCTGGTATTTCAAGCGCAAGGACTGGCTGTAGGAGCGCGGCTGGGCCTGGACGCAGGGCGGATTGGACTCGCTAGATGTGTATGGTAGAATGCGCAAACAGGATGGTCGGCTAAGCGAGCGCGGATGGCTATGCCAGGCGAGGACGAGCTCGACCCGATTGGTCGCGACCGATGGCGAGTATGCATGCACCAGGGTAGTCTCCGGCTGCGGTGTGTGGGTGTCTCGGTCGCGGTTTTACGACGCCCTGAGTAGGCATAGCGAAAGAAGGAGCACCACGCCGTGGTCACGACACTCACGCAGCCGGCAGCCAGCGTTACCATTGAAGAGCTGCCCAGCGGGAAGCGGCGCATTGCGGTGACGCCGGCCGACCCATCCCTCTTCATACCCAGCCGCGTGTGGGAGACGAGCTATCCACTGCCCCTCATCGAAAGGATCCTGGAGGTCAAGGGGCCGGCGTATCTGTGCGACGAGATCAAGCGTGACGAGGCGCCAGCTTACGTCCAGAGCTTTCTCAAGTATGATATTCTGTCGTACTTCGAGGAAGCGGAGCTCGATGGCAAGCGCGTTCTGGACTTCGGCTGTGGCAGCGGGGCGTCTACGATGATCCTCGCGCGGATGCTGCCCAATGCTACGTTCGTTGGTGTCGAGCTGGAAGGTCAATTGCTTACCATCGCGCGGATGCGTGCTGAGTTCTATCGGACACTCAACGCGACGTTTATCGAGTCGCCAGATGGGGACCATCTGCCTGATGGCATTGGTACGTTCGATGTGGTGATGCTGAGCGCGGTGTGGGAGCACTTGCTCCCTCATGAGCGACGCAAGGTCTTTCCGCAGGTGTGGTCGGTGTTGAAACCTGGCGGTGTGGTCATTCTGGACCAGACGCCTCACCGCTACTTTCCAGTGGAGACACATACCACGATGCTGCCGCTGATCAATTATTTGCCAGATCGCCTGGCGCTCGCGTGCGCACGGCGCTTTGCCAGGAGGGTCGCACGCGACGAGCCGTGGGAGACGCTGCTGCGTCGCGGCACACGGGGCGGCACCGAGCGGGAGATTATGCGTATCATCCGCGAGGAATGCGGCGAGAAAGCGATCCTGCTGAAACCGCGTTACCTGGGTATGCGCGACCGCATTGACATCTGGTATGCCGCCAATAAGGCGAACGGACGAAGCACGGCGAAGTGGGTGGTGTACCGCTTGCTGAAGCCGTTGAAGTGGGTGACGGGCATTACCCTGACTCCGTACCTCTCGCTGGCGCTGCGGCGACCACCGGCGCGGTGAGGACAGTGTAGCTCCCAGGTGAAGGCTGGCGTGGGATGGCAGCGCTGGCACCGCACTTGCATGCCCTGAGGGAAACGGGGCGTGGGCACCCACGCGATATACGAGACATATCAATATGGAGGTTGCAAAACGTTTATGAAGTCTCCGCAGCGGCCAGAGGTTGTCGTCATCACGGGCGCGTCCGGCGGTATCGGGCGCGCGACGGCTCAAGAGTTCGCGCGGCATGGCGCGCACATTGGGCTGATCGCACGCGGGAGAGCGGGCCTGGAAGGGGCCATGCGGGATGTCGAGCGGCTCGGTGGCAAGGCTATCATGATTCCGATGGATGTGGCGGATGCCAACGCCGTGGAAGCCGCCGCCGAGCGGGTGGAGCAGGCGCTCGGACCGATAGATGTTTGGGTAAATGTCGCCTTCACCTCGGTATTCGCGCCGTTCACGCGCATTACGCCGGATGAGTACAAGCGCGTGACTGAGGTAGCGTATCTTGGGTTTGTGTATGGAACGATGGCGGCGCTCAAACGCATGAAGCCGCGCGACCGAGGTGTCATTGTCAATGTTGGGTCGGCGTTGGCATATCGCGGCATTCCCCTTCAGTCGGCGTATTGCGGCGCCAAGCATGCGATACAGGGGTTCACGGAGTCGGTGCGGTGTGAGTTGTACCACGACAAGAGCCACGTGAAGATTTTGATGCCGCAGCTGCCGGCTGTGAACACGCCGCAGTTCACGTGGGTGCGAAGCAAACTGCCGCGCAAGGCGCAGCCCGTGCCGCCCATTTATCAGCCGGAGTTGCCCGCGCAGGCTATTTACTGGCTTACGCATCATCCGAACAAGCGCGAGATGTACGTGGGAGGGTCCACGGCGGTTGTCATCACCGGCAATAAATTCTTCCCTGGACTTGGGGATCATTACCTGGGCCGTACCGGATATGACAGCCAGCAGTATGACGGAGCACGGGACGAGAATCAGCCGGACAACCTCTGGCACCCAGTGGACGCCGAGGTGGATTATGGCGCGCATGGGGCCTTCGACAGGCGCGCGGTGGAACGAAGCTATGAGGTGTGGGCCGCGGAACATACACGGGCGCTGACACTGGCGGGTGCGGGGGTCGCTGCGGCGGGAGCAGGGCTGGCAGCGCTCGCGGGATTTGCGCTGTTTGG
>Ga0070730_10005167_pt1 | contig 11299 bp, 10 predicted proteins | sample Coa_R1_3_FD_66447 | JGI IMG/M metagenome (GOLD analysis project Ga0070730, IMG submission 66447) | Surface soil microbial communities from Centralia Pennsylvania, which are recovering from an underground coalmine fire - Coalmine... | ecosystem: Environmental > Terrestrial > Soil > Unclassified ... | reverse complement strand
GCCATGTCCACGCGATCATGAGGCCGATACACGCAAGTGACATCGCCTCACTGATCGGCAGGAACACAGCAATCGGTAACCACGGTATCAGCGTCAGGCGCAGGCTGCCTTCGGCGATGAAGGCGCCTGCCCAGACTGCCGTGATGTGACGCATCAGGTGGCGGTAGCGAGGCTCTGTCTGCCACCGGGTCTCGGCCTGCTGCTTGTCCTCCGGATCCTGGCTGAGCGCCGCCAGGTGGAACACCAGCGGCCGCCGCGCGAACAGCGAGCCGAACAGCAGCAGCGCAAACAGCGCACTGAACACCGAGCCCTTTGCCAATGCCAGGAAAGGACTGGTGAAATACAGTGCCGCCAGTATTGACGCTGATGTTGCCGCCAGCACAATCATGCCGATGGCCTGCACACGCCGTTCACGAATGAAGCCAATAAGGATCGCGGCGATCGGAAATATAGCGCCAGCGGCAAGGGCTTTCACCGTCGGCACGCCTTCGTGGCTGAGCAGCAGATACGTCGCATACGGCAAGCCGGCGTTGATGCCGATGTCCCGGATCAGCCGGCTGCGATCGCTCATGTCGCGGTCAGCGTCTCGAACACATCCCCTGCCGGCGGCAGTCCCAGAATGTGCCGCCGATGCCACAGCGCATAGAACAGCAGCTTCCAGCAGGCGAAACCGTGCCGCCACCGCCGGATGCCACCGAACAGCGTCCGCACCTTCGCCGGTTCGGCGATCTCGACAATGCCTGGCTGGGCCGCCACCAGCGGCCCCAGGCGAGTCGCCTGCCCCTTGATCCACTCACCCACAGGCACGGTGAAGCCCTGCTTCGGCGCGAATGGACGCGCCATGGGCAGGTGCTTCTCCAGCCACCTGCGCAGGATCCATTTGCCCATCCCGCCGCGCAGCTTCATCGCATCCGGCAGCCGGAATGCTGCGGCGGCAACGCCGGGATCGAGGAACGGCGTGCGCCCTTCTACAGCGTGCGCCATCAGGCAGCGGTCCAGCTTCAGCAACAGATCGTGCGGCAGCCAGTCGGTCATATCGGTGGCCTGAGCCGCCGCCAGCCGTGACCGGCCGTTCTCCGCCGCCTCGGTCTCGGCTGCGGCAATCCCGTCGCGCCACGACGTCGGTCGCGACCGCAGCACATCGACGCGGTCGAAACTGCCGCGCGCCCACATCGCGCGTCCGCCACGCCACCAGGGCTTCATCGCGCTCTGATACCGCGGATAGCCGGCGAAGATCTCATCGCCGCCCTCGCCGCTCAGCACCACCTTCACATCCTGCCGCGCCCGCTGCGCCAGGAACCATGTCGGGATGATCGCGTAATCGGCCGCCGGATCGTCCATGCACCCAACGATCTCCGGCAGATGCTGCCACACCATCTTCTCATCGATCTCGATCGTCTCGTGCTTCGCCCCGAGCGCCTTCGCCACCGCCGCCGCATGCTCGCGTTCATCGGCCGCACCTGGCGCATCGAACCCCGCGGTGAACGCCAGCACCGGCTGGCTGTTCAGCCGCGCCATCAGCGCCAGCAGCGTGGAGCTGTCGATGCCGCCCGAGAGGAACATGCCGTAGGGCACATCGCTGCGCTGGTGCAGATCGACACTCTCCTCCAGCGCACGATCCAGCCGGGCCAGTGCCTCGTCTTCGTCAATATTTTCCGGCCCACCCTCCGGGAGATGCGACACGCGCCGCCGACCGAGCACATGCCCATCGGCGCAGGTCAACGTTTCGCCAGGCCGCAGACGCTGGATTCCCTCGAAGATCGTATCAGCGCCGGTGGTGAACTGCAGTTGCAGCAGTTCCTCACGCGCTGCCGGCCGCACCTTGCGCGCAACAAGGCCCGCCTCCAGCAGGGCCTGAGGCTCCGAGGCAAATGCCATCCCGCCATCAACCTGGGCCAGATACAGTGGCTTGATCCCGAACGGATCGCGCGTCAGCGTCACCGTCCGCTGCGCTCTCTCGTGTATCGCAATCGCATACATGCCGCGCAGGTGCTGCGCGTAATCCGCGCCCTCGCGGAGCCACAGATGCAACGGCGGCTCGCAATCGCTGTTGGTGGCAAACTTGACGTCGGGCATCTCCACCCGCAATTCGCGGTAGTTGTAGATTTCCCCGTTGCAAACCAGGGTCGCCGGGCCGGCGAACAGCGGCTGATCACCGGTCACCAGATCGATGATCGACAGCCGGTTGTGCACCAGCGCCACCCGCCCCACCACAGCATGGCCCGTGCCATCGGGACCGCGGTGATGCAGGCTGTCGATCAGCCGCGATAGCGTCCTCGGATCCGGCGGCTTGGCTCCGCTCGACAGGATCAGTCCGGCAATCCCGCACATTTAGCTCGCGACCTCCAGCAACAGGTTCTCCAGTACGGCCGACTGCACCCTCGCGTTCAGTCGCGCCAATGCAGCGCTGAATGCCGCTCGCCCCAGGGCATGCCGCAAATCGGGCTCCAGCGCCAGCCGCAGCATGGCGGCGGCGAGCGCATCGCCATCCCCAGGGGGAACCAACAATCCGGTCCGCTCATGCTCCACCGCTTCGGCGATTCCGCCGTCTGCAGAACCGATGACCGGCGTCGCCTGTGCCATCGCCTCGGGAATGACGCTCGGCAATCCCTCGGCGTCGCCATCAGGCGCGACGATGCTGGGCACCAGCAACGCCTGCGCGCCACCCATTCTGCGTGCCACTTCCCCCGGCGGAAGCCAGCCTGTCAGTTCGACGCATCCCGTATCGCGTGCCACCGCCTCCAACACGGGGCGCAGCGGCCCGTCGCCCACGCACACCAGGCGAAAGGGCGTGCCCTTCGCATGCAGGCGGCGAACGGCGTCTGACAGCACGCCGATGCCCTTCTTTGGCACGAATCGCCCGACGAACAGGAACGGCTGCGTCCCATCGGGGGGCTTGGGCGGAGCCGCCGGCACCTCCACCCCAATCGGCAGCAGCGTGATCTTACCGCGCGGCACATCGTGCTTCATCGCCGTCTCAGCGACCGCGCCCGAGACACAGACAAAACGCGCCGCCGTCGCCACCACCGCAGGCCACCGCCGCGCCTGGACGGTACCCCGCCAGTTCCGGGTCTTGCTCACGTCGCCACCGTGCAGGGTCACCACCAGCCGCTTGCCGAGCGAGCGGACGAGCGGCAGGGCGAGCGCGCCGCCGCGGGCGAATTGCGCGTGCACGACATTGGCCGTCGCGCCAACTTCGAGCCGCGGCACGAAGCCGAAATGGCGGAACAGGATCCGCTCGAGCGATCCCAGCGCGCCGCCATTGCCCAGCCGCGCCACCGAGCCACCCAGCATGGACGCATCCGGCATAACGTGACGCCCAACCCATATCGGCGACAGGCGCGTGAACCCGAGATACTGCCGGCGGAGAAACTGGATCTCCGATGGCGTGCCAATGCGGTCCCGATAGACCAGTATTGGCGTCAAGCGCGACGCCGCGTGCGCTTCTGGACCGGGCAAGGAAGTGACACTCATCCCGGTCAGCTTCTAACGGCGTGGACGGCCGGTGCGCCACTCCCCGTCTTGCGGTTGGCGCCGCCAACGCCCACTCTTGCTCCATGACTCGGTTGGCAGCCTTGCCTGATCGCGGCGTGGTCGAACTCACCGGCGAGGACCGGGTGACCTTTCTGCAGGGTCTGGTATCGAACGATGTCGCCGGCGCGGCTCCGGGATGCGCCGTTTGGGCGGCATTGCTGACGCCGCAGGGCAAATGGCTGGCCGACTTCTTCATCTTTGCCGATACCGGCCGCCTCCTGCTCGACTGCGAGCAGGAGCAGATTCCCATGATCATGCAGCGCCTGACACGTTTCCGTTTGCGCTCCAAGGTGACCCTGCGTGTGGCTGACGAATTCGGCGTTTACGCGGCCTGGGAGGGAACTCCGGCACTGAGCGCCATTGCCGCCCAGGACCCTCGGTTGCCCGACGCGGGCTGGCGGCTGCTTTCGACGACGCCGCTGCTCACGACGGCGGAGGCTCTCGACTGGGACCGCCATCGGCTGGGCCTCGGTCTGCCGGCGGGTTCGCGCGACCTGGAGGCGGAAAAGACCATACTGCTCGAGGCCGGCTTTGATGAGCTGCACGGCGTCTCCTGGACCAAGGGCTGCTATATGGGCCAGGAACTCACCGCGCGGACGAAATACCGCGGACTGCTCAAGCGAAGACTCGTCCCGGTTTCCATTGAAGGCGATTTGCCTGCATGTGGCGCGCCAATCATGCGGCATGGCACCGAAGTCGGCACCATGCGCTCGGGACGCGATCACGCCGGCCTTGCGGTGCTGCGTCTCGATGCATTGCGCGACCCACTCGCCTGCGAGGGCGCCCGCCTCACCCCCCGGATTCCGGACTGGATGTCATTGCCGGAAGCAATCGCATCAGATATCGGATAACGTGCGCGAGGTCTGTCGCGGTACAGGCCGCCTTTAGTCAATCGCCCGCTAAGGCTCTCTGTCACCCTCGGTCATTCATTTAGCGAATGCAGTCATGTACATGGGGACTGCTGCGGAGACATTCATGACCTGCGTTAACGATATTAAAAAGACTTTTGTCGATCATCCGCGTGATCTTGAACTGTTTATTAAGGGTAGGAATGATCCAGTCGCTCGCCAATACGCTCACCGGGCGTCCTTGCCCACGGGATGGTTAATGTGGACAGGCTGACGAGTATGACTGTTTTCGCAAAGGTCGCCAGCACCAAGAGCTTTTCAGGTGCCGCGCGCGAACTCGGCATTTCGCAGGCGACCGCCAGCAAGCATGTGCAGACACTGGAATACTGGCTCGGCACACGCCTTCTGCACCGGACAACGCGCCGCGTGGCTCTCACTGACGCCGGCGAGAGCTTCTATGCGCAGTGCGCGCGCATTCTCGAAGACATGGAGGCGGCCCGTGTTTCGGCGAATGTGGAGGCGCCGGTGCGCGGCAGCATGCGCATCACCGCGCCTATCGTATTTGGCAGCACCCAGCTCGGACCGCTTGTCGTCGATTTCCTGCAGCAACATCCTGATCTGTCGCTGAATGTCGAATTGTCAGATCGGTCAGTCGATCTGATCGAGGAAGGCTACGACCTCGCCATTCGCACAGCTCCCACGGCAGTCAGCGGGTTGGTGGCCTGGCCGTTGATGCCCCTCGACTATGTCCTGTGTGCGGCGCCATCATATATCGAGAAGCACGGTGCCCCCACGGAACCGAGCCACCTGAGCGATCATCACTGCATCGTCGGCACCGGGAACGCGGCGCCAGCCTGGAGATTCCACGGCCCGCTGGGCGAGACCGAGATACCGATCTACGGGCGCCTGCTGATCAACAATGCATTGCTTCGCTGCTCGGCTGCTCGTGAAGGCGCTGGAATCCTGCTCAGCGCCGAATACCTTGTGAGTGGCGACCTCAATAGCGGCCGCCTCGTCCGATTGCTGCCCGACCACATACCCGCCAGGGGCACGATACACGCGGTCAGCCCCGCCTACCGGGCGAGTTCGCCAAAGGTCCGCAGCCTGGTGAACCACCTGAGCATCCAGCTCGCCGAAACATCATCCTGAACTGGCCAGACTCCCGCTACGCCTGCTAGCCATCACGCCGTGCCGAATTTTCTCCTCGAGAAGCGCGCTGGCGGCCGGGTGGCCGGCGTCGATGAAGTGGGCAGAGGCCCACTGGCCGGCCCGGTGGTTGCCGCCGCGGTCGTGTTTCCGACCGGTGTGCCGCGCAGGCTTGCCGGGTTGCTGGACGATTCGAAAAAGCTCTCCGCGGAACAGCGACTGACCGCCTTCGCGGCCCTTCAAGCCTCCGGGCGAGCGGAAATCGGCGTCGGTGCCGCCTCGGTCGCGGAGATCGACCGGCTGAACATCCTGCGCGCCGCATTGCTGGCGATGTGCCGGGCCGTCTCCCGCCTGCCCTCACCCCCGGACCTTGTGCTGGTCGATGGCAACCAGCCGCCGCCACTGACCTGCTCCGTCCAGTGCGTGGTAGGCGGTGACGGCCGGTCGCTGTCGATCGCCGCCGCCTCCATCGTTGCCAAGGTGCTGCGTGACCGCGCGATGACGCGGCTCGGGGTGCGCTTCCCCGACTACGGCTGGCACAGCAATGCCGGCTATGCGACCGAGTTCCACGTGTCGGCGATCCGCAGGCTGGGCCCGACCCGGCACCACAGGCCGAGCTTCGGCACGGTCGCCCAGATGACGCTGGACCTTCTGAACTGATGCCCGCTTACAACAATTGACGCGGCTTCGAGACGGCCGCCACCATGGCGCCGCCATCCTTCCCGCCCGGGAGCCAAGTGGAAGTCGTCCGCGAACTGCCGCTCGATCAGATCATGCTGGGGGACTGCGTGCAGCTCATGCGCATGCTGCCGCCGGCCTCGGTTCATTGCGTGTTCGCCGACCCGCCCTACAACCTGCAACTGCGCGGCGAGCTACGGCGGCCGGACGACAGCCTTGTCGACGGCGTGGACGAGGACTGGGACCGCTTCTCCGACTTCGCCACCTACGACGCATTCACGCGCGAGTGGCTGACTGAGTGCCGCCGCCTGCTGCGCAAGGACGGCACGCTGTGGGTCATCGGCGCCTACCACAACATCTTCCGCATCGGCGCGATCCTGCAGGATCTCGGCTTCTGGATGCTGAACGACGTGATCTGGCGCAAGTCCAACCCGATGCCCAATTTCCGTGGGCGCCGGTTCACCAATGCGCACGAGACTTTGATTTGGGCGGCGCGCGGGAGGGACTCGCGTTACCGGTTCAACTATGCCGGCATGAAAGCACTGAACGACGACATTCAGATGCGCAGCGACTGGTGGATCCCGCTGTGCACTGGTGCGGAGCGGCTGCGCAACCAGCACGGGCTGAAGCTGCATCCGACGCAAAAGCCGGAGGCGTTGCTGCACCGCGTGCTGCTGGCCTCCACTCAGCCGGGCGATATCGTGCTGGACCCTTTTGCCGGCACCGGCACCACCGCCGCAGTGGCGAAGCGACTGCACCGGCACTTCATCGGGATTGAGCGGCATCCCGCCTATGCCGAGGCGGCGATCGGGCGAGTCCGTGCGACCAGGCCCGCCCCAGACGAGGGATTGTCGGGTGCAGTGTCGAAACGCGACGCACCGCGCGTGCCGTTCGGCAGCCTGGTCGAGCGCGGCCTGCTGGCACCAGGCACGAAGCTGTTCGACCGTATGCGGCGCGTCAGTGCCGTGGTGACCGTGGATGGAACTGTGGTTGCCGGACCGCACCGTGGCTCGATCCATAAGGTCGGCGCGGCGGTGCAGAACGCGCCGGCCTGCAATGGCTGGACATTCTGGCACTTCGAACGGGACGGCCGGCTCGTCGCGCTGGATGCCCTCCGCGACGAGGCCGTTGGACCGTAGATATGTGGATATAAGGTCGGCGAATTGCGTGGCCGGCGATACCCCTGTTATTCAACTCGTAACACAAACAACCAGGGGGCCTAACCATGCGTTCACTCGCGAACCTGAACCGTCGCTCCCTATTGCGGGCGAGTGCCGTTGTCGGCGCCACGCTTCTGCTGACAGACCAGGCCTCCGCTGAAACCGCCACGATCAACATGCAGCTCGGCTGGCTGGGCGGCGGCAACCAGCTTGGCGAAGCCTGTGCGCACCAGCTTGGCTACTTCAAGGACGAGGGAGTGGACTTCCACTTCCAGCCCGGTGGACCGAATAACGACGGCATTGCTGTCGTCGCGTCCGGCCGCTACGAGCTGGGAGAGGTGTCATCCAGCCCCTCATTGATGCTCGCCGTCTCGCAGGACATCCCGATCCGCTGCTTCGCTGTGTCAGCACAGAAGCACCCATACACATTCTTCTCACTGAAGAAGAATCCCGTGCGCACACCGGTGGATTTCGTCGGCAAGAAAGTCGGTATCCAGGCCACCGGGGTGATCCTGCTGCGCGCGCTGCTCGCCAAGAACAAGATCGACATGAAAGATGTGCAAGTCGTCACCATCGGCTCCGACATGATGCCGCTGCTGACCGGACAGGTAGACGTGGTCACCGGCTGGCTCACCAACACCACCGCGCTGAAGGTGCTCGGCGCCGATCGCGTGGACCTGCCGCTGTGGGATACCGGCGTGCATCTATACGCTGATCCATACTATGCCACGACCGACACGCTGACCGGCCATAAGGACCTGCTGGTGCGGTTCCTGCGTGCGGCATCGCGCGGCTGGGCTTTTGCCTACGAGAACCGCGACAAGGCGATCGAGCTGCTGGTGAAGGAGTTCCCCAATCTCAATGCCGCCGACGAACGCGCCGCAGCCGACGTGATGCTGTCCTACTGCTTCAATGCCAATACAAAGCTGAACGGCTACGCAACGATGGATCCGCAGGTCTGGCAGGACCAGATCGACACCTGGAGCCAGCTTGGCCAGTTCACCAAGCGGACGCCGAAGGTCGATGAAGTGATGACGATGGACATCCTGAACGCGACCCAGGACAGCCGACCCAAGGTCGGTTGATGGCCACTACGCCGGCCGTCGAACTCCGCGACGTCACCGTCACCTTCACCAACGACCGGCGCGCGGTAACCGCGCTGGAACGGATCTCATTGACGGTCGCGGAGGGCAGCTTCCTGACGCTGCTCGGCCCATCCGGCTGCGGTAAATCGACCCTGCTGCGCGTGATCGCCGATATCGTGCAGCCGACAGCCGGCAGCGTGCGCGTACTTGGCGAGACACCGGCGGAAGCACGGCGCAATCGCCACATCGGCTTCGTCTTCCAGGACGCGGCCCTGCTGCCGTGGCGCAGCGCGCTCGACAACATCCGCCTGCCACTCGAAGTGGGCGGGCGGCGCACGTTGCCCGAAGGCGCGATGGGACCGGAGGAATTGCTGTCGCTTGTCGGCCTCGCCGACTGGAAGAATGCGCTGCCGCACGAGCTTTCTGGCGGCATGCGCCAGCGCGTGTCGATCGCTCGCGCACTCCTGGGCGGCCCGCGCGTGCTGCTGATGGACGAACCATTCGGCGCGCTGGATGAAATCACGCGCGATCGCCTGAACGAGGAGCTGCTGCGCATCTGGCGCGAGACGGGCACGACGATCGTCTTCGTAACTCACAGCATCTATGAGGCAGCATTCCTCGGCCAGCAGGTGCTGATGATGGCCGCGCATCCCGGCCGCGTGCGGGAAGTCGTCTCGATCCAACTGCCCGAGCCGCGCAACGTGTCGATGCGGGAAACGACTGGGTTCATTGAACAGGCCGCCCACCTGCGCGCAGTGCTGGAAAACTGTTGATGCCGGGTCGCGACCGGTGGCGCCGGCGACTGTTGCCGCTGATTGGTGGCGCGACGCTTCTGTTCATCTGGTGGGCGTTGATCGCCATCTTTCACGTGCGTTCGTTCATCGCGCCATCACCAGACGTCGTGGTGACCACGCTGTACAACAAGTTCGCCATGCTGATGGCGAACCTGGCTCCCACGGCTTTGGAGGCGCTGTGCGGGTTCGCTGTCGGCAACACAGCCGCGATTTTCGTCGCGACCGTGTTCGTGCATCGCAAGAGCGTCGAGCAGGCCTTCTTTCCGATCGCCGTGCTGCTGCATTCGATCCCGGTGGTGGCGACAGCGCCGATCCTGGTGCTTCTGCTGGGCAATGGCCTGGCGCCGAAAGTGGCGATCGCCGCGATCATCTGCTTCTTCCCGACATTGGTGAACATGGTGCGAGGGCTTGAATCGGTCAGCCCGCAATCGATGGAGCTGATGCACGTCCTGTCAGCGACGAAGTGGGAGGTGTTCTTCAAGCTGCGTGTTCCGACGTCCCTGCCCTATCTGTTCTCCGCGCTGCGCATCGCCGCCAGCACAGCGACGATTGGCGCCATCGTCGGCGAATGGATTGGCAGCCAGGTCGGGATTGGCGCGCTGATCATCCAGGCCACCTACAACTTCGACTCGGCATTGCTCTACGCGACCGTGTTGTGCGGATCATGCTTCTCGGTGGTGTTTTTCCAGGTCATCCGCTTGATCGAGCGTAAGGTGGTGCGATGGGACACCGGCGCTGCCACGACCACATAATCTTCAGAGCCATCGAAGGACAATGCAGTCAATGTGCGCTGGCAGCGCAGCTTCTTCCGATCGTGGATCCTAGCTGGTCCGCACCAGCTTGCGAACCTGGTGGTGTTCCGAATCACCGATATAAACAGCGCCATCAGCGCCCACGACAGCGCCGTGGGGACGCGCGAGGCCGGTACAGATCGTGGTCACGATCCAGGTGCGGGCGTCAATCAGCCGGATCACGTGATTTTCGGTATCGACGATGAATACATTGCCGGCTGGATCGATCGCCATCTCCTTCGGCGCATCGAACACGGCATAGCGCGCATCATGATCATCGCCGGCGTAGCCCCGCGCGCCTGTGCCCGCGATCGTCTCGATCACCGCGCCACGTACCCGCCGCAGGCAGCTGCCCTGGCGCTCCAGTATATACAGCGAATCGTCCGGCGCCAGCGCCACCGCACGCGCGCCGAACACGCCGGCAGAGGTTGCCGAACCGCCGTCGCCGTCGTGCCGGGCCTCACCGGTGCCGGCAAACACGCTGATGGCGCCCGACGACAGGTCGATCACCTGCACCCGGTGATCCGCCACATCCGCGATGAACAGCCGCCGGTGGTTGCGATCGAGCGCCAGTCCGTTCGGTTCCTCCAGCACGGCCATCGTCGAGATGATGCCACTGCTGCCGTCTATACGCCGGACCCGCTTGTTCAATCGATCGGCGACATAAATTGTGCCCGCTCGATCGATGACGATGCCATATGGCTGGTTCATCTTCGCCTGCGTCGCGGAGCCATCGTCACCAGCAAATCCGGCCTGGCCGATCCCGGCGATTGTCGAAATGATCCCCGACCGCGCATCGATCCGCCGGATGCAGTGATTATAGGTATCGGAGAAGCACAAGTTCCCCGCAGGATCGAATGCGAGGTCGAACGGATTGTTCAGCAGCGCCTGCGCCGCCGGTCCACCATCGCCGGCGTAACCTTGTTCGCCGCTCCCGGCCACTACGCTCATCGTCCAGGGCATGGTGTGGTTCCTCCCGTTATGGCCGCCAAGGTTGTCGAAACTGGCCAGCCAAGCGTAGGATTGGCTAACTAGCCGGAGGATGCCAAGGATGGACATGCAAGTCGATCGCGCCACGAGCACACTTTATGACAAGCTCGAGGAGCGTGTGCTGGCGCGCGATCAGGTGGGCGCGAGCAGTGTGTACTATGACCTCGTGCGCGCAGGCCGTCCACTGAATGAAATTATGGCCGCCGGTGTGCGCATCCACGCACCTTACACGCACGTGCCGTATCACGAGCGTATCGATGACGGCTATCCCAA
>Ga0070730_10005166_pt1 | contig 11302 bp, 11 predicted proteins | sample Coa_R1_3_FD_66447 | JGI IMG/M metagenome (GOLD analysis project Ga0070730, IMG submission 66447) | Surface soil microbial communities from Centralia Pennsylvania, which are recovering from an underground coalmine fire - Coalmine... | ecosystem: Environmental > Terrestrial > Soil > Unclassified ... | reverse complement strand
CGCCCACCGGGCGGCCGAGCAACGGCGCGGCCCCATGCCGCCCCGGCGGCACAGCTATTGCCGAAACGTTTACCCCGCTCGACGGAGTGGCCTCCGTATCTTCGGGGTCGATTCAGCACAGGGAGGTCGTCCTTGTTCTCCGTTCGGCAGCTTCTCGCTCCCGTGTCGGTCGCCGCGATCGTCATCGGGTCGATCGCGCTCGACGCGACGCCGGCCCAGGCCGCCGGCCAGACCGTCACCGGCACCGTGCTCCTGGCCTCGAACGGCGGCGGGGTCGCGCGCCGTGAATGGAACACGTCGGGCGGCACGATCAACGGCGTCAACGGCTACGTGATCACGCTCGCGCCGTCCGAGGTCGGCACGTACTTCACGCTCAACCTGGCTCCGACCAACACCGGCGCCGGCGCACCGAGCATCGCCTTCTACACCGACATGGTCAACGGGATCACCTGCAGCACGTTCGATGGGAACCCCGGCGCGGCCGGTGTCGTCTGCGGTGACCACGCGATCGTGTACCTGAATGCGGGCGCGAACGTCACGTTCACCTACCAGAGCGGCCTGCCCGTGCCTCCACCGCCCGCGTTCGTCGCGTCGAAGTTCACGTTCACCGATCCGATCGCGCTGCCCTTCCCGGCGGCTGCGGACCAGGGCAACATCGGCGAGCCATCCATCGACGTCGATCCCTCCAACAACAACATCTACGTGACCTCTCCGACCGGCGTCCCGTGCGGATCATCCACCGCGGAGTGCGTCGTGTTCTGGCGCTCGACGGACGGCGGTGCGTCGTTCGTGCAGCCTGCCCCGAACGCGTTCCTCAGCCCGCTCGGCGGCGGCGACAGCGACGTCATCCACGATGGCCTCGGCCACGTGTTCGCCGCCGACCTGCGCACGCTCGTGTACACCGGCATCTGGCGCTCGGTCGACCAGGGCAACACCTGGACCGAGACCGACATGGGGCCGTGCTCCGACCGCGAATGGATCGCCTGGGGCGGCCCGAACGCGAAGACCGGCCCGCTCACCGTCTACGAGACGCAGAACTCCGGCGCCTGCGTGCCCGGCGCGCTCTTCCAGTTCTGGCGCTCGGTCGATGATGGCCAGACCTTCCTGCCGATGGGCGAGGTCGGTGCCAACGACCTCGCGGCCCTCGGGTACACCGCCGACGCGACGGTGGAGGGCGGCGTCGAGGCCAAGCTCGCCGTCGATCAGGTCACCGGCGACATCTACATCGCGTGGGCGACCCAGGCGATCCAGGACGCAACGAATGCGACGACGCGCATCCTCGTCGTGAGCCGCTCGACCGACGGAGGAGCGACTTGGACGAGCAGCCTCGCCTACGCGGGCCCGCTCGGCACGAGCATCCAGAACCTGTTCCCGGTGATCGCGGTCGATCACGGCGGCAACGTGTACGCCGCGTACTCGACGCAGCTCGACGGGCAGAACATGGGCGTGTACCTGGTGACCTCGACCGACCGCGCCAAGACGTGGTCGGCCGCGCAACGGGTCAATCCGGCCGATCAGACCGCGGTGTTCCCGGCCATCGCGGCCGGCGACAGCGGCCGCGTCGACCTCATCTGGATCGGCACGCCGGGAACGAACGTGAGCGATCCGACGAACCAGTGGAACATCTTCTTCGGCCAGTCCCGCAACGCCGACAACAGCACCCCGCGCTGGTCGACCGGTCAGATCAGCACGCAGGTCATGCACCGCGGCGACATCTGCAACCAGGGCCTGAACTGCAACATCTTCGGTGGCAACCGCGACCTCGCCGACTTCATCAGCGTCACCATCGACGTCGACGGCAACGCGAACGCCGTCTGGACCGATGACGCAAGCCAATCGCCGAAGGCGATCATGTTCGCGAAGCAGATCGGCGGACCCACGACCGGCAAGCTGCCGCCGAAGTCATAGACCGATCCCATCGAGCGGAGCGGCGGGCTCGCCCCGCCGCTCCGGGGCGCGGCCGGCGGATACGCTGCCGCAGGTCATGCCGACGTCGTCGCTCTGGAGACACTCCGATTTCCTGAAGCTCTGGATCGGTCAGACCGTGTCCGAGCTCGGGTCCGTGGTCACGCGCACCGCGCTGCCGTTGGTCGCGCTCCTGGCCCTCGGAGCCGGACCGCTCGAGCTCGCGTACCTGGTCATCTCCGCGAGCCTGGCGGTCCTGCTGGTCGGCCTCGTCGCCGGGGCCTGGGTGGACCGGCTGCCCCGGCGCCCGATCCTCATCTGGGCGGACGTCGTGCGGGCCGTGCTCCTCTTCTGGATCCCCATCGCCTACGCCGCCGGTGTGCTCCGGATGGAGCAGCTCTATGTCGTCGCGTTCATCGAGGGCTGCCTCGGGTCGCTCTTCGACGCCGCCTATCCGGCGTACGTCCCGTCACTCGTCGGCGTCGACCGGATCGTCGACGCGAACAGCAAGCTCGCGACGAGCTCGTCGATCGCCGAGATCGGCGGACCAGGGTTCGCCGGAGCGCTCGTGCAGATCGTCAGCGCCCCGTTCGCCATCCTCGTCGACGCGATCTCGTTCGTGGTGTCGGCCGCGTCACTCGCCCTCATCGGGGCGCCCGAGCCGCCACGGCCGGCCCGGACCACGCCGACGCCACTCGGTCGCGAGATCGGGGAGGGCCTCTCGCTGGTCCGCCGTCACTCGATCCTCGTGCCGCTCGCGGCACGCTCGATCCTCGCGCACGTTGCCGGCGCGTTCTACGGCGTCCTGTACTCCATCTATCTGCTCAAGGAGCTCCATCTCGATCCGCTCCTGCTGGGCATCGTCATCTCCGCGGGCGGCGTCGGGTCGCTGGTCGCGTCGTTCTTCGCCGCGCGGGTCGTGCGCAAGCTCGGGATCGGTCCGGCGATCATCTGGACCGCGATCGGCGCGTCCGCGATCGGCGTGCTCACGCCGCTGGCGCAGGGCGCGGTCGCGCTCGCGACCTTGATGGTGTTCCTGCCGCAGCTCATCGGCGACGGCCTGCAGACGATCGAAGGCGTGGGCGAGCGGTCGCTCGTGCAGGGACTGGTGCCCGACGCGGTGCTCGGCCGGGTGAACGCCACGCTCGAGGTGATCTCGCACGGCGTCGCGTACCCGGTGGGCGCCCTCGCGGCCGCGTTCGTCGCGGATCGGATCGGCCTGCGCGGCGGGATCACCATCGGCTGGGCCGGCATGGCCGCCTCGCTCCTGTTCCTGGTCCTGTCGCCGCTGCCGCGGGTGCGGACCGCCGCGGAATGGCGGGCCGAGGAGTCGTCACGAGCCGGGGTCAGCCCGCGGACCTGATCTCCCCACCGTTCATGGCGGCTCCGCACTGCGAGCAGAACCGGTCCCGGGCACTGTTGTCTGCGCCGCACTGCGTGCAGAAGCGGCTGCCGTCACCCGCGGTCAGTGCGCGCGGCGGCGTGGCCGGGCTGTCGACGTTCTGCTTGAACTCGCGGATCCCGCGTCCCAGCTGGCCGCCAAGGTCGCCCAGCTTCCCGGGACCCAGGACGATGAGACCGATCAGCAGGATCAGGACGAGGTGCGTTGGCTGAAGCAGGCCCTCGAACATGGCCGAAATTGTCGCACGGCTCCCCAATCTTCGCGCATCCGGGTCCCGTCCGTTTCAATGCGTGGCGAAGAGGAGGCCGACATGACGACCGACCCCGCGACTGACACGACGCGTCACGCCGCCGCTCTGCAAGAGGTGCGCAAGGCCCCGCATCTGCACGTTCCCCGGCTCGTCCGGACAGCGGAGATCAAGGCACAGATCCACGGTGCCGGCGTCATGGGCCGCTTCAACGCCGCGATGGCGGTCCACATCACCCGCATCGTCGGGACGATGTATTGCGCTTACGCCTTCTCCCTCATCGCGCTCGTGGCGCTGCCCGCGGCGATCCAGCAGGGCTCGCCGACGGTGCTCATCAACTGGCTGTCGTCGAACTTCCTCCAGCTGGTGCTGCTGCCGATCATCATCGTCGGGCAGAACGTCATCTCAGCCGCGCAGGATGCGCGCGCCGAGGCCGACCACGAGACCCTCACCGCGCTCCACGAGATGTCCAAGCAGCAGCTCGACATCCTCCGCGGCCAGAACCAGATCCTCGACTTGCTCAAGACAAAAGTCGGATCGACCGGCTAAGCATCGCCCGGCTCAGCTTCGCGGGGTCCCGGGGCTGCTGGGGAGGGAGGATTCGAACCTCCGATTACCTGATCCAGAGTCAGGTGCCTTACCGCTTGGCCACTCCCCAATGAGCGGCGATCGAGACCCGGATTATCCCAGACCCGGGACCATCGCCGCAGATCTCTCCCCCGAGTGGGGTACTCGGCATAGACCGGCTTGACTACGCTGATTCGTCTCAATGATCACGACCGAGACCGGCGTCTATCTGCAGTTCTACGACGAAGGCGAATCCGTCGAGAAGGAGCTGCCGCCGCTCGGACCGTTCGAGCTGCTGATCATCCGGCACAACCGGATCATCGGCGACCGCGAGCAGGTCGAGCATGACCTCATGGGCCTGGGCTCGGTCGAGCGGTGGCTCGAAGCGGAGCTCGAGCTCCGCCGCGCGCTCGGGGACGAGCCCGGCGGCGTGCGTCGGAGCTACATGCGCATCCGCGCGCCGCGTGGCGACATCATCGTCCGCTTTTACGACTACGCCGGCGACGAGCCCCCGAAGGTCCCCGAGCTCGGACCGTTCTACGCCCTCACGATCGGCAAGCGCGAGGTCCGCGCAGACGACAAGCTCCTCGCGATCCGCGCGACGGACATGTCGCCATGGACGCTCACCGACGCGGTGCGGCCGGGCATCGCCGGCATCAACAAGGCCGACTTCTCCGTCTTCTCGCTGAGCGTCCGCGAGCCGCACCCGGCGACCGCGGCGCCACCGGCCCCCGCGTCGAACAGGCAGGAGCCGGTCCCGCCCGCCGCCACGGTGGTGATGCCGGTCGCGCCCGAGCCCGCGCCGCTGCCGCAAGAGGCGTTCATCGAACGCCGCAAGGTGCAGCGCGAGATCTACGTCGCGCGTCCGGAGCCGAAGCAACAGGAATCGCTGACACCGGCGGACGTGAACCTCATCCTGCGGGTCGACAAGCTGAAGCAGCAGGAGCTCGCCGAGCAGCTGATGATCGAGCGGCTGCGGAAGGAGCAGCGCGCCTCGCCGGAGCTCGCGCTGCGTCCGGGGGCGCCGGAGACCACGCCGATGCGCTTCCAGCCTCCGGTCCGCGAGCGCGAGCTCGTCGGCACGGCCGAGGTCGAGGAAGAAGGCGAGCAGTCGTTCAGCGCGGGGATCCTCCAGCTCCTCTGGTCGGGCCGCCTCGTCATCGTCACCGCGCTCCTGATCCTCGCGGGCGTCAGCGCCTACGGATACCTCAAGCCCCGAGCGCTCACGGCGAACGAGCCGCCGCCGCTGACCTTCGCGGCGATGGGCCAGAAGATCGCGGGTCCGGGTTGGACCTACCAGGTCACCTCGGTCGAGCGCGCGCCGCGGCTCGGAACCGTGCCGCCGCAGACCGGCGGCTACCTCATCGTCCACGTCACGGTGCAGCGGACCGATCAGTCCGTTCCGCCGCTCGAGACGAGCGAGTTCCAGCTGATCGACGCGAACGGCGCGCGCAGCTTCGCGCTCGCCGCCGGCAGCGAGGTCTATCAGGGCACCGGCCTCGTCTGGGCGACCAAGTACGCGGACAACGCGTTCGTCCAGGACCATCTCGCGTTCGACGTGAGCCCGACGGCGAAGGATCTGATCCTGTTGATCCGATCGCCGAACGTCGAGGTGCGGCTGCCCGACCCCTAGGCTGACCCGAGGACGGCGCGGGTCCGCGGCCCCGCCTTCCGCCTGGAACGGCGCAGCGCGTCCAGGTCGTCCGGCGTGTCCACGTCGAGCGCGAGACCCGCCACGGTCAACGTCCGGCCCTGCGCGCCCGCGGCCGCGCGATGGGCCGCGAAGCTGTCGCGGCCGAATCGCGGCGCGATCCGCGACGGCGGCCGCAGATAGAGGGCGTTCGTGCCCACGCGCGAGCGATCGGGGACGATCACGACCGCGGACCGCGCCCCCGCCGCCGCGATACGGCGGAGCTCCGCGGCGCGCACGAGCGGCACGTCCGACGCGAGGATGAGCACCGCCGTCGTACCGTCGCGCTCCGCCGTGCGCACGCCGGCCCGAGCTCCCGCGCGGGTGCCGCGGGCCGGCGAGCGCATCGCCCGCGCTCCGGCGGCCCGGGCTCGAGCCGCGAGGGGTGCCGAGTCCGTGACGACGAGCACCGGCCAGCGCGTGGACCGTGCCGCGGCGACGACGTCGTCGAACATCGCGAGCGCGAGCCGCTCCCGCTGCGCCGGCGCCAGCCGCGCGCGCAGGCGCGACTTCGCGCGGCGGACATCGCGCGCGAGGACGACGATCGTCGGCGGATCCGTCATGCCGGGAGGGCGGCGATCGTCGCGCGCGCCAGCGCGGCCCGCGCGCGCGCGTCGAGCATCAGGGTCGCGGTCACCGTCACGCGGAAGCCGAGGGCCTCGATCGCGGGCCGGAGCGCCGCGTCCTGCTCGTCGATCACGAAGGCGCGGGCGATGCCGGCGTACAGGCGGGCGACCCCGAGCGCCGAGACGTCGTGGCCCAGGGCGGCCAGCATCGCCGCCGCGGGCCCCTTGATCGCCGTGCCGCCCACGATCGGGCTCACCGCGACCACCCGCTCGCGAACGGCCGCGACCGCGTCGCGCATGCCGGTCAGCGCGAGGATCGGTCCGATGCTGACGAATGGGTTGCTCGGTGCGATCACGAGCACGTCCGATTCGGCGATCGCGGCGCGCACCAGCGCCGTCGGCGCGGCGTCGGGGTCGAACCGGACCTCGTGCACGCGGTCCGCCGTGCGCCGCTTCACGAAGTAGTCCTGGAACGCGAGCCAGCCGGCGTCCGTCCGGACCATCGTGCGTTGGGTGCCATCGCTCGCGGGGAGGACGCGCGCGCGGATGCCGAGCGCGGCGCGCATGCCGTCCACGACCTCGGTGAGCGAGCGACCCTCGCGCAGGAGCCGCGTCCGGTGCAGGTGCGCCGCGAGGTCGCGGTCCCCGAGGCGGAACCAGGCGTCCTCGCCGAATCGGGCGAGCTCCTCCTGCGCGTGGAAGGTCTCGTCGCGCCGGCCCCAGCCCTGCGACTCCTCGACCACGCCGCCGAGCGTGTACAGCACGGTGTCGATGTCCGGGCTCACGTGCAGCCCGTGGAACTCGTCGTCGTCGGCGACGTTCAGGATCGCCGTGACCCCGGCCGGGTCGGTGACGTCGACGAGACCCGCGAGGAAGCGCGCCGCTCCCACTCCGCCGCACAGCACCGCGACCTTCCGCATGTGTGGCAGGCTATGCGACATGAGCGACCGGCTGCCGCGTCCGCGCGCCGACCTCGAGACCTTCCCGGCCTACCGCACGCAGCAGATCAGCGCCGACGTCCGCGTGAACGCGAACGAGTGGCCCGAGCCGAACCCGGCGGGGCGGTATCTCACGACGCAGGAGCTCGACGACATCCTGTTGAACCGCTACCCCTCGGCCGCGGCGAGCGCCGGCCTCCGCTCGACGCTCGCGAGCCGCTACGGCATCAAGCCCGAGCAGCTCATCTTCGGCAACGGCAGCAACGAGGTCCTGCTCCAGGTGTTCCTCGTGTTCGGCGGCCATGGCCGCACGACGCTGCTGTTCCAGCCCACGTACTCGATGCACGCGCGGCTCGCGCAGATCGCGGGCGGCGCGGTCGCCGAGGAGCATGTCGGCCTGCCTTATGACCTCACCCTCGCGACGGCGCTCGCGGCGATGGATCGCGTGAGGCCCCACATCGTCGCGTTCACGACCCCCAACAACCCCACCGGCAACCTCATCGACGAGGCGATCATCCTCGCCGTCGCCGAGCGCTATCCCGAGACGGTCGTGCTGGTCGACGAGGCCTACAGCGACTTCGCCGGGAACACGATCGTCCCGCGGATCCCGTCGCACCCCAACATCATCGTCACCAAGACCTTCTCCAAGGTCCATGCCGCGGCCGGGCTGCGCCTCGGCCTGCTCATCGTCGATCCGCGGATGGGGGAGATCTTCCGGGCGGTGCAGCTGCCGTACAACGTGAGCCCGCTCGCCACGGCGGTCGGCGCGAAGCTCGCGACGCGCGCCGAGGACGTGGCGCGCCGCATCGCCGAGTGCGCGACGGAGCGGGCGCGCGTGCACGCGGCGCTCGCGGCGGCGCCCGGTGTCGAGGTCTTCCCGTCGGTGACGAACTTCATCCTGTTCCGCCTCACCGACCTGACGCCAGCCGACGCGCACGCGAAGCTGCTCGAGCGGGGCGTCCTCGTCCGTGACATCTCGAGCTGGCCCGGGTGCGAGCGGTGCCTGCGGGTCTCGATCGGCACGCACGCTGAGAACGACCGCATCGTGGCGGCGATCGAGGGCGTCTTCTCCAAGACCCCCGCGCGGGCCTAGCGCCGTCGCCGACCGGCGTCCGCTCCTCCTCCTCGACGCGGCGAGCCTCCTCTACCGCGCGTACCACGCGGTCCCCGAGCTGCGCGCGCCGGATGGGACGAAGGTCCACGCGGCCATGGGGTTCCTCAACTTCGTGAGCCGGCTGCTGCCGGATCGCCGGCCTGGACGGTTCTTCGCCGCGCTCGATCACGACTGGCGTCCGGCGTTCCGCGTCGAAGCGTTGCCCTCGTACAAGACGCACCGCGTCGCCGGGCCCGACGACGAGCCGGACGAGGTCGGGCTGCAGTTCCCGATCGTCCTCGAGATCTTCGATGCGATCGGGCTCTCGTACGCCGACGCGGAGGGGTTCGAGGCCGAAGACGTGATCGCGACGATCGCCGCCAGGACCGACGAGCCGGTCGAGGTCGTCACCGGCGACCGCGATCTCTTCGCGATCGTGCGCGACCCGCGGGTGAAGGTGCTCTACACGCTCCGCGGAGTGAGCGAGCTCGCCGAGGTCGACGAGACGTGGATCACCGCGAAGTACGGGATCCCGGGTGACCGGTACCTCGACTACGCGCTGATGCGCGGCGACCCGTCCGACGGGCTGCCAGGCGTCGCGGGCATCGGGGAGAAGACCGCGAGCGACGTCCTGCGGCGCTACGGGTCGCTCGACGCGGCGATCGCCGCGCCCGACCTCAACCCCGCGATCCGTCAGAAGCTGAAGCGCTCGGCGGAGTATCTCGCCGCGGCGCGCCGCGTCGTCGCGCCGGTCGCGGACGCTCCGGTCCGCGGCGGCGACGGCAGCATCCCGCACGCGCCCCGCGATCCCGCGCGCGCTCGGGCGCTCGGCGAGCGGTACCGCCTCACCGGGAGCGTCGAACGGCTGATCGCCGCGCTCCCGTCCCTACCATGAGCGCGTGATCGTCTATCCGGCCATCGACATCCTCGACGGAAAGGTCGTACGGATGGCGCGCGGCGACTTCGCCACCGTCGAGGAGGTCGCGAAGTCGCCGCTCGAGGCCGCCAAGCGATTCGACGCGGAGGGCGCCGAGTGGCTGCACGTCGTCGACCTCGACGGCGCGCGGACCGGCAGGCCGGCGAACCTCGAGCACATCCGGGCGATCGCGAACCGGTTCACGGTGAAGCTCCAGGCGGGCGGCGGCATCCGCGACTTCGACACCGCCGAGGCGTTCGCGGAGGCCGGCGTCTCGCGGATCGTCGTCGGCACCGCCGCGATCAAGGACAAGGAGCTCATCGGCCGGCTCGTGGACCGGCACGCCGACGGGATGGCGGTCGCCGTCGACGCTCGCAACGGGCTCGTCGCGGCGTCGGGGTGGACCGAGACGACCGAAGTGAAGGCCGCGGAGCTCGCGCGAGACCTCGCGATCCAGGGCGTGCCGACGCTCATCTACACGAATGTGTCCGTCGACGGCACGCTCCAGGGCGTGGACCTCGCCTCCACGGAGACGGTGGCCCGCGCGTTCGGCGGCGACCTCATCTATTCCGGCGGCGTCGGCTCGATCGAGGACGTCGCCGCCCTCGCGCGGCTGCGCCATCGCGGGCTGCGCGGCGTGATCGTCGGCCGCGCGATCTACATGGGACGGTTCACGCTCGCCGAGGCGATCGCCGCAGCGAACGGCGCATGACCGCCGCGGCCGCCGCGGCGCGCACCGACCTCGACCTCCCGCTCGACGTCGACACGATCGTCGTGCGGGACCTCGTGAAGCGCTACCGCGGCGCGGAGCTGAACGCCGTCGATGGCATCAGCCTCAACGTGCGCGCGGGGGAGCTCTTCGCGCTGCTCGGTCCGAATGGGGCGGGGAAGACGACGACGATCTCGATCCTCACCACGACGCTCGCGCCGACGTCCGGCGTGGCGCTCATCGGCGGGCACGACCTCGCGACCGACCCGAGCGCCGTGCGGCGGACCGTCGGGATCATCTTCCAGAAGCCGAGCCTCGACCTCAACCTCACCGCCGAGGAGAACGTCCGCCTGCACGCGATCCTCTACGGGCTCTTCCCGTATCGCCCGTTCTTCCAGCTCATGCCGATCGGATATCGGGACCGCGTGCGCGAGCTCTCGGCGATCCTCGGGATCGAGCGCGAGATGTTCAAGGCGGTGAAGACCTTCTCCGGCGGGATGAAGCGCAAGCTCGAGATCGTCCGGAGCCTCATGCACCGCCCGCGGGTCCTGTTCCTGGACGAGCCGACGTCGGGACTCGACGCCGCGAGCCGTCGCGCGCTCTGGGATTACCTCCGCGAGGTCCGCGCCGACACGAAGGCGACCGTGTTCCTGACCACGCACTACCTGGATGAGGCCGAGGACGCCGACCGGATCTGCATCCTCGACAAGGGGCGCATCGTCGCCGAGGGCACGCCCGCCGCGGTGAAGCAGGACCTCACCCACGAGTACCTCGTCGTCGACGCCGCCGACCGTGACGCGTTGCGCCGCGAGCTGACCGCGCGCGGCATCGGCCACCGCGAGACGCCGCTGTTCGAGATCCCGCTCGACCACGTCGGCGCGCACGCGCTGCTCAAGTCCATCGACACGCCGCTGGTGACGGTCCGCACGGTGGCGCCGTCCCTCGAGGACGCCTACCTGAAAGTGCTGGCCCGCTCGTGATCGCGGCCGGCGAGCTCCACTCCGTCCTCGCGCTCGCGCAGCGCGACCTCACGAAGCTGCTGCGCGACCGCGCCCGCCTCATCACGACGGTCATCTTCCCGTTCATCTTCATCGGCGCGCTCGGCGGCACGCTCTCCGCGAGCTTCGGCCGCGCGCCAGGGTTCGACTTCCTCACCCTGACGTTCACCGGGGTCTACGCCCAGACCCTCTTCCAGAGCACCGCCATGGGGATGATCTCGCTCGTCATCGACCGCGAGAACGACTTCAGCCAGGAGCTGTTCATCGCGCC
>Ga0070730_10005165_pt1 | contig 11304 bp, 8 predicted proteins | sample Coa_R1_3_FD_66447 | JGI IMG/M metagenome (GOLD analysis project Ga0070730, IMG submission 66447) | Surface soil microbial communities from Centralia Pennsylvania, which are recovering from an underground coalmine fire - Coalmine... | ecosystem: Environmental > Terrestrial > Soil > Unclassified ... | reverse complement strand
AGATCGTCGCCTTCCGCCCCAGCCGGCCGGCGGCGAAGGCGATCGCCGCGCCGTGGTTGCCGCCGGACGCGGCCGCGACCCCCGCCTCGGGCGTTTCCGCCGTCAGCAGGTTGGTGAAAGCGCCCCGCGCCTTGAACGACCCGGCATGCTGCAGATACTCCAGCTTGAGCGTCAGGCGCGCCGGGCCGCCGGCGAGGCCGAAGTCGCCCGGATCGACCTCGATCGTCGGCGTGCGCCGCACATGGGGCCGCAGGATCTCTCCAGCCTTGCTGATCTGATCGCGGGTGAACATCGTCGACAACCCTCTCGCACACACCATTGTCTCGTCGTGCGGGAGGGCATACCGCAGATCAAGCGGCGGATCGCGGCTGAGACGTGAAGGGAACATGGACCCCGCCCTTCCTCTCCTGCGCCTCCCGGAGGCTCTGTCCGACGGCGTGATCCTGCTCGACGCCCACACCGTCGAAGACGCCGAGGCCCATCTCGAAGGCGAAGACGAAGAGATGCGCCGGCGGTTCGACGCACCACGACCCGCCACGCTGGCCGACACCCGCGCCGCCATGGCCCGCTGGATCGAGGGACGCGCCGCCGGCGGTCCGATGTTCGCCTACGCTCTGCGCCAGCCGTCGGGCCGCCTGATAGGCGGCAGCGAGTTCCGCATGCTCACGCCGACCTCGGCCAACGTCTCGTACTGGGTGTTCCCCAGCTTCCGCCAGCAGGGCTTCGGCGCCAGAGCCCTGGCCCTGCTCTGCGAGGCCGCCGCGCACGTCGAGAACCTCGAACGGATCGAAGCCCACATCGCCCCCGACAACCTCACCTCCCGCCGCGTGGCGGAACGCGCGGGCTTCATCGAAGTCGGTTCCGTGCAGGAGACGTCCTCGACCGGGGCAACGACCACGATGACGCTCCAAGTGCGCTCAATTGCTCGGCGCGCCGGGACCTGAATTGCAATTTCCGTGATATGGTCCATTGGTGCGCAAGATTGACGTCATCGCCCTGCTGCAATCGCACGCCGACGAACTCCGGGCGGCGGGCGTCGCGCATGTCTCGCTGTTCGGTTTGATCGCCCGCGACGAAGGCGGTCAGGACAGTGACGTGGATCTGGTGGTGGCGGGTACGCCGGAGCGTCCGATGACGCTTTTCAGCATGGCGCGCGCGGAAGCGGCCCTGGAACGGATACTCGGGCGATCCGTCGATCTGACTTCCCAGCAAGGCCTCGAGAGAGCCGTGCAATTCCACCGGCGCATCGCCAACGATCTGATCTCGGTGTTCTAGCGGGTGCCAAGCAAACTGGCGCCCCTGGCGATCATTGCCGCGGCTCGGCTTCACATCGCGCGCATCAAGGAATGGAGTTGGTATGGACATCGCGGACTACGCCATCAGGGCCTTGGGTCGATCCGGTTCGTTTTCGACACTTCCTCGCACACGACTACGACGATCAGGCGGTGCCCCCTCTGGTGTGGGCTACGATCGTTCATGACCTCCCAGAGCTTGACGGAGCGCTGGTGGACTTGGAAGCCGCAATCAGCAGGCTTGGCAACGTCTGAGAATCCATGAGTCCATTGCTAAAATACTGGGTGGCAACACTCATGGGATGCGCGACATTCATCAGCGGCATGCTCTTTCTCGGTGACGATGACGCACACCTACATTTTTGGGCGTTTGTCCCCTTAGTTGTCGGGCTGAGCTTGTACATCTGGCTCGCCAAGGGCGTCGGTCGTTGTCCGCGATGTCATGCGTGGATGAGGGATAGGGTCACATGGTTGGGCATGTTGCCGTTTCGCAACTGCCAGAACTGTGGCCGTGATCTCGGTCTCGTTCATGCGCCGGACGACGGATAGCGGCCCAAGAGAGAGGCGTCAGGCAATGTGTGGATGCACTACGCGCTGAAGTTCAGCTTCAATCCCGGTTCCGGCCACTTCATGCGGATCAGGCGGCCGGTCTCCGACATCGTGATGTAGGCGTCGGTGAGATTGGGACCGCCGAAGCAGATGTTGGTGACCATGCGGTCCGGGAGCGGGGTCTGGGTGTAGCGGCCGTCGGGGGAGATGGTGGTGACACCGTCGGCGATCGAGGCGACGCAGACATGGCCGTTGGCCTGGACCGCGAGGCTGTCGAAGAAGGCGCGGCCGGGCGCCGTCCCGACCAGACGGCCGCCGCGGCCGCCCTTGACCGCCTGGCCGGGGGTGGCGAGGTCGAAGGCGATCAGGCGGCCGGTGAAGGTCTCCGCCGCATAGACCGTCTTCTCGTCCGGCGAGAGGCCGACGCCGTTGTAGCCGGTGGCGCCGAACGACACCTCCTCGATCCGCGAGCCGTTGGGCATGGCGTAGTAGAGGCCGCTCAGGTGGCGCGCACGGCCGCTCTGGCGGCCGAAGTCGGTGAACCAGAAGCCGCCCTGGCGGTCGAAGACGAGATCGTTGGGGGCCGAGAGGGGATGCTCGCCGACCTTGTCGTAAAGCCGCTCGCCCTTGCCGGTGGCGAGGTCGACGCGGTCGACGCCGCCCTGGATCGGCGGCCGGGCGGGGGAGCGGCCCGGCAGGCCGGAACCGCCGTTGTTGGTCACATAGACCGCCCCGTCGGGCCCGAGGGCCGCGCCGTTGGGGCCGCCGCCGAGGTCGCAGACGACCTCGACCTTGCCGTTCAAGACCCGCGACAGGGTCCCCCGCGCGATCTCGACCAGGATCACCGAGCCGTCCGGCATGGCGATCGGACCTTCCGGAAATTGCAGCCCTTCGGCCAGCACCTCGAAGCTCATGGCGGATTCCTCCCTTTCGCGGCTACCTTAGGCGCCCAGCCGCGCGGGGAAAGGGGCGTCCGGTGAAGTACTGGATCGACACCGAGTTCATCGAGCATCCCTTCACCATCGACTTGGTCAGCGTGGGGATAGTGGCGGAGGACGGGCGGGAGTTCTACGCCGAGAGCAGTGAGGTCGACTGGTCGCGGGCCAACCGCTGGACCCTGGAGAGGGTCAGGCCGCAGCTAGACGGCAAGGGCTTGCGGCGCGAGACCATCGGCAACGCCGTTCGCCTGTTCACCGAGCATGACCCCAAGCCGGTGTTCTGGGGCTACTTCCCGGCCTACGACTGGGTGGCGTTCGTCTGGCTGTTCGGCGGCTTGGGCGGCCTGCCGTTCCACTTCCCGCAGCTGTGCCTGGACATCAAACAGTGGGCGCTCGAGCTGGGCGATCCGGAACTGCCGCACCAGGTGGGCGCGCGCCACCACGCCCTGGCCGACGCGCGCTGGACGCGGGAAGCGTGGACCTTCCTGTGCGCCCTGGACCCGACAGGCGCGGAGCGGTGCGCGACCGGGCGCAAGCACCCCGATCAGGCCGCCTGATGCGCTGCTCACCAGGTCTCGGCGAAGGGCCGCAGGTCGAGCTCGAAGGTCCAGCCGTCGCGGCTCTGCCGGTGCAACATCCAATAGGCATTGGCGATCGAGGCGGGGTTCATCAGCGTGTCCGGGGCCAGGAACTCCAGGGCGTCTTCGCCCTGCGAGGCGACGATCCGCTGGCGGACGAAGGCGGTGTCGACGCCGGCGTCGATGATCAGGTGGGCCACGTGGATGTTCCGCGGGCCCAGTTCCCGGGCCATCGATTCAGCCATCGCCCGCAGGCCGGCCTTGGCGCTGGCGAAGGCGGCGTAGCCGACGCCGCCGCGCACCGAGGCGGTGGCGCCGGTGAAGAAGATCGAGCCGCCGCCCCGCGCGATCAGGCGGCGCGCGGCCTCGCGGCCGGTGAAGAAGCCGGCCTGGCAGGCCATCTCCCACACCTTACGGAACACCCGCTCGGTCGTCTCCAGGATCGGGAAGTTGACGTTGGCGCCGACGTTGAAGATCACCGCCTCCAGCGGCTGGTCGGCGTCCGCCCAGGCGATGAACTCGGCGACCTGGCCCTCCTGGCGCGCATCGAGGGAGCGGCCCTCGAAGCGGCCCCCCGCCGCCTCGATCTTTTCCTTTAGCGGCGCAAGCTGCTCGCCGCCGCGCCGGCCGCCGAACACCCGGTAGCCCTCGGCGGCGAACTTCTCGCAGATCGCTCCGCCGATGTAGTCGCCCGCCCCGACCACGGCGACCGAGGCGTCTCGCGGCGCCGAGGGCCGCGCCGCGAGCGTCGCAGCCTGGGGACGAGGCTCGACCAGGGTGGCCGGACCGGTCGCCGTCATGTCTGCGTCCTTCCCATCACCCTTCCGGATCATCACCTTTCGCGAGCGTCGGCAAAAGACAGTTGTCAGCCAGGGGTCCGCCGTGCAATCGGCATTGTCAAGGAAACCCGTGGAGGACCCCATCATGCGTGAAGCCGTCATCGTATCCTATGCGCGCACCGGGCTGGCGAAGTCCGGCCGCGGCGGGTTCAACATCACCCCGCCGATGAGCATGGCCGCTCACGCGATCAAGCACGCCGTGGACCGCTCCGGCGTCGAGAAGGATTTCGTCGAGGACTGCTACCTCGGCAACAACGCCCACCTCAGCGCCAACATCGGCCGCCAGGCGGCGCTGCTGGCCGGCCTGCCGGTCACCACGGCCGGGGTGTCGATCAACCGCTTCTGTTCCTCGGGCCTGCAGAGCATCGCCATGGCCGCCAATTCGATCCGCGGCGACGGCGCCGAGTGCGTCGTGGCCGGCGGCGTGGAGAGCATCTCGATCCCCGGCGGCGGCATGCCCAAGGAAGCCACCGATCCGGACCTGCTGAAGGTCGCCCCGGCGATCTTCATGGCCATGATCGACACCGCCGACATCGTCGCCGAACGCTACAAGATCTCCCGGGAATACCAGGACGAATACTCGCTGGAATCGCAGCGCCGCATGGCCGCCGCGCAGCAGGCGGACAAGTTCAGAGACGAGATCGTCCCGATGAAGACCAAGATGAAGGTCGTCAACAAGGACACCAAGGAAGAGAGCATCGTCGACTACACGGTGACCAAGGACGAGTGCAATCGTCCGGACACCACCATGGAAGGCCTCTCCAAGCTGCCGCCGGTGAAGGGCCCGGACAAATACATCACCGCCGGCAACGCCAGCCAGCTCAGCGACGGCGCCGCCGCCGTGGTGCTGATGGAGGCCAAGGAAGCCGAGCGCCGCGGCATCGCGCCGATGGGCCGCTTCGTGGCCTGGGCCGCCGCCGGTTGCGAACCCGACGAGATGGGCATCGGCCCGGTGTTCGCCGTACCCCGGCTCCTCAAGCGCCATGGCCTGACCGTGGACGACATCGACATCTGGGAGCTCAACGAGGCCTTCGCGAGCCAGTGCCTCTATTCCCGCGATCGCCTCGGCATCGATCCCGAGAAGTACAACGTCAACGGCGGCTCCATCTCCATCGGTCACCCCTTCGGCATGACCGGGGCCCGCTGCACCGGCCACATCCTGCAGGAAGGCAAGCGCCGCGGCGCCAAGTGGGGCGTGGTCACCATGTGCATCGGCGGCGGCCAGGGCGGCGCGGGCCTGTTCGAGATCTATTCCTGAGGCACGGAGCGCGGGCTTCCAGCCCGCTCTTGCTTTCCCGTTCGAGTAGGCTGGCCTGCGAAGAGCGGGCTGGAAGCCCGCGCTCCGTGGCTGGCCCGCAAACGTAAGGGCGGAGGACGCATGGGTGAACCTCTCGCGGGTCTGAGGGTGCTGGAGCATTCCGGCGACGTGGCGACGCGCTATTGCGGGCGACTGTTCGCGGCCGGGGGCGCCCAGGTGGTGCGGATCGGACCCAGCGACGATAGCCGCCTCGGCTACGCCGGCGAGGCCGGGCGCGCCTACGGCGCGTGGCTCGACCAGCGCAAGAGCGTCATCGACGACGCGGCCGCCGAAAGTCCCTTCGACCTGATCATCGCCGGCCAGGACCGCGGAGACGTCGCCGCGGCCGAGGCCTTCCGCGCGGCGCGGCCGGAGCGGCCGTCGCTCCTCGCCCTGACCTGGTTCGATCCCCAGGGGCCTTATGGCGCCTGGCGGGGAACCGACGAGATCATCCAGGCCCTGTGCGGCCTCGCCTTCGCGTTCGGCGAGGCGGAGGGGCCACCGATGCTCAGCCAGGGCCATGCCGCCCAGGTCGTCGGCGGGTTGATCGCCTACAACGCCGCCCTCGCCGCCCTGCTCTCCGCGCCCGGGCGGCGACCGGAGCGGATCGCGGTCAACATCCTGGAAGCCAACCTCTGCTTCAGCGAGCCGGGGGCCGTGGCCACCCGCGCCGACGGCACGATGGCGACACGCATGGGGGTGAACCGCTTCTCGCCGACCTATCCGGCGGGATCCTACCGCACATCGGACGGCTGGATCGGAATCACCTGCCTGACGCCGGCGCAGTGGCGCAGCTTCTGTGGCCTGATCGGCAGGCCCGACCTCGGCGCCGATCCCCGCTACGCCACATCCTATGAACGGCTGTTGCTGGCCGACGCGCTGGACCCGATCCTGGTCTCCGCCTGCCTGACCCGCACGACCGACGAGTGGCTGGCGCTCGGCGACAAGCACCGCGTTCCGACCGCCCCGATGCCCACGCCCGGCCAGTTGAAGCACGAACCGCACTGGGCCTCCCGCGGCGCGTTCGCACCGGTCAGCGACGACCCTGGCGTCCAGGGGCCGACCCTGCCCTATCGCATGGGCTTCGACGGAGTTCGCACGGCGCGTTGGGCGGGCGATCCCGTGCGCGGACCCCTGGCCGGGTTGAAGGTGGTCGACTTCAGCATGGGATGGGCGGGACCCCTGTGCGCGCGCACCCTGGGAGACCTGGGGGCCGAGGTCGTGAAGGTCGAGTCGGCCGACTACCCCGACTGGTGGCGTGGCTGGGAGGCCAACGAGGAGGCCCGCGCGCTGATGGAGATGCGGCACCACTTCCTCGGTGTGAACCGCAACAAGCGCGGCGTCTGCATCGACCTCACCAGCCCCGAGGGCGTCGCCCGCGCCAAGACGTTGATCGCCGGCGCCGACGTTGTGATCGAGAACTACGCTGCCGGCGTGCTGGAAAAGCTCGGGCTCGGCCAGGCCGTGCAGCGGAGCCTGCGGCCGGGCATCGTCAGCCTGACCATGCCGGCGTTCGGCGCGACCGGTCCGTGGGCCGGCCTGCGCGCCTATGGCTCGACCGTCGAACAGGCGTGCGGCCTGCCGTTCGCCAACGGCGAGGCGCACTGGCCGCCCTGCCTGGAGCACGTGGCGTTCGGCGATCCGGTGGCCGGGCTCTATGGCGCCAGCGCGGTGCTCACCGCCCTGGCCGGCCGCGAGCGCCTCGGCGGGGCCGATATCGACCTGGCGCAGGTGGCCTGCCTGTTCCAGCTCGGAGGGGACTCGATCATCGCGGCCCAGGTGCTGGGCGAGCCGCTGCCGCGCACGGGACGCAGGCGGGCGCGCCTGGCTCTGTGCGCGATCACCGCCGTGCGCGACGGCTGGCTGGCGACGGCGGTGGACAACGGCGCGACCGACGCCCTGGCCCGCGTCGCCGGCGCGGCCTCGGAGGAAGCGCTGCAGGCATGGTCGGGGCCGCTCGCCGGAGCCGAAGCGGCGGCGCGCCTGCAGGGGGCGGGCGTGGCGGCGGCCCCGGTTCAGGGCGCCCACGACCTGACCTACGATCCCCAGCTGGTCGCCAACGGCTACTGGGTCGAGCTCGACCGGGCGGTGATCGGCCGCCATCTCGTCCCCGCCGCGCCGTTCTGTTTCGATGGCGTTCGCCCACCGTTGCGCCGCCCCGCCCCGACCCTTGGTCAGCATACGGACGAGGTTCTCGCCGAACTGCTTTGACCTTCACGCTTCGGAAACCCCATCGATGAAGACGCTCCTGATCGCCAACCGCGGCGAGATCGCTATCCGCGTGGCCCGCACGGCCGCGGAGATGGGGATCGCCACGGTGGCGGTCTACTCCGAGGACGACGCGGCCAGCCTGCACACGCGCAAGGCCGACGCCGCCCTGCCCCTGAAGGGCGCGGGTCCGGCCGCCTACCTCGACCGGGCGCAGATCATCGCGACGGCGCGCGAGGCGGGCGCGGACGCCATCCACCCGGGCTATGGGTTCCTCAGCGAGAACGCCGCCTTCGCCCGCGCCTGCGCCGAGGCGGGCCTGGTGTTCGTAGGCCCCGCGCCCGAGACGCTGGACCTGTTCGGCGACAAGGCGGCGGCGCGGGCCTTGGCCGACCGCTGCGATGTGCCGATCCTCCCTGGAACCCAGGGTCCCACGACCCTCGAGGAGGCGCGCGCGTTCCTGGCCGCTCTGGGCGAGGGCGGCGCGGTGATGGTCAAGGCGGTCGCCGGCGGCGGAGGGCGCGGCATGCGGCCGGCGCTGTCGCCGGGCGAGCTCGACGCCGCCTTCGCGCGGTGCGCTTCGGAGGCGAAGGCCGCGTTCGGCGACGGCGCCCTCTATGTCGAGCAGTTCCTGGCCCGCGCGCGGCACGTCGAGGTGCAGATCGCCGGCGACGGGCGGATGGTCTCGCACCTGTGGGACCGCGAATGCAGCCTGCAGCGGCAGCGGCAGAAGGTGGTGGAGATCGCCCCCGCCGACACCCTGCCGATGTCCGTCCGTGAACGGTTGTTCGAGGCCGCCGTGGCGCTCGGCCGGGCCGCCGACTACCGCGGCCTGGGCACGGTGGAGTTCCTGGTCGAGGCCGGCGGCGTCGATCCCCGGGTGGTGTTCATCGAGGCCAACGCCCGCCTGCAGGTCGAGCATACCGTCACCGAGGAAGTGACCGGCCTCGATCTCGTCCGCCTGCAGATCGAACTCGCCCGCGGGCGAACCCTGGCCGATCTCGGCCTCACCCAGATGGATGTGCCACGCCCTCGGGGTGTCGCCGTGCAGGCGCGGGTCAACCTGGAGACGATGGCGCCGGACGGCTCGCCCCGTCCGGCCGGCGGGCTGCTCACCGCCTACGACCCGCCGTCCGGACCCGGCGTCCGGGTCGACGGCTTCGGCTACGCCGGCTACCGCACCAGCTCCCGGTTCGATAGCCTGCTGGCCAAGGTCGTCGTCCACGCCGGGGCCGGCGGCCTCGCCACGGCCCTCGCCAAGACCCACCGGGCGCTCAGCGAGTTCCGCATCGCCGGCGCGCCCACCAACATCGGCTTCCTGCAGTCCCTGCTCGCCCACCCCGCCGTGGCCGCGGGAGACACCCACACACGCTTCATCGAAGAGCACATGGCCGAACTGGCGGGAGGCCAGGCCGCGCCGCGCCTGTATTTCGAGCCGGCCGCTCCCGCCGAGCCGCCGCAGCCGAAACGAGCGGGATATCAGGTCGACGCCGGAGATCCGCTGGCGGTGCTGGTCCTCGGCAAGGAGAGCGCGGAGACCGCCGACGAGGGCGAGGAGGCGGCGCCCGGACCCGAGGGAACCCACCCCCTGCGCGCGCCGCTGCAGGGGACGGTGATCGCCGTCTCGGCGACGGTGGGCCAACCCGTGCGCGCCGGCCAGACGCTGTTCGTCATGGAATCCATGAAGATGGAGCATGAGATCGCCGCCGAGACCTCCGGCGTGGTGCGCGAGATCACCGTCACTGTCGGCGACACCCTCTTCGCGGGCCATCCGCTCGCGTTCCTGGAGGAGTCCGAGGTCGAGGGCGACGCCCAGCAGGGCGAGCAGGAGGTCGACCTCGACGAGATCCGTCCGGACCTCGCCGAGGTCCTGGCGCGCCAGGCCCGCGCGCGCGACGCCGCCCGCCCCGAGGCCGTCGCCCGCCGGCGCAAGACCGGCCAGCGCACGGCGCGCGAGAACATCGACGACCTCGTCGATCCCGGCACCTTCCAGGAGTACGGCGCCCTGGTGGTGGCCGCGCGCCGGCGGCGCCACAGCCTGGAGGAGCTGATCGCCCAGACCTCCGCCGACGGCATGGTCATGGGTCTCGGCCAGGTGAACGGGGCCTTCTTTCCGGAGGAGAAGTCCCGAGTCGCGGTGATGGCCTACGACTACACGGTGCTGGCCGGCACCCAGGGGGCGCACAACCACGACAAGCTCGACCGGATGAGCGAGCTGGCCCTGCGCTGGCGCCTGCCGACGGTGTTCTTCACCGAGGGCGGCGGCGGCCGGCCGGGCGACACCGAAGGCGGCGGCTTCACCCGCGGCTTCGAGTTCTGGGGGCGGTTGTCCGGCGCCGTGCCGCTGGTCGGCATCACCTCGGGCCGCTGCTTCGCCGGCAACGCCGCCATCCTCGGCTGCTGCGACGTGATCATCGCCACCAAGGATTCCACCCTCGGCATGGGCGGTCCGGCCATGGTCGAGGGCGGCGGGCTGGGCGTCTTCCGACCCGAGGAGATCGGGCCGGTCAAGGTGATGCAGGCCAACGGCACCATCGACATCCTGGTCGACGACGAGGCCGCCGCCGTCGCGGCCGGCAAGCAGTACCTGAGCTACTTCCAAGGGCCGGTCGGCGAATGGCGCTGCGCCGACCAGCGCCTGCTGCGCCGGGCGATCCCGGAGAACCGCCTGCGCGTCTACGACGTGCGCAAGGTGATCGCGCTGATCGCCGACACCGGCTCGGTCCTGGAGCTGCGTCCGAAGTTCGGCCTGGCGATGATCACCGCCCTCATCCGTGTCGAGGGCCGGCCGGTCGGGGTGTTCGCCAACAACCCGCACCACCTGGGCGGCGCGATCGATTCGGACGCCTCCGACAAGGCCGCCCGCTTCATGCAGCTGTGCGAGGCCTTCGACATCCCGCTCCTCTCGCTCTCCGACACCCCCGGGAACATGGTCGGGCCGGAGGCGGAGAAGACCGGCCTCATCCGCCACTGCTCGCGCCTGTTCGTCATCGGCGCGAACCTCACCGTGCCGATCTTCTCGGTGATCCTGCGCAAGGCCTATGGCCTGGGGGCGATCGCCATGAGCGGCGGCAGCCACCAGGGCGGCATGTTCTGCGTCGCCTGGCCGACCGGCGAGTTCGGCGGCATGGGCCTGGAGGGTTCGGTGAAGCTCGGCTACCGCAACGAGCTGGCGGCGATCGCCGATCCGGCCGAGCGCAAGGCGAGGTACGATCAGATGGTCGCCCAGGCCTACGCCAGCGGCAAGGCCCTGTCCCGCGGCGCCTATCCCACCACCATCGACGACGTCATCGACCCCGCCGACACCCGCCGCTGGATCCTCGCGGGCCTGAAGGCCCTGCCGCCAATTCCGGTCAGGACCGAGAAGAAGCTGCGCTGGATCGACAGCTGGTGATCGTCACCCCGCCGTCATGCCGCCGTCGACCACCACTTCCGAGCCGGTCATGAACGCCGCCCGGTCGGAGGCCAGGAAGGTGATCACGTCGGCGATGTTGGCGTCCTGGCCGAACCGCCCGAGGGGATGACGCCGGGCCAGGGCGTCACGCGTTTCGTTGTCGCCCGAACCGCTCAGCCTCGAGAAGCCGGTCACCACCTCCTGGCCCA
>Ga0070730_10005164_pt1 | contig 11304 bp, 9 predicted proteins | sample Coa_R1_3_FD_66447 | JGI IMG/M metagenome (GOLD analysis project Ga0070730, IMG submission 66447) | Surface soil microbial communities from Centralia Pennsylvania, which are recovering from an underground coalmine fire - Coalmine... | ecosystem: Environmental > Terrestrial > Soil > Unclassified ... | reverse complement strand
CAGGTTTTTTGGTGGCCGTCCCGGTGCTGGTGTACTCCCTGCTGAACTCCAGACATTTGGATATGCAGCCGGACAAGTCCTGGCCAGTTTTGGGACTTCCCCTTATTTTTCATGTGGTCCATTGGGTGCTGGCAGCTTTGGGCAGTCACTCCGCTGCCGCGCAGTATCCTCCGGAGCAGCTCTATCTGTCTCCTGCGGGAGTCGCTGCGTGGTTTGGCATGTTCGCCACCTCGCTCAACCTGCTTCCTGGCGGGCAACTGGACGGCGGGCATATCTCCTATGCGCTGAATGAACGCACCCACCGAACAATCTCGTTTCTTACCATCTGCGTTCTGATTCCGCTGGGCCTGCTTTATTCCCTGAGCTGGTTCGTCTGGGCGATTTTTTTGCGAATTGCCATGCGCCATCCGATGCTTCTGGAAGAGGTCCCTCTGGGGCGAAAGCGAAAATTTATTGCAGCCTTCGGGTTACTGATGCTGATTCTCACGTTTGCTTATAATCCACTGCCGGGTACCGGGCTATTGCAGATTTGGCAGCAGTATTTTCCGCACACGTAAAAGGCTGGGTTACAACAGAGACAGTGCGTCCACATCCACGATGAGGTGTGTGCGCGGGATTTTTTCACCGTCGGCAAAGGCGAGCATTCGGCGCAAAGTCGTGTTCAGTTTTTCGCGGCTGGCTGCCTTTACGATCAGGTGATAGCGGTAATCGCGCTTGAGCCGAAGGATGGGCGCCACCGCCGGTCCCAGCACGCGCACGCCCTCATTCCGCGTGGATTCAAACCATTTCCCGATTTTTCCCGTCCACTGCAGTGTCTGCTCCAGCTTGTCACTGCGGACAAGAATGTTGGCCAGCGCGCTGAAGGGCGGATAGTGCATCCACTTGCGGAAGCGGACTTCTTTTTCAAAGAATCCTGCATAATCGTGCCGCTGCGCAAACTGGATGGCATAGTGATCGGAAGCGAATGTCTGCAGCACGACTTTACCCGGCGTCTCGCCGCGTCCGGCGCGGCCCGCGACCTGGGTAAGCAGTTGAAACGTGCGCTCGGCTGCGCGAAAGTCAGGAAAGCCCAGAGCGTAATCCGCCCCCACCACGCCAACCAGGGTGACGCCATGAATGTCATGCCCCTTGGCGATCATCTGCGTGCCTACCATCAGGTTGATCTCTCCGGCATGAAATTGGTTCAGTACCCGTTCAAAGTCGTGGCGCGTGCGCACCGTGTCGCGATCCAGCCGGCCAATGCGCGCCTGGGGAAAGGACGCGTGCAGCTTTTCTTCCACCTTTTCCGAACCAGCGCCTAAAAAGAAAATATGCTCGCTGCTGCATTTCGGGCAGACCCTGGGCACGGCCTGGCGATAGCTGCAATAGTGGCATTCCATGCGATGTCCGCCCTTGTGAAAAGTGAGGGCGATGGTGCAGTTTTTGCATTGCAGCGTTTCCCCGCAGCTTCGGCAGAGCACCACAGAGGAGTAGCCGCGGCGATTGAGCAGGACCATGGCCTGTTCACCCCGCGCCAGCCGCTCGCTGACTTCTTCCGTCAACTGGCGAGAAAAGATGTGGTCTTCGCCGGTCTGCTGAAATTCCATCCTCATGTCCACTACTTCCACTTCAGGCAGTGGGCGGCGCTCCACCCGCTGGCGCAGCTCAATCAATGCATATTTTTTGTTCTGCGCGTTGTGGTAAGACTCAATCGAAGGTGTGGCCGAAGCCAGCACCACGGCAGCGCCACAGAGTTTTCCCCGCATTACGGCCACGTCGCGCCCGTGGTAGCGCGGCGTTTCCTCCTGCTTATAAGAAGCATCGTGCTCTTCATCCACTACGATCAGCGACAGGCTGGTGACCGGAGCAAACACGGCTGAGCGAGTGCCCACCACGATGCGGGCTTCCCCTCGACGAATGCGATGCCACTGTTCCGCGCGCTCGTCGGCGGAAAGGGCAGAGTGGAGAATGGCGACCTGGTCGCCGAATACCTGATGCAGATTGGCTGCTGCTGCCGGGGTAAGCCCGATTTCGGGCACCAGCAAAATCGCCGAGCGGCCTGCTTCCAGCACTGCCTGCATGGCAGCCAGATAAACCGCTGTCTTGCCCGACCCGGTTACACCATGCAACAGGGAAACGGAGAACACCCGTGCATCAGCGGAAGTTCGTATGGCTGCCAGTGCGGATTTTTGCTCCGGATTGAAAATAAAATCCAGGTGCGATGGCCCTCGCTTGGGGAGACTGGAAACATCGAACCCAGCGGCCTCTTCCTGCAGTTCGATGATGCCTCTTTTTGCCAAAGTCTGCAGAGTGGTACGCGGAACCGGCAGTTCACGAATTTCCTGCACCGAGGCCCGTCCGCCCTGCTGTTCCAGAAAGGAAATGATTTTCTGCTGATTGTCATTCAGCTTTCCATTGACTTCGCGCAAGACCGCAATTTGCACGGTGCGGCGGGCGTCGCGCGTTGAGGTGGCATCTTCCCGAGCCAGCCATTTTTTCCGCACCAGATTGTCGAGGACCTGGCGGTTTGCGCCTGTCGCCGAGCGGATAGTTCCTTCCAGTGCTTCGTCCGACATGGAAAGATAATCGAGCACCGCATATTCCAGCATCTGGACGTCAATTTCCTGGCGCGAGCGCCGGGACGACCCTGCCGTGGCCGAAGCATGAAGGGCTTCATGCCCTGTTTCGGTAATGCGGTAAATCTTTGCCTTTTTGATTTCCGCCGCCAGTGGCAGCATGGTGCGGAGCACTTCGCCAATGGGCGCCAGATAGTATTGGGCAATCCACTGCCCCAGCTTCATCAGCTCTGAATCGAGGACCGGCTCGGAATCGAGCACCTGAAGAATCGTTTTGGCCTGCATGGAGGGCGGGTTGTCATGCACCGCCGTGACCACGCCCGAGAGCCGCTCATTTCGAAACGGCACGAGAACGCGGGCGCCAATTCCCGGAACATGGTCATGGAGCTTGTACGTAAACACCATGTCCAGCGGGATCGGGAGTGCGACGTCGCAGAATGAAGGCATGAATGGATGATTGTACGGCGAAACCCATGGAACTGGCTTTACCACTGATTTGCACTGATGACACTGATCCAGAGCTGGGATGCAGCAATGCAGTAATGCAGTAACTCTGGAGTTATTTCCAGAGTTCTTCAGTTATTCAAAAGTTTTCAGCTTTCAGGATTTTTAGCTGGTGGCTGCAGGCCCAGATATTTCATCACCATTTGCAGGTCTTTCCAGGTTTCTTTTTTCTGGCGGGGATCGCGCAGAAGATATGCAGGATGGTAGGTGACGGCGAGCTTTGACTCTCTGAAGTCATACCAGCGGCCGCGCAGATTGATCATGCTGTCATTCACGGCCAGCAGATTTTTGGCGGCTGTGGCGCCCAGGGCGACGATCACTTTGGGCCTGATCACAGCAATTTGCCGCATAAGAAAGGGCGAACAAGTGTCGCATTCGTCTTTTTCCGGGGTGCGGTTGCCCGGCGGGCGGCACTTGACCACGTTGGCTATGTACACTTCTTCGCGCTTTAGCCCCATGGCGGAGATCATGTTGTTCAAAAGCTGCCCACCGCGTCCGACAAAGGGCTCTCCCTGCGCGTCTTCGTCCGCCCCCGGCCCTTCGCCCACAAACATCAGCTCCGCATTCATGTTCCCCACACCGAATACGAGTTTATTTCGGCCCTGGTGCAGACGGCAGCGCGTGCAGTCCCCGATGTCCTCGCGAATGGCCGCCAGGGCAGAGGCCTTGTCCTGAATCACGGGCAGGGAAGGCGAGGATGGGGTTGATTCCGGCTCTGGCTCCGGTTTGGCCGTCGTCAATTCAGAACTCATCAATATCGGCTGGTCCTGTTCGGCGACGGGCTGCTTGTAGAAATCGTGAATGCCCATATCGCGGTAATAGTTTACAAGGGACAAAATCTTTTGCCTGGCGGCAGGATCGGGATTCTTCGGCATTTGAGGTAAGTTTATATCAAAGAATTTGTCATTCCGAGCGGAGCGAGGAATCTGCTCTGCTGCCAGGTGGCTTGATAGCTGTTCCCCAATCAGCAGCCAAATCTTCCCATGAAGGATTGAAGGCAGAAATCAGAAATCAGTGAAACTTTCTTTGCGCGTGCCCAGCTTTTTAGCTCGCGTGTGATGCAGTTGTTGACGCCAGCGAAAGACCTCAAAATACACAAGATGGTTGATTTTGTATCGCTTCGTGAAACTGTCAACATCGCCGCTCTTGTGCTGCATGACACGGCGAAACAGGGAATTGGTCATCCCGACGTATAAACGCCAGCCTTTACTGCTCAAAATGTAAACCCAGAATTTGTGATGGGTGTCCAGGAGAGCAGTTCCCTCACTTCGTTCGGGATGACAAACTTTATTACTCTATGATTTGGCAGCTGCGGTAATGCCTGTCCGTTCAGCCTTCAATCGCACCACCGCGTCCAGTACGCGATGTGCGACCTCCCATTTGCTGCTCTCGGGTACTTCGACCGCTCCGGAGTGGGTAATGATTATGACGGCATTGCGCTCGGAATCGAAGCCAATTCCTGGCTGGGAGACATCGTTGACCACGATGGCATCCAGAGACTTGCTTTCCAGCTTTTTGCGGGCATTCTCCAGAACATCATTGGTTTCCGCGGCGAAACCCACCACAATGCGCTGGCCTTTGCGTTTGCCGATTTCCGCCAGGATATCCTGCGTGGGTTCGAGTTCCAAAGTGATTGCGCCTTTGCGCTTGATTTTCTTGTCTTCGGCGTTGCGTACGGTGAAATCGGCCACTGCCGCCGCTTTGATTACCACAGTCGCACGGTCGAAATGGGCCATTACGGCGTCGCGCATCTCGCTGGCGGTCTGTATCTGCACAACCTCGGCAGAGGTTGGAGGCTTCAGCGCCGTCGGTCCGCTGACCAAAATAACGTTTGCCCCCCGGCGCAATGCCGCTTCCGCGAGGGCATAACCCATTTTTCCGCTGGAGCGGTTGCCAATGTAGCGGACAGGATCAATCGGCTCGCGCGTAGGGCCAGCGGTAACCAAAACCGTTTCGCCCGCGAGGTCCTGGGATGCGCCCAGCGTTTCCATGATGGCGCGGACGATGGTCTCATTGTTCGCCAGGCGGCCAGCGCCGGTCATGCCACAGGCCAAATATCCACTATCCGGCTCAACTACGCGCAGGCCGCGCTCGCGCAGCGTTTGAATGTTCGCCTGGGTTGCGGCGTTTTCCCACATATTTACGTTCATGGCCGGAGCAATCACTACAGGGGCCGTGGTTGCCAGAAACAGCGTGGTCAAAAAATCAGTGGCTTCGCCATGGGCGAATTTGGCAATGATGTCTGCTGTGGCCGGCGCAACCACCAGCGCATCAATGGACTGGGCCACGGCAATGTGCTCCACCGCTGACTCGATGTTCGGCTCCTCGGAGCCCGCGCCAAACAAATCTGTAATCACTTTTTCGCCGCTGAGCGCGGCAAAGGTGAGAGGACGCACAAACTCCTGGGCGGCGCGGGTCATTACTACCTGGACGCGCACACCTCTATCCTGCAGCAGACGAACCAGTTCGGCTGCTTTATAGGCTGCAATGCCGCCGGACACACCAAGGGCTATCTTCATACTGAAGATTGTAATCCGGGGCCTAAACAGCCCCAAATTCCCGGCAGTTCATCAGTTAGCTGGACGATGTTTCCGGTGCAGGTTCAGCGGGGCTGGCTTCCGCCTCAGCCTTCTCCTTTGCAGCCAGATGGATCTTGCCGGCTGCAATCTCTTCCTGGGCGATTTTACAAGGCTTGCGGGCGGAGGTATCCACCAGAAGGGGAGCTCCACCGGTGATCTGGCGGGCGCGGCGGGCTGCCGCGATAACATAACGGTAGTTGCTGTCAAAGCCGTTCATCAATTTCATAGGTATCACCTCTGCGCTTCCATCACAGCGGGCAACGAAACATCGAACGATGCCAGAATACTCCTGATCTTCTCTTCCATGTTGCTCTTGAGGCATTTACGAGCCAGTTCCAGGTGCCTTTTTTCTTCCGCCGAGGGCGGTTCCCCCGACCGGCGAATCCGTTCCGCCAGCACGATGGCCTGTAATTCATCGGCCGATTGCTGAAGCCGATCATTGATCAAAATATAGTCGTAATTCGTGTAGTTCTCAATTTCTTTTCGCGCGGTATCCAGACGGCGGCGAATGACCTCTTCGGAATTCATGTTCTCGCTCTGGCTGCGCTTGCGCAGGCGCGATTCCAGCTCCCGGCGGCTGGGTGGCAGGACAAAGATACTCAATGCATCGGGTATTTTTGCCTTTACCGTTCGCGCGCCCTGTACGTCAATATCCAGCAGCAAATCGCTGTCATGCCTGTGGGCGCTCTCCAGAACATTCCCGGGAGTGCCGTAGTAATGGCCGAACACCTCGGCAGACTCCAGAAATCCGTGCACGTCCTTTATTTTTAAAAACTCTTCACGGCTGATAAAGCGATATTCGCGCCCATCCTGCTCGCTGCCCCGGGGCGCGCGCGTGGTGTACGAGATGGAAAACTCGAGGTTACGAACATACTGACGCAGTTCATTCACCAGAGTGGTTTTCCCCGACCCCGATGGCGCTGAGATGATGTAAACGATTCCGCTCATTCCAGGTTTTGCACCTGCTCCCGGCATTTTTCAATTTCCGATTTCATTTGCAGGCCCAGTTCCGTGATGCGCAGGGCTTCGCCTGCCACTCCCGAGGTTTTTGAGAGAAGCGTGTTGGCCTCGCGATTCAGTTCCTGCAGCAAAAAATCCAGTTTCTTCCCCACTTCGCCGCCCTCATGCAGCAGATTCAGAAAGTGCTCCACATGATTGTGCAACCGCACCAGTTCTTCCTGAATATCACTGCGTTCGGCCAGAATCGCTGCTTCCTGCAGCATACGATCTTCTTCGGCATTTTCCACCAATTCCTGCATACGTGTCCGGATTTTTTCCAGATACGCGCGTGAGACCGCCGCCCGAAGCGCCGAGACTTCCGCTGTCAGCTTCTCTAGCGATTGAAGACGGCGGCGCAGTTCGGTTTCAATGCCATTGCCTTCTTCTTCCCGCATAAGATTCAGCTTGCGGATGGCCTCGTCGAGACCTGCGAGAACCGACGCGGAAAAAGTACCGTCGAGCGGCACGGACGCACCCAGGGCTCCCGGCATTCTGAAGATTACATTCAGGTCAGGCTCGCCGGTGGCGCCAAATTCCCTGGCCGCTCTCCTGAACGCGCTCACATACCCGCCCACGAGTTCATGATTGAATTCCATGCCCTGCCCGCCGGCCCGCTCCACATTGAGAGTTACATCCACATGGCCGCGTGCGAGCTTTTCCTTGAGAACGCGGCGGATCTTCATTTCCAGTTCATCCAGATCGGGAGGCAGGCGGAGCTGAGGGTCGAGGAATCGGTGATTGACCGATTTCAGGGTAAGAGTAAAGGAGACACCCTCGCCTGCGGAGGACTTGATCTGCGCAAATCCGGTCATGGATCGAATCGCCATATATGTAAGGAAATTTTAGCTGCTGTGCGGTTCCAGCACAGCTGCGCCTTCACCCATTTTCGGCTCTAAATCCATAAACTGCAATTCATATAATTTGCGGTAGGTGCCAAGACGGGTCAGGAGGTCCTCGTGCGTGCCGGAATCGGTGATGCGTCCGTGTTCGAGGACCACGATACGATCCACCCGGCGGATGGTGGTAAGCCGGTGGGCGATCACAAAGACTGTGCGGCCAGTCATCAGGTTCTGCAACGCCGACTGGACCAGGGATTCCGATTCGTTGTCCAGCGCGGAGGTGGCCTCATCGAGGATCAGAATGGGAGCATTCTTAAGCAGCGCGCGGGCAATGGCCAGGCGCTGGCGTTCGCCGCCGGAGAGCCGCAGCCCCTTTTCGCCAATGACGGTGTCGTAGCCATCCGGCAGTCTTTGAATAAAGTCATGCGCCAGTGCAGCTTTGGCTGCCTCAATGATGGCGGCCTGGGCCACATCCGGCTGCCCGTAGGCAATGTTATTGCGCACGCTGTCATTGAACAGGATTGTCTCCTGCGTGACTATGCCAATCTGTTTGCGCAGGGAAGAGAGAGTAAGATCGCGCACGTCATGGCCGTCAATTTTGATGGAACCCGAGTCCACATCAAAGAACCGGGGAATCATTTGGACCAGGGTGCTCTTGCCCGCGCCGCTGGAGCCGACAATGGCCACCACTTCTCCGGCTTGTACCTCCAGATTCACGCTGCGCAGGACCGGCCGCGCATTCCCGTTTTGTTCCGGATAACAAAAGCTGATGTCTTCAAAGGAAACCTTGTCATGAAAGGGCGGCAGCACGGTGGCGCCTAAACTCTCCCTGATGTCATCTTTCTCATCCATGAAACGGAAGACCTCGGACGAGGCGCCAATGGCCTGGCGAAAACTGTTATTGAAGACCGCGAACTTGCGGATGGGATCGTAAAGCCGAAAAACGGCAAAAATGAAAACAAAAAACTCGCTGCTCTCGGTAAATACGGCTTTTTTGATAAGATTCCGGCCCAGCCACAGCAGCGCGGCTACTCCGATCGCGGCCATGACTTCCATGAGCGGACCGCTGAGGGCCTGGGCGCGTACCAGTCGCAGATTGGCCCGGAACAATCGCCTGGCCGCGTCAAAGAAGCGCGTGGTCTCCCATGATTCCATGCTGAAGGCTTTAACAATGCGGTTTCCGGTGATGCTCTCGTGGAGGATGTTCTGAATGTCAGCCAGTTTGTCCTGGCCTTTGCGTGTGGTCTGCTGTACCCTCCGCCCGATTCGGCCAGCCGAGATCAGCACAAAAGGGACAAACAGCAAAAGCACCCATGCCAGCTGCTTGCCTTTAATGATCACCACAGCCGCGGTAAAAATAAAGGTAAAGAGCTGCTGCAGGAATTCGGCCATCACGGTGGAGAGTGCTACCTGTACCTTGTCGATGTCATTGATGACGGTTGAAACCAGGGTCCCCGTGGGATTACGCGAAAAGAAGCCGATTGAGCGATACAGCAGGCGTTTATAAAGTTTGTTGCGCAGGTCGGTGATCATTCCGAGTCCCGCGTAATTGACCAAATATGTGCCCGCATAGTCGCACACGCCTTTAATAATGGTGGAACCAACCAGCGCCACCGCGACTATGTTCAGCACATTATGAAAGTGGCTGGGAATGAACTCCTGCAGATAAACGATGTGTCTGGTGCCAGGAAGGCTCAGCAACGGGATGGCATCAGTGTGCTGGGCCGGATTCAAAACCGGACCAAGGATCGGCCCCATCAGCAGAAGGCGGAAGGCATCCATCATTCCGACCACAGCCATAAGCACTACCGAGGCCAGAAACTGTACCGAGTAAGGCCTGAGATAACCCAATAGCCGTTTTATTTGGCCCATGAAGCCCCATTTACTGGCAGATACATCTTTACTATTTTAACGGAGTGACTGCTGAATCAGGGCAGCAAGAGGGGAGGGGAAGATAAATTATTGTGAGCATGGGGCATCCAGGTGTTTTACCGCGGACAGTCGCGGTGGGTTACTTTGACTTTGTACCCGGCATTCGTCAGGCGCTTTTTGACGTCCTCGGCTATCATCACCGAGCGGTGCTGGCCTCCGGTGCAGCCAAACCCTATAGTCAGATAGCTCTTGCCTTCGCGCACGTAATGCGGAATCAAATAGACGAGCAACGCTGAAATTTTTTCGATAAATTCCTGGGTCTGCGGAAACGAGCGAATGTATTTGGCCACCTGGGGATGTTTTCCGGTTTGGTGCCGAAAGGCCGGAACGAAGTGCGGATTGGGCAGGAAGCGTACATCGAACATCAGATCGGATTCAATCGGTACGCCGGCCTTATACCCGAAGCTGACAATCGAGACCAGAATATTTTTGTCCGCCTCTTCGTGAGTAAACTTCTCATTAATATGCGCGCGTAGTTCGTGGACGTTGAACCGTGATGTGTCCACCACAACATCGGCCAGAGCGCGAATGGGCTTGAGCATACGCCGTTCACGGCTCAGCGCGCTGGTAACGGTGGCATCTTTGCCCAGCGGATGCGGCCGGCGAGTCTCGCTGAAACGCCGTACCAGAACGTCATCAGAAGCTTCCAGAAAAAGCAGCGTGGTGTGGAGCTGTTTTTTGAGCGAACGAATAATGGCCGGAAGCCGCCGGAGCTGATCGCCTTCACGGATATCGGTGACCAGCGCCGCCTTTTCAATCTCCGGTGACTGACGCACGAGTTCGGCAAAGCGTGGAATCAGGTCAATGGGCAAATTGTCGGCGCAATAGTAGCCGAGATCTTCAAAGGCCATCAGGACTGAGGCTTTGCCCGAACCGGACATGCCGGTGATCATGACCAGGGGACTCGTACTCTCGCGAGGTGTCCTGCGCCGCTGGCGGGGCTTACTGGATTTCCGCGAAGTGGGCACGAAACCGATACTACCATGAACACCCTGGGCCGGGACCGCGCGGGGAAGAAGATGGAGAGCAGTGATGTAATGGAAGACGAGAGACGCGGGTTCAGCCGCGTCTCTCGCCAGTTTTCCTATTTCCAGGATTCGCCGCCGAAGGTGAATTTCACTCCGGAGCGCAAGGTGAAGGGCAGCGCGGGGAATCCGAAGGCTGCGTCGTAATGCTCGCTGGCCAGGTTTTCCAGGCTGCTGTAAAGGGTGAAGTGACGGTCCAGCCGGTAGCTCGCGCCTAAATCAATCTTCTGGTAGCTGGGAGCAAGATTGCGGTTGGGCAGGAGCAGGCTGGGACCGAAGAAGCTGTCCGAGAGGAACGTGCTGTCGTCCCGGCGGCTGACCAGATATCCGCTCACCGACAGAGTGAACCTTGGTTTGCTGTATCCCACAAAGAAGGTTCCGGTATGCGGAGCACGCCGAAACGGCCGATTGCCCTTCAATGGCGAGAACGCTCCAATGGGTACATTGGGAAAAGCCGGATTAAAGGATGGGAAAAAATTGTCGGTGGTAAAAGAGTGTTCCACCACGGCATCCAGATAGGTGTAATCGGCCCGCGCATGGAAGCCGTGTCCGAAATCGAACTCCAGCTCCGTCTCCGCGCCGAGGGCTCGTGTGGCTTCCGTGTTCAGAGTTGCGCCAAAAGGAGCCAGCGCGACCGGGATACCGAGCTGCACCAGCGCCCCGGGGTCGACAAATTCAATCTGGTTGGTATAGCGATTATGAAAGAACGTGGCCGACAATTTTCCGCGTCCCCGAGCAAACAGCTGTTCGGCGCCAAAATCAAAGCTGCGCGAACGCTCCGCGGCAATCGGCCCCAGATGGAACTGATTGATAGCCTGAGTATTGTTTGCCTCGGAAAGAACGGCAAACAATGAGCTGGTCTGTTCAAAGA
>Ga0070730_10005163_pt1 | contig 11304 bp, 9 predicted proteins | sample Coa_R1_3_FD_66447 | JGI IMG/M metagenome (GOLD analysis project Ga0070730, IMG submission 66447) | Surface soil microbial communities from Centralia Pennsylvania, which are recovering from an underground coalmine fire - Coalmine... | ecosystem: Environmental > Terrestrial > Soil > Unclassified ... | reverse complement strand
GGCGCGACGGGGTACATCGCGTCGCAGTTGCTGGCTGTGTTTCGGCAGCGGTATGAGCTGCGGCTGCTCGACGTGCGCGGGACCGACACGGCGGGGCGGGGCGTGGACGGGATACACGTGGCCAATCTGCTCACCGACACCGACGATGAGCTGCGGCCGCAGTTCGAGGGCGTCGACGCGGTGGTGCACCTCGGCTACTACCGGCCGCCGGGGCTCGGCGTGACGGGCGCGGGCAAGACCTACCTGGACGAGCGGCCCAACGTCGACATGGCCGATCGCGTGTACCGCTTCGCGCTGGACAGCAATGTCGCTCGAGTGGTGGTCGCCAGCTCGAACCACGCGGCCGACTGGTACGAGCCAGTCCTGCACGCCGGGCTCCTTGACGTCGTCGGCCCGAACGACTTGCCAAAGTCCGACAACTACTACGGCTGGGCCAAAATAGCGTACGAAGCCCTGGGCTTCACCTACGCGAGCGGCGCCTTCGGCCGCAAGCTCGGCGTGGTCCAGGTGCGGATCGGTGCCCCCCGCGAAATCGACGCGGCCCGTTTCGAAGACAACTTAGCCGAGTACAGGCGCGATCTGGGCGCGTATATCAGCTCCCGCGACCTGCAGCAATTATTCGTCCGTTCGATCGAGGCGCCGACCCTGGACGACGAATGGGGTGTGCCGTTCCAGATCTTTTACGGCATCTCCGGCAATACCCGGGCGTTCTGGAGCATTGCCAATGCCAGGCGTCTGATCGGCTACGACCCCGAGGACGATTCCGAAGTCCGCTACGCCGCCGACATTCAGCGCTTGCTCGTCCCGTCCTGAACTGACAGAACACTCACCAACGCCGGAGCATTGGTCGATCCTTGATTGATCTCCATGCGCGGCCGCGGTCAGACCCACTCGTCCAGCGATTTGGCCCCGGATCAGCGCTCACTCGTAGTGCGCCTGCAGACGATCGCGTGGCTCACGGTGCTCCTGTTCGTGGCCACGTTTGCACTCGTCGATATCGGGCTGATAGCGCTCGTCGAGGATGCGCGCGTGCGTATGCTCGTGCGCTGGCTGCTGATTGGCGGGGCGTGTCTCACCATCAGCGTGCTGCTCAGCCGCCGCACGATCCGCACGGTGCTCGACTCGGTCCGCCGCGAGCGCGCTGCCCGCAGTGAGGCTGAAGCGCTCGCCAACCTGGCGGAGACCGTCGCCGCGGGCGAGGGAATCGCTGAGACGTTGTCGGCGGCCGTAGCCGCCGTACCCCGTTTGTTCGGCACCGCGCCCTACAAAGACGTGCGCTGCAGCATCGCGCTTCCAAACTCCGAAGGGTTGCTGGCGGTGGTGGCCGCTGCCGCGGGCAGCCCCATTCGCGACTTCGTGTTCCAGCCTGGGGAGGGTTTCGTCGGACGCGCGTTCAGCGAGGGCCGTGTCATCCGCGTCGACGACATGCAAAGTGACCCAGCCGCCATCCGGGCCGATATCGCGAGCAAGCTCAATACAACACGGTCTTTAATGGTCGCGCCACTGATCGCCGAGCAGCGCACGCTGGGCATCATCAGTACCTCGAGTCTGACTCCGTCAGCCTTCGGCGAGCACCAGGAAGAGGTCCTGATCGCCGTGGCTCGACAGCTGGCAGTCGCCCTGGCAGCGGCCGATGCGCGCGAATCAGCGCAGCGTGAAGCTCGCCAAAAGGCCGCGATCATCGAGCAGATGGCCGACGCGGTCGTGGTTTGCGACGCGCAGCGGCGAATCGTGGAATGCAACCAGGCCGCGGCCACGTTGTTCGATGTGCGCGCCGAAGACCTCATCGGTCGCCTGGGTGCTGGCGGGCCGAAGGGGAGCAAGTGGCGAATGTTTGGGGCTGACGACGGCCTGGAGGTTGTCAGGGACAACGGCCCGCTCAGTCGAGCCACCCGCGGCGAGACCGTCACGGCCGACTACCGACTCGTGACGCAGACTGGCCTCGAGCGATGGGTGTCGACGCGGGCCACGCCGCTGCGGGCCGCGGACGGCTCGGTGACCGGCTCGATTCTGGTCCTGCGCGACGTGGCCGAAGAACGCCGCTCCGACACCGCCCTGCGCGAAAGCGAGGAGCGCTACCGGCAACTGGTTGAGTTCTGCCCTGACCCGATCGTCGTGCACTGCGATGGGTTGGTCGTGTTTGCCAATCCCGCCACGCTGGCCATGGCTGGCGCCAGTCGCGAAGACGAGATCGTTGGACACCCCATTCTCGAGTTCATTCATCCAGACTCGCAAGAGTTCGTGGCCGAGCGAACTCGTCTGTCAATTGAGCAAAACGAAGCCAGTACCCTGGGCCGGGAAACCCTGGTGCGCCTGGACGGCGATCTGGTCCAGATCGAGTCAACCATGATGCCGATCACGTTCGAAGGGCGCCGCGCGATCCAGGCGGTGCTGCGCGACGTCACCGAGCGCCGCCAGGCGGAGGCCGCGCTGGCGCATCAGGCCACCCACGATGCCCTGACGGGTCTGCCAAATCGTGTCCTGCTCCTCGACCGTTTGCGACAGGCGGTCGCCGCTGCGCGACGCGATGGCGCGAACCTGAGCTTGCTGCTGATGGACCTCGACCGGTTCAAAGAGGTCAACGACACACTCGGGCACCACGCGGGCGATCTCCTGCTCCAGCAGGTCGGAACGCGGCTGCACAACGCGCTCCGCCAGGTCGATACGATTGCACGCCTCGGCGGCGACGAGTTTGCCGTGATTCTGCACGGCACGGGCGCCGAGGGCGTGGGCACGATCGTCGAAGCGCTCCTGCATCGGCTCCAGGCGCCGTTCGTGGTCGAGGGCCAATCGGTGGCGATTGGCGCCAGCATCGGGGTGGCCCTGTGGCCGGAACATGGCGAGGAAGCCGACGTGCTCATGCGGCGCGCCGACGTCGCGATGTATGTCGCCAAGCGCGGCAGCACCGGCTTCGCCATTTATGCGGCCGACCAGGATCGCAATTCGCCTGACCGCCTCTCGATGATTGGCGAGCTGCGGCGGGCGATCGAAGAAGGCGAGCTCGTGCTGCACTATCAGCCGAAGGTCGAGCTCAAAACGGGGCAGCTCGCCGGCGTGGAGGCGCTCGTGCGCTGGGCGCATCCCATGCGCGGGCTGATCGGGCCTGACCAGTTCGTTCCGATTGCCGAACAGGCCGGGCTGATCGAGCCGCTCAGTCGGTGGGTCCTGCGCGCGGCGCTGGCCCAGGCGGCCGCCTGGCAACGGATCGGCCTGGACGTTCCAGTAGCCGTGAACCTGTCGATGCGCAACCTGCACGACGAACACCTCCCCGAGAAGATCGCCGAGCAGTTGCGGGCCGCGCGCATACCTTCGAACCTGCTGGTGCTGGAGATCACCGAGAGCACGCTGATGGTCGACCTGCCGCGGACGATGAGCATCCTCGAACGCCTGCGCGCGATGGGTATCCGGATCGCGATCGACGACTTCGGCACCGGGCACTCGTCGTTGGCCTATCTGAAGCGCCTGCCCGTCGACGAGGTCAAGATCGATCGATCGTTCGTGAAGGAGATTGCCACTGACGCCACCGACCGCATCATCGTCCGGTCGACGGTCGACCTCGCCCACAGCCTCGGCTTGCGAGTGGTGGCCGAAGGCGTCGAAGATGCACTGACGATGACCCTGCTGGCCGAGCTCGGCTGCGACCTGGTGCAGGGCTTCCACCTCGGACGACCACTCCGCGGACACGATCTCACCCACTGGCTGTGCGAGCAACAGGCGCAACGCGAGGGGGTACGCCTCGCGGCGTAAGCCCAACCTATACTCCTGGGATATGGAACCGCTGTCGGTTCATCACGTGGGAATCGCTGTGCCGAGTATTGACGAGGCCATGCGCTTTTATGGCGACAAACTCGGGTTGAGTCTGATGGACACGATCGACATGCCCGAGCGTCAACTCAAGGTGGGCTTTGTCAAAGCGGCGAATGTGCTCATCGAACTGCTGGAACCGACCGATCCGGAGACCACCGTCGCTCGTTTCCTCGATCGCCGCGGGCCCGGCCTGCACCACCTGTGCTTCGGCACTCCTGACATTCGCGAGCACCTGCGTGACCTCAAGGACAAGGGCATCGAGCTCATCGACGAGGTGCCGCGGCCCGGCGCCCACGGCGAAGTGGCGTTCTTGCAGCCCGCGGCGACGCTTGGCGTGCTGGTCGAGTTGCTGCAGCCGACCGGTAGCTGACGGCGATGGCACAGCGCCACCCGTTACGCGTGCTGATCGCCAAACCTGGCCTGGACGGCCACGACCGCGGCGCCAAAATCATTGCCCGCGCGCTGCGCGACGCTGGCTACGAAGTCATCTATACGGGAATCCGCCAGACGCCCGAAATGATCGCTGAGGCCGCGCTGCAAGAGGACGTCGACGCGATCGGTTTGAGCATTCTGTCAGGCGCGCACATGACGCTGTTTCCGCGCATCATCGAGGAGCTCCGCAAGCGTGGTCTGCACGACGTGACAGTCTGGGCCGGCGGCATCATCCCCGCGGCGGACGTGCCCAAGCTCCGCGAGATGGGGATTCGCGCCATCTTCGGGCCGGGCTCGCCGACCGCTGAAACAATCGAGTTCCTGCGCCAGATGAACGCGGAACCGGCGGCGGATCAATCCGTGGCCACGCCGCGTTGACCACGCACCTGCAGCGGACGGCGTCGGCCGACGAGCTTGCCAGCGGTCTGCTGGCGGGCGACCGGCTCGCGCTGACGCGGCTGATCTCAGCGGTCGAGGCCGGCCGAGACGATGCCCGCGAAGCCATGCGGTGCCTGTTCGCGAAGACGGGCAAGGCGCACGTCGTGGGAGTCACCGGCCCCCCCGGCTGTGGCAAGTCGACGCTCACGACCCGGCTGGCGCTGGAGTACCGCGCCCATGGCGAGACGGTGGGCATCGTGGCGGTCGATCCCACCAGTCCGTATACGGGCGGAGCGATCCTCGGCGACCGAGTTCGGATGATGGAACTCCACGGCGACCCGGGCGTGTTCATGCGCAGCATGGCGACGCGTGGCGTCATGGGCGGCCTCGCGCGCAGCACCCTCGACGTGGTCCTCTTGCTGGACGCGTTTGGCAAGGACGTGGTGATCATCGAAACCGTCGGCGTCGGTCAGGACGAGGTCGAGATCGCGCGCGCGGCTGATACGACGCTGGTCGTCGGCGTCCCCAATCTGGGCGACGATATCCAGGCCATCAAAGCTGGCATCCTCGAAATCGCCGACATCCTGGTGGTCAACAAGGCCGACGTCGCTGGCGCCGACCGCCTGGTCGCGGATTTGCGGACGATGCTCCAACTGGGCCCCGAGCGCGGCTGGCCGACACCCATCCAGCAAACCGTAGCCATCGAAGGCACCGGCGTTCGAGAGCTCGTCGAGCACATTGCGCTGCACCGCGCCTACCTGCAGGAAAGTCGCACCTGGCACCTCCGCCGCGCCGACAGTGCGCGCCGCCAGGTGCGCGCGATCGTCGAAGATCGCGTTCAACGGCGACTCGAGCAGCTGACGACGGGCGCAGACTGGGAGTCGCGCTTCGCCTCGATCGCTGCCCGCGAGGAGGATCCATACTCCGTTGCCGAGGAGGTCCTGCGCCAGGTGGCCCACGATGGCTAGCGACACCACCCGAGGGAAGATCGAGCAACTGCGCGCGCTGCGGGAGGAAGCACGCCTGGGCGGCGGCGAAGCGCGCGTGCGCGCGCAGCACGCCAAAGGCAAGCTCACCGCCCGCGAGCGGCTCGATCTGCTGCTGGACGCGGGCACGTTCGTCGAGATCGACCAGTTTGTCGCGCATCGTTCGTCGTCGTTCGGGCTGGAGAACGAGCGCTATTACGGTGATGGGGTCGTCACGGGCTACGGCCGCATCGACGGCCGCCTGGTCTTTGTCTTCTCACAGGACTTCACCGTCTTCGGTGGCTCACTCTCCGAGACGCACGGGGAGAAGATCTGCAAGGTGATGGACCTGGCCATCAAGAACGGCGCGCCGATCATCGGCTTGAACGACTCGGGTGGCGCGCGGATTCAAGAAGGAGTGGTCTCGCTGGGCGCGTACGCCGAGATCTTTCTGCGCAACGTCATGGCGTCCGGGGTCGTTCCCCAGATCTCGGCCGTCATGGGGCCGTGCGCCGGCGGCGCGGTGTATTCGCCGGCCATGACCGACTTCACCTTCATGGTCCAGGGCACGTCGTTCATGTTTGTCACCGGCCCGGACGTGGTCAAGACCGTCACCCACGAAGTGATCGACTTCGAGGGCCTCGGCGGCGCGGGGGTGCACAGCAGCACGAGCGGCGTCGCCCACTTCGCCGCCGAAGACGAAACGCAGTGCCTGGACGAGCTGCGCCGCTTGATGGCGTTTCTGCCCTCGAACAATTTGGACGACCCGCCGCGTCGGCCGACCAGCGACCCGCCCGATCGCATGGACTCGGCGCTGGATTCGGTCGTGCCGGATCAGGCCAATCGCGGCTACGACATGCATGACGTGATCCGTGGGGTGGTCGACGACGGTGACTTCCTGGAGGTCCACGCGCAGTTCGCGCAGAACATCCTGGTCGGGTTCGCGCATCTCGGCGGTCGGAGCGTCGGGATCGTGGCGCAGCAACCGAGCGTGCTCGCGGGCGTGCTGGACATCAATGCGTCCGTCAAGGCCGCGCGCTTCGTGCGTTTTTGCGACGCGTTCAACATTCCGCTGGTGACGTTTGTGGACGTGCCGGGCTTTCTGCCGGGGGTCGGCCAGGAGCACGGCGGGATCATCCGTCAGGGGGCGAAGCTGCTGTATGCGTACTGTGAAGCGACGGTGCCGAAGCTGACGGTGATCACGCGCAAGGCGTACGGCGGGGCGTACGACGTGATGTCGAGCAAACACATTCGGGGCGATCTCAACCTGGCCTGGCCAACCGCCGAGATCGCGGTCATGGGCATCGAGGGCGCCGTCAGCATCGTCTTCCGCGACGAGCTCGCGTCGGCCGCTGATCCCGACGCGCTACGGCTCAGCCTCGAACGCGACTATCGCGAAAGCCTGGCCAACCCCTACGTCGCCGCCGCCCGCGGCTACGTCGACGACGTCATCGAACCCCACGAAACGAGGCCGCGGTTGATCAGCGCGCTGGAGATGCTCCAGAACAAGCACGACACCAACCCGCCGAAAAAGCACGGCAATATTCCACTCTGACTTGTCCTAATTTTTGCCAAGGCTGAAGGCGGTGTAGGCGTAGTTCGTATCGCTGGCGTGCATCGCGCGGTCTAGCTGGCTGGGGGCGATGATGCGATCCCAGCCGGGGGACTCGTGAGCGGAGTTGCCGCCGATGGGATCGTTGTACAGAAAGTCCTGCCCCATCAAGCCAGTGATCACGATGTAGTGATCACCGTAGTAGCCCGAGTCTTCGCGGCCCGGCAGGCCCCGATACACGACCTGAACGATCACTGGCTGGCCTTGATGCAGGCTGGCCCGGATCTCGTCGAGGCTCCAGTGATGGAACCCGCTGCCGTCGGTCTCGTACAGGCCATGCGTCGGCACGCCCTCGCTTTGCGCCACCTGGGCAAGCGCCCAGATGAACGAGCCAGCGTCGTCGTCGGTAGGATCGAGGGCCTCGGTGTTGAGCACCTGGCCGCGCAAGTCGGTAGGCGCCAGATTCACGCCGAACGACTCGAGCGCCATGCCCAGGACGGTCGGCCCACAATTCGCGGACGCGTAGTCCGAGCCGTCGAGCTGCGAGCGGTACGGCACGTTGATGCGCACGTCCGCGCGCAGATCCTCGGGATACGCCCACGGCAGGTCACCCGGCGCGGGGGTGCGCACCCGGCCAAGCCTGTCGCCGTCGACCCAGCCCTCGGTGGGCGGCACCTGGCGACCATCACCGGGCAGCCGCACGTGCACGCGCGTCCCCTGCATCTCGACAGGTCCGCTGAGTTCCATCAGCGTCGAGGTCGGCAGCTGGACGATCGGTTTGGCCGTGCTGTCGGCGGTCGACCACAGGCTCGCCGGGCGGATGCTGCTGAGCCAGACAGTCGGCGGATCGATGCCCCCAACGTCGCTCGCCTTGACCCAGCCAGGACCTGGCAGGCGCGTGTCACCGTCGCCCGCGTAGTCCACCAGCAGCCAGTCTGGGCGACTGTCGGTCTGTTTGAGCGTGCTCCACTGCGGCAGCATCGTAAACACAACGGAGCTGTCGTTCGGGCCCGAGCGCAGCGCGGTCTCAGTGTGGTTCTTCACCCATTGGGCGGTGCGATCGGACTTGATCGCCGCAAGGAGCGCCAGGCCGCCGGGCGTCAGCGTCGGGATGACCGCTGGCGTGGGCACGGTTGTCGGCGCCACGGTTGGGGTTGCTGCAATCACGGCGACCGCGGGCGGCACAACTCCAGCCGTCTGGGCCAGCGCGGGCGGCGGCGCCGCCTCGCTCAATGACGGATCGACGACCACGCTGGGCGCCAGCGTTCGCGGCGCCAGTGGCGCCCAGCAGGCGGCACCGATGATCAGCGCGAGGATGCCACCGGCGAGCGGCAGGCGCCACCTTCCCGACCGCCGACCAGCGCGGATCGCGCGCCGGCGGCGGAGTCGGATCGGGCCATCGAACATGTTGGGCCGATTATTGCGCACCCGCGATCGAAGGAGAAGAGTTCGTTACTCTTGAGGGGTGATCGTGGAATCCACCAGTCGGTCGGCGGGGCCTGGGAACTCACCAACGCCGCCTGTCTGCTACGTGGTGGTCTGCCGCGGCCCGCATTGCCGCGAGCGGGGCGCGCTGCCGTTGCGCCAGCGGCTGGTCGAGCTTCTGCGCCGCGAGCCGACGGCACGTCTGGTCGGCTACGCGTGCTTTGGGCAGTGCGACTTTGGCCCGAACGTCGCGTTTTACCCGCCGGGCACGTGGTACGGCGGGCTGAATTCGTCCGATGCCGCCGAACGCGTTGTTCGCCACGCGGCGGGTATCGAGTCGCTGGACGCGACGCCGCTTGTGCTGCCGCCATCTGAGCGCAGCGAGCACCTGAACAACATCGCCGACCTGGTCGGCATGCTGGAACGCGACCGACTCCGTCCGCGCCGCTGGTGGTGGCCGTTCTAGGGCACCAGCGAGAGGCGGTCCGGCGCTGGACGACGTTTCAGAACGAGCGGCTGGGCGGCGACGATCCGCTGCAGACGGTACACGCCGACACCCGCGACGATGCTGAACGCCGACTGGAGCAGCGTCAGCACGCACATGCCGAAGAACGCGATCTGGAGGGCCAGGAGGCCGTGGGTGTCGAAGCCGAGCAGGCCAGGCTGGCCGAGCGACGTCGCGAGGGCGTCCAGTTGCGCCTGCAGGTGGCTGAGATCGCCGCCGACGCGTCCGACGTCCGAACCGTTCTGGGCCAGCGCTTCGCGGGTGAGGCCGAGCGAGATGGCCAGCTGCTGCAGCTGATCGGCGTTGCTGTCGAACTCGGGCTGGAGTCCGGCCAGCGGCTGGATGCCAAAGATGGTCAGGTCCGTCAGCGTGGCGCCCATATTGCGGAACGTGCCAGCCGAGTCGTTGGCCAATTTGGAAGCCTGATCGGCCGAGCCGCGCGCGCTGGCGATGCTGCGTTGGAAGTCAGACGTCGCCGCGGCGGTGTCGCGCAACGTACCGGACATGCCGCGCACGGACAGCACCACCGCTGCGCGCTGCGTCTCGAACGTCTTCTGCAAGCTCGTGACCTGTTCGAGCACCGAAAAGCCGACCACGAGCATCGCCGCCGCCACAACCGCGCCCACCAGTCCATACAGCCACAGCGCGACGGCCGCGAGTCGCAAGAAGCGATAGCCGAAGTTCATCTCAGAGGTAGTACCAATTTGCATCCCCCGTGCCGCGCATATGGCCTCGCTGAGGCTCGGCCACGGGTCCCGGGTGACGATTCCCACAGCGCGGGAGCGAGCGAAGCGACGCGGGCAGCACGCCACGAAGCGCTGGCTATACTGCCCGTCGATGCCTTCGGAGCCATCGAAGGAGCTCGTGGCGATTGCCAATCCGTGGCCTGGGCGCGAGTACGAGGTGGAGTGCGTGTGCCCGGAGTTCACGTGCATCTGTCCGATGACGGGGCAGCCTGATTTCGCGACGTTTACGATCACCTACGCACCTGGACCGAGGATCGTCGAGCTGAAGAGCTTGAAGCTGTACCTCTGGAGCTACCGTCAGGAGGGCGCGTTCCACGAGGACGTCACCAATCGAGTCCTCGACGACCTGGTGCGCTGCCTCGAACCGCGGCGTCTCGCGGTGACCTCAACCTGGAACGTCCGCGGCGGTATTACCACAACAGTCCGGGCCGCATACCCACCCGTTTAGATGATTGACACCCCGAAGACCTGGGTCTGATAGTCTGCCAGCAAGGAGTCATCACGTTTATGGCGAATCCGGCGCAGCACGGCCCGTCCGATTCCCCGGCTGGCCACGCGACCACACTTGGCGAGCTGCGAGCAACTGGTTATACGTCGCGGTCCGTCAAGGAAGAGCTGCGTCAGAACCTGATCCGCAAGCTCGAAGCAGACGAACCCAAGTTCGAGGGCATCGTTGGTTTCGAAGAAACCGTCGTTCCACAGGTAGAAAACGCGCTCCTCTCGGGCCAGGACATCATCTTTTTGGGCGAACGCGGCCAGGCCAAAACGCGGCTGGCGCGGACGCTGCCCATGCTGTTGGACGAATTCATCCCCATCGTCAGAGGCTGCGAGATCAACGACGACCCGCTCAAGCCGATCTGCTGGAACTGTCGGACGCTGCTCGCGGACAAAGGCGACGACACGCCCATCAGCTGGCTGCCGCGCGATCGTCGCTATGGGGAAAAGCTCGCCACCCCCGACATCACCATCGCCGACCTGATCGGCGAAGTCGACCCTATCAAAGTCGCCGAAGGCCGCTATCTCTCGGATGAGCTGACCATCCATTTCGGGCTCCTGCCGCGTACGCACCGCGGGATCTTCGTCATCAACGAGCTGCCCGACCTGGCCGAGCGCATTCAGGTCGGCCTGCTGAACATCATGGAAGAGCGCGACGTCCAGATTCGCGGCTACAAGGTCCGCCTGCCGATCGACGTGTTCGTCATGGCGTCGGCCAACCCCGAGGACTACACCAACCGCGGCCGCATCATCACGCCCCTCAAGGACCGCTTCGGCTCCCAGATCCGCACGCACTACCCGCGCACCGTGGAGCACGAAATGGACATCATGGAGCAAGAACGCGGCGTCTTCCACGACGACGACTACGACACGCTGGTGCCGGCCTATATGCGCGAGATCGTCGCCGAGGTGACGCATCTGGCGCGCAAGAGTCCCGAGATCTCACAGCGCTCGGGGGTCAGCGTCCGGGTCAGCGTGGCCAACTACGAGAACATGCTC
>Ga0070730_10005162_pt1 | contig 11305 bp, 9 predicted proteins | sample Coa_R1_3_FD_66447 | JGI IMG/M metagenome (GOLD analysis project Ga0070730, IMG submission 66447) | Surface soil microbial communities from Centralia Pennsylvania, which are recovering from an underground coalmine fire - Coalmine... | ecosystem: Environmental > Terrestrial > Soil > Unclassified ... | reverse complement strand
GCGAAGGTGCTGGCCGCGCGGCTGTATGGGGTCGGCCCGGTCACCGCGCTGGCGCTGACCTGCTGGCTGGCCGGAGCGGGCCGGTTCTCCTCCTCGCGCAAGGCGGTCCGGTTCGCCGGGCTGGACATCACCGTCTGGTCTTCGGACCGCAAAGGGCCGCCCGGGCGCCTGTCCCGGCAGGGACCGCCGGTGCTGCGCTGGGCGCTGTATGAGGCCGGCAAGACCTGCGCCCGGGCCTCGGCCCCCGACCACGCCTACTACGCGGCTGTCAAGGACCGCAAGAACAGTAAGCGCGCCGCCCTCTCGGAGGCCCGCAAGATCGTCCGGCAGGCCTGCCACATCCTGACCGAACCCGGCGACGACGCGCTCACCGCCGCCTGAACACCCCTCACCCGTTGCCCATGGTCACCAGCCCTCCGGCGCACCGGCCCCGGGCAGGAACGCCGCAGCCACACTTCACCCGATGGGGAACCACCGCGGCCAGCTCCCGCGAGCCGCTGTCAGCCGCTGCCGGCCTTGCCACCAAGGGCCAGGCGGCCGGCCTGATTAGACTGAGCGGCCGCATCCCCGCAAGCCGGGGACACCCAATCAATCATCATGTCGCCGGGGCCAGCGCCCAAGCCCCGCGGACCTAGGTAAGGCTGGCTGCCCCTCCCCCTGCCCCCCGGCCGCCACGGCTGGTCACCCCGCACAGAAAGACCCCGGCCTGGACCACCAACCACATCCGCGCCACCCCCGGGCCTCCCTGCCCCTGCAGCCTGGCAATGATCCGCGACCGGGCCGCCACGTCAAGGACGCCTAACGGCGCCGGCTACGCCGGCCGGGCTCCCGCCCGGTCCCTGACCCGCCCGCCCGGTCGCAGGCCCGGCAGCTATCAGGGGCAGGGAGCCAACTCAACCATGCCCACACAGAGCAGCTCATGGGGCCGCAATGCCCAGGCCGAACCACCTTGCGGCATCACCCGATACAGGTAAGGCGGATATCGCGTCCGCCGTGCCGCACCCTCTATCACGGACGGTGACCCGGCTCCCGGCCTGCCTGCCACGCGACGGCTGCACGACGGGCCCACCGCCAGCACCCGCCCCGGCGAGCGATCCAGCCCAGGCTCCTCAGCCACTTCACGGCGGCACGCAGCGTGCCGGGGCTCCTCACCCCCCGCCGCGCCGTCCGGCAAATCCCAGGTGCTGCGGTGTGAAGAATGACGTGGACACCCTCGCGACCGCACTCTACGTGAGAACCGATGACCTGCTGAAGCAGTATCCGGACCTGGCCCCGTGGCGGCCAGCCATCGGCTTGCAGCCCCAGCTCAGTGATGCCGAACTGGTGACCCTCGCGGTGATGCAAGCGCTGCTGGGATACACCTCCGAGGCCCGCTGGATCCGCCATGCCCATGCCCGCCTGGGGCACCTGTTAGTCAGCGCTGACCCGGTGAGCTGGGGCAGTGCTCGCGGTCATACCCGGCGTACAGGTCGTGATCACCGGTCATGACTGCCTTCCCTGGTCAGCGGATGGGATATTTGGGGACTGAAAAGGCTGTTGTTCAGTAATCCTGGCCGTCACGATTGGACCAGGTGCAACCGCTGCCGCTGGTCCTCGGCGACGGTCCAGCCGCCGGTGGCAGCGTTTTTCTGCCGGGCGGACGGGTGGCGGAGGTCAGTAGCCGAGGTCTGGATCCACTCGGCCCACTAGCTCCTGCCCGGCCGTCAATCGCCGGACGTTCTCGGCGATCCGGGTCGCGAGGAGCGGGCGGGTCATTTCCTCGGTGTCCGCGGTGTGCGGGGTGATGAGGCAGTTGGGCAGGTTCCAGAGGGGGTGGCCCGGCGGAAGCGGCTCCGGGTCTGTCACGTCCAGGGCCGCACCGCCGATCTTTCCAGAGCGCAAGGCGTCGAGGAGCGCCCCGGTATCGACCAGTCCGCCGCGGGCCACGTTGACCAGCCATGCATACCGCTCCATCGCGGCAAGCTCCGCCTGGCCGATCAGCCCCCGCGTCCGCGGGGTGAGGGCCAGCGCGAGCACCACCGCCCGCGCGCCGGCCAGGGCCTCAGGCAGCCGGTCGGCGCCGATCGTCCGGGTGGCGCCCGCAAGGGGCTCGGGTCGCTGCCGGACAACGGTCACCTGCGCGCGGAACGGCTCGAGCAGGCGGAGCAGCACCGTGGCAATACCGCCCCCGCCAATGACCGTGACGGGCTGGTCAAACAGGCTGACCCCGCCCGGTTCACCCCAGGCCCGGGCACGGGCCCGCACGGGCAGCTGGCGCAGCCCCGCCAGCAACAGCGCCAGAGCATGCTCGGCAACCGGCTCAGCGTAGGCACCCTTCGCCGAGGTCCACCGCCGCTGGCGGTCGATAACACCGGCCTCGACCATTGTTTCCACGCCCGCTAGCGGCAGCTGCACCCACGAGATCTCTGGATGGGCCCCGAGCACGCCCTGGAGGCTCGCCGCTATGGCCGGGTCCGTCCAGACCAAGCCCACGGGCTCCTGGTCCAGGGTGACGACCTCCCCCCCGCCTCGGCGGATCGCCTCGGCGGCCCAGTCAGCTGGCCGGGGTCCCACAGCGATGTGCGGCCCCGTCCATTGAGCGTCAGGGGTGCTCATCGGACCACGATGAGCACAAGGTCATTTGCGTTGGTCTGCGTTATGCCCGTCAATACGGCATCCTCACACGCCTCTAGGATCGCCGTCGCCTCATGGGCCACAAGCCCTTTCCGCAAGCTCACCCCGTTCCGCCTGGCCCGCTCACTGGTCGACCAGTCCACGAGGCCGCCCGCGATCCCGGCGCCACCGTCCGAGCCGTCCGTGTCAGCAAACATCGCGACAACCCCGTCGACGCCGTCGAGGGCCAGCGCTGCCCCGACCGCGGCCTCCTGGCTCGGCCCGCCCTTGCCAAACAGCCGGTTCGCGTCCGGGCCCAGGCTCACGGTGCACTCGCCGCCACACGCGACAATGACCGTGCCCCGGGGCCATGGTGAACCCCTGCCTCTTGCTTCCCGGGCCAATGTTGCGAGCACGCGGCCCACAGTCGCGGCTTCTCCCTCAAGCGACCCGCCCAGCCGCACGCCAGAAAGCCCGCGGGATTGTGCGGCCCGGACGACCGCCTCACTCCCGTCCTCGCCCCGCACTACCAGGACGCTTTCGATATCAACATCCCCGAGGTCCGGTGACCGCGCCTCCGCGCAATCCGCAAGGTAGTCACGCACCGAAACGGGGACCCGGTCCAGCAACTCCCATTCATCGAGTACGGACAGCGCATCAGCCACGCTCGACGTGTCCTGGACTGTGGGATCGGTGATGCAGTCGAGCGGGTCACCCACCACGTCCGAGACCGTCAGGTTAAGGATCCGTGCCGGCGCGATCGCCCGTGCCAGCCTGCCGCCCTTAATCATTGAGACATGCTTTCGGACTGTGTTCATCTCCACCACCGACATTCCCGACGAGAGCAGCAGCCGGTGCAGCCTGGCCTTGTCGGCCATCGAGATCCCGGTGGGCGGAATGCTCGCGAGCGCTGAGCTTCCCCCGGTGAACAGGCATATCGCCAGGTCTCGCTCGCTCAGATCTTCGGCTTGCTTGAGCAGGGCGCGGGCACCATCAACGCTGGCTTTGCCCGGGATTGGATGATCTGCCTCTATCAGCGCCACCCGCTGCGTTGCCACCTCGAGGGAGCGAGGCACCACCACGACCCCGCCCGAGACGCGCGGCCCGAGCATCTGCTCCAGGGCCAGGGCGGCCTCCGCGCTAGCCTTGCCGGCGCCCAGCACGACCAGCCGGTCAACTGACGAGAGTCCGTAGCTCCGGCTTCCCGCTACCAGGTCCTGTCCGTCTAGGACGACGGACCGGCGCACGCCATCGGCAGGACTCAGGGCCGCGAGAGCCACCTCAGCCAAATCGAGCACCGTGGCACGCAGCTCCCGCTCGCCGTGACCGACGAGGTCCGCACGATTCTGGACGCGAGCCACTCTCTGAGCCGTTTCTTCCAGATCGCTGTCAGCGCGGATGCCGATACGACCGGCCGGCATAGACTGCGGCGGGACCAAGTTCCTCCTCAATCTGGAGAAGCCGGTTGTACTTGGCGGTGCGCTCGCCCCGCACTGGGGCCCCGGTCTTGATCTGCCCGGCATTCAGCCCCACGGCGAGGTCGGCGATGAGCGGATCCTCCGTCTCGCCAGACCGCTCCGACACGACGACGCTCCATCCCCCCTGCACCGCCTGACGAGCCGCTGCCAGCGCTTCCGACAACGTCCCGGCTTGGTTGACTTTAAGAAGAAGAGCGTTCGCTGCGCCCAGTCCCTGGGCACGCTCCACCCGCTCCCGGTTCGTCACCAGGAGGTCATCCCCGACGACCTGGGCATCAATCCGGCTGGTCAGCTCCGCGAAAGCCGCAAAGTCATCTTCGTCGAACGGGTCCTCGAACGATACGACGTCCCAGTCCCTGGCGAAGCTCTCGTAAAGTGCCATCATCTCCTCTGTCGTTCGCGGCTTTCCGGCTAGCACGTAAACCCCTTGATCTGGGTCATAGAAATGGCTGGCCGCGCAGTCCAGGCCGTAAACGACAACGCCGGAGCAGCCAGCCCGGTCGACGGCGAGGTGTAGTTGCTCAAGTGCCTCCGCGGGCTCATTGATGGGGGGCGCGAAGCCTCCTTCGTCGCCGACGTTTACCGCCGCCTTCCCGTAACGTGCGGCGAGGATTTCACGCAGGGCCAGGTTCACCTCGGTCGCGACCGCCAGGGCGTCCGCGAAGGTCGCGGCCCCCACCGGCATGAGAGTGAACTCCTGGATGTCCAGGTCATTCGACGCGTGCTTACCACCATTGATCAGGTTGATCTGCGGTACCGGCAGGACATGAGCATCAGCGTTCAGGTGCCGGTAAAGAGGCTGATCGGCGGCTGCCGCGACGGCACGAGCGGTAGCCAGGGACACGCCGAGAAGCGCGTTGGCGCCCAGGCGGCTCCGGTCTGGGGTGCCGTCCAGTTCCACCAGCCGCAGGTCCACCCGCCGCTGTGGCACGGCCGGGCCCCCGGCGAGCGCTGGGGCCAGGACATCTCGCACGCTGCCGATCACCCGCCGGACGCCGAAGCCGCCGAAGCGGCTGCCGCCGTCGCGCAACTCCACCGGCTCATGGCGCCCCCGGGATCTGCCCGCCGGGACGTCGGCCCGGCCCAGGAACTTGCCGTCTACCACGACGTCGACCTGGACCGTGGGCAGGCCACGGCAGTCGAGTATCTCGCGGGCCCACACTCCGCTGATCTCTGGCTCTCTGAGCACCATCAACTCCTTAGTGCGCTCATCATGAGTTTCCTGCTCCGCATTGACCGCCCCAGTTTGACAGGCTATTCAAAGATCGTAAGAATGTCAACAGTCCGACAATCAAGAGAACCTGTGACCTGAGGAGGCGCGGTGTCCCGATCATCAATCCGGCAGCAGTGTCCGGGCATGCGCTGTTTTAGCGTGGCCAGCAGATGAGCACGGAGGATGCGCTTGAGCCGCTGCGGCGAGACTCGGCGCCGGAGCGGATCGCCGCGCAGCTGCGATCGAGGATCGTAACGGGCAGGCTCCCACCGGGCCAAGCCCTGCGGGAGGTCGAGATCGCCCGCCAGCTCGGCGTCAGCAGGGGCCCGGTGAGAGAGGCGTTCCAGCGCCTCATCCAGGAGGGCCTCCTGGAGGCTCACCCAGCCCGCGGCGTCTTCGTTCCGCAGCTGGATGCCGGTGATATCGCCGACTTGTACCTGGCCCGGGGCGCCGTGGAAACGACCGCCGCCCAGCTCCTGGCCAGGTCGGGAACCGCCGATTCCCTCAACGATCTTTCCGTGGCGCTCGGTGAACTCGAGGCTGCTCCGGCGGACGACTGGACTGAGCTGGCGAGCCTTGACCTGCACCTGCATGAGGTCCTGGTCCGCAGCACCGGCAGCAAGCGCCTGGCCCGGATGTTCGACACGCTCGCGGCGGAAACCCGGCTTTGCATGGTCGCGCTGGAGTCCTTCTACCCTGAGCCCGCGGACCTGGTCACCGAGCACGCCGAGATCGTGCAGGCGATCCAGCGGCGGGATGCCGCCGCCGCGACCCGGCTCCTTGACCGCCACATGACCGACTCGGTGCGGCGGCTCGCCGGGCGCACCGAGTCGGCTCAGGAGCCTGGCCGGCCTCCCGGCCGCACCTGACCGGGCGACCGCGGTCACACGTGGCACAGCAGCCCGCCATCGACGACCAGCGTCTGCCCCGTGATATAGGAAGCGTCGTCGGAAGCGAGGAACGCGACCGCGGCCGCCATCTCCTCGGGCAGCCCCTGGCGCCCCATCGGCACGATCCGCTCGATAAGCGCCGCAACGTCCCCGGCAGACAATCCGTCGTGCGCGAACTGCGGGTCATTGAACCCAGTGTCCACCACACCCGGGCATACACAATTAACCCGGACGCCACTGCGGGCAAAGTCGATGGCCATCGACCGGGTCAGGTTCACCACTGCCGCTTTCGAGGCCGTGTACGCGGCGAGCGCCGGCTCGCCCAGCAGCCCGCTTATCGAGCCGGTGGTGACAATCGCGCCCCCTTGCCCTTCCTGCATGACCGGTGCCGCCGCTCTGGCGAAGAGGAACATGGAGGTGACGTTCACGGCGAAGATGCGGTTCCACTCCGCGAGCGATACCTCGAGCACAGTTCCCGCGCTCAGCCGGCCCGCATTTGAATGAACGACGTCAATCCCGCCAAGGTCACTTCTGATCCGCCCGACGACAGCCGCCACCTGATCGGGCTCGGACACATCAGCGCGGTACGCGAGCCCACGGCCCCCGGCCGCCAGGCACTCCGCCGCGACCTGTTCCCCTTCATCGCCGCGCAGGTCGACAATCGCGACGCTCGCACCCTCCGACGCGAACCTCAGCGCGCTCGCCCGGCCGATCCCGTGCGCGCCGCCCGTTACCACGACCGCCTTGCCGCTGAATCTCCCCACCCGAGACCCCGGGCCTACCCAGGCTCCGCCACGCTGTCGTCGGCGCGGCCGCGGTCCTCGCGCTTGGCGAAGCGCGGCGCCACCCGACGGACAACAAGACCCAGCACGTACACCAGCGCAACTCCGGCTACGGACACCCAGGCGACCGCCGGGGCTTGCGTGGTAAGCCCGTAGAAGAAGATCACGCCCATGAACAGGCCCCCGGCAAGGGGGAGCACCCCCCGGGCTAGCGCCGTGCCGACGCTGCGGCCCAACTCGGAGCGGTAGAACCACACGCTGCTCAGCGCGATGACGAAATACATGAACAGCCCGAGCATGCCGGTCGCGCTGATGACATAGCCGATCGCCTTGTTCGCGGAACTGCTCGCGAGGTACGGGATCAGGACCAGGGGCGGTATCGCGGCCAGCACGATCAGGGCCGCCCAGGGAGTTTGGTGCGCGCGGTGCATGAACCCGAAGAAGCCCGGGATCAGGCGATCCCGGGCCATCGCATAGAGCACCCGGCTCGGCTCGACCATCTGGATCTGGCTGGTGCCAAGGACAGCGATCAGCACCGCGAGCGGCAGGGCACGACCCAAGAACCCCGGAACGAGCAGGGTGCCCGCGTAAGCGAGGACATCCGTGCCATGCGCCAGGACGTCTTTCTGGCCTGACACACCCTGGAATACGAGGATCAGGAACGTGTACCACAGCGTCAGGAACCCGGTGCCCATCATCATGGCCCGGCCCGGGTTGATCTTCTGCTTCGTTGACTCTTCCCCGAGCACAGCGGTTGCTTCCCACCCGAGATAGAGGAATCCGCAAACCACCGCGGCCTCCGCCAGGCCCTTGAAGCCGCCCACGCCGCCCACCGCGCCGGAGACGGTGAAATTCGACAGCGAGGGAAGGGTCGCCCCGCCCTGATGTGACGCCTCGTGAATGAGCGCGAGGATCACGAATGCCACGACCGCGGTGTACTCAATCACCACGAACGCGATCTGCACCCACACAGTCGGCTGGATCCCCCGGATCGAGAGCCAGAGCAGCACCCCCATGATCGCGGTGGCCACGATCCACGTGACCGGCTTGGCGAACGTGTGTGTAGGCGAGATCACGAAAAGCAGGTACGCACCTGCCAAAGTGATGTTGCCGACATTCGCCAGGGTTGAGGTCAGTGCATTCAGAAAGCCCGTGCCGTAACCGACCGAGGGGGTTATCGCCTCGCCCACCCACACGTACGGCGCTCCGGCGCTGGCCTTCCATCTGTTCAGGCTGGCGTACCCCATCGACACGAGGAGCATCGCTATACCCACAACGATGACGGCGAGCGGCGAGGTGGAACCCGTGAAGCCGACGAGCAGAGCGAGCGTGAAGGCGACGCTGCTCGATGGCGCCACATTCGCTATCGAGATTATGAAATCACCCCCAAGACTTACCGCATTCGCCTTCAAGCCCACCGTTTCGTGGGAATCAGAGCTGACAGCCACAGAAGTTCCTCCCTGCGCCGAATCGTGACTTCTGGGATCGCGTGTAGACCAGGGCACCCACACTGATCATCATCGGGACGCTTGTCTCGCCGGCCAGGGCGGCCCACTGGCGGGGCGGGATATCCGCGTCGCGCGCGAACGCGTGGCCCTCAACTGGCACCTCCGGATGCGTGCACGCCGTCGCCCTCCGTTCACCCCCGCCAACCGCCAGATCGTCAGATCATCGGATCGTCGGATTGAATGCGTGTCAACATTCTGATCTGTCGGTCATCGGGTGTCAACCAGGGAGTGGCCGTCGATCCTGTCAGCGCCTTCAGCTCGCCGTCGTCGGCCCGCCTGATCCCGCCGACCACATCCAGCTGCCAGGGCTCCATCGGGCGGGACCGCTCCCAGCGCTGCCAGTCGTCATCACGGCCGCCGCGGCATCGCCTCGATCAGCCCGCTGCGCACCAGCGTCCGGCAGATCCCTGGCCGCGCGGCCAGCGGATCCAGCCCGGCCGCTGCGCCTCGGCCGCAAGCCGCCGCGGCCCCCACCTCCGATGCCAGCTCGGTTAGCTGACTGCCGTCGAGCCTCAGGTCCCTGAGGCTGGTGAGATGGCCGATCTCTGGTGGCAACACAGCTTGCGCGCGAATCCGGCCGGAAGCATCTTGGCCCGCGCCCGGCAAGGAACGCATACACGTGGCGGCGGCCGGTTGTCCCGGGACACCCGCCAGGTAACGCCGCTGACCCGGGCCGGAGCCGGCCGTCACGGACAGGGCTCCGAGCCGGGACAGCTGCGGCAAGGCTAAGCCGCTCACCAGCCCTGCCGACTGGCCCGGGACCAAGTGCGACCGGCCACCGAGGCTGACATCAGACTGCCAGCGCGGGCGCAGGGGGACAATTGTCCTCGCGCCTGCCACGATGGGGCGGGGATCCGTCCGCGAGGTTGGGGGATCAGATGGCTGACGTGCTCGTTCCCGGCTCGAAGAGCATCACCAACCGGGCGCTGTTCCTGGCCGCGGCTGCTGAGGGCCGCTCGGTGCTGCACCGGCCGCTGGTCGCCGACGACACCGAGGCGTGCGCTGAGGCACTGGCCGTGCTCGGCTACGAGATCACCACCACCGACCCGGCCCGGTGGGAGATCACCGGGCGTCCCGCCGGGCCCGCCGCGGCACAGGCCGAGGTGCACACCCGCGACGGTGCGACCGGGGCCCGGTTCCTGCCCGCGCTCGCCGCCGCCGGGCACGGGACCTACCGGTTCAACGCATCCGGGCAGATGCAGCGCCGCCCCATGGCACCTCTGCTGGACTCGCTGCGGCAGCTAGGAGCGCGCATCGACGGCGACGCGCTGCCCTACACTCTGCATGCCCGCGGGCTGGACGGCGGCAGGCTGGTGCTGGACGCCGGGATTTCCAGCCAGTACCTGACCGCGCTGCTCCTGGCCGGGCCGCTGACCCGCAGCGGGCTCACCGTCGAGGTCACCCGGCTGGTCTCCGCCCCCTACATCGACATCACCCTGCAGCTGATGCGCCGCTTCGGCGCCACGGCAGAGCGCGACGGGAACCTGTTCCGGGTCGAGCCCGGCGGCTACACCGCCTGCACGCTGGACGTCGAGCCGGACGCGTCGACGGCGAGCTACTTCCTGGCAGCCGCGGCGGTGACTGGGGAGACGGTCACTATCCCCGGCCTGGGCGCAGATTCCCCGCAGGGCGACGTGGCCTTCGCCGGAGTGCTCGCGGGAATGGGCGCGAAGGTCGACATCACCCCCGCCGCGATCACCCTGACCGGCCCGGAACAGCTGGCCGGCATCACCGTCGACCTGCACCATTCCTCGGACACCATGCCCACCCTGGCGGCCATCGCGCCGCTGACGGCCGGGCCGGTGCGGATCGAGAACATCTACAACACGCGCCTGAAGGAATGCGACCGCCTGGAGGCATGCGCTTCGAACCTGGGCATCCTCGGCGTGCCGGTAACCACCGGCAAGGACTGGATCGAGATCTCTCCCGCCCTGCCACGCGGCGGACAGGTGGCCACGATGCGGGACCACCGGATCGCCATGGCGTTCTCCGTACTCGGCCTGCGCGTGCCTGGCCTTGCGCTCGACGACCCGCGGTGCGTGATCAAGACCTGCCCCGGATTCCACGAGCTGCTAGCGGGCCTGGCGGCTGACTGGGAGGACGCGGCATAAGCGGGGAGTTACGCGTGCTGGTCGTCGCCTTGGCTGGCCAGCGGGCTCACAATGCGATCGGGCGGCCGTCCCAGTACGCCTCCGACCCGTGGGTGGCGCCTGCCGCGCAGCCCGATGTCCAGGACGTCGGGAAGCCTGCCCGCCGGAGCCCGGAAGGAGATGTCCAGCCCGGCGACCGGAGCCGGGGCTGAAGCCGGACATGCCCCGCGGCGGGTCGGTGGCCGCATGCATGCACGCCGGGGTTCCCTGGCAGCACATCCGCGGTCGGGCCGCCCAGACCGACAGCCGGCCGCCGTGGGCGCGGATGAAATCTACTGCCTCGGGGCTCACCTCGACCCTCACCAGCACACGATAACTGCGGGCCGGAGCCGATCACCAGGTGAGCATGGCCCGCCTTGGCGGACAAGGCATGGGAGCACGTGGCCGAGCCTCCCGCCACCGAGGCCGCGGTTGTCGCCGGGCCCAGGGGCAAGCCGCTGATGTCGGACGAGTAGCTGGTGAACTGCTCGGTGAGCGGGTCGTCACATGGGCTGCCGCAGAACGACTGCTGATCCTCGGCGATCTTGTACTCGCCCACGATCGCCGGGTGCGCGGGGTCGGCCATGTCGATCATCCGGACCCATCCCCGCCAGCAGCGGAAGCTCGGGTCGGTGAAGGTCCCGTAGACCTCGTCAGTGGTAAGGCAACTTGGCCGTTGACACCACTTCGGCCTTGGCAGGAGCCTGGTAGGT
>Ga0070730_10005161_pt1 | contig 11305 bp, 5 predicted proteins | sample Coa_R1_3_FD_66447 | JGI IMG/M metagenome (GOLD analysis project Ga0070730, IMG submission 66447) | Surface soil microbial communities from Centralia Pennsylvania, which are recovering from an underground coalmine fire - Coalmine... | ecosystem: Environmental > Terrestrial > Soil > Unclassified ... | reverse complement strand
ACGCTGTCTTCGATGAGGAGAATCTCGACGTCTTGTTCTGATTGGGGCATGTTCGACCTCAACGATCCGTGCACAGGCGCATACGCGGCAGTGAAAAATAGAAGGTCGCGCCAACACCGGGTGCGCCTTCCGCCCAGACGCGGCCGCCGTGTTTCCAAATGATGCGCTTGACGATGCCGAGGCCGATGCCCGAGCCCTCGAACTCGTCCGCGTCGTGCAGTCGCTGGAAAACGCCGAACAGCTTGTGTGCGTATTCCGGCTCGAAGCCCACTCCATTATCCTTGACCGCGCAGATGACTTCATCGCCGGCCTGGTGTGCGTGTACCTGGATCTGCGCAAGCTCGCGCGAACGCGTGAACTTGATGGCATTGGATAACAGATTCAGCAGTACCTGACGGATGAATGCCGTATCGCCGCGGACGTGCGGGCCCGCCCGTACCTCGATGCTCACCCGTTTGTCGGCGAGGGAGGGCGCAAATTCATGCAGCACGTCGCTGATGAGAGCCTCGAGGGCGATATCGGTCAGTATGAGATCGCGGCGGCCGGCGCGCGAGAAGGCGAGAAGATCTTCGATGAGAGTGGCCATTTTGGTTGCGTTCTTGCGCACAACGCCGATGAGTCTGCGGCCTTCATCATCGAGCCTCTTGCCGTATTCCTCGTGCAAGATCCGGGAAAAGTTGTCGATTGCCCGCAGCGGCGACCGCAGGTCGTGCGAGACGGAGTCGCTGAAACTCTCCAGATCGGCGACCGCCGCTTCCTGTTGCTGCGTGCGTTCGGCCACGAGCTCCTTCAAATTGGCGTTGAGCGCGCGAATCTCCCGCTCCGCGCGAATGCGTGCCGAGATGTCGTGAAAGGTGGTGATGACGCCATGCAGCCGCGATTCGCCCGGAATCACCAGCGGCTGCGAATTGATGGAGAGCCAGATGCGTGTTCCATCGGGCTTGCGCACGCCCATCACGATGTCGGATTGCGGCTGGCCCGTGCGCAAGGCCATCGTCGATGGATGGTATTCCCACGGGAACGGCGTTCCATCCTCGTGCACGGCTTCCCAGTCCGGCGGATCGAAGGTCAGGGCCATCAATTGTTCGGCCGGGCGGCCTAAAATTCGCGCGGCCGCCGGGTTCACGGCCGTGACCGCGCCCGAGGCCGACCGGCACATCGCGCCATCCGCCATCGTCATGAAAACGCTGTGGTAAAGGATCAGTTGCTGCGCCGCCGTACCGCGCGCCACGGCCCCTCCATCGACGGCACTCTCATGATTCCCCTCGCCCACGGCATGACTCCGGATCGCGGGTTCAATTTCGTCTCCAACCTGAGGCAGCGGCGGAGGGTCCAAGTCGTTTGTCCCGCTCACATGGTCAACCTTACCCGCGATCGGGGGTTTCGCTTTCGCGCATATTCGGGCGCCAACGCGTAGGCTAAAGTACGCCAGCTCGGACGGGGGAGCAATACGGATGTGCCCGCCGTGCATCGGGAAATCCTGATGCGGGGTGACGCAAGAAGCGCACAATGTATGCCGACAACGAGCAGCTGCGGCGCGCCTCCGAGGGGAGGCGAGGCGGAGGGAGGCTCTTATGTTCGGGTCATCGAGAGCGCATTCTCACTGGCGTGCGTTGATCCTTTGCCTGTTGGGAGCAACACAGGCGCCCGCCCAAGAAACGGAGGTTGCGGCAACGCAGCGCAACGCGCTGCCTACGATCGAAGTGACAGGAACGCGGCTCAAGCGGACCGACGCACTGACATCCTCGCCCGTCGACGTGATCACGCGCGAAGACATCGAGAGAAGCGGGAAGCGCACGCTCTCGGATGTCGTCCGGGGTCTGAGCGCCGACAATAACGGCTCCATCTCCCTGGGAAATATCAGCGGGTTCGCACAGGGCGCGAGCGGCGTGGCGCTGCGCGGGCTCGCCGTCAACGCAACCCTGGTTCTGATCAATGGCCGCCGCATGACGAGCTATGGTTTGGCGGATGACGGCCAGCGCACTTTCGTCAATCTGAGTGCCATCCCGCTGGATGTCGTGGACCGGGTCGAAGTGTTGAAGGACGGGGCCTCCGCGATCTACGGCTCGGACGCGATCGCCGGCGTGGTCAACATCATCCTGCGCGACCGGTTCCAAGGTCTCTCGACCCAACTGGGCTATGCCGTCACCGAATATGGCGATGGTTCGATGCCCCGCATCAGCGTCACCGGCGGCCGCGGCGGTCTCGACTCCGACGGATATAATGTCTTCGTCAACGTTGAGGCCTCCCGCCAGGATCCGATCTACGCGCGTGACCGGAAGGACCGTCGATGGATCGGCAACGGCGACCTTCGGCCCTACGGATACTCTCTCGCGGCCGGTGGAACCGGTCCCAACATCGGCGGATGGTTCGACAACTCCTCCGGGTTCGCGCTGCCCAACCGCTATGGAGCGGTCAGCGACGCGTCGCTCGCGACGCCGGTGTGGACACAACTGCCGGGATGCCAGTCGCGGATCCATCTGCCGGCGGGGTTGGGGGGCTGCCCGTACGACCGCGTCCAGGACACGGGCGCGATCCTCCCGAGCGAAGGCAAGCTCAACCTGTATCTGCGCGGCTCCGTTCGCGTCTCCACGGCATTCAACCCCTACTTCGAATTTGGCCGCTTCCAATCCGATACCAAATCGCCTTGGGTGTTCGGCTTCACCAGCGCCAATGAATCCTGGGTCGACCCCGCGAACGATTCGGTCGTGAGCAACGCGAACCTGCGGCTGCCCGCGGCCCACCCGGATAATCCGCTCGGCGTGAATACGAACCTGAGCTACCTGCTGGCCGAGGCCGGCGCGCGTACCTTCGAGGACGACAGCGTGGCGTATCGCGCGCTCATCGGCGGCAACGGAGAGCTCGGTGGGTGGGAATGCGATGCAGGGTTGCTTTATGCCCACGACACGACCGAGCGGATCGTCACCGGTTTCGTCCGCAACAGCGTGCTCGAGGCTGGACTGAATGGCACGGGCCCGTATGGTTACTATCGGTTGGGGGTCAATGCCGCAATGAACTCTGCCGCCTTCAGGGCGGCTCTTTCGCCGACGCTTTCGGCTGACAACACCTCCAGTCTGACCCTGGTCGACTTCAAAGCGTCGCGGGAGTGGCTGAGCCTGCCGGCGGGGCCGCTTGGCCTTTCGGTCGGAGCGGAGTATCGGCGGGAGACCCTCAACGCTCCTCCCATGCCGTATACGAACGTTGGCGATATCATCGGATGGAGCTACTACGTCTACGGCGGCCAACAGACCGTCTACTCCGCATTCGCCGAGGGCGTGGCACCGCTGTTGCGGACGTTTAGTCTAGACGCGGCGTTTCGCGTGGAGAGAGTCGTCGGCACCGGCGGTGTCGTCACACCGAAGGTTGGATTTCGATGGAAGCCGTGGCGGCAGGTCACGTTCCGCGGGACATACTCTGAGGGTTATCGCGCTCCGACTCCCGCGGAAGAAGGTCCGAACAACCAGTTCTCGGGTACGCTGGACCTGACCGGAAACGGGTTCCTCGGGGTGTTCAGGAACACGAACAACCCCAATCTGAAGCCCGAGAAGTCGAACATGATCACGCTCGGCTCCGTGCTCGAACCTTGGCCGTCCATGAGCCTCGCCGCCAATTTCTGGTGGCTCGAAAGGAAGGATGAGATCAACGGGCAGGATCCATTCGCGATTCTCGCCGGCGCCTCGGGCTGGCCAAATGCCGTCGTCGTCAAGGATGCGATGGGCGACGTGCTCTTGGTCAGCTCGCCGTTCGAGAACAACTCACGCTCACGTTTGCGGGGCATCGATTTCTCCGCCGGCGAGCGTGTGCCGCTGGGTCGCGTGGGTACTCTCAGCGCCAAGCTGAGCTGGGCTTATCTCGCCTCTTACCAGAAGACCTTTACGGGGGGAACCAGCTACGAATATGCCGGCACTCACGGACCCGAGGCCGTCAGCGGCGATACCGGGACGCCAAAGAACAAGGCCAATCTGTCCGTTACCTGGGACCGTGGCGGGGCCGCGTTGTCGGCGTATGTAAATTTCGTCGACAGCTTCCTCAACATGGATCACGTCGGGGCGCCTTGCGACAGCCATCTCGTCGACGGCAGCGCGGCGCCCCCCGGATGCCGGATCGCCTCGTTCACCACCGTGGACCTGCGTGGCAGTTATCGTCCGACCAACAAGGCGGCACTGTACATTTCGGTCATCAACCTGTTCGACCGCATCGCGCCACTGGACCCCAGTGGTTATATCAACTTGAACTTTGATCCCTCGATGCACCTGGACGGAGCAATCGGACGAACTTTCAGCGTCGGGCTGAAGTATGATTTCTAAGTAGGCGTTTCGCCCGGAGCCGGAGCAAACCCGATCGTTCCCGGAAACCTCAACCGACACGAGTTGGAGCGCAGCCCGGCCGCGGGCATGCTGCCTGTCAAGCGCGTTTCAGTCTTGTTGTGCCTGTCGTTGATGGCGATGCCTCGCGCAGCGCCCGCCGCCGAAGCGTTCCAGCGATACAACGTCAGCGACGGCCTCGCCAACAACCTGGTCTTCGATGTGGCGGAAGACAAATACGGCTTCGTCTGGATGACGACGCGAGACGGCATTTCCAAGTTCGATGGCTCCGAGTTCACCACGTATCGGCCCATTCCCGACCGGATCCAGGGGCAGGTGGCGCAGTTTTACCAGACGATCGCCGAGAGTCGGGACGGGAGCCTGTGGTTCTGCTCGTGGGGCAACGGGCTGCTGAAGCTCGATCTCGACACGGAACATTTCACCTTTTATCGCCACGATACCAACGACCCGCAAAGCATCGCCGGCAACGAGGTCTGGTTCGCGTTCGAGGACCGCGACGGCATGATCTGGGTGTCGAGTCTGGGCGGCCTGAGCCGCCTCGATCCCCGCACCGGCAAGGCGCACGTCTATCTGCACGACCCTTCCAATCCCAACACCTTGAGCGGCAGCTTGCCGAGCAAAGTGGTTCAGGATGAGTCGGGTAAGCTATGGATCGGCACTTACGGCGGCGGCCTCGACCGTCTCGACCTGAAGACTCAGACCTTCACGCATTACAGGCACTCGAAAAGCGATGCCAACTCGCTGAGCAACGACCTCGTCGAAGGGCTGTTCCTCGACCGCGACGGCACGCTGTGGATTTCGACCGACGCCGGGCTCGATCATTTCGATCCGCGAAGCGGCCGCTTCAAGTCCTACAAACACGACCCGAATGACCCGCTGAGTCTGAGCAACGACGAGGTTTTGGAAGCGCGGCGCGATTCCCGAGGCCGATTGTGGGCCGTCAACTGGGGTGGCGGCATCAATCGTCTGGACGAGGCGAGCGGCACGTTCGCTCACTATCTCTACGAACCGGGCAACCCGCTGGGCCTGAGCACCAGCCTCGCGATGTATTTCCGGGAATCACGCGATGGCGCGATCTGGTTCGGCAGCTTCAATGGGTTGAACCGTTACGACGAGCAGGGGGGACGCTTCCAGCAACTGCTGCGTCAGCCGGGAACGCCCGGCGCGAGCGGCACCATGGCCATCTCGGGCGCACAGCAGGATCGTCAAGGCCGCATCTGGGTGACGAGCGATGACATCGGCCTGCTGCGCTACGACCCCGCCAAGAAGGAATACCGGACCTACGGGATGAAACCCGGCAATCCGCACAGCCTGTCGAATGGCAGCGCCACCGCGATCACGATGGACGCTCTCGGTGCGATCTGGATCGGCACGCGCGGCGGCTTCGACCGCTACGACCCGCAAACCGATGGCTTCGAGCGATTTACCGTGGCCGAGTACGGGACTCGCGGCATGGCGTCGGACAACATCTCGGATATCACCACCGACGCGCACGGCTTCGTATGGCTCACGATGTATGGGGTGGGGCTGCAGCGCTTTGATCCGAAAACCGGTACCTTCACGCTTTTTCGACACGCGTCCGACGACCCGGCCAGCCTGGGCAACGACCAGACCAATGCCGTGCGGGTCGCGATGGACGGCAGCGTGTGGGTGGGGAGCGATGCGGGCTTGAGCCGGCTCGATCCCGAGAGCGGGAAGTTCGCCAACTTTGCCGCCGGGCAAGCCGGCTTGAGCAGCATCATCGTCAATGCGATCGTGCGGGGTCGCGGCGGCGCGATGCTGTTCGGAACCGATGTCGGCGTCGACGCGTACGATCCGGCCAGCGGGCGATTCACCGCATATACGGTCCGCGAAGGCATGCCGAGCAACTACGTGATGGCCTTGGAGGCCGATCTGGACGGCAACATCTGGGCCGGGACTGACCGGGGTCTCGCACGCATCGACATCCGCACCCGGGGAATTCGTGTTTTCGGAATCGACGACGGCCTGCCCAGCGACCAGTTTTGGAATCACGCCGCCTCGCGCGGCGCCGACGGCACCTTGTATTTCGGCGGCATGAACGGCCTCGCCGCTTTTCAGCCGGCGCAGATCGTGGAAAATCGCACTCCGCCACCCGTTTACATCACCGAGTTCTCGCTGTTCAACCACAAGGTCGTCGCGGGCCCGGATTCGCCGCTCAAATCGGTCATCCATCTCACCCGGAACATCACGCTGAGCTACCGGCAATCAAGTCTGGGGTTCAAGTTCGCCGCGCTGAACTACCGCTGGCCGCGAAAGAACCGATACGCCTACAAGCTGGAGGGCTTCGATGACGACTGGACCCAGGTGGACAGCTCCAGACGGCAGGCGGTCTACACTAACCTGCCGCCGGGACACTACATCTTCCGGGTCCGCGCCTCCAACAATGACGGTCTTTGGAACGATCGGGGCGCGGCGCTTGCCATCACCATCACCCCGCCTTGGTGGCAGACATTGGAGTTTCGCACGGTGGCGCTGCTTGCGACTCTGGCGATCTTCTATGCCGCCTATCGCCTACGGGTCAGACAACTTGAGGGCCGTGCGCGCAACCTGCAACAAATAGTCGCGGAGCGCACGCGCGATTTGGTGCTCGCCAAGGAGGCCGCCGAAATCGCCAACCGCGCGAAGAGCGCATTCCTCGCCAGCGTGAGCCACGAATTGCGCACGCCGCTCAACGGTATTCTGGGGTACGCACAGATTCTCCTGCGCAGCAAGAATCACGACCCGCGGCACACGAGGGGGCTCAACATCATTCAACAAAGCGGCGAGCATTTGCTGATGCTCATCAATGACATTCTGGACTCCGCCAAGATCGAGGCCGGACGGCAGGAACTCAGCCCGGAAGATTTCTCGCTCGATCAGTTCCTGCGGGCGATCGTCGAGATCATCCGCGTCAAAGCGGAAGCCAAACACCTCAGATTGGTCTGCGAGCTTGCGCCGGATTTGCCCGAGGTGATCCGCGCCGACGAACGGCGGCTGCGCCAAATATTGTTGAACCTTCTCGCCAATGCGGTGAAGTTCACCGACCGCGGAGAAGTGTGCCTGAACGTGAAGTTCCTGCCGCCGGCGCGGTTGTCCTTCGAGGTCCGGGACACCGGCATCGGCATCGACGAGAAGAACCAGAAGGCGATTTTTCAGCCCTTCTCGCAGGGTGCGGACCACCGTCGCGGAGGCACCGGCCTGGGGCTGGCAATCAGCCGTCAATTCGCGCACCTGATGGGCAGCGACATCGAGGTCGAGAGCCGGCCGGGGCAGGGCAGCGTCTTCAAATTTGCGCTCGACGTCGAATTGGTGTCGGGCACGGCGGCATCGCCACGCCTGGATCCCATCACGGGTTACGCCGGGTATCGGCGCAGAATCCTGGTGGCAGACGACGTCATGGAGAATCGCGCCGTCCTGCGCGACATGCTCGAGCCGCTTGGCTTTGAAATATCGGAGGCGGAAGATGGCTGGGAGACGCTGGAGAAGGTGCGCTCGCAGCGGCCGGACTTGATACTGATGGATGTGTTCATGCCGAAGATGGATGGCCTCGAAACGATTCGCCGCTTGCGCGAGCGGCCGGACGGTGCGGACCTGCGGGTCATCACCGTATCCGCCAGCGCATCCGGAAGCGATGAACAGTCGGCTCTGGAAGCCGGTGCGAATGCGTTTCTTTCCAAACCCATCGACGTGCACATATTGTTCGCGCAAATTGGACGTCTGTTGGGAATTGATTGGATCAGAACCCCATCGGGGGCCGAGCGCTTGCCGGTGGCTGCAAGGGGGCCCTTCGTGGTCCCGCCGCCGTCGGAGATGCAGATCCTGCACCATTTGGCGCTGCAGGGGAACATGCGAGACGTCGCGCAACGGGCCGAGCATCTGTGCAGCCTCGATGAACGTTACCGTCCGTTCGCGGAACATCTAGGATCGCTCGCCCGCCAATTCCAGTCGGGAGCTATTTTGCGATTCGTCGAACAACACATGGAGACCCACGGATAAGGCGGCTCAGAACTTGTAACGCACGCCAACGGTGGGATTGATGTTGGTTGTACTCAGGTAGCCGCTCGCCACACCGTCGTGCACGCCGCTGTACATTGCGCCCAGGTAAGCGTCGAAGTGCCGGGTGAAGAAGTAGTCGGCGTCGAAGGAAAAGGCTTCGAAGCTGCCCCTGCATGTGCTGCTCGCCGCCGTCGTACAGCCCGCCGCCTTGCCGGTGCCGTAGGCGTTCTGATGATACCCATAATAGGCCGCGGTCAGGTCGAGGTGGGGGATGAGGGTATAGCGGACACCGGTCCAATACACCTGCACGGTCTTATCGTGGTTGTAGACATCATTGGTCACGAAGGCCAGGACATAATTCCCGATGTCGCTGATATCGGCGCTGAGCGGCCTCGCCGGGTTGGCATATTTGATGTGTTCGTAGCCGGCGAAGAACTTCAACGGGTCGAACTTATACGACGCCATGAGCGCATAAGCCGTATTGTCGGAAATGGTCGCCGCCAAGGAATTCGATACCGAATACCCCAATGCCGGGAGCTTCGCGACCTGAACGGCGGTCAAGGAGGTCGCGGTGATGGCGCTATCGACCTTCGAATAGTAGGCATCGACCGATGCGCCGGCGTATTCGGCGCCGACATCCGCTTGGAAGGCGGTGTTGGCCGATCCATTGGAACCATTGAACTTGTACAAAGCGCCGAGGTGCACCACATCATCGAAGCTCACGGAGTACTTCGCCATCGAATCCAGCCGGTTATCCTGCTGGCTGCCGCCGCCGGAATACGTGTTCGAGGCGCCGAGCAGGCCGAAGGCCGAAGCGTTGTAATTGGGATCGTACTTGATGGTACCTTCCAACAGCAGCGTCAGCTGACGACCGAACGTCAAGGTGCCGAAGCGCGTTGATTTCAGCCCGGCGAATGCGGTCTGAAAGACCTGCCCCGCGGAACTGCCGTCGACCCCGACCGTTTGAGCGGCCAGGGTTCGGCCATTGTTCGCCGTCAATGATTTCAGAGAATCGGCGATTTCGCCGGACTGGGGATTGAAGAAGGTCTCCACCTGAAATAAGGCCGACCATTCGTCGTTCAGAGTCTCGATGCCCTGCAGGCCGACTCGCGACTGGCCCATATTGCTGGGCGCGAGACCGGTCACCGATTGGCGGCTGTTCTGGCGCACGATGTTCCCGCTGGCGGCCGGACGATAGGGCGTGAACGGCGCACTATGCGTATCGTATTGGAGACCCAGGTCGACCACGCCGTACAGGGTGATGCCGTGCCAGGTCAGACTGTCATCGCCTCTGATGCCGGGTCCGCTCTTCTGTTGAGCGAGCGCGGGGACCGAAGCGGTCATTGCACCGAACAAGATCAGTGCGCACCACCCGGGCCTCGGACGGCCGCGGTCCATGGAAGATGAGCTGAATTCGAGCGCGAGCCGATCATGGCCCGATTGATCAGTTCTGCTTTTGAAAGTCATCGGCCATTCACCCATCCCTCATTCCCTTCGTAATTCCCGATTGCCTACTATTGCCATATGGATTGCGTGGATCAGGATCAGCGCTCGAAGAAATCGGCTGCAAACGATCCTCGAGCCATCGTTGCGACCAAATCATTCGCTCTGCGGCGAAAATCGCATCTTCGCGATCCAAAAATCGCGTCGACGACATCGAAACTTAAATCATAGTGTGCAGATATGAATTATAGGAATAAGAGACGCCATGTCAATTTCCAGTTACGGCGGGACCGTCTGGCGGGTACCATTCCACGTCGCAGGAGGTAATACCGGCCGTGCTTTCCCAAAAAACTCGCTATGCGCTCAAGGCCTTGCTGGAACTGTCCAGCCTCCCACCCGGCGCCACCTTATCCTCGGCGGCGATCGCCGCCCGCAGGAATATCCCGGTAAAGTTCCTCGAAGCCATTCTGGTCGAGCTCAAGCGCGATGGGCTGGTTCGAGGTCAACGAGGCCGGGGAGGGGGGTACCAGCTTGCGCAAAGTGCCGAAGCTGTCTCCTTTGGCGCCGTCGTCCGGTTGATGGAAGGACCGCTGGCATTGCTGCCCTGTGTCAGCCAGACTCAGTACCGTCGGTGCGAGGACTGTACGGATGACCGCAATTGCGAGCTGCGCATCGTCTTTCGCGAGGTGCGCGACAGTTCGGCGGCGATTCTCGATGGACGGACTTTGGCCGATGCGCGCCGCAGCGCGAGCCGCCCGGAAGGCCGCGCGAAGGCATCGATCACCGGGAAGCGTTCTCGGCGTCCGGCGTCCAAAGATCAGTATTGACCTCCCTCGTTTGCCGGCCCGGGGCTTTCCCAAGCGCCTCCGACATTGCCGGTGCCTAACGAGGGAAAGTCAACCGCAGAATATCCGCGGGCCGCACGGCGCTGTCAGAACGCGACCTTCGACCATTCCTCTCCCTTGGCCGCCTTTTCTCACGGCTTAGATGCCCGATCCTGTCAGAGAGACGTTTTGCGCCTCCCCCGGCGATCTCAATTTCAGCGACGCGTTCTGCGCCCCGGTCGCCGTCGGCGTGAACACGACGCTGATCGTGCACGTGGAACCGGCCGCGATGCTTGCAGGACAGTTATTGGTCTGCGAGTAGGAGTTCGGGCTGGCATTGCCGAACGTGATGCCGGGAGCCGGCATCGCGACGGTCCCGGTGTTCGTCACCGTCACCGGCTGCGCCGTGCTCGCCGTACCGACTTGCACGCTGCCAAAGGCCAGCGACGCCGGCGATGCGGCGAATGGCACGGCGCCGGTGCCGTTGACATTGACCGCCTTCGAGCCTGCGCCTCCGCTGCCCGTGACGTTCAGGTTTGAAAACACGTAGCCGGACGCAACCGGCGTCAGCACGACGTTGACGGTGCAGGTCGACCCCGGCGCAATCGCCGAACTGCAGTTATTCGTTTGCGAGAAGACCCCAGGTGTGCCCCCTATGAAGGCAATGCCGGACGTCGTCAACGAAGCAGTACCGGTGTTCGTGACCGTTATCGGCAG
>Ga0070730_10005160_pt1 | contig 11306 bp, 5 predicted proteins | sample Coa_R1_3_FD_66447 | JGI IMG/M metagenome (GOLD analysis project Ga0070730, IMG submission 66447) | Surface soil microbial communities from Centralia Pennsylvania, which are recovering from an underground coalmine fire - Coalmine... | ecosystem: Environmental > Terrestrial > Soil > Unclassified ... | reverse complement strand
GCGTTGGGCACATCGACGCCCACCTCGATCACCGTCGTCGCGACCAGCACCGCCACTTCGCCGCGCTGGAAGGCGGCCATCACCGCGTCCTTCTCCGGGCCCTTCATTCGGCCGTGGACGAGCCCGACCTTGTCGCCGAACAGTTGACGGAGCGTCGCCGCGCGCGCCTCGGCGGCGGCATCGTCGCCATTCTCGCTCTCCTCGACCAGCGGGCACACCCAGTAGGCCTGCCCGCCGCCGCCGATGTGCCGGCCGAGCCCCGCGACCACCTCGTCCATCCGCTCGATCGCGATCACCTTGGTCTCGATCGGCTGGCGACCGGGCGGCATCTCGTCGAGCCGACTGACGTCCATCTCACCATATTGGGCGAGCGTCAGCGTGCGCGGGATCGGTGTCGCGGTCATCACCAGCATGTGCGGCGGATGCTCGCCCTTGGCCGCCAGCATCAGCCGCTGGGCGACGCCGAAGCGGTGCTGTTCGTCGACCACGACAAGACCGAGCTCCCTGTAGGTCACGGCCTCCTGGAAGATCGCGTGGGTGCCGATCAGGATATGGATCGATCCGTCCGCCAGCCCCATCAGCGTCGATTCGCGGGCCCTGCCCTTCTCGCGGCCGGTGAGGATCGCGACATTGAGGCCGAGCGGCGACAATTGCCGCTGCAGCGTGGCGAAATGCTGGCGGACGAGGATCTCGGTCGGTGCCAGCAGCGCCCCCTGCGCCCCCGCCTCCACCGCCGCGAGCAGCGCCATCGTCGCCACCAGCGTCTTGCCCGCGCCGACATCGCCCTGCAGCAGACGCAGCATCGGCGTCTGCTGCGCCATGTCGCCTTCGATCTCGCCGATCGCGCGGGACTGGGCGCCGGTCGGCACATAGGGCAGATCGAGCTTCGCGCGCAGCCGCCCGTCGCCTGCCAGCGCCCAGCCCTTGCGCCGCCGCGCCGAGGCACGGACCAGCATCAACGCGAGCTGATTGGCGTAGACCTCGTCATAGGCGAGTCGCTCCCGCGCCTTGGCGTCGGAGGGATCGCCATGCGCGCGCTCCAGCGCCTCCATGAAGGACGGCCAGCCACGCGCGGCGAGCAGGCTCGGCTCGATCCATTCGGGTAGCGCCGGCACCCGCTCGAGCGCCTGCGCAACCAGCTGCGCGATCCGCCGCGAGGTGATGCCCGCCGACAGCGGATAGACCGGCTCGCGCTCGACGATCTCGCCCGCCTCCTCGATCGGCACCACCTGATCTGGGTGCACCATCTGCAGATCCTGCCCGTAGAGATCGAGCCGCCCCGCCACCACGCGCGGTTCACCGAGTGGGAACTGCTTTCTCGCCCAGCCCGATCCGCCGCCGAAATAGACAAGGCTGACGACGTTGCCCCCCCCGTCGACCGCCCGCACGCGGAAGGGCGCACGCGGCGACGAGGAGCCACGATACTCGGTCGCGGTCAGCGTCACGATCACGCCGCGTCCGGCGTCGGCGGCGTCGAGTCGATCGATACGGCGGCGTTCCACCACGCCGGTCGGCAGGTGGAACAGCAGGTCGATGACTCGCGTCAGGCCCAGCTTCGCCAGCGGCTTGGCCAACGCGGCGCCAACACCTTTGAGCGCCTCGGTTTCGGCGAAGAGCGGATTGAGGATTTCGGGTCGCATCACTAGATGGGGCTCTAGCACAGCCGACGCGCGCCGAAAGCGCCCGCCGGCATTTCGACGTTGGAGCACCCCCTTGGATCGCGAGCATCTCCTGAAGCGCCTCGGCTTCCGCGCCTGGCATCGCGGCACGCGCGAGGCCGATTACATGATCGGCGGGTTCTTCGATCGATATGCGTCCAGCTGGTCCGACGCCGAGGCCCTTTGGTTCGAGCGGCTGCTCGAAGAGGATGATGTGGACATCATGGCCTGGGCGATGGGCAAGGAGCCGGTGCCGGCCGAGTTCGACGGGCCGCTGATGCAGAGCATGCAGAAGCTCGACTATATCTCGATCCATTGAGCCGGCCTTGAGCGACAATCTCCCCCGCATCCTGAAGGCCGCCCGGCCGCTCACGCTCTCGGCCGTTCCGCAGGGCTTTCTGCCGTGGCTGCTCGCCGACATCGCCCGCGCCGCACCCGGCCGCGCGGTGTTCGTCGCCTCCGACGATGTGCAGATGCGCGCGGTGACCGACGCGGCCGCCTATTTCGCGCCCGAACTCGCCACCCTCGCCTTCCCGGCCTGGGATTGCCTGCCCTACGACCGTGCCTCGCCCTCGCTGCGCTCCTCGGCCGAGCGACTGGCGACGCTGCACGCGCTCCAGAAGAAGCCCAAGGGCCCCGAGCTGCTGGTCACCACGATCAACGCCGTCACCCAGCGCACCCTCACCCCCTTCCGCATCCGCCAGCTCGTCGCCAAGCTCGCGCCGGGCGAACGGATCGATCGCGACAAGCTCGGCACGCTGCTCCAGGCCAATGGCTATGTCCGCACCGATACGGTCGCCGATCCGGGCGAATATGCGGTGCGCGGCGGGCTGGTCGATCTCTGGCCGTCGGGCGAGGAGATGGCGCTGCGCCTCGATTTCTTCGGTGACGAGATAGAGAGCGTCCGCCGTTTTGACCCCACAGACCAGCGCACCGTCGACCGCATCGACGGCTTCACGCTGCTCCCGGCCTCCGAAGCGCTGCTCGACGAGGACAGCATCAAGCGCTTCCGTGGCGGCTATCGCGAGCGCTTCGGCGCCACCGCGACCGGCGATCCGCTCTATCAGGCGATCAGCGACGGCCGGCGGCTGGCCGGCATGGAGCATTGGCTGCCGCTGTTCGAGGAGAAGCTCTCCACCCTCTTCGATCATCTCTCCGACGAGGACGTGATCGTCCGCGACGCGGGCTCGCCGGGCGCCGCCGAGGGCCGGTTCGAGAGCATCACCGATTATCACGCCAATCGCGTGCGCGCGCAGTCGTCCGATCCGGGCAGCTACCGACCACTGCCGGCGGCCTCGCTCTATCTTCCAGCGGATGAGTGGGAGAAGCAGGTCGAGGCGCGCCCGATGCACCTCGCCACGCCCTATCGCGAACCCGAGAGCGCCGCCGTGCTCGACTTCGACGTCGAGGGTCCGCGCGACTTCACCCCGGAACGCACCGCGCAGGAGAATATCTACGACGCGGTCTCCGCGCATGTCGGCGCGCAGTCTCGCAAGGGGCGCAGGGTCGTCCTCGCCAGCTATTCGATCGGATCGCGCGAGCGACTGGCCGGGCTGCTCGCCGATCACGGCCTCGCCCGCGTGCCGCTCGCCGACAACTGGCAGGAGGCGCTGGGCCTCGCCGCCGAAGCCGCGCGCAACGGTGGCGGTGCGGCGCTCGCGGTGCTGCCGCTCGATCATGGCTTCTCGGCGCCCGACGTCCTCGTCCTCACCGAGCAGGACATGCTTGGCGACCGCCTCGTCCGCCGCCAGCGCCGCAAGAAATCCGCCGATGCCTTCATGGCGGAGCTGGCGACGCTCACGCCGGGCGATCTCGTCGTCCACGCGGATCATGGTATCGGCCGCTATGAGGGGCTGACCTCGATCCCGGTCGGTAAGGCGCCGCACGACTGCGTGCAGCTCACCTATGCCGGCGGCGACAAACTGTTCGTGCCGGTCGAGAATATCGACATCCTCTCGCGCTACGGTGCGGACAGCGATGGCGTCGGGCTCGACAAGCTGGGCGGCGTCGCCTGGCAGGCGCGCAAGAGCCGCATGAAGGAGCGCATCCGCGAGATCGCAGGTGAGCTGATGAAGACCGCCGCCGCCCGCGCGCTGCGCGCCGCCGAGGTGGCCGAACCCGACACCGCGTACCCTGAGTTCGTCAATCGCTTCCCCTATCAGGAGACCGACGACCAGGATCGCGCCATCGCCGATGCGCTGGAGGATCTGGGCGCGGGCAAGCCGATGGACCGGCTGGTGGTGGGCGATGTCGGCTTCGGCAAGACCGAGGTGGCGCTGCGGGCCGCCTTCGTCGCCGCGATGTCGGGGATGCAGGTGGCGGTGGTGTGCCCGACAACGCTGCTCGCGCGCCAGCACTATACCAATTTCGTCGAGCGTTTCCGCGGCTTCCCGATGAACATCGGCCGCCTCTCGCGCCTCGTCGGCACCGCCGAAGCCAAGAAGGTGCGCGACGGCCTCGCCGACGGCACCATCGACATCGTGGTGGGAACTCATGCCGTGTTCGCCAAGCAGGTGGAGTTCAAGCGCCTCGGCCTCGTCATCGTCGACGAGGAACAGCGCTTCGGCGTCACCCACAAGGAGCGGCTGAAGGCGCTGAAGGCCGACGTCCACGTCCTGACGCTGACCGCCACGCCGATCCCGCGCACGCTGCAGATGGCGATGTCGGGCCTGCGTGACCTGTCGGTGATCCAGACGCCGCCGGTCGATCGGCTCGCGGTGCGCACCTATGTGATGCCGTGGGATCCCATCGTGCTGCGCGAGGCGCTGCTGCGCGAGCATTATCGCGGCGGGCAGGCCTATTTCGTCGCACCCAAGGTCGCCGATCTTCCGGACATCGAGCGTTTCCTACGCGAAGAGGTGCCCGAGGTCAGCTTCGTCACCGCGCACGGCCAGATGGGCGCAACCGAGGTCGAGGAGCGGATGTCCGCCTTCTACGACCGCAAATATGACGTCCTGCTCTCGACCACGATCGTCGAAAGCGGGCTCGACATCCCGTCGGCCAACACCATCATCCTGCACCGCGCGGATCGCTTCGGCCTTGCCCAGCTCTACCAGCTGCGCGGGCGCGTCGGCCGTTCCAAGACACGCGCCTACGCCTATTTCACCACGCCGGCGGGCCGGGTGACGACCGAGGCAGCCGACAAACGCCTGCAGGTGCTCGTCAATCTGGACAGCCTCGGCGCAGGGTTCCAGCTTGCCAGCCACGATCTCGACATCCGCGGCGCAGGAAATCTGGTGGGCGACGAGCAATCCGGCCACATCAAGGAAGTGGGTTTCGAACTCTACCAGTCGATGCTGGAAGACGCGATCCTCGACGCCAAGGCGGGCGGCACCACCATCCCCGAGGCCAAGGCCGATTTCTCGCCGCAGATCACCGTCGATGCGCCGATCCTCATCCCCGAGGAATATGTGCCCGATCTCGATCTGCGCATGGGCCTCTATCGCCGCATGAACGAGCTGGAGAACCGCGGTGACATCGAGGCCTTCGCTGCCGAGATGATCGATCGCTTCGGCAAGCTGCCCGACGCGACGCGCAATCTGATCGATGTGATCGGCATCAAGCTCGACTGCCGCACGGCGCGCATCGCCAAGCTCGACGTCGGCCCCAAGGGCGCGTTGGTGACCTTCGCGGAGGGTGGCTATCCCAACATTCCGGGGCTGTTCGGCTATGTCGAGCGGCTCAAGGGCACGGCCAAGCTGAGGCCCGACGAAAAGCTCGTCATCACCCGCGCCTGGGACGATCCCAAGGCGCGGCTGCACGGCGCGGGACAATTGGCGAAGGGGCTGGCGAAGGCGGCGGCGTAACCCGGCTGGGTTGCGTTAGCCCCGCGCCACTCCAGCGCGTGCCAGTTCCGGGCCGAGCCGGCCGCTGATCCAGTAGCCGTACATGCGGAAGTCGGCGGCCAGCGACCAGAGCGGATAAGTGAAGGTCGCCGGCCGGTTCCGCTCCACAGCGAAGTGCGCGACCCAGGCGAAGAAATAGCCCGCCACCGGCATCGCCGCGAACAGCCAAGGATGCCCCGTCCACAGCGCCGCGATCGCGCAAAGGATCACGAGCGTCGTCCCGACATAGTGCAGCGCGCGCGTTGCCGGCCGCGCGTGCTCGCGCAGATAATAGGGCCAGAAATCGGCGAAGCTGCGCATCCGTTCCATGAGGCCGAGGATACACCGGCCATGGGCGTGATCAAGGCGCGGGGCGTTACCCGACCAGCGCCAGCCTCGGCGCCTCGATCGATCCCAGACGCGCGGCGGCGACACCCGGCAGCTTCTCCATCTGCGCCACCATCTCGGCGTCGACGAGGAAGTCGCGACCCGCGAGCAGGTGCGCATGGCCGCCCTCGGGCAGCCGCGCGAAGATGTGGAGCTCGCCCCGCCCGCCCCGCGCATCGGCCAGCAACGCGGCGAGCGCCGCCGCCCCCTCCGGCGCATCGAGCGTCACGTCGAGGCGGAGACGGGTGGCGGTGGTCATCCCCTCGAACGGGCGGATGTTACGGATGGTGACGCGCGGCGTTTCCTCGCCGGGCTTGCGATCGAGCTCGACCGTGAGCAGCGCGCAGCCATTCTCCTTGCCGATCTCCTCGATCCTGGCCGAGACATCGTCGTCGAAGCAACTCGCGATGAACTGGCCCGAGGCGTCCGAGCAGGTTGCCATCATGTAGCGCCGGCCGCGCGCGGAGGTGCGCCAGCGCGCATCCTCGACCAGCGCCGCCATCGCCACGGTCGGCGCCGCGGGGCGACGGCCGCGCTCGTCGGGCGCCTGCTGGGGAGGCGCCGGCAGCGTACACCATTCGGCGAAGCTGCGCGCGCCATGCGCCTGCGCGAGGTGGCGATAGCTGTCGGTCGGGTGCGAGGAGAAATAAAAGCCGAACGCATCCTTCTCCTGCGCCATCTGATCGGCGAGCGACCAGCTCTGCGCGGCCGGCAGGCGGATCGGCTCGGGCGCCGCCGCCTCGCCGCCAAAGAAGCTGTGCTGGTCGTCGTTGCGATCGCGGTGCGCGGTGGCGGCGTTGGCGAGGATCGCCTCCGCGCCCGCGAACACCGTCGCGCGATCATGGCCGAGCACTTCGAACGCGCCGCCGGCCGCAAGGCTTTCGAGCTGACGGCGGTTGAGCAGGCGCGGATCGATGCGGTGTGCGAAATCCTCGAGATTCTGGAACGGGCCAGCCTTGACCCGCTCGGCGCACAATTCCTCCATCGCGCGCTCGCCCACGCCCTTGAGCGCGCCCAGCGCGTAGCGGACGGAGAGCGTGCTATCCTCGCTCGCCTCGACGGTGAACTCGGCCTCGCTGTGGTTGATCGACGGGGCGAGGCACGGCACCTCCATGCGCCGCATATCCTCGACGAAGATCGACAGCTTGTCGGTCTGAGCCATGTCATAGCACATGGAGGCAGCGAAGAATTCGGCCTTGTGGTGCGCCTTCATCCACGCCGTCTGGTAGGCGACCAGCGCGTAGGCGGCCGCGTGGCTCTTGTTGAAGCCATAGCCCGCGAACTTGTCGATCAAGTCGAACAGCTCGTTGGCCTTCTGCGCGGAAATGTCCTGTTTGGCGCAGCCGTCGATGAAGCGCTGGCGCTGCGCATCCATCTCGGCCTGGATTTTCTTGCCCATCGCGCGGCGCAGAAGATCGGCGTCGCCCAGCGAATAGCCGGCGAGGATCTGCGCCGCCTGCATCACCTGCTCCTGATAGACGAAGATCCCGTAGGTCTCCTTCAGGATGCCTTCGAGCAGCGGGTGGGGATACTGGATGTCCTCGCGCCCGTTCTTGCGCGCGCCGAACATGGGGATGTTGTCCATCGGGCCCGGCCGATAGAGCGAGACGAGCGCGATGATGTCCTCGAAGCAATCGGGGCGCACCGCCGCCAGCGTGCGCCGCATGCCTTCGGATTCGAGCTGGAACACGCCCACCGTGTTGCCGGACATGAGCAGCTCGAACACCTTGGGATCGTCCCAGGCGAGCTTGGACAGATCGACCTCGATGCCGCGCTTGGCCAGCATCTGCACGGCCTTCTGGAGCACCGACAGAGTCTTGAGGCCAAGGAAGTCGAACTTCACCAGCCCGGCATCCTCGACATGCTTCATGTCGAACTGGGTGACGGGCATGTCCGAGCGCGGATCGCGATAAAGTGGAACGAGTTGGTCGAGCGGGCGATCGCCGATCACCACGCCGGCGGCGTGGGTGGACGAGTGGCGCGGAAAGCCTTCGAGCTGCATGGCGAGATCGAGCAGCCGCTTCACTTCGGGCTCGCGCTCATATTCGGAATGCAGCTCCGACACACCATTGATCGCGCGGTCGAGCGTCCACGGATCGGTCGGGTGGTTGGGCACCAGCTTGGCGAGCCGGTCGACCTGGCCATAGCTCATCTGCAGCACGCGGCCGGTGTCCTTGAGCACCGCGCGCGCCTTCAGCTTTCCGAAGGTAATGATCTGGGCGACCTGATCGCGGCCATATTTCTGCTGGACGTAGCGGATCACCTCGCCACGCCGGGTTTCGCAGAAGTCGATGTCGAAGTCGGGCATCGACACGCGCTCGGGATTCAGGAAGCGCTCGAACAGCAACCCGAGCCGCAGCGGATCGAGATCGGTGATGGTGAGCGCCCAGGCGACCACCGAGCCCGCGCCAGAGCCACGCCCCGGCCCCACCGGAATGTCGTGATCCTTCGCCCATTTGATGAAGTCGGCGACGATCAGGAAATAGCCCGGGAAGCCCATGCGGACGATGATCCCGACCTCGAACTCCAGCCGCTTGAAATAGTCGGGATATTTGGCTTCGACCTCGGCGTCGGATGCCGTCGCGATGCTCTCGTCCATGAAGCGCAGGCGGGCGAGCAGGCCCTTGGTGCTGTCGTCCTGCAGCATCCGCGCCTCGCCCTCGCGGTCGCCGGCGAGGCTGGGGAGGATCGGCTTGCGCTTGGGCGCGGCGAAGGCGGTGCGCTCGGCGACGACCGCGGTGTTGGCGATCGCCTCGGGCAGATCCTCGAACAGCGCAGCCATGGCGTCAGCCGTCTTCAGCCATGCCTCAGGCGAGGAGCGGCGGCGATCGGCGCTGTCGACATAAGCCGAGTCCGCGATGCACAGCATGGCATCATGCGCTTCGTGAAAGCCGGCGTCGGCGAAGCAGGCCGGGTTGGTCGCGACCAGCGGCAGGTCGCGCGCATAGGCAAGATCGACCAGCGCCGCCTCGGCCGCTTCCTCGATCGCCTCGCCGCGCCGCGCGAGCTCGATGTAGAGGCGATCGCCGAACAGCGCTTGCAGACGGTCCGCATAACGCGCCGCATGGTCCACTTGTTCTTCGCCGAGCAGCCGGGTGAGCGCGCCCTCGCCCGCGCCCGTCAGCGCGATCAGGCCATCGGAGCGGCCTTCGAGCGCGGAGAGCGGCACATGCGCGTCATCCTCGATCGGCCGGCCGAGATGCGCTGCCGATACCAGCGCGCAGAGATTGTCGTATCCCGTGGCGTTCTGCGCGAAGAGCGGCAGCCAGTCGATAACCGGTGGCTTGCCGGGCTCCGCGCCGCCACAGTCGGAAGGGCGAGCGACCGCCAGCAGCGTGCCGACGATTGGCTGCACGCCCTCGCCCTTTGCCGCCGCCGAAAAAGCCATCGCCGCATAGAGCCCGTTGCGGTCGCAGATCGCGGTCGCCGGAAAGCCCAGCTTCTTCGCATGCTTGGCGAGCGCCTTGGGATCGATGGCGCCTTCGAGCATGGTGAAGGCGGTGAAGACGCGAAGCGGTACGAAGAGGGCAGAAGGCATCGGCCGACTATGGGCCGCGTGGACGATTCGGGGAAGGGAAAGGCCGCGGGTTTGTGAAGGACGGATGGAGAGCCACTCAACTATCGCGGCCGCTTCCCAGCGCCGTCACCCCGGCCTTGAGCCGGGATCCCGTTTCCTTCAGCCGTCGGGTAAAAAGCGGGGCCCCGGGTCAAGCCAGGGGTGACGCGAAGGTGCGATGAACGTCTTCCGTCACGAGCTTGCCCCCTCAATCAGGCGCCGGCCTTCTCGGTCGCGTAGGCCTGCGTACCGTGGGTGATGATCTCATCCTCGGGCACTAGATCGGCGGGGCCGAGCTCGGACAGATCGGCGAGGCGCTCGTAGAGCGGTGCGAAGTCGGTTCGGACCGTCTGACGGAGCAAATCCTCGAAGCTGTCGATGACGAAATAGACCTGCTGGTAATCGTCAATCCGGTAGCGGGTCCGCATCACCCGCTCCAGGTTGAAGCGGACGCGGTTGGGGCTCGGATCGTCGAGCGCGAACACGCTCTCGCCATGGCTGGAAACGATGCCCGAGCCGAACAGCTTGATGCCGCCATCCTCGCGCACCAGCCCGAATTCCACGGTGTACCAGTAGAGCCGCGCCAGCTTGTCGAGCGCGCCGAAGCCCAGCGAGCGCGAGCCGCCCTCGCCATAGGCCTGCATATAGTCGGCGAACACCGGATCGGCGAGCATCGGTACATGGCCGAACACGTCGTGGAAGACGTCCGGCTCCTGCAGATAGTCGAGCTGGTCGCGGCGGCGGATGAAGTTGCCAGCCACGAAGCGGCGATTGGCGAGGTGATCGAAGAACACGTCGTCGGGCACGAGGCCCGGCACCGCCACGACCTGCCAGCCGGTCGCCTTCATCAGCCGTTCGGACAGTTCCTCGAAGTCCGGGATGCCCGGTTTTGAAAGCTTGAGAACGTCGAGCCCGCGCAGAAAGGCGTTCGCTGCGCGCCCCGGAAGCTGCTTCGACTGGCGCGCGAACAGAATGTCCCAGGTCTCATGGTCCTCGGCTGTATAGGCAGCCCAGTCTTGCGGGATCGTCCAATCCGCGGCCGCGCCTTCGGGCGGGCAATCGAGTACGTGTTCAGCCATGATGGGAAGGTAACATCAGATACGGAATTTGCGAGTCTTCCTATGCCATTCCATCGAATGGAATGATCAGCCCGCCGCCGCGACGATCGCCGCCCACTCGTCTTCGCTCACGACACGTATACCGAGCTCCTGCGCCTTCTTGAGCTTGGAGCCGGCATCGGCGCCGACCACCACCAGATCGGTCGCCTTGGAGACCGAGCCGGCCGCCTTGGCGCCCAGCCGCTCGGCCTGCGCCTTGGCCTCGTCGCGCGACATGGTGAGGAGCTTGCCGGTGAAGACGACGGTCTTGCCCGACACCTCCGATTCGAGCGTCTCGTGGACGACATCCTCAATGGTGAGTTCGTCGGCGAGATCGGCGACGACCTGCTGGTTGTGCGGCTCGGCGAAGAAATCGAGCAGCGCTTCGGCCACCTCCGGCCCGATGTCGCGGGTACCGATGGCGTTGACCAACTCTTTGGCGCGCCGGATTTCAAACTTGCGCTCGGATTCTCCCAACGCCGGGCTGAGAAGTCCGCGGATCGCCATCACCTGGTCGATCATCGCCCTGAAGCCGTCGAAGCTCGCGTAGCGCCGCGCCAGCTCGCGCGCCGTCACCTCGCCGATATGACGGATGCCGAGCGCGAACAGGAAGCGATCCAATGGGATGCGGCGCTTGTCCTCGATCGCTTCGAGCAGATTGTCGACCGAGACGTCGGCCAGCCGCTCGCGTGCGACCAGCGCGTCACGGCGATGCTTGAGGCGGAAGATGTCGGCCGGTGATGCGATCAGGCCGTCCTTGAAGAACTCCTCGACTCGGACGAAG
>Ga0070730_10005159_pt1 | contig 11308 bp, 11 predicted proteins | sample Coa_R1_3_FD_66447 | JGI IMG/M metagenome (GOLD analysis project Ga0070730, IMG submission 66447) | Surface soil microbial communities from Centralia Pennsylvania, which are recovering from an underground coalmine fire - Coalmine... | ecosystem: Environmental > Terrestrial > Soil > Unclassified ... | reverse complement strand
AGCATCAAGACGGTTGAATCGCATCGCCAGCGGATCAAGACGAAGCTCAATTTGCATACCGGCACGCAACTCGTACAGTTCGCGATCAACTGGTTTACCGGCCAAGAGGCCGGCATGCACAGATACCGGATCGGCGCCGCGCCGGGAATGCTGGCGCGCCACGGAGCCTGAGCCTGCGCGGCGCGCCCTGCGCTCGCGCCTGCGGACATTGCGCTGCGCCGTCCCCGGCGCAGACCCCAACGGCGTTCAAGACGGCGGCGCATTGAGTGCAAGTTCGGCCGCCGCCAGATCCTCGAGTGCACAGCCGACGCTCTTGAACAGAGTGATTTCCTCGGCCGAGCGCCGTCCCGCGATCGTACTTCGCACGAGCTCCGAGAGCTCGCCCCGTATGTCCGTCGTCGAGATTGCGCCGGACGCGAAGCCGTGCAGCAGCTCGCCGCTCTCGGCAAGCGCGCCGCGGGTGTCCACATAGACGGCGGCGCGCTCCAAAGCACGATCGTCCGCTTCGCGCATCGCAGGAGTGAACGATCCGATGAGATCGAGGTGTTGGCCGGGCCGCAGCCAGGCGCCATGAACGATGGGCGTCTCCGATAGCGTCGCGCAGCTGATGATGTCCGCCCAGCGAACCGCGGCCTGAAGATCGCTCACCGCCTCCACCTCGAGAGGATGGTCCGCGAATCCTCGTGCGACCGCTTCGGCAGCCTCGATGCGCCGGCCCCAAACCCGTACGGAACGGATAGGCCGCACGACGGCGTGGCTCTCGATCACGTGCGGCGCCAAGCCCCCGGTGCCCACCATCAACAGCCGGGTCGCACCGGACGGCGCAAGGTAGCGGGCCGCCAGCGCGGATGCCGCTGCGGTTCGACGCCGCGTCAATTCGGTCCCGTCGAGCACCGCCAACGGCATCCCGGTGGCCGCATCGAACAACGCGTAGGTCGCATGTACCGCCGATTCTCCCCGCCGGGCGTTATCCGGGAACACCGTGACGAGCTTGACTCCGAGACAACCGCCCACGCGCCAGGCGGGCATGACGAGCAAGGCATCCTTGGGGCGCAGCGGGCCGCCGACCGCATAGTGCCGCCGGTCCGGAACCTGATAGTCCTCTTGGAATGCGCGCATCAGCACGTCGATCAGCGGTGCCCGGCCGAGCCGGGCGGCGACTTGAGTAGCATCGAGCAGCAGCATGCGCATCTCCGGACCTGGGTTCCGCCGGCAACGTGGTTCTTGCCGGCGGGCAGGGAATACAGGCACGTTCCTAAATGACGTTGTGCTCTCGCAGTGGCAGGCCGCGCAAGTAGCGCGAGTACGAGAACGGCGAGAGGTCGATGGTACGGTATTCTCCGAACGCGATGAATTCGGCGAGTGCACGGCCGATCGCCGGGGCATGCTGCAGGCCATGACCGCTGAAGCCGCTCGCGAGAATGAGGTTGGGCACGGTCTCGCACGCGCCAAGGAACGCATTTTGATCGAAGGCGTTGTAGTCGTAGTGTCCCGCCCACGCGCCCGCCATCCGGATGGCCTCGAACGCCGGCACGCGATGGGCCAGCGCCGGCCAAGCGACCTCTTCGAACAACCGGTGATCCACGTCGAAGTCGTCGAGGGCGACATCGGGATCGTTCGCAGGCACGACTCCGCAGATGAAGCGGTCGCGTTCCGGCCGAAACCAGAGACCGGATGGATCAACGACCATGGGGCAGCGGGCGGGCGGCGATGAACTCGTGAACACGAATACGTTGCGCTTGCGCGCATGGACGGGAAGGTCGATTCCGGCTTCCGCCGCGATCGACCGCGAATGCGTGCCCGCCGCATTGACCAGCCATCGGCATCGCAGCGTCTCGCCGCTCCCGAGGCGCACGCCGGCCACCGAATGTGCGCCGTCCATCACCACCGAGGCGACCCGGTCGCGCAGGTAGCGGGCGCCGCCGCGTTCGCCGGCCTGGCGCAATCCACGCAGCAGTCCATAGCCGTCGAACCACCCCTCGCCGCTTGACGTGTCGGCGGCCGCGGCGACATCGCAAGCGTTGATCCACGGATAGGTTGCGAGCAGGCCGGCAGCATCCAGCAGCCGGGCCCCGACCCCGCAGTGCTTCTGCACGTCCACGTTGCGCCTCAGTGTCGCCTCACCCTCCGCGGAGGCGAGATAGAGGTAGGTCGATTCCACCAGGCTGACCTCGGCGAGGCCGCGGCCGCAGTCCCGCAGGAACTGAATTCCGAACGCGGAGAGCACGATATTGAGGGGCGTCGAGAACTGCTGGCGGATGGAACTCGCCGACAAGGCGCTCGCGGCGCAGGAATACGCGGGGTCGGGCTCGATCACCGCGATCGACCCGGAAAAAGCGGGTTGGTTCACGAGAAAGTACGCGATCGCGGAGCCGACCGCTCCGCCGCCGGCGATGACGACGTCCACCTTTTCCATGCCGAAGTGTAGCGTGCGCCCGACCCGTGTACAGGCGAGGTGCGAAAATGCCAAACTGCCGCATCATGAAAAAGCCTAAACACGAAGCGGAGCTGTTCAAGGCAGCATTGCAGGCGGGCATCAAATACGCGGAGGGCCGCGGGGCGGTGGAGTTCGAGCCGACGGATTCCGCCAGCGACAAGGCGCTCTACGTGTACCGGCTGCTGGTGCACGACAAGATCATCACGCCGATGCCCGAGGACCAGGTAGCCGAGAAAAGCGTGCGCCACCGGCTGGCGTTGTGGTACGCCCATCAGCTGCCGAAAGGTCACCCGCTGCTGGGATAGCCGGGGCAGCAATGCCCGACGAACTCAATCTCCGGGATGGTGCTCGTGCAATTTTTCCGGACTGACGAGGCCGGCGACGGCGAATCGCACCAATTGCGAGCCCGTGTTGAGATTCAATTTCCGCTTGATGCGCTGCCGATGCGACTCGATCGTCTTGATGCTCAAGTGCAGCGTCTGCGCGGCTTCACGCGTGCTCATGCCCTTGCCGATCATGTGCAGGATTTGCAATTCGCGGTTGCTCAGTCTGTCGATGGGATTTGCCGATCGCCGGGGTCCGCCCACGGCGAACTTGTGAATCATGTTGTTGCCGACGGCCTCCGACACGTAAATATGGCCATCGAGCACCTGACGCAACGAGCCGAGAAACTGCTCGCTCGCGGCTTGTTTCATGATGTAGCCGTTGGCTCCGGCGGCCAGCATGCGCTCCGCATAGATGGCTTCATCGTGCGAGGATAAAACGAGGATCGGCAGCCGCGGATGATGCGCCCGGACATCGCGCACCAGATCGATCCCATCGCCCTGTTTCAGACTGAATTCGGTGACCAACACGTCAGGATTCAACTCCTTGATGGCCATGCGGGCTTCGCGTGCCGTCTGCGCTTCCCCGCACACTGCGAGGTCGTCCTCACCATCCAAGATGCCGCGCAGGCCTTCACGCACGATCGGGTGGTCATCGATGATGAGCACCCGGCGAACCGGACGCCGGTTGCCGATCAGGCCGGACTCGGATGGCGAGAGGCGAAGGCATGCGTTGCTAAATGTCATTTGGGTATCTTCGTAATCCCTTGGAGAATGTACATAGCGATATTAGCGAATTTACTCTTTATAGCGAATTGGAATGTGAGCTGGTTCACAGTTTCGGATCCGGGGTAGGGAGCGGAGGCGCTTTATGGGTTCCCTTCGTTACCAATGCGGGAGCAAGGAGCCGCCACGGAGGGCACTAGCCGGCGGCCGGCAGAACCAGAGAGATGGACGATTCCGCGGCATCCAACACCACATGTCCGCCGCCCGCATGAGCGGACTCTGCACTTCCGGCGACGATCAGTTGATGGAAGGTTCCGCCGGCGCGCCGCCGGGCACCGCCGGTCTTGGCGTCGGACCGGCGCACGGCATCGGCAACGAGCGTGACCCTGACGCTTCCGGGTGGCAGGGCTGCGCCGCAGAAAGAGCACCGGTCTTCGGATCCAATACGGCCGACCGTAAATACGAGGTCGGAGCCGGTAGTCGAGTCGATCCTTGCCAAGTGAGCCAGCGTGCGCAGGGCGCACTGCACGCGGTCAGGATCCGAATCGACGATGGTTGCCGGGTCGCATTTCCAATCGAATCTCAGGCCGCCGGAATCCCCCGGTGCGTTGCCGCCCACGCAATCTTCGATCGCGATTCGCTCCGCATGGCCCTCGACCTGCGCGAAGGACTCGAGGATGGTCGCGAGATTCGTGACTCTGGAAACTCCGATCCGGATTTCCCCCAGGCAGCGAAGCACGGGCGACCCGGGGTCGGTTTGTTCGGCGGCCAATTCCACGAATCCGAAGAGCGAAGCCGCAATGTTGTTGAGCTCGTGTGCGATGCTCTGCGCCAGAGAAGAGGCGCGGACATCCGGCGGGTTGCACGGATCAGAGCGTTCGACCATGGCGCTACCGCGTGTTCCCGGCGGATCACACGCCGGGCGCTTTCACCGGCGGTCGAACCGGCTTGATTCCGAGTTCTTGGATCAGCAACTCGGGCGCCGTCGTTTTCGCGAGGCAGACGTCCGCCCCGGCAGCTCTAATCCGCCGGACGTTCTCGGCGGACAAGAATCCCGAAAGCGCAACGATTCGCGGCTTGCGGTCGCCAAACATGGCGGTCAACAGGCGGCAAACCGCAAATCCATCCATGTCGGGCATTTGCAGATCAAGCGTCACGACATCCGGACGCATGGCTTCGCACTTGATGCCCGCGGAGAAACCGTCGGTCGCGACTTCGACGGCGATCGCCGGAGCGCGCGAGGCGATGAGATTCGATAGATAACGCGCAAACTGCGCGTCATCGTCGATGATCAGCAAGCGCGAGGGGCCGTTGTCGGCTTGACTCTGCACCTGTTGCCGCTTCGCGATGAACTCATCCACGTCTTCCACACGGAACCGGCGGTGTCCGCCGGGGGTATTGACCGACCTCAAGAGCCCGCGACTGGCCCACAAGCGCACCGTGACGGGTGCGACGAGCAGCCGATCCGCCACCTGGTGCGGTGTCAGGTACTCAAGCCGCAGGCCGCGAAGGGATGGGTCCGCCTCCGGGGCGCGTCGGGCTTTGCCTGTCGACCGTTGCGAACTCATCGTGTTTACTTATTCAGCCCGCCAAATTACGCACGTCAGGGAATTCGGACGAGCGATCGACCAGCGGCCTGAACGCTAACATGGCGATTCTAGCCTTACAAGCGTATATAGCGTATTTGAGGGGGAAGATCATGCGGACCATGCAGGACATTCACCAGGAGTACTTTTGTGCCTCCGCCGGCTCCGTCTATTGCCCCGGGTCGGTCGCGCGCGCGGGTGTTGCGTGACCGGCGCCCGATTGCTGATCCTCGACGACGATCCTCATATCGGCAAGATGGTGCAGCTTATCGCCGAGTCGGTGGGGCTGGCCGCGCGATTCATGACGAATATCGCTGAATTCTTCCTTGCCGTCGACGAGTGGCGGCCGACGCACATCGCGATCGACCTCATCATGCCTGACATGGACGGCGTCGAAGTATTGGTCAAGCTCGCGGAGCGCAACTGCAAGGCGAAAATCATCATCACCAGCGGGGTCGGCACGCGAATTCTGGATGCGGCCGGACGCTCGGCGAACGAGCACGGACTCAACATCTCCGGGGTCTTGTCCAAGCCGTTCTCACCGCGCACGCTGCGCGCGCTGCTGGTGGGGGTCCCCGCCAATGACGACAAGCGCGACAATGGCCCTTTGTACGCCGCTGTGCCCGGCGACCCGGCCTACTCATCGGAAACCATCGTCAGGGAATTGCGTCACGCGCTCGATAATCGCGAAATGACGCTGGTCTTTCAGCCCCAGATCCACTGCATGACCAATGCCGTCGCAGGGTTCGAGGCGTTGGTGCGCTGGGCCCATCCGACGCGCGGTACCATCATGCCCGACCGGTTCATCTCGTGTGCCGAAACCCACGGGCTGATTCACGAATTGACCGATCAAGTGCTGGACCTGGCGCTGGCATGGTACGCGACGAGATTCGCGGGATCGGATCTGACGATTGCCGTGAATCTATCCTGCCGCACCACCTCGAGGATGCAACTCGTCGACGAACCCGCGCGCGCCGGGTTGGACGTCAACTTCGTCGACGGCATCACCGCCCGCTGCCGGAACGCCGGGGTGAAACCCGAATGCCTGATTCTGGAATTGACCGAGACCAGCGCAATGGATAATCCCGTGATGACATTGGACCTGTTGACCCGTCTGCGCATGAAGGGCTTCCAGCTCTCCATCGATGATTTCGGCACGGGCTATTCTTCGATGCTGCAGCTCGTGAGGCTGCCGTTTTCGGAAATCAAGGTGGACAAATCGTTCGTCATGACGGCCACTCGATCAGCCGAATCGCGCGCCGTGGTGGAGTCCATCATCGGTCTCGGCCATAGTCTGGGCCTGCGTGTGGTCGCTGAAGGGGTCGAGGACGCCGAGACCATGCAATATTTGCGGGACGAGCGATGCGACCTGGCCCAGGGCCACTTCATCGCCCGGCCGATGGCCGGTGAAGCGGTCTGGGAATGGTTGGAAGACGACGTTCAGAGATGCCGCAGCGGAGGCGCCCAGAGGCCGCTGTTGTAGTATGGATGCGACCTGAAGGCCACGATGCCGCCCAGCCACCCAGCCGAAGATTCCGATCGTGATGAGCCCGATGACGCGCCGGCCCCGATGGATGGCGCCCAGTTCAGGGCCGTCATCGACAATCTTGCCCAGGGTCTCATCGTCATGGATCCGGTATCTCAGATCCTCTATTGGAATCGGGCGGCGCGCGCGATGCACGGATTCGTGAGCTCGGAAGCCGCGAAACGCACCCTGCAGGCTCTGCCGAGCGTTTTTGAAGTGTCGACTCTCGAGGGCACCGTGCTGGAACCGGATGATTGGCCGCTTGCACGCCTGCTTCGCGGCGAATCGATCGACCACGTCAAACTGCGCGTGAGACGCTGGGAATCGGACTGGAGCCGTGTCTTTCAATATAGCGGTGCGCAGGTCGCCTGCGCCGGCGACGGCAAGTGGGTGGCATTTCTCGTGATGGAAGACGTCACCCGGCGGAGGATCGCGGAAGAGGCGCAGATGCGGCTGGCCGCCATCGTGAATTCGTCGAGCGACGCCATCATCGGCACCACGATGAACGGTCTCATCAGCGACTGGAACCGCGGCGCGGAAGCATTGCTCGGTCATTCGGCCGCCGAGATGGTGGGCCGGCCCATCGCCGCGTTGGCCTCCGGCGCGGCGCACTCCGAAGAGGCGGAGGTGTTCCGTAAAATCGAACCGGGTCCACTGGTGCGCCGGTTCGAGGCCGCCCTGGTGCGCAAGGACGGTCGACGCATCGGTGTTTGCATTACGGTGTCGCCCATCATCGACGCGGACGAAAAAATCATCGGGCAGTCTCTGATCGTGCAGGACATCGACCACCGCAAACGGCATGAACGGGAACTGGAGCGGCGCGTCATCGAGCGGACCGGGCAATTGGAGATGGCGATCAAGGATCTGGAGGCGTTCAGCTATTCCGTTTCGCACGATCTTCGCGCGCCCTTGAGAACCGTCAACGGTTTTGCGGAGATCATCTTGGCCGATTTCGGCGCGGTTCTTCCGGAAGAGGCGCAGCGTCTTCTGAAGCGCATTCGCAGCCGCGGGCTGTACATGGGGGTCCTGATAGACGATTTGCTGGAATTTTCGCGGTTGGGCCGAAGGCCGATCAACCGGCGGGAGGTCGACATGCGAAGCCTCGCCGAAGACGCTTTTCGCGGGTTGGCGCCAGAGACCGAAGGGCGGAGAATCGAATTCAATCTAGGCGAATTGCCGCGAGCCCGCGGCGACCCCGTGCTGCTGCTCCAGGTGTGGGTGAACCTGCTTTCGAATGCGATCAAGTACTCGCGGGGGCGCGACCCCGCGGTCATCGACATCGGCAGCGTGATCGAGAACGGCGGTCCCATGTACTTCGTACGCGACAATGGCATCGGATTCGACATGCAGTTCGCGCACAAGCTTTTCGACGTCTTCCAAAGACTGCACCTTGCGGAAGAATTCGAGGGCACCGGCGTGGGTCTCGCCATCGTCCGGCGAATCGTCGAGCGTCATGGAGGCCTCGTCCGTGCGGTCGGGGAAGAGCGGCTTGGCGCCACGTTCTACTTCAGTTTGCCGGAATGCGAGACGGCAGCGTGACCGCATCCGTCGATATCCTCGTGGTCGAAGACGACCCGGACGAACTGGACATGACGCTGCGTGCTTTGCGCACGGCATGTGCCGGCAGCGCCGTGAGCGTGGCGCGGGACGGATTTGAAGCACTGCTCTTCATTTTCTGCGAGGGGGCGTACTCCACGCGCGACATCCGGGCGACTCCCCGGCTCATTCTTCTCGATCTGGCGCTTCCCAAGGTGGACGGGTTCGAAGTGCTGAGGCGTCTCAAGGGAGACCCACGCACCAGTACGATTCCCGTCGTCATTCTCACCTCGTCCCGCGAGTACCGGGATATCGCCGAAGGCTACGATGCGGGCGCGAACAGCTACATCGTAAAGCCGGTCGACTTTCAGCTCTTCGTCGGCGCGGTGCAGAGCCTGGGCACTTATTGGCTGTCGTTGAACCAACCCCGCCAATGAATGGACCGACCATGCAGACTCTGAAAGCGTTGCTCGTCGAGGATGATGCGGACGACGCGGAACTGCTGGCGCGCAAGATCAAGGAGGCGGGGTACGAGCTGGAGTGGACGCGAGTCCAAAACGAGGTGGACTTCTTGGCGTCCTTGCGCACGCCGCCGGACATCATCTTCTCGGATTTCTCGATTCCTCAATTCGGGGGGCTTCGCGCTTTGGAGGTGCTGCGATCGACCGGCCTGGACGTGCCGCTCATCCTGGTGTCCGGAACGGTCGGCGAAGAAGTCGCCGTCGAAGCGATGCGATACGGGGCCACGGACTACCTCCTGAAGGACCGCACCGTTCGCTTGGCCACGGCGGTGAAGCGCGCACTTTCCGAGACGCTGTTGCGCAAGGAACAGCGCCGGACTCAAGAGGCGCTGCGAAACAGCGTTCAACTCCTGCGCTCGATCGTCGATCACACGCTGGATTGCATCATGGTCGTCACTCCGGCATGCACCGTCTCGGAAATCAACAGGCCGGGACTCGAGATGCTCGAAGCTGATTCATTGGCCGCCGTACAGGGCAGGCCGTTCGTCGAATTCATCATGCCACCCTACAGGCAAGGGTTCCAGGAAGTACTGCGCCGCGTGCTCGCCGGCAAGAGCGAGCGCCTGGAATTCGAGGTCTTGGGGCTCAAGGGCCAACGCCGATGGCTCGAAACCCAGGCCGGGCCGCTGCTCGACGCCGATGCCCGGGTGGAAGCCGCGATATGCATCACGCGCGATGTGACCGAGCGAAAGCGGACCGAAGCACAGATTCGAGGTCAACTGGACGAACTGCAGCGATGGCGGGCGGTGACGCTCGGCCGCGAAGACCGCGTGCTGTCGCTCAAAGCGGAGGTGAACGCGCTTTTGAAGGAGATGGGAAAGCCCCCGCGATATTCCAGTGCGGTCTCTGAAGACATGTGAATCGAATGGACCCGCCATCGATCAGACAGGAAGCAAGGCGTCTCGAGACGCTGCGCAGCTACGCCATGTTGGACACGCCGAACGAGGAGGAGTTCGACGATCTGGTCAGATTGGCGGCTCAAGTCTGTCACACGCCGATCGCCCTCATTTCCCTCGTCGACGAGCATCGGCAGTGGTTCAAAGCCGCATTCGGAGTGGACCTCAAGGAGACCTCGCGCGAGATCTCGTTCTGCGACCACGCTTTGCGGGAGACGGGTGTGTTCGTCGTGACGGATGCGCGGCTGCACCGCGATTTTTCGAACAACCCCCTCGTGGTGGGAGAGCCCAAGATCCGCTTTTACGCCGGTGCGCCGCTCGTGGCGCCGGATGGTCAAACGCTCGGAACGCTGTGCGTCATCGACCGCGAAGCGCGCGCCTTGACGAACGCAGAGGAGCGCGCGCTTTCGGTCTTGAGCAGGCACGTCATGGCGCAATTCGAATTGCGCCGGCAGGCTCAGGCGACCGGCCGCGTCAACCGCGCGCTTCTCAGCCTCCTCGAGGACGAGCGGATCGCCGAGACTGCGGTGCGGAAAAGCGAGGAACTCAACCGCGGCGTGCTCGATTCGATGCTTGCCCAGATCGCCGTGCTCGACCGCGACGGCAAAATCATCGCGGTCAATGACGCATGGCGCCGATTTTCGGCCGGTCGCGGCGCGAAGACCGAGCCGCCGCCGCGAGCGCACGTCGGCAGCGACTATCTGGACGTCTGGCGGAGCAGCTTCGAGGTGGTCGAAAGCGAGGCGATGGCGGTCCGCGAAGGACTGCAGTCGTTGTTGCGAGGCGAACGCAGCAGCTTCACTTTGGAGCATTCATGCGGCGCCGGCGGCGAGAAGCAGTGGTTCCTTTTGAGCGCAACACCCTTGAAAACCGATGATGGAGGGGCGGCGATTTCGCATTTGGACATCACCGAGCGGCGCGCGATGGAGGAACATTTGCGGCAGTCGCATCGGCTGGACGCGGTTGGCCAGCTCACCGGCGGCGTGGCGCACGACTTCAACAATATGCTCACCGTCATTCTGGGCAATGCCGAGCTACTGCGGGAGGCATTGGAGCGGGACGTCGCCCACCGCGAACTCGCCGAAATGATCGTGGGCGCCGCGAACAGCGCGGCGGAACTCACGAAGCGGCTATTGGCCTTCGCGCGCAAACAGGCCCTCAATCCGATGGCGGTCGACAGCAATCAATTGATCGCCGGCATGTACCCCTTGTTGAGAAGAACGCTCGCCGCGAATCTGGAAATCGAACTGGCGGCCGAATCGGACCTCTGGCAGGCGCTGGTCGATCCCGCGCAACTCGAGAATGCCGTGCTCAACTTATGCATCAATGCGCGCGATGCGATGCTCGGAGGCGGCCGTTTGAGGATCGAGACCAAAAATGCCGAGTTGGACGAGGACTACGCGGCCGGGCAGGTGGACGTAAAATCGGGGCAATATGTGTCGATTTCCGTGACCGACACGGGCTGCGGAATCGCGCCCGAAGTCCTGCGAAGAGTCTTCGAGCCATTCTTCACCACGAAGGACAAGGGCAAAGGCACCGGACTGGGAATGGCGATGGTGTACGGCTTCATCAAGCAATCGGGCGGCCACATCAACATCCAGTCCGAACCGGGCCGCGGCACGACGGTGAGGATGTATCTGCCGCGCGCTGCCGTCGACTCGCCGCACGCGTCGGCGGCCAGCGGGGTTTTTCGCATCATCCACGGCACTGAAACAATCCTCCTGGTCGAGGATGACGAGCACGTGCGAAGATTCGCCC
>Ga0070730_10005158_pt1 | contig 11309 bp, 9 predicted proteins | sample Coa_R1_3_FD_66447 | JGI IMG/M metagenome (GOLD analysis project Ga0070730, IMG submission 66447) | Surface soil microbial communities from Centralia Pennsylvania, which are recovering from an underground coalmine fire - Coalmine... | ecosystem: Environmental > Terrestrial > Soil > Unclassified ... | reverse complement strand
GATGCTATAATTTTTGTTTGTCCTTCCAGCCAAATCCCCACCGTGGGCGCGTAGCTCAATTGGCAGAGCAACTGACTCTTAATCAGTAGGTTGAAGGTTCGATTCCTTCCGCGCTCACCATCTTTTCAATCACTTACCGGAGTTGATGTTTCGGGTGTGCCGTAAAGTGTGCCGTAATTCAATCCGGCTACGCCCGTTTCTCTACTGCTGTGTCCTGATCGAGCGCCGCGCGCACGATCTCTAGTTCTGGATGCTGATACTGCATGGCAGTCTTCACATCCTTGTGGCCCATGGTTCTCATGACGGCAGCCAGGTTTCCGGTTCTCTTCAGAATCCTGGTGCCGTAATCATGCCGCCCACAATAGAGGACAAGATCTTCAGGAAGCCCAGCTTTGACTCTGGCTTCGCGAAATCTCTTCGCCATTGTGGTGAGATGAGCAGACTCGGCGCGTCTCGACGGAAAAACCCATCCTTCGCGTTTTTCTCCGCACCGCTGTTTAAGAACGTCAAAGACTCGATTGCTCATCGGCACGCGTCTCCTTCCTTCTTCGGTCTTGCTGTCCGGCACGAAGATCACGCGGGTTTTCCAATCCAGGTTCTCGATGCGCATCCGGTAAAGCTCTCTTTCGTTACGCATGCCGGTATCGCGCATCAAGATGATGATGTCCTGGAAAAGTTGAAGGCTGCTTTTCCGCCAATTGCAGGCAGCGGCGCCCACCAACAATTTCTTTTCCGCTTCATCGTCAAGCCTGAGTGAACGTCCGTATTCCTTCATCAGTTTGAGTTTCGGAGCGTGGCGAATCAGTGTCCACTCCTCCGCCTTGTGCAGCATTCTTCTTAACGTTCTCAGCGCGCAATTGGCATTTGAGGACGCGCCCGAGAACCTCAATGTTTCGATAAAGTCCCTGGTGATCTGATCCAATCGCATATTCACGACGGTTGTCGTCTTGAGGAGTCGCCAGCCATCGCGGTAGTAGGTTTTGGTTTTGTCTTCCAGTCTGACCTTGTCCAGCCATTCTAGGAAGCGCCGGGAAAACTCCAGCAACACAGGAGCTTTTTGGGGAAGCGGATCTGTATTCTCGACCACATGGGCGAGTTTCAGACCAGCCACCTTTGCTGCCCTGGCCGCTTTTGTTTCGTTGGTTGACCCACGGTAGCGATGTCCGCGGACCGTGAAGTCATACCAGTAAAACTTGGATTTCGCTTTCTTAAACAGCTTCACGAGCTTCCTCCATTGCAGCCCGCACGGAAGCAACTCGCGTGTTCTTCTGGATATATTCCAAAAGAACATTCACATCATAGCTAACCCGACCTTGCAGTTCTATCCAATTCGGCCCGACTCCCTCAGCGCGCCATCGTTTCAATGTTGCTGCTGAGCGTCCGAGAATCACAGCGGCGTTGCGCGTGTTGACGAGCTGAGGCATGGCTGGTTTTTTCATCACGATTGGCTGGGGCATGGTTCATCTACTCCTGAGGAGAGACACATTCGCTCCTCTTAACAACATTGCCCTTGACGTTAGCGCAGGTGTACACATATAGTCAAGTCGTAACGTTACATACAGGAGGAGAAATTGGCCGAAAGAGAGATCGCGACGGAGAAGGCATCGATGGTGCAGCAGCCAGTGATCTCCATTCGTATTTCCGAGGCTCTGCGTTTAAAGCTTGAGGGCTTAAAGGTGCTTATGTCCATGAAGAGCGGCGAACCTGTTTCCACATCGGAGGCGGCAAAGCAGCTTCTTGAGTCCTCAAAAGAAGAACGACTTGAGCTGGTAAGTCTGCTTACCGAGCCGACCGATTCTCTGCTAATGATTCGCCGAAAGGCAGACTCAAAGCTTCCGCTTTCGCAAGCGGAATGGACCGTCGTTGCCTATTTCTGTCTGCACGGAGTGGAGAGATTTGCCAACACCGCACAGACGGAGATTTCATATGAATCTCTTGCCGGAATCCTTGAGGCATTCCAGGCGGTTTACGGTTTGCTTCGCAAACCAAACAAGACCCATTTGGACTCTTTCTTCGTCGCACATCTCCCGCCCGATCGGCAAGCCGAAGCGAAGAAACCGGAAGAGATTGGAAGCGACGATGTTCGGCGCGCCGTCACCCACACCATTCGGATGCTAAAAAACCCGACAGAAGAGCGGCAGAGACCCATCTTTGTCGCCCGGAACCTCTACTTTCTCCTGGACGAGCTAGACTTCCCCAATATCGAGAGGCTAAACGAGGCGCTTCGGCCGTTCTGGCCGACCCTGTGGCGCGTGTGCGCCCGCGGCCACTATTTTCACTATGGTAAGCCCTTGCAAGATCCGAACTCTTCAGCAGGGGGAATGGACGCTCCGTTGAATCCGCCATTACCGAAATTTGAAGAAGGCGACTACCGTCTCGAATTCGTGCGCTCGCCCAGCGAAGGCTTTTCCGTTTGGTTGTCCTTCCCCGGAAGACTTGCGCCGCTCTATCCCGTGGAGGGATACCCAAAGATTTCGGAATTCAGGACGATCCTAGAACGGCTGGATGTAAGGCAGGTGCTGATCTCCTGGAATGGCCGCTATTTTCTCGCGTACACGGTGGCTGACGAGAAGGACGAAATCGGCGTGAATTTTCGCGCTGGTGACAACGGAATTACGTTTAACTTTCGTGGCGAAGACTGGCAGTCCATCAAGAAGCTGTTTCGACGCGCGTGGCAGGCTCCGCAAGTACGCCGCCTGTGGGACGCGCTGGCTCTTGAGTATGGCGAGTTGTAAGAACGCGGTGCTTCGCACCGGAAGAAGTGGGGACACGTCACCCCCAAGTTGGGAACTGCGATGCGCCCGACGGCGCTTTAATGTTTACGCAGGTTAACGTTCGCTGCATCAACAGATTTGTTCATTCGTTGAATGAGTGCGGTAGCGAACGCTAACGTTTGTTAGCAACACAGCGCTCCTAAACGCCGATCACGTAAACGCGTTGAAGCGCAAGAGCTTCCTGTGAACTAACAATTACGCAGCTTAATCGCAGCGCAATTAAGCGCGGTAGTGCAACAAGGTGGTTCGTCCAATGAGCAGTCCCCGCGTTCAAGCCAAGCCCCAGTCCAGTCTGCCGTTCGGAGAAGAAGCGAAGCCCGGCTTCCGCACCAAGACCGCGGCTACGCGACTCACTCCCGAAGAACTGGGAGAAATAGAAGCTGCCGCCGAAAGCGCGGGACAGGCTCTCTCCGAGTGGCTGCGCGGGACCGCTCTGCGCGCTGCGCGACAGCGGCCCGCCGATCCCCGCGAACTGGTGTTGGGAGAACTCTGGGCGGTGCGTTATGCGCTGCTAAATCTCTTCCATGCAGCCGCCGAGGCCGCAGCGGAAGGCAGACAGCTGTTGCCCGATTCCGTCCTCAAGATCCGCGACCAGGCAGACGCGCGAAAGCTTCAGCAGGCGCGCAAACTGCTTGAAGAATTCTTTGCCCGCGAGAGCAAGGAAAGAGCTCGTATGCCATGAGTGCCATGCCTTTTCCCGGAAGCTTGTTGCTCTTGACGCCGTTGCTTTGGGTAGCAGCGATGTTCCTCTTGTTACTCGCTGTGCGGAGTGTGTTGCAGAACCGGTCCTCGCGTAAAGGGCTGGATGTGGAAACAATCGAATGGGGTCCACCTCAGCCAAGTTTGATCCAGAGATGGAGGACAAATATGGGCAGAATCCGACTCAGACTGCCAAGATTTTCGCGGCGGCAGATGCCAGAGATCGCGCCGAAACCGGCGCCATCAGCGCCCGCAAATGCTCCCGCCGATCCGCTGAAGAAACCTACCCAGCCGATGCTTGCGCTCTTTGGTCCGACCATCAAAGGTTCGACCATCGGTGTGCCCGAGACCAAACCCAAAGAGGCATTCGCTTGGGAGAAAACGAAGGGAATCGACTGAGAGACAAATTGCCAAGAACCTTACTTCACGCTTGAGGAACACTCGGTATGCTCACGATCTCGAAACCGCTGTCAGCCAGCCAGGCGCAGACTTACCATGTGCGGGAGTTTGCCTCGCAGGAACAGAACTACTGGAGCCGCGGTCAGCAGGGTCACAGTGAGTGGCAGGGCAGACTCGCCGAGCAGTGGGGGCTGCAAGGTGGCGTTGGTTCCGAACACTTTGCACGACTGAGTGAAGGCCAACATCCGCACACCGAAGAGCAGCTCGTACGGCATCAAGTTTCGAGAACCTATGAAGGCAAATTTGGCAGAGAGGTGACCAGCGCCGAGCATCGCGCCGGGTGGGACGCCACGTTCTCTGCGCCGAAGTCGGTATCGCTTACCGCTCTTGTGGGCGGCGACGATCGGGTGCGGGAAGCCCATCGGGAGAGTGTACGCGCGGCACTTCAGGAGCTTGAACGATACACGCAGGCGCGGATCGGCAATGTTCATGCCCCCGAGACGACCGGAAAATTTATCGCCGCCACCTTCGAGCACGACACCGCGCGGCCCGTCGATGGCTATGCTGCGCCCCAGCTCCATACTCACGCCGTGATCTTCAACATGACCGAGCGCGAGAACGGCCCTGAAAACGGGAAGCAGATGCGAGCTTTGCAGCCGCACGAGATGTTTGTGTCACAGCGCTACGCCACGGCGGTCTACCGATCCGAGTTGGCTCTGCGTCTGGAAAAGCTGGGCTACGAACTGGAGCGCGGCAAGCATGGACAGCCGGAAATAAAAGGCTACACGAAAGAATATCTCGAGGTTTCCAGTCCGCGACGTGAGCAGATCAAAGACCATCTCCGGGAACAAGGAATCGACGGAGCCGCGGCGGCACAGATCGCGGCCCACCATACGCGCGATCGCAAGGAACTGCTGTCACCTGGAGAAGTCTTACAGCGGCACCGCGAGTTGGCCGCACAGTATGGCCATCAGGCGGAGCGCGTTGTCGCACAGGCGCGCCAACATGGGCAATTCCAGATGCCGGAGCCAGAGGTTCAGGCGAAGCAGGCCGTGACATGGGCGCGCGATCATGTCTTCGAGAGGTCGGCTGTGCAGGACCGCCGCGCGATCCTTGAAACAGCGCTCGTACGCGGCATGGGAGAAACGACGCATGCCGCAATTCGGCGGGAGTTCGAGCATCGAATTGAAGCCGGGGAGTTCCGCGAAGTCTCGCACGTTGGTGCTGGAAGACAGTTCACGACCGCAGTGATGGTACGCATGGAGCGTGAGATCGTTGGCCGGATGCAGGAAGGCAATCGGCGCGACTACAGCGATCCCATGCTAGTCTCGCCGCAAGTGCGCATCGCCACGGAAGACCGCCACCCGGAGTTGAATGCGTCGCAGCGCCAAGCAGTAGACGAAATCTTTCTTTCGCGGGAGAAGGTCGTCGGTTTAGATGGCATCGCAGGCGCAGGCAAGACAACAACTCTATCCGTGATCCGCGAAGGGGCGGAGGCCGAGGGCTACAGGGTGGAAGGTTTCGCGCCAACGTCCCGCGCGGCGCAGAAGCTCGGGGAAGCAGGCATGGAGACATCAACACTACAGAAGCATCTGGCACGTGGGCAGCAGCCGGATACCGGCGAGAAACGGCTTTATGTGCTCGACGAATCCTCGCTGGCATCGACCAGGCAGGTGCATGATTTTGTGAACCGGCTCCATCCGAATGACCGTGTATTGCTCGTCGGCGACCGGCGGCAACATGAGGCGGTTGAGGCCGGGAGGCCCTTCGCGCAGCTCCAGGACGCTGGTATGAAAACGGTGAAGCTCGAAGAGATCGTGCGCCAGAAAGACCCAGAACTGAAACAGGTAGTCGAGCAACTGGCGCGGGGTGAAGTACGCGAAGCAGTCCAAAGTCTTGACCGGCAAGGCCGAGTCCATGAGATCAAAAACCACGACGAGCGCATCTCCGCTGTTGCGAAAGACTATGCAAAATCACCGGACAATACGCTGGTGATTTCTCCCGATAATCGCTCTCGCATGGAGATCAACGAGCGCGTCCATGCGCAATTGCAGCGGAGTGGCCTCGTCAGCAAAGAGGAGCACCACATCAGGACGCTAGTGCCGCGCCAAGACCTCACGGGCGCTGACCGCACATGGGCCGAGCGCTATGAGGTGGGCGATGTGCTGCGCTATTCGCGGGCATCGAAGGAGACCGGCATCGGGAAAGGCGCGTACGCACAGGTGAAGAGCATCGACGCTCCGAAGAACCGGCTGACAGTCGAGCTGCAGGATGGCACACAGCACACTTACGATCCGCGCAGGCAGCAGGGAGTCTCGGTCTTCCGCGAGGAGATGCGATGTTTTTCAGTGGGCGACCGCATCCAATTCACGGCACCGGCCAACGACCTCAGAGTTGCGAACCGCGAGTTGGGGACCATCGAGAGCATCGACGGAGACGGGCGGCTGCGGTTGAAGATCGACGGTGGGCGTATGGTTGAACTCGATCCGCACAAGCATCCGCATCTCGATCATGGGTATGCCATGACCAGCCACTCCAGCCAGGGACAGACTGCCGACCGTGTCCTGATTCACGTGGACACGGAGTTGAGCGCTAAGGATCTGCTCAACAGCCGCATGACCTATGTCTCGGTCTCCCGTGGACGCTATGACGCACAGATTTATACGAACAACGCACAGACGCTCGGACAGGAACTCAGCCGCGACGTGTCCCATTCTCCTGCGATTCAGCAAGAGCCAGTAGCGCAAAAGATAGAACCACAAACCACGCACACGAATCAGATCAGTCAGGGTTTCGGTCTTGGTCTTTGATGCAGCATTCCCGAATGACATACCCCGGATCGCCAGAGCATAGCCGAGGCCCGGCCAGTGTCAAGGCCGCGCTTCGCGCGCCGCCTTCGCGGTCGAAGAGCCTTGACACTGGCCTTTGCGCCTCGGCTTATTATTCAGCTATCCGGGGGATGTCAGATTTTCCCGTAACATCGATCAGCGCAAATCTACCTGAGTTCATTGACAGGCAGCGCCCGGAATCCATTCGCGAGCGGAAAGCCGTTTGGCGCGCGACAGACGACCGCACCAGCGGCTACCCGTGATTTTCCCATCACGTTGCGCACGAAATCGAGATTTACTGTATCGCCGACATCCGGCAGTTCCGTCCACTTCGCCTCCAACAGTTCCAGGCGTCCGCCCGTATCCACCACAAAGTCCACTTCGCGGGTTCGGTCACGCCAAAAGAAAAGGCTGCCCGTGCGCCCTGCGCGGCGTTCGCGATCGCGAAGCTGGGCGAAAACGAACGTCTCCCAAATTGCGCCTACGGCGGGTGATTGCCGCAGAGCTTCCTCGGTCCGAATATTCAGCAGGGCGCAAAGCAGGCCAGTGTCAGAGAGATAGAGTTTTGGGCTCTTGACGATGGACTTGGTTCGATTCGAAAACCACGGCTCAAGCAATACGATCTGCCCGGAAGCTTCCAGCATGGACAGCCAATGATTCGCTGTTGAAGGTGCAATCCCGACATCGCGGGCCAGATCGGCTTTGTTCAACAGGTTGGCAGAACGGAGTGCGCAGGCGCGCAGAAATCTCTCGAAGTCCCGCAGGCTGCCAACATTAGTTAAGGAGCGTACATCGCGTTCGAGATACGTAGCGAGATAGGAATTGTAAAAAGCTACATCATCGATGTCTGGGTTGGCGTACAGTTCTGGGAAACCACCGCGCACGATGGCCGTCTCGATCCCGGTTTGCGGCAATGCTGATTGAATCTCTGCAAAGGAAAGGGTTTCAAGTTCCACGATGTCAGCTCGGCCGGCCAACGATTCGGAAACGTTCTGCATCAGGGTGAACTTCTGCGAACCAGTAAGCAGAAATTGTCCGTTGCGTGTGCGATGTGCATCCACGGCCACCTTGAGATGCCGGAACAGGCCAGGCGCATATTGGACCTCATCAATGAGGACAGGCGGGGGATGACGCTGAAGAAAAGTGCCCGGTTCCTTTTCCGCCTGCTCGGCTTCGGCGGGGAGGTCGAGGGAGACAGACGCGTGTTTCGGGAACAAGCGGAGAAAGGTGGAAGTCTTACCAGTCTGTCTCGCTCCGGTTAGGACAACCACTGGCCGTGTCTTCGCAGAGCGTTGGAGGCGGGGTTCAACCGCACGTGGAATCCACATATGCGAAATATACGATATAATCGCATATTATGCACGCATCGAAACAATTCAACGGAGGTGCTTTGCGCGTTCATCCCAACGGACCTGTTCTGCAGGCGCTCACACGGTGGGTTTTACATCCGAGGGATTTCGTAACATCCGGAACCATTTGAACGACAGGCTCATCGGTGTCCCATCCCACAGCACATTCATTCGGACAATGGCCGGAGTTCCAAATCCCTCCAGGTTCCACCGGGTATCCGGTTTGCTATTGATCCTCAGATTTGAGTCGTGTAACTCTTGCTCCGAGTCACGGTGAGATTGCTCGGAAGAGGGGCCGGGCTTCTTTATCTCACCAATTACTTCCTCCTTGTCGTCGTTTTTTTTGCGATATTCTGCGACGCGTGGGGTCATATATTGCTGTGATACTCAGCAGCAGTTTGTGTCCTCGATTGAATGCGCTCGTACGCGGACCGCAATTCGTTTAAGGAGGAAAGTGATAGCCTGACTGAAGTCCCTGCGTCGCATCAGTACCCACCACTTCTGTTCCGCTTTGCCATCCGTCCACAAGTACGACAGTCCTTCGCTCAGTCTCGCTAGCTGGTGCTTGCCCGCGGCAGCCGGGTTACCGTTAGGGCGAAATGCAACGATATTCAGACGACCAGCAACACAGGCCTCAAGTTCGCAGCTGAGGTTTTACAGACCGTAGAGCCGATCCCGATTTTCCTGCTTAAAGGAGATATATGACCGACCGCTCCCGAGTGATCCGCAGAGGGCCAGCCCTGACAGCTTTACTAGCCACGCTGTCCTTGTCTTATCTAGGGACCGGAATGGTCCTCTCCGCCCAGACAACAAGCGGGTTTAACGCTAGCGAGGGCAGCCACATCGCTGGCAGTTTGAATTTCGACACGATGTGGGCAGACAGCACAAGGCACCGATGGATGATGAACAACTATGCTGCTTCTTCAGACATCGCCGTTTCTTCTTGGGTTTGCGGAGTGTCACCGGGATGCATACCCTTCTCCAACGCAACGGCGAGTTATACGATCTACCCGGAAACGCAGCTCACTTTTCCTGCTTCGACGGCCGGACCCGGGCTGCCGCTGATTTCCGGCACCTGGAATGGTACAACTTCGGGGGTTCCTCAATGGGGAGGTGGCTCCGGCTTAAATGCAAATCAGACATTTGCGTTAGATCTCCAGACAGGAACGGCCGGGGGATGCTGCGCCCTCGCCCTAGGAACAGAAGTAGTAAACGACACGTCTACGGGCGGAGGAACAGTCCTGAACAAGCTGGCCAAGTTGATCGTACCGGCGAGCGGCACGGTCGCGACCGCAAAACAAGCCACAATCTCAGATACCAGTATCCCCACCTACATCGTGGTATACGGGGCAGGCGCACAAACAACGCCCAGCTGGCAATCGACGGCCAAGCCTCGTGCATCATGGACGGACAGAATGTCACCACCAATACGGCGGGCTTGTATGTGGTGGCCTCGACTACTACCAGCGACGATGGTGAGTGTACAGTGGTTGCCGCGCCCCCTTTTGGCTCCTGGATTATTGGCACAATGATCTCAAATGGGCCACTCTCAAATGGGTCGACCGCGTCAGTCCTCGTGCATCCCGGTTATAGATCGCTCGCCGCACTCACGGGACTGAGCAACGCCAACGGAGTAACATTAGCAACGAGCATTGCCCCTAGCGGCATTACGACTGGCGACTTGGTCAAGTGGGATACGAATAAGAATGCCGCAGACGCAAGTATCGTTGCGGCCAATGTCCTCACGCTTGCCACTCCCGCAATCGGCACAGTCCTAACCGGACAAGGCACCCAGACACCCAATGCCATTGCGACCGGCACGTACGGCTTCCCTCTGGCGAGCGCTGGCAGCGGCGCGCAGCCCAGCTATCAGCGCCAACTCATTACGTCCATCCCATCCAGCGACACCATTAGCGCTGCCGGAACTTTTGCCACGAACCTGTCTGTCCCCGGAGGCGTGCTCGCGATAGGTTCAGTCATCGAGATTCGTGCGCACGGAGTGTTCACTAACTCGGCCAGCACGCAGAACTTCGCTCTTCAGGTCAACGCCGGGGGGCAGTCTGGCATTTGCCCGGCGAGTTCGTCCAATCTCCAACCCGCAGTAAATACGAATGGCTACTGGGACGCAGCGTGCTTTATCCAAGTTACGGCTACCGGTAATCCCGGTAGCGCAATAAGCTGGGGCCAATTCACCATGGCGAGTTCGAACGGATCCGCTGTCCTATTCAGAATGTTCAGTAACGCCACCGCAACCGGAGACGTGAATTTCATCACTACATCTGCCGAGAACGTCAGCCTGCAGGCGACAACCATGACAGGCACGAGCATGACGCTACAGTCTGTGTACGCAAAAGTCACCTATTGAGGACTGGTTTTTTGATACTTCGTTCCGGTGTAGGGGTCTGGACAAAAACCATGAACGTTCTTCAAAACGCCTTAGCCCAGTTAGAAAAAGTTTGCAGCTTGTATGAGATTGCGTCGTGCCGACCGGACATGAGGATTCCTCCGCTCTTGCTCCTGTTATTGCTGCCCGGCTTTGCGCAAATCACGATTCAAGGCGAGACGCAAATCTCTGGCGGTGTGGAAGTGAACTACCCTTTCACCCATACCGTTCAGATAATGGCTTACAATCCGCCGTCTTTTGGCCAACCGGACTACAACAATTTCATTAACGATGTCATGACACAACCCTACGTCGATGGTGTAACACTGCCACTCGTCTGGTCAAACATTGAAACCGCATGGCCCTCAACTCCCTGCGCCCCCATCAACACGGATGTGTGTCAGCTCGATTCTGCCGGTTTTTACCATAACTATAACTGGACAACGGGAGCGACCGCTTATGACCAGTTCGCAAGCATGTCGTACCCGAATGGCATTTTGCAGTGGTTCACTCCCTTCATTGTGAATGGAGTAAGTACTCCCAAGAAAGTAAATTTTGTCTTGGTGGGTATTAACATTTCGGGGAACGTTAATACCGCAACGCCGGAGTACGTCACGTCGCTAGGCTACGTGGCTAATTTCCCTTCACCACAAAACCGCCAGGACGTGATGAACACCGTCCTCGATTGCACGAATCTAGCATGGAAACCAGCCGGCTCCCCAACGCTCACGAAGGGCGGCACGGGCGGCACGACCATTACTGTGAACTTCACTGGTTGCTGCACATCAGGGAGTTCATCATCCTTCCAAACCAACGATATGGTATGGGTAGTCGGAGCAGTAGGGAGCGGAAGCCAAAACTACGACACTCCCATTCC
>Ga0070730_10005157_pt1 | contig 11309 bp, 10 predicted proteins | sample Coa_R1_3_FD_66447 | JGI IMG/M metagenome (GOLD analysis project Ga0070730, IMG submission 66447) | Surface soil microbial communities from Centralia Pennsylvania, which are recovering from an underground coalmine fire - Coalmine... | ecosystem: Environmental > Terrestrial > Soil > Unclassified ... | reverse complement strand
CTGGTCACCTCCGACGGCCAGGCCATGCGGCTGGCGGCGTCGCCGGCGACACGTCCCGACCGCGGCCTGATCAGCAAGCTCGGCCTGAAGGCGGCGCCGAAGTCCAGCGTGCCTGTGGACTGCCCGGCCGACCTGAACTGCACGTTCACCCCGGCCGCGTACGCCGAGGACCCCGGCAACAACCCGGAGAACTATGGCGACTACGACATCGCCACCCGGCCGCGGGACCTGAAGATCAACTCGATCGTCATCCACGACACCGAGGAGTCGTACGCGGACACCATCGCCACGTTCGAGAACCCCGCGTCCTACGTCAGCGCCAACTACGTGATCCAGTCCTCGACCGGTGACATCACCGAGATGGTCCGGCCGCAGGACGTCGCCTGGGCGGTCGGCAACTGGTACTACAACACCCACTCGATCAGCATCGAACACGAGGGGTTCGCGGCGCAGGGTTCGGTCTGGTACACCCAGACGATGTACAAGGCGTCCGCTGAGCTGGTGAAATACCTGGCGCACCGGTTCGGCATCCCGCTCAGCCGCGAGTACATCGTCGGCCACGACAACGTGGTCGGTCCGACCACCGGCCTCACGGCGATCCAGCACTGGGACCCGGGCCCGTTCTGGAACTGGCAGTACTACATGGGCCTGCTGCATGGGAAGCCGGCCGGAGCCGAGCTGTCCAGTGCCGGCACGGCCACACCCGATGGGCAGCACGTGGTGGTCATCGACCCCAACTGGGCCACCAACGAGCCGCCGGTGACCGACTGCCAGACCGGGACCTGCGTCAAGCTGCCCAAACAGCCGGCCAGCTTCGTCTACCTGCATACCCAGCCGAGTTTCGCCTCGCCGTTGCTCAGCGACCCCACGCTGCATCCCAGCGGAACCCCGGGGACGCATGAGGATAACGACTGGGGTGACAAGGCTCCGTACGGAGAGAAATATGTGGTCGCCGGGCAGCATGGTCACTGGACCGGGATCTGGTACGGCGGTGGCGTCGGCTGGTTCTACAACCCGCCGGGCTCAGGGCAGACCGGCCGGTACACCAGTTCGCTGGTGATCACGCCGAAGCCGGGTGTCTCCTCGATCCCGGTGTACGGCAGCGCCTTCCCGGAGGCGTCCGCCTACCCGAAGGTCGTGCCCGTACAGCCGAACGCGCCGCTGGTGTACACGATCCCCGCTGGTCAGCAGTACGTCGTGACCGGGGCCGTGCCTGACGACTACTACTACGCGGTGACCTTCGATTCGAGCATGCCGGACGACCACACCGTGATCAGGGGGAAGACGCTCTACTACCAGATCATCTACAACCACCGGTTGTGCTATGTGAAGGCGGCCGATGTGGTGGTGAGCTACCTGCGTTAGCCGGCGCGTCGCGGAGCCTCCGCACCCCGCTCATCGCGGGGTGCGGGGGCACCGTCTTTCTGGTCGCTGGAAACCCTGCCGGCTAGAAGGGCGCGGCGTCCTCGGCGCTGCCCTGCCCGGCAGGGCTGCCTGTCTCCGCCGCGGCCTCGCTCGGTCCCGGGCCGCCGGAGCGCTGCGCCATGGCGGTGGCGATCCTGGCCCTGGCGCCCTCCAGCCATTCGGCGCAGATCGCGGCCAGCCGCTCGCCTCGCTCCCAGAGGTCGAGCGAGTCTTCGAGGCTGAGGCCGCCGGCTTCAAGCCGCTTCACCACGTCGATGAGTTCATCGCGTGCCTGCTCGTAGGAGAGCGACTGGTTCACAGGCCCAACTTATCCAATGGCCGCCCGCTCGGCCGCGATCGCGGCGCGAGCGCCGGTGGGCCGGCCGGCGCGGCAGCCGGCGGGCCCGTCCGTTGCTGCCCCAGCCGGCGGGCAGCCTGCTGCACGGCCGCCGCCAGCATCCGCGCGTAGAGCACGGCGCCCGGCGGCCGGGGATGGACTCCGTCGTCCCAGAGCAGGTTCGTCCGGTCCCGGATCGTGCTGAACCAGTTGGCCAGCACGATGTCGTGGTCGTGACGCGCCGCCCCGGCCAGGACCGCGTTCACCTCCGTCTGCCAGGGCCGGGGTACGAACGTGTTGACCAGCACGAGCATCCGTTCCGGGCCGGCAAGGGTGATCAGCGCGCGTATCTGCCCGCTGGTTACCGGCCCGTTGGTACCGCGAGCCCGCGCAGCCCGTCAAGACCTGGCGACCGGGCACGGGAAGATGGGCGGCGCACATCGTAATCCTGGGATCTACGCTGCCTGGATCGCAGAAGACACGCCGGACCAGGGGTCCTTACTGCCGAATGAGGCCGGCCACCCTCGCCTCATTCATGAATGAGGTAGGCAATCTCGGTCTCCCATTTGGACGGATCAGGCTCGGCCGACGGATCGCTGATAAAGCACTCAAAGCGGCTGCGCCATCCCGAGCCATGACCGGTATCCCATGAGTCGAACGACACGCCCCGCTGTCCGGCCCAATCCTGGAGCGTTTCGTTTGCCGCTATGAGCTGGTCATACGAACCGGTGTGCAGCAGCGAGACATATTGCCCGCCGGGCAGCACGGCGGCCCGGATCTGTTCGTCACCCTCGATTCCCGCCGGAACCGGAACTCCAAGTTCGATCTCGAGATCCGCCGCCATGTCGATCACGAAGTAACGGATGAAGGGTGGCCCGGCGAGGGCAATCCCACGTTCTTCCAGCCACGCAAAGATGCGCGGGAAGGTCGAGTCGATCGCTTGCGGCAGCGAACTCATCGTTACCGTGAGCGGAACGCCCACATAAGGCTGCTCATCCCGGGTCACAATCCTTGGCTCACCTGCCACGGTATTCCTCTCCGTTTGTATGCGAACATCCCGTACCAGCCCGGAGCTGCCGGCTACATGCCGTTCTCAGGCTGGCTGGCTGTGACGGTGAGCTGGTCGTCGGTGAACCGGACCGTCAGTTTCTCGCCGCCGGTGACCTGTGCGGCAGCCCTGACCACGCTGCCGTCCGCCTGCTGCACGATCGCGTACCCGCGGCGCAATGTCCCGGCCGGGGAGAGCGTGAGCAGCCGGGCCCGGGTGTGTTCGAGGTCTCTCCCAGCGTGATCGAGCTGAGCGCAGACGCCCCGGAGTGCCCGTTCGGACAGATTTCTTATTTTTTCTTCCAGCCTTTCTACTTCGCGTACCGGATTGGCGAGAGCAGGGCGCGATACGGCCGCCGCCAGCCAGGCACGCTCTCGGTCGATCGTGCCCGCCAGACAGCGCCGGGCGCGACCGCGCAATTGATCGATGAGGACGAGTTGCTCAGCGACATCCGGTACGACGCGTTTGGCCGCGTCGGTTGGCGTGGATGCGCGGACATCGGCGACGAAGTCGAGCAGCGGGCTGTCCTGCTCATGCCCTATGGCACTGACCACGGGCGTCCGGCAGGCAGCCACGGCCCGGACGAGAGCCTCGTCGGAGAACGGCAGCAGATCCTCCACCGACCCACCGCCACGGCTGATGATGATCACATCTATGCCGGAATCGTCGTCCAGCTTCCCGAGGGCCTCGATGATCTCCGTCACGGCCTGACTGCCCTGCACGGCCACTTGCTCGACGCGGAAGCGCACCGCTGGCCACCGGTTGGCGGCGGTGCGGCGCACATCGCGTTCGGCGGCAGACTCACGGCCACAGATCAGGCCGATCACGCGCGGCAGGAACGGCGGCCTGCGCTTACGTTCGGTGGCAAACAGGCCTTCGGCAGCCAGTTCCTTGCGCAGTCGTTCCAGCCTGGCCAGCAACTCCCCAATGCCCACCTGCCTGACCTCCAGAGCGGTCAGTGCGAACGAGCCGCGGGTGGCGTTGAAGTCGGGCTTTGCCCAGACGACCACCCGCGCACCCGGCCCAGGTGGGGGATCGGTCACGTCGAACACGGTGCGGGGGCAGATGACACGGACCGAGACGGCCGCCAGGGGATCGCGGAGCGTCACGAAAACCGTGCCGCCCCGCCTGTTCAGCTCGGCGATCTGACCTTCGACCCAGATCCGGCCCAGCTTTGTGATCCAGTCGCCGACCATCAGGAGCATTTTCCGGACCGGGACAGGTGACTCCGCGGAGGTCTCGAGTGGCATTCCGCTCAGCCGGCTGCCGGATCGGTGCCTTCGGCCTCTTCCAGTTTGGCGATGCGGCGCTCGAACATGGCGATCACGTTCGCCCGGTCTTCGTGGTTGCGCTCGTAGCTGAGCAGATCGCGGACCTGACCGATGTCGAGGCCACGCAGCCGGGCGCGGAGCGATGCGATCGACAGTTCCGAGTAGTGCGGCACTGGCAGAACACCGGTGCCGCGAACCTCGGCCTGGCCGGCTGTGGCGGCTTCGGCGGGTGTGGCCGGGCCCGGCTGGGCGGTTTTGGCGGTTTTGGCCGCTTTGGCGGGTGTGGCGGTTTTGGCGGGTGTGGCCGTCGTTGCGGGTGCGGCGTCCGCCTTGGCGTTGCCCGGCTTCGCTGTAGCAGTTGCGCTGGTTGCGTCGGTTGCGTTACTCCGCGCCGGAGCTGGCGTATCACGCGTGTCGCGCGCGCCCGCGGAGCCGTCAGGGGAGTGTTCCTGGCCAATGGCCCTGCGGCGGATACGTTCGGTCATGAGCAGAACCTGGCCGATGCCGGCAAAGACGGCCCGCAACACCTGTGCCGGGGCCTCCTTGATGCGTTCGGGTGTCTGCGGGATTCGCATGGCTGATCTCTCCTCGGGGAGTCACCGCTGATGACCGGCGCCTCAGGCCATGGTGCCGCAACCCGGTTGGCGATATGTAGCCGTGCCGGGGACACGAGCCTACAGGCCAGGACGGCCGACCTCATACGATAGACGCATGGCCGTAACTACCCGACGTGTCCTGCTTGCCAGGCCCCGCGGATACTGCGCAGGGGTCGACCGCGCCGTGCAGGCTGTCGAGAGAGCGCTGGAGCGGTACGGCTCTCCCGTCTACGTTCGCAAGCAGATCGTGCACAACACGCACGTCGTCCGCACGCTGGAGCAGCGCGGCGCGATCTTCGTGGATGAGACGGACGAGGTGCCGGAAGGGGCGGTGGTCGTCTTCTCCGCCCACGGCGTGGCCCCGCAGGTGCGCGAAGCGGCCGCGCTGCGTGGCCTGAACACCATCGATGCGACCTGCCCGCTGGTCACCAAGGTGCACAGCGAAGCCCGCCGGTTCGCCGCACACGACTACGACATCCTGCTCATCGGTCACGAGGGGCATGAAGAGGTCGAAGGCACGAGCGGCGAGGCACCCTCGCATGTCCACCTGGTCGACGGGCCGGGCGATGTGGCCAGCGTCCAGGTGCGCGACCCGGCCAAGGTCGTGTGGCTGTCCCAGACGACGCTCTCGGTGGACGAGACGAACGAGACCGTCGCGGCACTGCGCGAGCGGTTCCCGCTGCTGCTCGACCCGCCCAGCGACGACATCTGCTACGCCACCCAGAACAGGCAGGCGGCGGTCAAGCGGATCGCTGCCGACTGCGACGTCGTCCTCGTGGTCGGCTCACCGAACTCATCCAATTCGGTCCGCCTCGTCGAGGTCGCCAAGGACGCCGGCGCAAAGGCTGCCTACCTGGTTGAGAATGGCCCGGCCATCCAGGAGGAATGGCTGGACGGCGCGGACTGTGTGGGCGTCACGAGTGGCGCCTCGGTCCCCGAGGAACTTGTGACCGGCGCGCTGGAGCGGCTCGCCGGGCTCGGGTTCGGCAGCGTCGAAGAGGTCGAGGCGATCGAGGAAAACATGGTGTTCGCGCTGCCGAGGGAGCTGCGCATCCGCCCCGGAGCAGCCTTGCCTAGTCCGGGTGCCTAGTCCGGGTGCCTAGTCCGGTCGCCTGGTCCGGGCGCCTGCCACCCCAGCCCGGCCAACGATCCGGGCCGTCGGATCGGCACTGCACGCCAGCGTGAGATAGTCCTGGCATGGCGATCTTCGATGACCTCGAGGCCGAAGAGCAGCGGCTTGACAGCATTCTGGCCAGCCTGAACGACGCCCAGTGGGCATCGCCTTCCGGCGCGGCGGGCTGGTCCGTCGCCGATGTCGTGCTGCATCTGGCCCAGAGCGAGGAAGCCGTGATCTTCAACGCCGCAGTCGCCGCCGATGGTCAGCCCGCTCCTAGCTTGACCAACCGGCCCAGCGGTCAGTCCGTGGACGAGTTCGCCGAGCAGGCCGTGCGGGCGGAACGCACCGAGCCCGGCCTGATTCTGCGCCGGTGGCGCGAGGCCAGGGCCGCCGCGCTCGCGGCGCTGCGCTCGGCCGATCCGGGGCTGCCGTTGCGCTGGGTGGAAGCGCCACTGAAGCCGGCCACGCTGGCGACGACGCGGCTGGCCGAGCACTGGGCACATGGGCTGGATATCACCGGCCCGCTTGGCATCGACTTCCCCGACACCGGCCGGCTGCGCCACATCGCCTGGCTGGCCCATCGCACGCTGCCCTACGCCTTTGCCCTGACCGGCCAGGAACCGGCCGAGGTGTCGTGCGAGCTCACCGCGCCGGATGGCGTCACGATCTGGCGGTTCGGGCCGCCGGATGCCGGGTCCGCGATCAGCGGTCCGGCCGGAGCGTTCTGCCGCCTCGCCACCCGGCGGCTGACCCCGGAACAAGCCGGGCTTCGGACGACCGGTCCGCATGCCCTCGCGGCTCTTCAGGTCATCCGCACCTACGCAGCCTGACCACCGCGCCCGGATTCGGCCGACCCCGAGGGCCGGCCACCGCAAGACCATCGGCTGACCCCGAGGGCCGGCCGTGGCGAGACCATCGGCCGACCCCGAAGGCCGGCCACCGCGAGACCATCGGCTGACCCCGAGGGCCGGCCACCGCGAGACCATCGGCCGACCCCGAAGGCCGGCCACCGCGAGACCATCGGTTTGCGGGTCCGATTCCGTGGTACTCGCACTCTGACCTCATCAGCCCCAACGAAGGCAGGCCCGCGCCTTGGCAAAGCTCAGCGCTCAGGTACGCCAAGCGCAACCCATGTGATAGCAAAGTGTAGTTAGGTGATCGCACGGCGTACGGGAGGGCGCCTCATTCGTCAGGTTCAGCCCCCGAGCTGAGACAAAGCAGTAGTTTGACCCGAAGAGGGCGCCCGTAGAGCAATGTAACCCGGGCGACTGGCTATGCCGGATCGCCAACTTAAGCAAAGGGCCAGTCAACGATGACTCCTGACCCCGAGGGCAAGCTAGCCCAGCCGGTAACGACAGCACCCTCGCCAGCTAGGCCCCGGCCATGGCTGGCGGTGCTTCTGGGAAGAGAAGCGCTCTGGTCTCCAGTCAGATCCAGCGGGAAACCGGATGAGGGGCAGGCACAGTCCGGCAGCCCGCTCAGGCTCATCGCTCTCAGTTTCCTTATGCTGTTCGTCGAACTTGCGCTCATCCGGTGGACAGGCGCGAACATCGTCTATCTCTCCTATTTCTCCAACTTCGTGCTGCTCGGCAGCTTCCTGGGCATCGGGATAGGGTTTCTGGCCGGCAAGTCGCGGCTGAACCTGTTCCCGCTGGCCCCAGCGGCTCTGGCGCTGCTGATCCTGTACGTCCTGCGTTTCCCGGTCCAGATCGACCGGTCGGGCAACAAGCTGCTGTTCTTCACCGCGATGAAGACAACCGGCCTTCCCATCTGGGAAACCCTGCCTGTCATCTTCCTGGTCGTCGCCGTGGTCATGGCCTTCATCGCCCAGGGCGTGGCCCGGACGTTCGCCCAGTTCCGGCCGCTGGACGCCTACCGCCTGGACATCCTTGGCAGCCTCGCCGGAATCGCGGCGTTCTCCCTGCTGTCGTTCCTGAATGCCAAGCCACTGGTCTGGGGACTCGTCGTCGTAGCAGTCTTCTGCCTGCTCTACAGCAAGCGCATCGGCGTCATCCAGATTGTGGCGCTGCTAGGTATCGCCGGCCTGCTTGGCAGCGAAACCTTCACCTCCAGCGACCTGTGGTCGCCCTACTACCGGCTTACGGTGGTCAAGCTGAAGAGCGGCAACTACGTCGTGGACGCTAACGGGGTCCCGCACCAGATCATTCAGGCGTCAAGTCGCCAGATGCCGTTCTACCGCATCCCCTATCAGCAGGCGCCTTCCAACACGCTCAACAATGTCCTGGTGATCGGCGCCGGGACCGGCAACGACGTGTCGAACGCCCTGCGTGAGGGAGCCAAGCACGTCGATGCCGTGGAAATCGACCCGGAGATCCAGAAGGTGGGGGTCAGGCTGAACCCGGATCACCCGTACGCGAGCTCTCGGGTCTCCGTCTATATCAATGACGGCAGGGCCTTCTTGGAGCAGACCAAGAAGAAGTACGACATGATCCTGTTCGCCCTGCCCGATTCGCTGACCCTGGTGGCCGGGCAATCCTCGCTGCGGCTGGAAAGCTACCTGTTCACCCTGCAGGCGGTGCAGAGTGCGAAGGCCGACCTCAACCCGAGCGACGGCACCTTCGCCATGTACAACTACTACCGGACAGCGTGGCTGAAGAACCGCCTGGCCAATACCGTCGCGCAAGCCTTCGGGCATGCGCCGTGCATCACCACGGCCGACTTCACGCTCTCGATGCTCACGGTCAGCGACAACCCGTCGATGCTGCAGTGCAGTCATGTCTGGCACCGGCCGTCGAACGTGCTTCCGCCGGCCACCGACGATCACCCGTTCGTGTACCTGGACGGCAATTTCATTCCCAGCTACTACCTGATGGCCCTGGTCCTCATCCTGCTCGCCTCCATCCTGGCGGTGCGGCTCACCTCCGGGCCGGTTCGCCGGACCAGGGGATTCGTGGATCTGTTCTTCATGGGCGCGGCGTTCATGCTGCTCGAAACCAAGTCCATCGTCCAGTTCGCGCTGCTGTTCGGCACCACATGGTTCGTCAACGCGCTGGTGACCGCGGGTGTGCTGGTCGCGGTGTTCGCGGCGGTGGAGGTCTCCCGCCGGGTGACGATCCGCAGACCCGTCCCGCTCTATGGAGCGCTGCTCGCGGCCCTGTTCATAGCCTGGCTCGTCCCGCTTCATTCGCTGCTGTCGCTGTCGGTGATCCCCCGCTTCATCGTGGCCGTGCTGGTCTCCTTCACGCCGATCTTCATCGCCAATCTGGTGTTCGCCCAGCGGTTCCGCGATACCGGCGACTCGACGGTGGCGTTCGGGGCCAACCTGATCGGCGCGATGGTGGGCGGGATCCTTGAGTACACGTCGATGATCTTGGGATACCGCTGGCTGCTTATCATGGTGGCCGTGCTGTACGGCCTCGCCTTCCTGGCCGGCCGTGCCCACTGGCGCCGGCCGGCGGCGCCGGTATCGGCGCCCTCGTCGGTCTCTGTCGCGAGTCAGCCCTCTGGGTGACGCTCAGCTGCCGACTGCACGCTGCTGCAGATCGGCCGGAGCGGCGGTGACGAGTTCCGGCCGGTCCGAACCGGAGTCCGCGACCAGTTCCGGTGCGGACAGCGCGCGGATCGTCTCCTCCACCGGCTGCGGCGGCTCAAGCCCGGATTCGACCACGCCGAGCTGGTTCAGCCTCCGGGCACTGACCAGCACCCGGCTCTCCAGCGACCCGACGGTCTTGTTGTACGTGGACACCGAATTGGTGAGAGCGCGGCCCAGGTGATCCATGTGCCTGCCCATCTGGGCGAGCCGGTCGTACAGCTCCCGGCCGAGGTCGAACACGGCCCGGGCGTTCTCGGACAGGGCCTCCTGCTGCCAGGCGTACTGCGCGGTCCGCAGCATGGTGACCAGCGTGGTGGGGGTCGCGATGTGTACGCGCCGGCTCAGCGCATGTTCGAGAAGGGCGGGATCCCGCTCCAGCGCGGGTGCGAGGAAGGCCTCGCCAGGAATGAACAGGACGGCGAATTCGGGTGCCGGGCTGAGCGCGGCCCAGTACGTCTTGGCCGAAAGCCGGTCCACCTGCTCGCGCAGATGCCTCGCGTGCGCGCCGAGCCGGGCATCCCGGACGTCCTCGTCGGTGGTTTCCGCGGCTTCCAGGTAGGCCGCGAGCGACACCTTCGCGTCTACCACGATGTTCTTTCCACCGGCCAGCCGGACCACCAGGTCAGGGCGCTGCAGGCCGTCGTCGGTGGCCGCGGTGACCTGCTCGTCGAAGTCGCACCGGGCGCTCATCCCGGCCAGCTCGACCACGCGCTTGAGCTGCAGTTCGCCCCACCGGCCCCGCGCTTCCGGGCGGCGCAGCGCGGTGACCAGCGCCTGAGTCTGCAGCCGGAGCTGTTCCGAGCTCTCCCTGGCGAAGTTGACCTGCTCCTCCAGCGCGGCGTGCGAGGAACGGCGGGCCAGGTCCGCCTCGCGAAGCTGCGTCTCCATCCTGTTCAGCGTCTCCTTGAGCGGGCTGACCAGGTGCTCTACCGCAAGGCGGCGCTTGTCCAGCTCACCGGCCGCGTTCGCGTTGGCGGCCTGCAGCCGCCCCTCCGCGATCTCCAGGAAGCGGGCCGTGCTCGCATCCAGCGCCTGCGCGGACAGGGCCCGGAACCGCTCGGCAAGCTGGCCCTCGATCAGCGCCGCCCGCTCCTGCGCGGAGCGCTCGGCCAGCGCACCCCTGTCTTCGGCCGCCCGCGCGCGCTGCTCCGCGGTGCTGACCCGGACGGTCAGATCGGCCATGGTGGCGGCCTGCCTGTTGCGGGCGAGCAGGAATCCGATCGCCGCCCCGAGGAAGATACCGAGCGCGAGTCCGGCAAACAGCATGATCGCGTCCATGTCGGCAATGCTTGCAGCTCGTCGCGGCAGTTCCAGTTTGACACGCTGAGTGCCATGAATCCGTCCCACCGTAGCCACGCGGCGGCAGGCACGATCCCGTCATGATCCCGGCGAAATAATGGCGCCTGCCGGGACACGAAACGGTTGCGGATAACCCCATCAAGGCAGGAGACGCGCATGCACCATCGCTTGCCATACGCAGCCGCCGCGGCCGCGATAACCGCCGCACTGGCCATATCGGTACCCGCTCCGCCGGTTACCGCCGCACCCCAGGCCACTGCGCCGGCCACTGCGCCGAAGGCCGGCGCAGCACCGCTCCTGCTGATCACCGGCGCCCGGATGGCCGCCGTCCAGGGCCCCGCCACGCGTCTCACGGCGCTCCTGCCGCCGCCCGCCGCCGCCCAGGACCCGCTGATATCCCTGGCGCTGTTCCAGCGCTACCCGGCGGGCGAGCACGTAACCGGGACCTGGAACGCCTACCCGCTGCACCCGGCCATCAACGTGAACCCCGACCCGCACAGCTTCCTCAACTGGCTACAGCCCTCGGCCACCCGGGCGGGCAACACGCTCCGGCTGACCGTCACCCCGTTCGGCGACAACCAGCCCGGTCACCTGGGCCTCGGCTTCACTCCAGTGCCAGGGCCATCGCGACGAAATCAACAAACAAATTCTCTCTTTACGATGGACTGACCCTCGTCGCTCACC
>Ga0070730_10005155_pt1 | contig 11311 bp, 8 predicted proteins | sample Coa_R1_3_FD_66447 | JGI IMG/M metagenome (GOLD analysis project Ga0070730, IMG submission 66447) | Surface soil microbial communities from Centralia Pennsylvania, which are recovering from an underground coalmine fire - Coalmine... | ecosystem: Environmental > Terrestrial > Soil > Unclassified ... | reverse complement strand
CCATGGCCCCATAGAGCGGGGCGATGTCGACCGACGGATCGCTCAGCCCTTCCTCCAGGCGGCGCGCCACGCGCAGGATCTCCCCCTGACCGGGCAGGAAAACCAGCACCCCGCCGCTCTCCCGATCCAGGGCGCTTCGGATGGCGCGCACGACCTGGTCCTCGAGGTCGCCGCGGGGGTCCTTGCCGAGATAGCGGGTCTCGACGTCGAACATCCGTCCCCGGCTCTCGATGATCGGGGCGTCGCCGAGCAGGGCGGCGATGCGCGCGCCGTCGAGGGTGGCGGACATCACCAGCAGCCGCAGGTCCTCGCGCAGATGGGTCTGGCTGTCGAAGGCGAAGGCGAGGCCGAGGTCGGCGTCGAGGCTGCGCTCGTGGAACTCGTCGAAGAGCACGCCGGCGACGCCCTCCAGGCCGGGATCGTCGAGGATCATGCGGGTGAAGACGCCCTCGGTGACGACCTCCAGGCGCGTGGCTGCCGACACCTTCGAGTCCAGGCGCACGCGGTAGCCGACGGTGGCGCCCACCGGCTCGCCGAGAGAGGCGGCCATGCGGGCGGCGGCGGCGCGGGTGGCCAGCCGCCGCGGCTCGAGCATGATCAGCCGCCCGCCGCCCACCCACGTCTCGTCCAGCAGGGCGAGAGGGACGCCCGTGGTCTTGCCGGCGCCGGGCGGTGCGACCAGGACCGCGGCGGTTCCCTCGCGAAGGGCGGCCCGCAGGGCGGGCAGCGCCTCCTCGATCGGCAGGGGGCCGCTATTCGGCGTGCGGCAGCTCCATCGGGGCGGCCTCATGCCCCGGAACCGGTGTGCCCTTGCCGAGCTTCGAGTTCCAGATCCCGTAGACGAAGTAGAGGACGAACCCGACGCCGACGTAGGTCAGGAAGAACGGTCCGGTCTGCGGCTTGTTGAGGATCGACTTGAGCAGGAACAGGCACATCACCGCCCCGAGAATCGGCACCAGCGGAAAGAGCGGAACGCGGAACGGGCGCACCAGGTCGGGATTGGAGACTCGCAGGTAGATCACGGTAATGCAGACCAGGGAGAACGCCGCCAGCGACCCGACGTTCGACAGATCAGCGAGACTATCCAGGCTGAGAAATCCGGCTGCGCCGCAGGCCATGACACCCACCAGGATGGTGTTGATCCACGGTGTCTTGAAGCGCTTGTGGACCACCGACATGATCGAGGGCAGCAGGCCGTCCCGCGACATGGTGTAGAAGATCCGCGTCTGTCCGTAGAGCAGCACCAGCATCACGCTGGAGAGGCCGGCGATGGCGCCGATCTTCACCAGGAACGAGAACCACGGCATCCCCATGCGGTTCACCGCCAGGGCGATCGGCGCGGGGGTGTCCAGCTGGGCGTAGGGGACGATGCCCACGAGCACCGCGGAGGTGGCGATATAGAGGGCGGTGCAGATCACCAGCGCGCCGATGATACCGATCGGCATGTCGCGGGAGGGATTGCGCGCCTCGGCGCCGGCGGTCGAGACGGCCTCGAAACCCAGATAGGCGAAGAATATCCGGGCCGCGCCGGTGATCACTCCGCCGACGCCGTACTTGGAGTGCTGCGTACCCATGAACACATCGCCCAGGGCGCGCAGGATCTGGTGAGGCAGGTCGGTCGGCGTGCCGGGCGGCGGCGCGGGAATCTCGGCCGGCACCAGGGGATGCCAGTTGGCGGTGTTCACGAAGCGGATGCCGATGACGATGAAGGCGATGACCACGGTCAGCTTGATGGCGACGATGATGTTATTGACGGTCGCCGACTCCGAAACACCCCTCACGAGCAGGGCCGTCACCGCGGCGATGATCAGGACGGCGGGAAGGTTCACGATCCCGGTCGCGACGACGTGTCCGGCCGCATCCTTCACCTCGACACCGGGCGCGCCAGTGAGGGCGGGCGGGATGTTGATGTTGAAATCCTGAAGGACGCTGACGAAGTAGCCCGACCACCCGACCGCGACCGTGGAGGCCGAGAGGCCGTACTCGAGCACGAGCAGGATGCCCATCACCCAGGCGGCCAGCTCGCCCATCGAGGCGTAGGAGTACGAATAGGCCGATCCGGAGACCGGCAGGGCCGAGGCCAGTTCCGCGTAGCAGAGGGCCACGAAGGCGCACAGGGTGCCGGTGATGACGAACGAGACGGTGATCGCCGGGCCGGAATACTGCGCGGCGGCGAGACCGGTCAGCACGAAGATGCCGGTGCCGATGATGCAGCCGATGCCCAGCAGGATCAGGTTGAGGGCCCCCAGCGACCGCTTCAGTTCGCCGTGCGCGAGGTCCGACTGAATCTGCTCCACCGACTTGCGCAGGAACAGCCGTTCGAGTCCGATCCCACCGCGCGCGACACTGGCCATCCGGCTATCCCTTGGCTGCCCCCGGCCGTCTCGCCGAGTCCCCGGACGCTAGCGGGTGGAATCCGATCCGGCAATGCGGACCCCTTGAAGGCTTCCGAGGACGCCGAATTGGCCGCACGCGGCGTTTGTGAAAACGTCGTTCGCCTCTATTCTGGACGCATGCACTCCCCTGCCCCCTACCCCGCCCTGCGCCTGCGGCGCCTGCGCCAGGCCGACTGGATCCGCCGCCTGGTGCGCGAGACGGTCCTGACGCCGAACGACCTGATCTGGTCGTTGGTGGTCCACGAGGGCGAGGGCCGGATCCCCGTCGCCGCCATGCCGGGGGTGGAGCGGCATTCGGTCAAGGAAGCGGCGGCCGCCGCGCGCGAGGCGCGGCGCCTCGGTATCCCCGCGATCGCCATCTTCCCGCACATCGACGGGGCCCGGAAGGACCCCCTGGGCGGGGCGGCGGCCGATCCGGAAGGCGTCATCGCCCGGGCGGTCAAGGCGATGAAGGACGCGGCGCCCGAGGTGGGGATCATGTGCGATGTCGCCCTCGATCCGTTCACCGACCACGGCCACGACGGGGTGATCGAGAACGGCCGCATCCTCAACGAGGCCACCATCGAGCGGCTGGTGGAACAGGGGTTGATGCAGGCCGCCGCCGGCTGCGACATCCTCGCTCCCTCGGACATGATGGACGGCCGGGTCGGCGCCTTGCGCGCGGCGCTGGAGGCGGCCGGGTTCGGCGACACCCTGATCATGTCCTACGCCGCCAAGTACGCCTCGGCCTTCTACGGCCCCTACCGCGAGGCGATCGGCTCGGCCAAGCTCGGCGCCGCCGCCCCCGACCATCCGGCGGACAAGGCCACCTACCAGATGGATCCGGGCAACACCGACGAGGCCCTGCGGGAGGTCGCCCTCGACCTCGCCGAGGGGGCCGACATGGTGATGGTCAAGCCCGGCCTCCCCTACCTCGACATCGTTCGCCGCGTGGTGGAGGCCTTCGCCGTCCCCATCTTCGCCTTCCAGGTCAGCGGCGAGTACGCGATGATCGCCGCCGCCGGCGCCAACGGCTGGATCGACCACGACCGCGCCGTCCTGGAGAGCCTGGCCGCCTTCAAGCGCGCCGGTTGCGCCGGGGTGATCACCTATTTCGCGCCGAAGGCGGCGCAGCTGCTCGGGGCCTAGGGAGGCGATTTCCGCCGTTGATGACCGTTGACACGGTGACCACGCCGCAGTGCGGAGCCGCGGGGTTGTCGTTCTGGACGATTTCAAAGATCTGACGCGCTTCCTGTCGCGATCGAGGCCCCGGACGACATAATCATAGCATATTGCAAACTCACTTGGCAACAGTCCGCTGCGTCCAGGCGCGGCCTTCAGCCTCCGCCGCCGCCTGATCGGGCGCATCGCGACCGCGCCGACGAAGGTCCACTTGGCGCGCGACCTCCTCAGCGGGCGCGCCGCGCCTTGTCATCCAGTCGGCGAAGGCCTCCAGGTCGCGCGCGACAGCGTGGGCCATGCCCGCGGTCGCATCGGTCACGACGTGGGTCTCGATCTTACCGAAGCCGCCAAATACGCGCTCAACGAAGGCTTCAGATTCGGAATCTCCATCCCACACCATCACCATCCGGAGCGGCTCGCCCGGTAGGTAGAGCCAGTGACGTATGACGAGATCGGTGGGGGCGGGACCTTGCCAGAGAGAGGCGAGCCATTCGCCGGCTCGGGCGCGATCGGGCGCGAAGACAGAGTGGTGCAGCAAGTCGAACTCCCGTCCGCCGACATTGCCGGACCGGCAACCGAAATCAATACCACGACACCGCTGACGACGCTGCCGGGCGCCAGCGACGCGGAAGGCGGGCGATGCAGCCCAGGTGACGGGCGACTGCGCCGGCACATGATTGCGACGCGCTCACCAGCCTCCGACAGGGGCGGAAACTCGTCCTTCGCGACGTCTTGGCCTGCCTGCAAGGTGGCAGACACGGGCTGCGGTCGAGTGATCAATCCGGCGCGTAGGCCTCGAAGTCCAGTTCGTAGGCGCGTTCCGGGTCGGCGCGCACACGGCGGTCCAGCCGGGTCACGTCGTCGCCCACCAGGATGCGCCAGCGTTCGGCCTTCACGCCATCGAGGATGATCTCCGCCGCGCGCCTGGCGGTCGTCGGCGCCATCTGCTCGAAGCGCTTCACGAAATCCAGCTCAGCGGCCTCCAGCGCCGCATCGTCCATCGACTCGGCGCCCTCGATGCCGAACCACTTCATGCGCTCGCGCATCTTGGCGCGATCGGCCTCGGTCAACGGACCGTCGCCCGACAGCACCCGGCGCGAGTTAAGCCCGATGGGCGTCCCCACCCCGCCCGGCATCACGATCGACGCCTTGATGTACGGCGCATAGTTGCGAAGGTCGGTCACCAGCGCCTCAGTGAAGCCCTTCACGGCGAACTTCGCCGCGCTGTAGGCGGTGTGCGACACGCCCGGCATCAGCGCAGCCCAGAAGCCGTTGGCGCTTGAGGTGTTGACGATGTGGCCCTCGTCGGCCGCCATCAGCATCGGGAGGAACACGCGGCACGAGTAGTAGACGCCGAACCAGCAGATCTGGAACACACGGTCCCACTCCTCCCGGTCGGCCAGTACGAAGCTGCCGCCGCCGCCGATGCCCGCGTTGTTGAAGAGCAGGTTGATGCGGTCGGTGTGGTGCTCACGCGCCACCTCTTCGGCGAAGCGCCGCATCTGCGCTTCGTCGCCGACATCGGCGACGTGGCTGGAGAGCCTCACGCCCTGCGGGCGCCCGCCCGCATCGCCCACATCGCCATCGCAAAGGCGCTCGGTCTCGGCCATGTTGTCGGCGAACAGATCGCACATCGCCACGCTAGCGCCTTGCGCCGCCAATTGGCGCACCAGCTCGCGGCCCATGCCCGTGCCGCCGCCGGTGACGACGGCGAGTCTGCCGGTGAAATCCTTCATGCGTTCCTCCCGCCTGGTCCTGGCGATTTCCGGACAACACCTTGGCGGGCGGCTCTCAGGTCGGCAATGGGCCAGACTGCACGGGAAACGGGGACGGGATCGACGTCAGTATATCATATTGCAATGGCGGGGGGGGGGGCGTCAGGCGCAAGACCACCTCTGCGCCTAAGCCTCCACCCCCAGGCGGACCTTTTGCAGGCGCCAGGAAGCGAGAGCCGGCGGGACGCCGGCGCTCCCTTTTCACTTCATCAGTCTTGCCGCTAGGCTCGATGTGTCCCAGCGGCGGCCGCCCAGGGACTGGACCTCGGCGTAGAACTGGTCGACCAGCGCGGTGACCTCGCAGCGGGCGCCGTTGGCGCGGGCTTCGTCGAGGACGAGGCCGAGGTCCTTGCGCATCCAGTCGACGGCGAAGCCGAACTCGAATTCGCCCCTGGCCATGGTCGCCCAGCGGTTGTCCATCTGCCACGACTGCGCGGCGCCCTGGGAGACCGCCTCGTAGACCAGGGTCGGATCGAGGCCGGCCCTGGCGGTGAAGGCGACCGCTTCGGCCAGGCCCTGGACGACGCCGGCGATGCAGATCTGGTTGACCATCTTGGTGAGCTGGCCGGTTCCGGGTCCGCCCATATGCTTGATGGCCTTGGCGTAGGCGCCGATCACCGGCGTCGCCTGGGCGACGGCGGCCGCCTCGCCGCCGATCATGATCGAGAGCTTGCCCGCCTTGGCCCCCGCCTCGCCGCCGGAGACCGGCGCGTCGACGAAGGCGCGGCCGCCCGCCGCCGCCACGGCGGCCATCTCTCGGGCCACCTTGGCCGAGGTGGTGGTGTGGTCGACGATCACCGCCCCCGCCGGCAGGGCCTCGAGGGCTTCGCGGACGACGGCGCGGACGTCGTCGTCATTGCCGACGCAGAGGACCAGCAACTCCCGTCCCGCCGCCGCCTCGGCGACCGTGGCCGCCGCCCGGCCGGCGTGGGCGGCCGTCCATTGCCCGGCCTTGGCGGACGAGCGGTTGAAGACGGCCATCTCGTGGCCCGCCGCGGCCAGGTGGCCCGCCATCGGCCCGCCCATCACCCCCAGACCCACGAAACCGACCTTCATGCACTTTCTCCTGAATCTAGCGCGGCCAATGCCGGCAATCCGCGTGTTTCACCGCAAGTCCATCTTGCGCTCGGCGCCGCCATGACCGCTAATCCCCCTGCCGCGAGGTGATTTGCAACGCTGAACAACGACGGTTTGTGTGACCCAGCATATCCCGACCCGCCAGCTTCGGTTCTTCCTGACGGCGCCGTCCCCGTGCCCGTATCTGCCGGGGCGTGAGGAGCGCAAGGTGTTCGCGCACCTGCCGATGCTGGAGGGGCCGATGATCCACGACTCCCTCACCCAGGGCGGCTTCCGGCGCTCGCAGAACATCGCCTATCGCCCGGCCTGCGAGGGCTGCTCGGCCTGCGTCTCGGCCCGCCTGCCGGTGCGCGACTACCGCTTCTCGCGCTCGGAACGGCGGATCCTCGCGCGCAACCGCGGCGCGGCCCGCCACATCGTGGAAGCCGAAGCGACCCGCGAGCAGTTCGACCTCCTGCGCCGCTACCTGCTGTCGCGCCACGCCGGCGGCGGCATGGCCGACATGGCCTGGCCGGACTATGTGGCGATGGTCGAGGACACCTCGGTGCGCACGCACCTGGTGGAGTACCGGCCGCAGCCCGAGGACGGGGGGCCGGGCCCCCTGGTGGCCTGCGCCCTGGTCGACCAGCTCTCCGACGGCCTTTCCATGGTCTACAGCTTCTTCGACCCGTCGCTCTCCCGGCGGAGCCCCGGCTCGTTCATGATCCTCGACCACGTGGTCCAGGCCGAGCGGCTCAACCTCCCCTACCTGTACCTCGGCTACTGGGTGCGGGGCAGCGAGAAGATGGACTACAAGGCGCGGTTCTCGCCGCTGGAGATCCTCGACCCTGGCGGCTGGCGGCTGATCTCGGCGCGCGACCGGGCCGAGGCCGCGCCCCCGGCGACAGCCGCCGCCGAATGAGCGCCGCCCCATGAGCGCCATCGGGGCGCGCGACGCCGAGCAGGCGTCGCGCGAGCCGCCGATCGCCGAGCTGCTGAGGATCATGGCCCGCCTGCGTGATCCCGCGGGCGGCTGCGCCTGGGACCTCGAGCAGACCTTCGCGACCATCGCCCCCTATACGGTGGAAGAGGCCTACGAGGTGGCCGACGCGATCCGGCGGGGGTCGATGGGCGACCTCGCCGAGGAGCTCGGCGACCTGCTGCTGCAGGTCGTCTTCCACGCCCAGATGGCCAGAGAGGCGGGGGCGTTCGACTTCGACGACGTCGCGCGCGGCGTCAGCGCCAAGATGATCCGCCGCCACCCGCACGTGTTCGGCGACGCGCAGGTCCGCTCCGCCGCCGAGCAGACCGCCGCCTGGGAGGAGATCAAGGCGGCCGAGCGGGCGGGCAAGGGGCAGTCGGGGGCCAAGGTCGGCGGCCTGCTGGACGACATCGCCTTCACCCTCCCCGCCCTGACCCGCGCCACCAAGCTCTCACGGCGGGCGGCGCGCGTCGGCTTCGTGTGGCCCGACATCCAGGCGATCCTCGCCAAGCTCCGCGAGGAGGTGGCCGAGCTCGAGGCGGAGGTGGCGGCGGGCGACGCCGCCAAGGCGCGCGAGGAGCTGGGCGACGTCCTTTTCGTGTGCGCCAACATCGCCCGCGAGCTCGACGTCGACCCGGAGGACGCGCTGCGCGAGACCAACGCCAAGTTCACCCGCCGCTTCGCCTACATCGAGCGCGCCCTGGCGGCGCGAGGCTCCTCCCCCGAACGGTCCACCCTCGACGAGATGGACGCCCTGTGGAACGAAGCGAAGGCAGAAGAAAACAAGAAAGGTTCAACCACGGAGGCACAGAGAACACAGAGAGACGGTTGACCTTGCGGCGAAGCCGCGCCCTGTCACCTCAGATCGATATAGAGCCTTCGGCACGGTCTAATCGCAGACTCAACTCTGTGCCCTCTGTGCCTCTGTGGTGAACCTGTCTTCGCTTAGTCCGAGACGAAGCGGTAGCCGACGCCGCTTTCGGTGATCAGGTAGCGGGGGGTGGCGGGGTCGGGTTCGAGCTTCTGGCGCAGATGGCCGACGAAGACGCGCAGGTACTGAACGTCCTCGACGTTGGCCGGGCCCCACACCGAGGCGAGGAGCTGGCGGTGGGTGACCACCCGCCCCCCGGCCTCGACCAGCTTGGCGAGAAGGTCGTACTCGCGCGGCGACAGGCGCACCGGCTCGCCGGCGCGGCTCACCAGTCGCTTGATGAGGTCGACTTCGATGTCGCCGGCGCGGACCACCGGGCGGCTTCCCAGCTGGTTCAGCCGCTGGCGCATCGCCACGCGAACGCGCGCCAGCAACTCTCCGACGTGAAAGGGCTTTTCGACATAGTCGACCGCGCCCAGGTCGAGCGCCTCGATCTTTTCCATCTCCCGGTCGCGGGCCGACAGGATCAGGATAGGCCCCTCGTAGAAGGCCCGGGCCCGCTCGAGGGCCTGCTTGCCATCCATGTCGGGGAGCCCGAGATCGAGGATCACCGCTTCCGGTGGTCGGTTGGCGATCAGCGCCAGGCCGGCGCTCGCCGTGTCGGCGCGGACGTGCTCGTAGCCGGCGGCCTCCAGGGCGGGCCCGAGGAACCGATGGATCTGGGGATCGTCGTCGACGACCAGAATTCGGGGCTTGTGCGCGGTCATGCGGCGGCCGCCGGCATGGCGGAGGACGCGACGGCGGGGGTCTTGGGCAGGCTGATCAGGATACGCGTCCCGCGCCCCTGGTGCAGCGGGCTGGCCGCCGCGATGCGCCCCCCCATGGCCTCGATGAATCCCCGGGCGATCGAAAGCCCCAGGCCGGCGCCCTTGTTGCGATCGCTCGGGGCGCGGTCCGAGGGTTCCTCGAGCCGGCGAAACTTCTCGAAGATGCGGTCGATATCAGCCTTGGGGATGCCTGGTCCCTCGTCTTCGATCGAGATCAGGACGCTGCCCCGGTCCTCATAGGCGGCGACATCGATGAGGGAGCCGTCGGGGCTGTAGGCGATGGCGTTCTCGAGCACGTTGACGATCGCCTGTTCCAACAGGCCGGGATCGACCTGCACCACCGACAGGTCGGGCGGGAAGTCGCGGGTGAGACGGCGGTGGCTGAGCCGGCGCTCGACCCGCGCGATCGCGGCCCCCAGGACGTCGCGGGCGTCGGTCCATTCGGATCGGGTGCGCAGGGCCCCGCCTTCCAGGCGGGTCATGTCCAGGAGATCGCCGACGTAGCGGTTGAGGCGCTCGGCTTCCTCGCGGATGCTGATCAGCAGGTCGCTGGCCACCTCGGGCTTCAGGGTCGGGCCATAGTCGATCAGGGTCGTAGCCGAACCCATGACGGTGGAGAGCGGCGTGCGCAGGTCGTGACTGATCGAATTCAGCAGCGCCGCCCGCAGCTTGTCCGATCGCCGCAGGGCCTCGTTCTCGACGGTCACGGCGGCGAGCTGCGCGCGTTCGAGCGCGACCGCCCCCTGGTCGAGCATGGCCGCGACCAGGCGCTCTTCGTCCACGGCCCCCGAGGCGTTCAGTTCCACCCCCGCGACGCCGGCCCGGCCCCTTACGCCCACCAGGGGGCGAAAGGTCCACCCCAGCTGGGGAAGGGTTCCGGTCCCCGCCCCCGCCGCCTCGCCCCGCTCCCACGCCCAGCGGGCCGCGGCCATCTCCGCCGTGGTGAGAATGACCGACGCAGGGGAAGCGGCCGCCAGCATCAGATCCTGGGCCTTGGGCAGCAGCACGACCGCGCGGCCCCCGGCCGCAGCGGAAGCCTGTTCGGCCAGAACCCGCGCCGTCTCCTCCTGGTTGGCGGCCCCCGAGAGGCGGCGGCTCGCCGCCAGCAGGGCCGTCACCGCCGCGGCCCGTCGTGACGACAGGCTCGCCTGGTCGCGCACCCGACCGGTGAGCCAGCCGGAGGCGGCGGCCACCGCGAAGAAGATGGTGAAGGTGAACACATCGGCCGCGTGGCCGATCCGTAAGGAGAACCGCGGCTCGAGGAAGAAGTAGTTGTAGGAAAGGATAGCCAGGGCCGACGCCCACAGCGCGGGCCGCAGCCCGAAGACCAGGCCGCTGATCAGCACGCCGGCCAGGAAGATCATCGCCAGATCGCCGCCCGTGGAATAGCGATCGAGGACGAAGGCGATGGCCGTGGCCGCCGCGATCAGCAGCGAGGCGCTCAGATAGCCCGTCCAACGTCGCCAGCCGCGCTCGGCCGGCGTCCGCGGCGCCTCCGCGCGCGCGGCGTCCGGCGCGCCGGCGCTGACGAAAATGAGGGAGGCGCCGCCCGAGCGGCGGAGCAGGGCGTTGGCCAGAGACCGCCCTGTCAGAGTGCGCCACACGCTCTCCCGCGACTTGCCGATGACGATCTGGGTGACGTTGTTGCGGCTGGCGTAGTCGAGCACGGCGCCCGGCAGATCGTCGCCGGTCAGGACGACGCTCGATCCGCCCAGCTGTTCGGCGAGCTTCGAGGCCTCGCTCACCCAGCGAGCCGACTGCGCATTGGGCGCCGGCATATTGGGACGCTCCACGTGGGCCACCACCCAGGGGGCGTCCATCATTTCGGCCAGGCGCCGGCCCGCCCGCACCAGGGAGCTGGCCAGGGCGTCGCCGCCGACCAGCACCAGGATGCGCTCCCCCGCCGCCCACGGGCCCTCGATGCCCTGCCGGCGCATGGCCCCGACCAGCTGGTCGTCCACGGTCTGGGCGGCCCGCCGCAGGGCCATCTCGCGAAGGGCCGTGAGGTTCTCGGGCTTGAAGAAGTTGTCGCCGGCCAGGCGCGCGGTCTCGGCCATGTAGACCTTGCCCGAGTGCAGCCGCTCAAGCAGCTCCTGAGGCGTGATGTCCACCAGTTCGACTTCATCAGCCGCCGAGAGGGCCGAGTCGGGCACCGTCTCACGCACCCGCACGCCGGTGATCTTCCAGATCACGTCGACGAGGCTCTCCAGGTGCTGGACGTTGAGGGTGGTGTCGACGTCGAT
>Ga0070730_10005153_pt1 | contig 11315 bp, 7 predicted proteins | sample Coa_R1_3_FD_66447 | JGI IMG/M metagenome (GOLD analysis project Ga0070730, IMG submission 66447) | Surface soil microbial communities from Centralia Pennsylvania, which are recovering from an underground coalmine fire - Coalmine... | ecosystem: Environmental > Terrestrial > Soil > Unclassified ... | reverse complement strand
TCAGTCTTCTGGTGCTTCTGGCTCACTAAGAAGTCCCTAAGTGCACAGGAGGCGCAAAAATAGGCCCAGGTACAGGGCTCGTCAACACGTACCAGCCACTGTCAAGCCACTATGAAACAAGGGGTTACTTAGCACCCGCTGCACCAGAGCAACCCCGGGCTTGCGCCCGGGGTCAGTTAGGACGCCGGTTGTGGTTTTGGGAAGAGGATCGACGGCTTCTGTACGACCACGCCGGGTCGGGGAGGGGTGTCCAGATCGCCTAGTCGGACGGAGGCCAATGGTATCTCCTCACCGAGGAGGGACCAGATTTCCGCCGCTTTGCCGGGAAGGAATGGCGCTGAGAGAATGGCGAGCCGGCGCACGGCGCGTGTGAGATTCGCGAGCACCGAGTCGAGTGTCTGTTCGTCGCCGGCCTTCGCGAGCTTCCAGGGCGCGGTCTCTTCGACGTAGCGGTTGGCGCGTGTGGCGAGATCGATCACCGCGGCGGCGCCTCCCTGGAGGTCGAGCGCGTCCATCGCGGCCCGATATTGCGCGACCGCCTTCACGGCGTCGTGCTCCAGTGGCGTGTCGAAACGTTTGGGGTCGGCCGGGACCACGCCGCTGCGATAGCGATGCACCATCGACAGGGTCCGCGAGACAAAATTCCCAAACGTGTCGGCGAGGTCGGCCGAGTAGCGCGCGTCGAAACGCTCCCACGTGAAATCGCCGTCGCCCGAGAAGCCGATCTCACGCAGGAGGAAGTACCGCAAGGGATCGGCACCGTGGCGCTTGATCGCCTCGGCCAGATTCACCGCGGTCCCCGCCGTCTTGCTCATCTTGGTGCCGGCCCACTGCACGTAGCCATGCGCCCACACTTCCTTCGGCAACGGCACCTCCGCCGCGAGCAGCATGGCGGGCCAGATCACACAATGGAACCGCGTGATCCCCTTGCCGATGACGTGCAGGTCCGCGGGCCACAGCCGCTCGAACCCCGCATCCGGGAAGCCGGTGGCCGAGAGGTAGTTGATGAGCGCGTCGAACCAGACGTAGACGGTTTGCTCCGGGTCTCCCGGAAAGGGGATGCCCCACGGAAGGCGGACGCGGGAGATTGAAATGTCCTGGAGTCCCATTTCAATGAGGCGCAGGATCTCGTTCCGGCGAATCTCCGGCTCCACCGCGAACGTCCCGCTCTCGATCAGCCGGTGCACCTGGTCGGCGTAGGCCGAGAGCTTGAAGAAGTGATTGCGTTCTTTGGTGGGGACGAGGGTCAGGGTGGGGTGCTCGATGCAGTGCCCGTCGACGATCTGGGCATCCTGCTTGAACTCCTCACAGCCCGTACAGTAGAGCCCTTCGTACTCCGACTCGAAGAGATGGTCCGGGTGCTTCGCCTTGATCCGTTCGAGGAGCGCGGTCACGGTGCGTGCGTGTCGCGGCTCGGTGGTCCGGATCCAGTCGTCGTGGCTGCACTCGAGCAGCTGCCAGTAGTCGGCAAAAGTCTTCGCCATGCGGTCGACCCACGCCTGCGGCGAAATGCCCGCCTTGGCCGAGGCCTGGATGACGGACTGCGAGTGCTCGTCCATCCCCATCACGAAATGGACGTCGTCTCCCGCCATGCGGCGGTACCGGGCGATCGCATCCGCACCGACCTTCTCCAGGGCATGCCCCAAATGCGGGTCGCCGTTCGAGTAGTCGATGGCGGTGGTGATGTAGTACTTAGGCAGAGGGGGGCCCTCCGCCGCCGCCACCCCGGCGCTTCCGGTTCCGACGTCGGCGCCGGCGGCGTCCTTCGCCCCCCTGTGCCTGCGGCTGAGCCTGTGGTTCTGCCTGCGCGGGGGGCTGCGGCCGCGGTTGGGCTCTCGGGGCCGGCGGCTTCGCCACCGGCGTTTCGGCTGCCACCGCCACCGGTGCACCTCCCGACGCCACCTCGGCATTCAGTACGTCGAGCGCGACCGTCCTCGTCGTGCCGGCATCCGAGCGCAGGGTCACCCGGTCCCGGAAGATGTCCACGGACAGCACCTTCTCGTCGCCGGCCGCGGTGCGAAGGACCTTCCCTTCCTTGGGGAAACGCTTGCGGCTCTCGACGTAGAAATCGTGCTCATAATGGAGACAGCAGAGCAGGCGGCCGCACGGGCCGGAAATCTGTGCCGGATTGAGCGAGAGATGCTGTGCTTTCGCGACCGACAGGTTCACGGGCTTGAGCTCGGGAAGCCAGCTGGCACTGCAGTATTCGCGGCCGCAGCGCCCCACGCCGGAGAGCCTCCGCGCTTCGTCACGAGCGCCGATCTGGCGGAGCTCGATGCGGGTGTGGAAGCGGGACGCCAGGTCCCGCACCAACGCCCGGAAATCCACCCTCTGCTCGGCCGTGAAATAGAGCGTCAGCTTCTTCCGGTCCCATTGCCACTCGGCATCGGTCACCTTCATCGGCAGGTTGTGCTCGCGCACTTTCTCGCGGGCGGCGCTGCGGACCGTTTCTTCGTCATGCCGGAGGACCTCGGAGGCCGCGACATCCTCGGTGGTCGCGGCGCGGACGATGCGGCGGCGGGACGTGCCGGGGTCGGTGGGTCCGCCCCCGCAATTCCCGCAACGCGCGCACTTCTTCTCCGCGATCTCGCCGAGGGCCGAGATGCGCCCGAGGTCCTGGCCGCGCTCGGCGTCGACGATGACGGCTTGATTGAGGGAAAGGGGATCAGGAGCGGACCATGAGAAGTACTCGTTCCGCCGACCCTTGAACCTGACTTCGTATACCTGGCCGCTCACTGCTCGAGCAGCACACCCATCGAGAGGTATTTCTCTTCCCGGCGCGCCAGCAGCTTGTCGGTCTTGAGCTTTCGGAGCTGCCGGAGGTGGCGCTTCAGGGCGTCACCCAGGGACAGCGCGGCCGCGTCCGGGTCGGTGTGCGCACCGCCCGTCGGTTCGGGAATGATCTCGTCGATCACGCCCAGCTCCAGCTGGTCCTGCGCCGTGAGCTTGAGGGCTTCCGCGGCGCGCTCTTTCTGCGCCGCGTCCTTCCAGAGGATGGCGGCGCACCCCTCGGGCGAAATCACGGAGTAGACGGAGTTCTCGAACATCACCACGCGGTCGGCGAGCCCGATGGCGAGCGCTCCCCCCGAGCCCCCTTCACCGATGACGGCGGCGATGATGGGCGTCCTGAGGGCGGCCATCTCGATCAGATTGGTCGCGATGGCGGATGCCTGCCCGCGCTCCTCGGCACCGAGTCCCGGATGAGCGCCGGCGATATCGATGAGGGTGATCACGGGGGCGTGGAACTTCTCCGCGAGCTTCATCAGCCGCAGAGCCTTCCGGTAGCCCTCGGGATGGGCCATGCCGAAGTCTCTCTTGAGATTCTCTTTGGTGTCCCGGCCCTTCTGCGTGCCCACGACCATCACCGTTTCGCCGTCCAGGCGCGCCCACCCGCCGACGATGGCGGGATCGTCGCGGAACAGCCGGTCACCGTGCAGCTCCACGAAGTCCGTGAAGACCGTGCGCAGGTAGTCGAGCGTGTAGGGACGCTTGGGATGCCGGGCGACCTGCACGCGCTGCATGGGGGTGAGCTGCCTGTAGATGTCGGCCCGGAGCTCGGCGAGCTTGGTCTCGAGGGATTCGACTTCCTTGGCCCGGTCACCACCGGCTTCATCGGCGGCGCGCCTGAGCTCCTCGATCTGGCGTTCCAGCTCGAGGAGGGGACGTTCGAAGTCGAGTACGTAGACGGCCATGTCAGCTCGCTTTTCTAAAGACCACCGCGTCCGACCCCAGGAGGTCGCGCAGGGCGGCCACCAGATCCTCGGCGGCGTCCACCTTCATGCTCCGGCTCCGCAACAGCACCTGCAGGCCAAGGCCCTCGCTCGAGCCCCCGTTGCCGTCGGCCCATTCGACCAGGAGAGGCGTCGAGCCGGGGTGCGAGGCGCAGAGCGCCGCGGCGGCGCGGGCCGCTTCGGGAGCAGGCGGGTGACCCGCGTCCCACCGGAGGGCCAACCCCACGGCCCCACGGGCCCGGAGCTCGTCGAGCGGCTCGGCCTGCTCCACGATGAAGGGCGCCTGCTCCTCGCCGCGGTCCCGCGCGCTGTGGCCCCCCGTGAAGAGCAGGGCTCTGTCCGCCTGGATGGTGCTGTTCAGCTTCGCCCAAGCCTCCGGGAACACCAGCGCTTCGGCGGTGCCGTGGAAGTCCTCGAGCGTGAGCCGGGCGTATTCATTCCCGCTCTTCTTCGAGACCTGCCGTTTGATGACGGTGACCACCGCGGCGATCCGGATCCGCTGGTCACTCCACTGTCCCAACGTGGCCGTGGTCCGGGTCCCGAAAAGCTCCACCTCGGTGCGGTATTTGGCGAGGGGATGCCCGGAAATGAAGAAGCCAAGGACCGCCTTTTCGCGTGCCAGGCGGTCATGCTCGGTCCAGGGGGGGAGCTCCGCGAGCACCAGCTCCGGGCGTGCCGAGGGGGCCGCCTCGGCGAACAGGGCGCCCTGGCCGGCTGAGCGTTCACCCTGACGCACCTGTGCTTCGGCCAGTGCGCGTTCCAGGGCCGCGATCAGCTGGGCGCGGTGACCCCCGAGCGAATCACAGGCCCCGGAGTCGATCAGCGCCTCGATCACCCGCTTGTTGCAGAGCCTGAGGTCGATCCGGTCGCAGAGGTCGACGAGGGAGTGGTACGGGCCTCCGTCTTTCCTGCCGGCGAGGATGGACGCGATCGCGCCCGCGCCCACGTTCTTGACGGCACCCAGGCCGAAGCGAATGCGCTTGTCCCCGACGACCGTGAACTTGAAGCCCGATTCGTTGACGTCGGGCGGCAGCACGTCGATGTCGAGCTCGCGGGCTTCCGCGATGTACTGCACGACCTTGTCCGTGTTTCCGATTTCCGACGAGAGCAGGGCCGCCATGAACTCGGCCGGGTGGTGGGTCTTGAACCACGCCGTCTGGTACGACAACACCGAGTAGGCGACCGCATGGGACTTGTTGAATCCGTACCGGCCGAAGGTCTCGATCTGGCGGGCGAGCTCCTCGACGACCGGCTTCGCGTGCCCATTCGCGATGGCGCGTTCGACGAAGCGCTTGAGCTCCGCATCGATGAGGGCCTGATCCTTCTTCCCGACCGCCTTCCGGAGCACGTCGGCTTCGGCGAGCGAGAAGCCGGCCAGCACGTTGGCGATCCGCATCACCTGTTCCTGATAGGTGATGACGCCGTAAGTGGGTTTCAGGATCTCTTCGAGTGCCGGGTGCGGGTACTTCACCGCCTCGCGGCCGAGCTTCCGGTTGATGAACACCAGATGCATTCCGGTGTCGAGCGGACCGGGGCGGAGCAGGGCGTTCGCCGCGACCAGGTCGTCGAACCGGTCGCACTTCATGTTCCGGAGGCAGTCCGTGGCCAGCGGCGACTCGAACTGGAAGACGCCGGCGGTGCGTCCGGCCCGGAGCGTCGCGTAGACGGCGGGGTCGTCCAACGGCAGGTCGTCCGGGTTGATCGTGACGCCTTTGCGCTCCCGGACCATCGTGGCCGCATCGTGAATCACCGTCAGCGTCTTGAGCCCCAGGAAGTCGATCTTCAGCATCCCGACTTTTTCGAGCGCCACCATGTCGAACTGCGTGATGATGGCTTGATCGTCCTGCGGAGCCGTACAGACGGGGACGTAGTCGGTCAGGGGCCCGGGCGCGATGACCACGCCGGCGGCGTGCACGGACGAGTGCCGGGACAGTCCTTCGATCCGCTCGCCCAGATCCAGCACCTTCCTGACGCGCTCGTCCGACTGGGCCAGGGCCTTGAGCTCGGGCACCTTTTCCGCCGCCTCGGCGAGCGTCAGCGAAAACGCGGGCCCGGCGGGGATCATTTTCGTGGTGCGATCCACCTCGCCGATGTCCATGCGCAGGGTGCGGGCGACGTCGCGGAAGGCGGCGCGCGCCTTCATGGTTCCGAACGTGATGATCTGCCCGACCGAGTCGCGGCCGTACCGGTCGCGTACGTACTCGATCATCTCCCCCCGGCGTTCAAAGCAGAAATCGAGGTCGATATCGGGCATCGAAACGCGTTCCGGATTCAGGAAGCGCTCGAACAGCAGATCGAACTTGAGGGGATCGACGTTGGTGATGGCGAGGGAGTACGCCACCAGGGAACCGGCGGCGGAGCCACGGCCCGGTCCGACCGGAATCCCGCGCTCCCGGGCGGCCCGCATGAGGTCCGCGACGATCAGGAAGTACCCTGCATATCCCGTCCGCTTGATCACGTCCAGCTCGTACTCGAGCCGTTGCTTGACGTGATCGGGCAGGGGGGAGCCGTACCGCTTTCCGGCGCCATCCTGGGCCAGGTGGACCAGGAGGTCGTTGTCCGACGCGAATTCCGCGGGACGGGGATACTGGGGCAGGAAGTACTTCTTCTCGAAATCGAACTCGCAGAGGTTCGCGATCCGCTGGGTCTCGGTCAGGAGCTCGGGGCGGTTGGGGAAAAGGACCTTCATTTCCTTTTCCGACTTCACGTAGCTCTCCGAGCCTGTGAAGCGGAACCGCTTGGGGTCGTCGAGATCCTTGCCGGTGCCGATCGCCAGGAGCACGTCGTGCGCCTCGGCGTCTTCCTTCATCAAGTAATGGGCGTCGTTGGTCACCACGACCGGGAGGCCCAAGTCCTGCGCCAGCTGGAACATCCCGGCCGCGACGGTCTTCTCCTCCGGGAGCCCATGATCCTGCACTTCGAGGAAGAACCCATCGGGACCGAACAGGCGGGCGAAATACTCGGCGGAGGCCCGGGCCTGGGCGTAGTTCTGCTGCCTCAGGTAGAGAGAAACCTCGCCGGACAGGCAGGCCGCGAGGCAGATGATGCCCTCTTTGTGGGCCTCCAGCACCTCGCGATCGATCCGCGGGCGCCGGTAGAAGCCTTCCAGGAACCCGATGGACGAGAGCTTGATGAGGTTCTTGTAGCCTGTGCGGTTCTTGGCGAGGAGGACCAGATGCGAATACGAAGCGGGGGCGTCGGGAACTTTCTCACGGAGTTTCCGGGATCCGAACGCGAGATACGCCTCGAATCCCAGGATGGCCCGCACCTTCCGGGCCTTGGCCTCGTTGTAGAAGGCCCACGCGCCGTGGAGGTTGCCGTGGTCGGTAATGGCGAGCGAGTCCATCCCCAGCGTCTGAACGCGGTCCAGGAGTTCCGGAATCCGGTTGGCGCCGTCGAGGAGGGAGTATTCGCTGTGGGTGTGGAGATGAACGAACGACATCGAAGGAAAATTATCGGCGTGGCACCGCATTGTCAAAACTCTCGCCCCACGGGAGATTACCGCCGATGCGAGCCGTCGTCAGCCTGATCGTCGTCGCGGTCATGATGGGGCTGTTTCATCATCTGACCGCGGGAGGTCTGCTCGAAGCGCGCGCCACGCTGGCGCTGGGCTTCCTGCTCATCGCCGCACCATTGGGCGCCGATATCCTCTCGCGGTGGCAGCTGCCGCGCCTCACCGGATACATCGCCATCGGATTCATATTCGGCCCCGCCTGGCTGGGATTCGTCCGGGCCGACGAAGTGCATGCCCTCGAGTTCATTTCAGACGCCGCCGTCGCGCTGATCGCGTTCTCGGCTGGGAGCGAGCTGATCGTCGGTGAGCTGGGCGCGCAGGCGCGCCGACTCGCCCGCTTGGCGGCCGGCGGGATCGGCCTCCCCTTCGTGGTCGTGACCGGGGTGATTCTGGCACTGTCTCCCTGGTTTCCCCTCGCCCGTCACCAACCCATCGGCAACGTGGTCGCGATCGCCGTGGTGCTCGGCACCTGCGCGGCGGCGTTCTCTCCGGCCGCGACCATCGCGATCATGGACGAGACGGGAGCCCGGGGATCCTTCGCGCGCGGAATCCTGAATCTGACCGTGATCGGTGACGTCATTCTCATGCTCCTGCTCACGATCGTGCTGGAGCTGGCGCGCCCGGTGGCGCAGGCGGGGACGGTGGACGTCGGCGCCGTGCTGACCGCGTTGATCGGGATCGGGGCTTCGATCGGCGCCGGCTTGGTCCTGGGGTGGGTGGTGTCCCGGTACCTCCACGCCGTCCGGCGTGACACCGCCCTCTTTCTCGTCGTGCTGGCGGTGGTCACGGCCGAGGCGGCCCGGCTGCTGCACCTCGAAGCGTTGCTCATCGCCCTCGCCGCCGGGTTCTATCTCGAGAACTTCTCGCCGGTGGAAGGGGAGCGCCTGCGGGCCGAGTTGCGCCGGGGCTCGCGGCCGGTGTACACGGTCTTCTTCGCGCTCGCCGGCGCGTCGGTGCGCCTGGATGCGCTCAGCGAGATGTTCCCCTGGGTGGTGCTCCTGGTGGGGCTTCGGATGCTCAGCCTCCGCATGGGGTTCCGCTGGGCGGGACGCTCCCCCTCGGTCGAGGCGCCATTCGCGCGTTGGGGATGGATGGGGGTCGTCTCCCAGGCGGGCATCGCGCTGGGATTGGCGATGGTGGCCCGCCGGTCTTTCCCGGAATGGGGTGTTTCGCTTTCTGCCCTCATCATCACGATGGTCGGGATCCACGAGGTAGTGGGACCCATCCTTTTCAAGCGGGCGTTGGGGGCCGTCGGGGAGCTCGCGCCGACTGAGGGGCCCGCGGCAGCGCCCGTGGCGTCCGTTTCTACGACATGAATCGCGGCGCCACGGCGCTGACATTCCTCGGGCTGTTCGCCTCTTCCCTCGCGTTGGGCCAGTCGCCCGCTCTCGAGGGTCTTCCAGCCTCCGTGCGCTCGGTGGGATTGGGAGGTGTGGGCGCCGCCTTGGTGGGCGACGCCTCCGTGATCTTCACCAATCCGGCCGGGCTCGCGACGATCCGCCACCTGGCCTTCGAGGGCTCCTACGCGTCCATCCCCGGGGGATCGGCCCTTTCCCTCGGCGCCGTGGCGCTCCGGCTGGGGCGGCTCGACTGGGGCGCCGGTGCGCAGGTCCTCTCCACTCCCGGCGCGCTCAATCACGATGATGCCGTTGTAGCATCCTCTCTGGTGTACCGGCGCGGCCTCCTGGCCTTCGGTGTGACCGGGAAGTACGCCCACGGGCCCGGGACGCCGGCGGCCGGGATGTGGGCGGGGGATGTCGGCGCGGCGCTACCGGTGTTCGATCTCTTCGCGCTGGGCGTCGCGGTTCAGAACATCGGCGGGGATTCGGCGGGCGGCATCCTGCCGCGCCGGGTACGGGCCGGGTTTACCATGAACTACGTGGATCCGGAGGGGGCGTACCGCCTGCTCACCACCATCGAGGCCCAGTGGCTGGCGGGGAGGCATGCGGAGCTGGTGCAGGGGTTGGAGGCGGGGTTCGTGCTCGGGGGGGTCGTCCTGGTGGGGCGGGTGGCGTACGGGACGGCGGCGTTGGCCCCGGGGGTCTCGAAATTGAGCGCCGGTGGGGGCATCGAGCTCGGCCGTTTCCATATTGATTATGCGTACCGGCCAATCGATAGCCGGGGGGATGCACGACACAGGATCGGGGTGCGATGGACGCCGTAGTGGTCGACCGACGCCGGGGAGGGATGAGCCGGTGGGTACTGATCAGGAGGCTGCTCCTCAGGCTGGCCCTGGGTGCCGCCGTGCTGATCGTCCTGGCGCTGATTCTTTTCCCTGACGTCCGGTACATCGCGCGGGGCGGATGGGAGGAGGCGAGGATCCTCCTGAAGCGCCGGTCCCTCGCCGCGCTCATCGCCGATCCGAAGACGCCGCCGGCGCTGGTACAACGGCTCAAGCTCGTCCTGGCCGCCCGTGCGTACGCCGCTGATTCGCTCCACCTCACCGCCGGTGACACCTACACGACCTACGCCGACGTGGGGCGGGACACCCTGCTTCTGGTACTCTCGGCGTCGCGGAAGGACAAGCTTCGCGAAGTGACGTGGAATTACCCGATTGTCGGCACCGTGCCCTACAAGGGCTTCTTCAATCTCGACGCGGCGCGGAAGGCGGCGGCGGAGCAGGAGGCTCTCGGGAACGACGTGTATCTGCGGGTGTCGGATGCGTTCTCCACGCTGGGGTATTTCTCGGATCCCTTGTTGTCGACGGCGGTCGACCGGGACACCATGGAGCTCGTGGCCACCGTCATTCACGAGCTGGCGCACAATACGCTCTATGTCCCGAGCAATACGCCGTTCGACGAAAGCTTCGCGAATTTCGTGGGGTATCGCGGAGCGCAGGCGTTCTTCCGCTCGCGGGGGGACACCATCGACGCCAACCGTGCGGGAGCGCGCTGGCGGGACGAGCGGACCCTCGACGTCTTCTACGCCGAGCTGGCCCGGCGGCTCGATTCGGCATATGCCTCTCCGCTTTCCGGAGCCGCGTTGCAGAACACCCGGGACGACCTCTTTGGGTGGGCGCGGGCGCAGCTGACGGGACCGGTGGGGCAGGGGCTGGAGACGTACGACTGGCGGTGGTTTGCGAAGGCACCGTTGAACAACGCCGTGGTGGTGGCTCAGCGACTCTACCGGCTGAATTTGAACCTGTTCGATGAGTTCTATCTGGCGAACAACGTCAACCTTCCAGAAACCATCCGGTTGATCAAGGTGCGGGTGCTCACGAAGCCGGGAGCGGATCCCTATCAGGCGCTCTATTCGCAGAGTGGTGCCGGGCCGTAGTCAGTTTCCCCGCAGGCGCTCCGCTTCCGCCACCCGTTGAATCGCGATCGCGTACGCCGCCGTCCTGAAGGTCGCATCCTTGTCCTTGGCGAGATCGCGAACCGCCGCGTACGCCTTCGTGATGGTGGCCTTGAGCTCCTTGTTCACTTGCTCGTGCGTCCAGCGGTACTGCTGAAGGTTCTGCGCCCACTCGTAGTAGCTGACCGTCACGCCACCCGCGTTCGCCAGGAAGTCCGGAATCACCGGAATTCCCCGCTCGGCCAGGATCAGGTCAGCCGTCGGGGTGGTCGGCTCGTTCGCGGCCTCGACGATGACCTTGCAGTCAACGTCGGTCGCGTTGTGCTCCTTCGTAATCACGCTGCCGAGCGCGGCAGGCACGAGCCAGTCGCAGGGGATCTTCCAAAGCTCGTCATTCGTGATCCGCTTGCCGCCCTTCCACTCCGGCACGGGTTTCCGCTGCGCCACGTGTGCCAGCAGGCCTTTGATGTCCAGCCCGTTCTCGTTCACGATGCCGCCATCCACGTCACTCACGCAGATCACCTTCGCGCCGGTCTCCGCATCGAGCAGGCGGGCCAGGTGGGCGCCGACGTTGCCGAAGCCCTGGATGACGACGCGCGCGCCCTTGAGGGGGATCCCGAAATCGCGGGCGTATTCCTGCATCACGTACATCACGCCGCGCCCGGTCGCCTCTTCGCGGCCGAGCGATCCGCCGAGTGAAATCGGCTTGCCCGTGACCACCGCGGGCGAGTACCCATGGCGGTTCGAGTACTCATCCAGGATCCAGGCCATCACCT
>Ga0070730_10005152_pt1 | contig 11317 bp, 9 predicted proteins | sample Coa_R1_3_FD_66447 | JGI IMG/M metagenome (GOLD analysis project Ga0070730, IMG submission 66447) | Surface soil microbial communities from Centralia Pennsylvania, which are recovering from an underground coalmine fire - Coalmine... | ecosystem: Environmental > Terrestrial > Soil > Unclassified ... | reverse complement strand
GGACGGCGGCGTTGCCGGCTCGGGGGGCAGGACCGCCAGGATCGCGGGCGGGGGATCGGGGGCCGCCGGGAGGAGGCCGGCGAGTGGGGTGCCACAGGCGCGGCAAAAGCGGGCATCACTTCGGTTGTCGACGGCGCAGTGCGGACAGCGCATACTCTCTCCTGGCTCGGGCGCGCCCCCGCGGGCGCGCCTTAGTCTTTGTACGCAAAAGGGGGTCAGCGCGTCGCACTACTGCATGAGCAGTGCCACCGCATTCTCCCGCCTCACCCCGCCATGAGCACGATGACCGAGATATTGTCGCCCGCGCCGCGGCTCAGGGTCAGCTCGACCAGGGCCTGGCAGGCGGCCTGGGGCGTGGTACTCTGGCGCAGGATCGGTTCGATTTCGTCGTCGGCCACGTGGAGCATCAATCCGTCGGAACAGACGAGCACCTTGTCGGTGGGCGCCAGGATATGCAGAGTCGCGTCGACTTCGATCGTGGCGGCCGTGGCGACCGCGCGATAGAGCTGGTTGCGCAGGGGGTGATGCAGGGCTTCCTGCGGCGTAATTTGCCCCAGCCGCAACAGGTGCGCGACGATCGCATGGTCGGTGGTCAGCTGCTCAAGCGGCCCGCTGGCCGGGAGCCGGTAACAGCGGCTATCGCCGACATGCCCCAGCTCCAGGCAGAGGCCCTGCACGACGCCCGCCGTCGTCGTCGTGCCCATGCCGTGCAAATTGGGGTCTTCGTCGGCCTGCCGGTGCAGCATGAGGTTGGCCTGCTCGATCGCCTGCATCAGCCAGGGGCGGTGGTCGGTCGTCGGATCGGGATCGAGGGCCATGCGGTTTTCGATCAGCTCGCGGACGATGGCGGCGGCGTGCTGGCTGGCGACCTCGCCGCCCATGGCGCCGCCCATGCCGTCGGCGACGAGCAAGAGCCAGCCCCCGCCCGGCAGGGGGTCGGCCAGCAGCGTATCCTCGTTGTTTTTGCGCACCAGGCCGCGGTCGCTCAGGCCATACGCCTGCCAGTTGGGGCCCCGGCGGCCATCGGCCAGGACCGGGACAATTTCGGCTTTCGGTCGTTCGGCGCTTTGCATGTCCTCGTACTCACGGGTCAGGGTGTCATATAGCCGGGCGGCCGCCGGCAGTGGGGTGCCGCAGGCGCCACAAAACATCACGGCGGCCCGGTTCGCGGTTTCGCACCGCCGGCAATAGACCAGGTCGACGGGGGCCTCGACCAGCTCCTGGAGCGGCAGAGTCCGCAACAACGGGTCCACCGGGCGGATCTCCGCCGGGCTCGGGGCCGGCGCGGCCTCCAGCGGGCGCAAAATCGCGGCCAGGCGGGCGTCCCGCCGCCCGCGCCGCTCCTGGCGTTCGGCCGGCGAGTCGCCCGGCAGCGGCGGCAGCGGGAGCAGGGGCCGCACCAGCCCGGTCTGGCGGTCGCGGCTGCCCGGCATGTTCGGCGGCAGCGGCGCGAGCGGCCGGATCACGCTGCCGGCCGGCCGGCCCGGGTCGCGGCCGGGCTCGCGGGTCAGGCGGCGGATGACCCGCGGCGCCGGGGCCTCGGCGTCTCCCGGGGCCAGGCGGCGGATCACCTTCCGCTGGCGGGCTTCCGGCGCATCGGCTGGCGGGCTGCTCGGCGGCGTGTCCGCCAGCCGGCGGATGACTCGCCGGCGCCGGTCGTCCGGGGCGTTCGCCGCGCCGTCGGGCGGCTGCGGGCCGGCCGGGGCCAGGGGCCGGATGATCTGGCGCTGGCGGGTGGCCCGCGCCTCGGGCGCCGGGCCGGGCGGGGCGGCGGCGGGGCTGGCGGGCGCCGCCGGGTGCGTACCATCCGTCCCGGGGGGCGGCGCGACGTCCTCCTGGGCATTCGTCCCGTTACCGGGTCTGCTCACCGAATCCTGCTCCTGGGTCGGCGCCCGTCCGCGCCCCGCCATGGCCTTGCCGGTCGCCAGCCCCCCGGCCGCCGGCCGGGGGGCCTCGTCGTTCCTGGTGCTCACTATAGCACAAACCCCCCTACGTGGCAAGCGGGCCGGGCACGGGCGTGGCCCGCAGATTGCTTGACGATCCCCCGGCAAATGGGTATAGTGAATACGTAGCGGGGTAGAACATACGACCGACCGGGCGGGCGCCCGCGCCTGGGTGATCTCGCGCCTGACTAAGGAGCCTAGTATGAATCGCAATAATCGGCAGATGATCGGCCTGGGTGTGCTCGCCGGGGTGGCGCTGGGGGCCGTCTATGCCGCGAACCGGCAGCACCAGTACGCCCGCACCGGGGTGCCGCCGATGCTCAACTGGCGGCGGGTGCGCCGCCTGGCCGTGACGCTGAATCCCGAGCCGGCCCTGGACGCGGCCTGGCACGCCCAGTGGGCGGGCTATTATACGGACCTGGTCCGGCGCTGTGAGCCGTTGATTGCCCACGAGATGGGCCGCGCCCTGCCGCAGCCCGTCCAGAATATCGCCGCCTTTAGCCGGGCCGAGTGGGTCGACGCCAACATCGTCAGCTTCGAGAAGCTCTTCGCGCCGCTGGAGCGGCTGCACCAGGACAGCTCCAACCTGAAGGACCTCGGCACCCTGCTGATGACGGACGTGAACCAGCTGGTCCTGTCCAGCGAGCTCGGCCTGTTGCTCGGCTACCTGGCCCGCCGCGTGCTCGGCCAGTATGACCTGAGCCTGCTGGGCCGCGAGCCCCTCACCGTGGGCCGGCTCTATTTCGTGGAGCCCAATATTGCCGGCGTCCAGCAGGAGCGCGGCCTCGACCCCGACGATTTCCGGCTCTGGATCGCGCTGCACGAAACCACCCATGCCTTCCAGTTCGAGGCCTACCCCTGGGTGCGCGAGTATTTCAATACCGTGCTGGAAACCTATTTTCAGCTGATTACTGAGGACCTGACCATCCTGCGCAACGGCACCGGGGGCTTGTCCCATATCCTCAACCGGGCGCGTGGCAACTTCGCCGCGGGCGAGAGCTGGATCGAGCTGGTGATGACGCCCGAGCAGAAGGCCCTGTTCCAGAAGCTCCAGGCGCTCATGTCGGTGATCGAAGGCTACAGCAATTACATCATGAACGCGGTCGGGGAACGACTCTTGCCGTCGTATGCCTACATCAAGCAGCGGATCGAAGAGCGGGCGGCCCAACGCACGCCGGTGGAGAAGCTGTTCATCCGCCTCACCGGCCTGGCGCTGAAGATGGAGCAATATCGCATGGGCGAGGCGTTCATCAACGCGGTCGTGGCCGATCGGGGCGTGGCTTTCGCCAACCTGGTCTGGGCCGGCGCCGAGTATCTGCCGACGCTGGACGAGCTCCGTAACCATGCGGACTGGATCGCGCGCGTGGCGCCCCTGCCCGCCGCCGCCGGCGCCACGCGCGCGCTGGATACCACGTCTTTGACCGAGGATCAGATGGCCGGATGATCGGACTCAGCTAGCGCCTGGGGTGCTTGGCGGCCGGCCCTCAGGCAAGGAGGGTAGCTGCGTGGATGAGTTACGGGCGAACTGGCGGGTAATTCACCAGCGGATGCCGGACATTCACGAGGATTCATATTGCGTCGACGACCTATCCCATCTGCTGGGCATCCCGCGCGAGGTCATCTTTCATGAGATCGCCGCGGGCGCGCTCAAGGCCCAACGCGTGCAGCACCACACGATCTGTGTTCAGCGCCAAGAGGTCCTTGCCTGGCTGGACCGGCGCGGGCCCGGGGTCTAGCGGCCGGTGCTGCGGCCCGGGGCGGCCCGGGGTGGCGGCCGCCCCCGCCGCTGGCCCCACTGGATGGGCGGCTTTCTGATCGGCTGGGGCACCGGCGTGGTGACCCTGCTCGCCCTGGCCGCGGTCGCGGTGCATCTCGCTCCCATCGGCAGCCCGGTCGCCGGCGAGACGGATGTCCGGCTGGCGATCAACATCCGCTACCTGAACGATGTGGTGCAGCGGCGCCTGGCGGCGAATCCGCCCGTGGCCGTGGCCGAGATCAAGACCCGCAGCCTCCAGCTGGGCCTGCTGCCCCAGGCGGGGATGGTGCTGACCCCGACTTTCGACGTGGCCGGCTTGTTCGCGATCTCGCCCAGCGTGACTAATCAGCTGGCCGTGCAGGATGGCAAGCTGGCGATGACCATGATCGGCGATCCCCGCCTGGGGGATCTCCAGGTCCCGCTGGATGTGCTGCCGTTCGACCTGGCCGGCGAAGTGCGTCAGGCGGTCGACAAGATCACGAACGACGTGCTGCTCGCCGAGCTCAATACCAACCTCAAAGCCGGCTTCGGCAACGACGCCTTCACCGTCGTCGAGGTCCAGACCGAGGGGAACTACCTGCTGGTGAAGCTGGAGCGGAAGTAGGCAGTAGGCAGTAGGCAGTAGGCAGTAGGCAGTAGATAATATTCATAATCAGGATTGCTCCTTAATGAGGCAATGATGTGTTTTATTAGCAGAAAACATAAGATCTGTCATTCTGAGCGCAGCGAAGAATCCGTTGGGGCGCGCCCCCTGCGGCCCCAACGGGGCGATCGGGGGGGCTGGCCCGGGCGGCGGTCGCGGGGCCACCGGGCCGTTGGCCCCGCCCCAATCCGTCGGGCAACGGATTCTTCGCTACGCTCAGAATGACAAATTCCTCGCCCTCTGGCTAATATTTATATCCAATCATGATCGCTGCGCGCGGTGCAAGGGGCAAAACTGGTGGCTTATTGTGATTGTTATCTAGCAGGCAGTGGGACGAGTCGGCAGTCGGCAGGGTGACGAGTAGGTAGTAGTCGGAAAGTCCGCTTTATGCCTTATGACCATATGGAGATCGCGCGGCAGATTGCGGCGACCCTGGCCGCGGCCCAGGCGGCCCAGGTGGGGCGCGCCGATGCAGCCCGCGACGCGGCCGAGATTTATCTTGGGACTGCGCATGCCGCCTGGCACGACGCGGTGGCGGCGGTGCGCAGCAAGCGCCTGATGGGCCTGCCGCACACTCCCCTGCACGAGTTTGTCCCCGGCCAGCCGGCGGCGCCTGATTACACCGTGGTGGCCACCGACTCCTCGTTTGTGTCGCCCGACAAGCACCGCGGCGCCCATTGCTATCTGATTAACGTCGGCCGCGTGATGGTCCATTACGGCGAGGAGCCGGAGGCGGAGCTGGACAGCACGCCGACGCACTATATCGATCCCCTGGTTGCGGGCGAGGACTGGATGGCGAGCGGGCGGCACTTGCAGGCCAAGTGTGCGCTGCAAGAGCTGGCCGAGCTGCAGCGCTGGGCGGAGCGCTTCCGGGCCGACGTGGCCCTGCTGGACGGCTCGTTGATGCAGCTGGGGCTCGCCTTAGCCCCCGACCCGGAAGTCCACACGCTGATGGACGCCTACGGCGCGCTGCTGGCCGAGTTCGAGCGCCTGCGGGTGCCCGTCGTCGGCTACATCAGCAAGCCGGCGAGCCAGGCCGTGATGCACGCGGCCCGGCTGCTGGCCTGCCGCGTCGCGGCCGAAACCCCCGCCGGGCTGGCCGCCGCCTGTGAGCAGCGCTGCACCCGCGCCGAGTGCGCCGATCTCTGGAGCCTGGACGACGGCGGCCTCTTCTGGGAGCTGCTGGAGAACGGCTACCGCTCCCCCGTGTTCCAGATGCGCTTCCCGCCGGGCGGGCGGGGCGCGTCGGGCTTCTGGACGCACACCGGCTTTTGCTACCTGGCCACGCCCTATGAAGTGGCCCGCCTGGAATTTCCTCTCTGGATCGTCGAGGCCGGGCTGCTGGACCGGGTGCAGCGCATCTTGCTGAGCCAATGCGCGCTGGGCGAAGGCTATCCCAAAGTCTTGACGCTGGCCCATAACTTCGCGGTGCTGCGCAGCGAAGACCGGGAGAGTTATTTCTTCCTCCTGGAACGGGCCGGGCTGATCCAACCGCCGTCCGAAAAGGCGCGCGGCAAGCGCGCAACAGGAGGCCGCATTTGACCGACCCGGTGCCCTTTCCCGGGGTCCCGCCGCCCGGCCCGCCCGGCGGCCGCACGCTGCTGGGTGAAGTGATCGGCGCGTCGTATGGGGCCTTCACCGCGGAGAGCTATAACCTGCACGATACCCCCCCGCTCGGCGGGCTGGTCGTCGCCCAGGATGTGCTCGGGCTTGTCTACGACGCGAAGACGGAGGGGCTCGGGCCGGTCAGCGCCAAGGGCGCGGCGGGCGACGCGGACGGCGAGGTCTACCGCATTCATCCCGACCTGAACCGCACCCTGCGCAGCCAGTTCTCGGCCCTCGTCGTCGCCCACTACGCCTGGACGGCGGCGAAAGAGACGCCCCCAGAGGCCCGCCGCCTGGTCTACACCTATCCGGACGCGCCGCCGCGCCTGCACTACAAAGCCTGGCTCTGCGCCGACGCCGAGCTGTTGCGCTTCACCGAGCGGCCGAACTACCTGCGCCTGCTGATGCAGGCGACCGATTGCCCGGTCGACGAGGTGATCATCCATGTGCTGGCCCGCGCCTACACAGTGCGCGGCGGCGACCGCGCCCACCTGCTGCGCAGCACGGAGCTGCTCGGCCGCCTGCTCAAGGGCCAATATGATCGTCTGGTCGCCATCCTGGAGACGGTCGAGGCCCTGATCGGCGACGACGAGGCCCCGCCGCCCGCGCCGGCCGGCCCGCCCCTGGCGCCCGGGGTGGGGCAGGTGCGGGTGTAGCCGCTATCCTGCATTTGGCGTCCCGGTTCATCCACGAAGGACACGAAGGAACACGAAGAAACGGAGAGGATGGCGAGGACAGCGGTGGACCCATGTGGTCTATGTGGGTGGCCCAACCCGTGGGGCAGTCGGCTTGTCATGCTGAGCGCAGCGAAGCATCCGGTGGGGCGCGAATCTCTAAACCAGCAGATTCTTTGCTGCGCTCAAGATGACATGTCGTTAGAGTGCGTTTAAAGAGATTTGGGTATGAACGATCTAATTCAGAGACTAAATACTTGGTTACAAAAAAATAGACCTACGTATTACGAACAATTATTACCTGGAGCAACAGACGAAGACATTTTGCTACTTGAACACATTCTTGCTATAGAATTGCCACAAGACTTTAAGATGCTTTTACAATGGAAAAATGGACAATCATATAAGGCACAGAGTTTTTGGGATGGCTATAAGTTAATACCTTCTAACAGTATTATTGCAGCTTATCAAATGCTAGAGAATGACTGGAGAGTGAAGACACCAGAGTTCATACAAAACAATTGGTGGAATCCGAAGTGGATGCCATTTCTTTACGATGGTTCAGGAAATTATTATTGCCTGGATATGATGGGAGTATTTGGAGGAAAGCCTGGACAGATAATAATTTACTGGCATGACGAGACACAGCGAGAAATTGCGCACGAAAGCTTTTATAAATGGTTAGAAACGGTAGTAAGAGCATGGGAGTTAGAACTGGAAGAGGAAGATCCCTTTTATGGGGAATATGGAGCACTGTTCCAAGAGATTAACCCCGGCTACCCAGTGATCAAGGAGTTGCAATGGCCCCATGATTGGCCTAATCACGCACGGTTTTAGCTCGATGCTGTACAACAGATTAGGCCGCAGCGGCCTGCATCACCCGTATAATAACATGCAATGGCTTATGTTGAAAAGGAGAGCGGCCCACGAACCAGCGGATGACACTGCGGATCTTGGATTTGGAAATCAAGGTGATAGGCGCGACAGCTTGGGAGAAGGAGCGATACGATGACGAGGCCCGCATTCGAGACGACCGTGACCCAGATCGGGATTATTGTCCGGGACGTGGAGGCCAAAGCCAAAGCCTGGGCGGCGATCCTCGGCCTGCCCCCGCCGGAGATCATCATCACCGACCCGGTCGATATCGCACAGACCGAATACCAGGGCCAGCCGACCCCGGCCCGCGCCAAGCTGGCCTTCTTCCACCTGGGCCAGGTGTCCATCGAGCTGATCGAACCGCTCGGCCACCCCAGTACCTGGCAGGATCAACTCACCCAGCATGGCGAGAGCTTGCACCACATCGCCATGCGCGTGCGCGGCATGGCGGAGAACCTGGCGTACTTCGATGCCCAGGGGCTGCCGCTCGTGCAGCGGGGCGAGTTTACCGGCGGGCGCTACGCCTATATCGACGGGGGCGCCAAACTGGGGTGCATCCTGGAACTCCTGGAACAGGACTGATCCGCCCACCAGCGCGGGGTGTGCTGCATTGTTTGGCAACGAGAGGGCGGGGTGGATGCAGCGTCCGCCCTTGTGCGCGCGAAGGCGGTCGTGGGTGGTAGGGGCACGGCGTGCCGTGCCCTGGGCGGGAGCCCGCCCGGTGTGGATTCCGCGCCGTACGGAGGCCGCCCCGCTCCCCACCGCGGCACGGCACGCCGTGCCCCTACAAAGCAAAACAATGCCGAGCACCCAACAGCGCGTGGCGGGGGCATGACCGCGGCCATTTTGTATTATAATAGAGCGGTGCCGGGCCCCTGCCCATCCCTCCTGCTCCCCGGTGCGCGGCCATGGGCTCTTTGTAGCACAAAAGGAGGAGGCAGCATGAAACGGCACCTACTGGTAAAAATGGCGGCCCTGACGCTGGCGGTGGGCCTGGCCGGGGGGATCGCGCATCCCGCGGCGGCCCAGGGCACCCTGCCCGCCGTGCAGGCCCCGAGCGCGCAGCAATTCAGCCTCACCGACACGATCGCCATCACGCAGCAGACGCTGACCGTGACCGGCACCGGCATGCAGGCCGGCGACGGCACGCTGGCGGGCACGCAGTTCCAGTTGGACCTGACCGGCAGCATGTCCAACCGCAGCGGGCAGGGCACCCTCCAGGTCAGGCAGGTCGGGGGGGTGATCTACTTCCAGGGGTCCGGCGAGAGCAAAGCCCACGCGATTGACCTGAGCAAGCTGCCGGCCGGCGCGGTGGGCCTGATCAACCCGGTGCCCGGCGGCGGCAACCTGGACGCCGGCAGCGTGGGCCGCCTGCTGCCCTACCTGACGCAGGTGCAGGCCCTGGGCGCCGAGGCCGTCGAAGGCGCGCCCACAACCAGGTACCAGGGCGTGGTCGACCTGGCCAAGCTGGTCGGCGACGCGGATAGCGGGCTGCCCCCGGCCCAGCAACTGCCGAAGGACGCCAAGCTGACGGCGACCGTCTGGATCGGCGACAAGGACCACTACATCCACCAGGCGCACTTCCTGCTGTCGTTGACGGTCATGGAGCCGGGCAATGCGCAGGGCATGCCTCTCAACGAAGACCTGCTGCTGACCTACCGCGGCTTTAACGCGCCGGTGGCGGTCACGGCGCTCGCCGCGGCCCAGGCCGAGGATGTCAATGTGCCCGCCATCGGTGGGCTGCTGCGCGTGGCCGGCTTCCCGGCCTTCCTGATCTCGGCGGCGTCCTCCGGGGCAGAGATGCCCGTCACCATGGAGCCGCCGGCATCTGTGCCCGGCCCGCCGACGATCGCACCGCCGCCCGTGCCGGTGATCGCCCCGCCGCCCGGCATGCCCACCACCGGCGCCGCCGACCCGACGGGCGCCCTGGCCCTGCTGGCCCTGGGGCTGCTGGGGCTGGGGGTGGGCGTCCGCCTGCGGCACGTGACCGCCACCCATGACGCCTGAGACACTCCTCGCGGCGTTAGCGCCCCTGACCCACGCCGCCCGCATGCGCCAGATGGTGGATGTCGGGCGGCAGGCGGCCGGCGACCCCAGTGTGGCCGCCACCCTGGCGCAGCTGGAGCAGGGCGGTATGTACGAGCGCTGGTTCGCGCTGCAATCCTGCTTCGGCAGCGGCGATGGCGCGCAGGCCCTGCGGGCGCTCGCCGATCCCTCGCGCCAGATCCGCGGTCTGGCCCTGGTGCTGGTCGCCCTGGCCGGCGATGACGCCCAGGTGGCGGCGGCGCTGGCGCAGGCCCCCTATGCGGTGCGCCTGGTGCTGCTGCGGCGGCTGCGCAGCCGCGGGCGCCTGGCGCCGATCGACGCCTTTCTCGCGACGCTGGGCCGCGGCGATCCCGACTTTGAGCGGCTTCTGCCCTTTGGCTCGCCGGCCCTGGTGGCCGGCGCCCTGGAAGACGCCCTGGGCCGGGCGGCCGGCAGCGATTGGCGGCGCCTGGCGCGCGTTCATCCGCGCCTGGCGGCCGCGACGCTGGCCCGGGCGCTGGCCGCCGCCGACTCGACCGATGCGCGGGTGGTCTGGCAGGCGAACGCCGCGCTGCCCGTGCTCGCCGAGCACGACCCGGACGGGGCGCTGCGCCTGGTCGCGGTGCTGGCGGCACGGACGCCCCTGGCCCGCCTGAGCTTGCAGGAGCTGGTCGTGCGCCGGCCGGCGGCGCTGGCCGACCTCGTGCTCGGCGCCGAGGATCGTGCGGCCGTCAGCTTTGCCCCGGTCGCCGCCCGGCTGGACCTCGATCGCCTGCTGGCCCTGCTGGCGCGGCGGGGGGACACGATCCCCGTGCAGGCGCGCTGGTTTGGCCGGCTGCCGCCCGCCGGCCGGGCGGCGATCTACCAGGCCGGCGCGCTGGGCTGGCGCGACGCCGACGCCGCGCTGCCGCACGCCATTGTCGCGCTCCTGCCGCGGGAGCTGCGCGAGGCGGAGGGGCGCCGGCACCTGGCCCTGCCCGCGCTCGCCACGCGGCCCCTGCAGCGGCTGCCCTACGCGACCTTCCTGCCCTGGGACGAGGCTCGCGCGGTGCTCGACCCGACCCTGCGCAATCCCGACCCGGATCTGCGCGTGGCCGCCTGGGCCGCGCTGGCGGCGAGCGTGCGCTACCAGCGGGACCACCTGGCCGACCTGCTGGCGCTGGTCCGCGCCCGCCGCAACGAGCAGGATCCCGTGCGCCGCACCATGCTGGAGGGCCTGGCCGACCTGCCGCCGGGCATGTGGCGCCTGGAGCATCTGGAGGTCGCCGGCGGCGCGATCCGCGAAGCCCTCGACGCCGCCGACCTCTCGGCGGCGTCCGCCCGCGCTGCGGAGCGGCTGGTGCTGGCCCTGCTGCCCTTCTATCCCGACTGGAGCGCGACCTGGCTGGCCACCCTGGTCCAGGAGCGCGGCCAGTTCCATTTCTACGCCGCCGCCGATCGGCTCTCGGACGCCGACGTGCGCCGCATCGCCCCCGCGCTCCTGCCGGTGCTCGCGGCCTGGGAGAGCCGCGAGCGCGAGTCGCATCTGCTGAACCTGGCCGGCAGCCTCGGCCGCCGGCTCCGGGTGTTTCCCGAGCTCGTCGCGATCGTCGAGCGGGTCGTGCAGAGCACCCCCTCCTCCTGGCTCGCCGAGCAGGGGCTCAACCTGCTGCTCGAGCACCGCCGGGATCGCGCCGCCGCGCTCATCCCGCAGCTGATCCAGGAGGACCCGAGCTGGGGCACGCGGTCGCCCGTCTATACCTATCTGCACCGCCGCCGCCAGGACCTGATCACTCCCTTCCTGGGCCAGCAGGCC
>Ga0070730_10005151_pt1 | contig 11321 bp, 6 predicted proteins | sample Coa_R1_3_FD_66447 | JGI IMG/M metagenome (GOLD analysis project Ga0070730, IMG submission 66447) | Surface soil microbial communities from Centralia Pennsylvania, which are recovering from an underground coalmine fire - Coalmine... | ecosystem: Environmental > Terrestrial > Soil > Unclassified ... | reverse complement strand
GAGGTGGAGGTGCGCGAAGAGGAGGACGAGCTCCTGCGCGCAGCCGAGGAGCTCGGCATCGACCTCTCGCCCGGCTCGCTCCGCGCGGTCGGCCGCCAGCCGACGGCGGAAGAGGCGGAGGAAGGCCAGGAGCGCGTCGACGTGGAGGGCGAGCTCGTCCTTCCCGCCGACGAGTCGCTCGGCGACCTCGAGGACGTCGAGGTGTCGGAGAAGGAAGAAGCGGCGGAGGAGGCGGACGCCGAGATCGGTCCGCTCGGCGACGCAGATCTTGTTGACCTGGAATTGGAGGACTGAAGAACTTGATCGACATCAACGATTTCGATGCGATTCGGATCGGGCTTGCCTCGAGCAAGATGATCCGCGACTGGTCTTCGGGCGAGGTCACGAAGCCCGAGACGATCAACTACCGCACGCTGAAGCCGGAGCGCGACGGCCTGTTCTGCGAGCGCATCTTCGGGCCGACCCGCGACTGGGAGTGCTACTGCGGGAAGTACAAGCGCGTCCGCTACAAGGGGATCATCTGCGAGCGCTGCGGCGTCGAGGTGACGCGGCAGAAGGTGCGCCGCGAGCGCATGGGTCACATCGACCTCGCTGCGCCGGTCTCGCACATCTGGTTCTTCAAGGGCGTGCCGAGCCGCATCGGCTACCTGCTCGACATCGCACCGCGCGAGCTCGAGAAGGTCCTGTACTTTGCCGCGTCGATCGTCACCGCGGTCGACAGCGAGAAGCGCGCGGCCGACCTCAACGGCCTCGAGGACCAGGTCAAGGACGAGGCCGGGCGCATCGAGGTGGACAAGAACGAGGCGCTTGCCGCGCTCGAGGACCGCCTCGGGCGCCGGCGCGAGTTCTTCGCGAAGGGCAAAGAGCGCAACTTCGACGAGGACGACGACTTCTGGGTCCGCGGCCTCAACAACTGGGCCGAGGAGCAGGCGCTGCCGACGCTCGACGACGCGCGCAAGCTCGTCGGCGGGCTGTTCGTCGAGCTCGTCCCGAAGATCACCACCGAAGACTCGAAGAAGATCCGCGAGCTCGTGCGCAGCACGGCGATCCGCGACGACCGCCGGCTCGCGCCGCGCGAGCTCGAGCAGGTCGCGGTCGCGGCCGAGCAGATCCTCGCTTCGATCGCCCCCCTCGAGAAGGCGTTCGACAAGGCGACCGGTGCGAAGAAGGGCGCGATCACGAAGCACATGCACCGCGTGGTCGACGCGCTGCTGCTCGGCGAGGAGCCGCATGCCGACGACGTCGAGCTCATCGGCGGCGTCGACCAGAAGAACCTCGACAAGGCGCGCGAGCTCGGCAAGGGGCTGCTTCGCGACGTCGTCGACTCGTGGGAAGAGGGTCAGGACATCCGCGAGCTCACGAACGACCTGTGCCTGCGCACCGACGGCCGCATCCAGAAGGAGGACCTGGACGCGATCATCGCGTGGGCGCTGAAGGTGCGCGAGATGTACCTCGACATCGAGTCTCGCCGCGAAGACGCGCGCGAGGCCTCAGTCGACTCGGTGCGCCGCCTCGAGCAGACGTGGCTGCTGTTCCGCGAGCTCGAGCCGAAGATGATCGTCAACGACGAGCAGATCTTCCGCGAGCTCAAAGACCGCTTCGGGTCGCCGTACGGATTCGGCGTGTACTTCCGCGGCGGCATGGGAGCGGAGGCGATCCGCGACCTGCTCAAGGACCTCGATCTCACGAACGAGGCGGCGAGCCTGCGCGAGACCATCCGCACCGCGAAGGGCCAGAAGCAGCAGCGCGCGATCAAGCGCTTGAAGGTCGTCTCGGCGTTCGTCACGTCGGAGAACAAGCCCGAGTGGATGATCCTCGAGGCCGTGCCCGTCATTCCGCCGGAGCTTCGCCCCATGGTGCAGCTCGACGGCGGCCGCTTCGCGACCTCTGACCTGAACGATCTCTATCGCCGCGTCATCAACCGGAACAACCGCCTCAAGCGGCTGCTCGATCTCGGCGCGCCGGAGATCATCGTCAACAACGAGAAGCGCATGCTGCAGGAGGCCGTCGACGCGCTGTTCGACAACGGCCGCCGCGGCCGCGCGGTGACCGGGCCGGGCAACCGCCCGCTCAAGTCGCTCTCCGACATGCTCAAGGGCAAGCAGGGCCGGTTCCGTCAGAACTTGCTCGGCAAGCGCGTCGACTACTCGGGCCGCTCGGTGATCGTCGCCGGGCCGTACCTGAAGCTGCACCAGTGCGGACTGCCGAAGCTGATGGCGCTCGAGCTCTTCAAGCCGTTCATCATGAGCCGGCTCGTCGAGCGGAAGATCGTCCAGAACATCAAGGCCGCCAAGCGGCACGTCGACCAGATGCAGGCCGAGGTCTGGGACATCCTCGAAGAGGTGATCCAGGAGCACCCGGTGCTACTGAACCGCGCACCCACGCTCCATCGTCTCGGAATCCAGGCGTTCGAGCCGGTGCTCGTCGAAGGCAAGGCGATCCAGGTGCATCCGCTCGTCTGCCACGCGTTCAACGCGGACTTCGACGGCGACCAGATGGCCGTGCACGTTCCTCTGTCGGCCGAGGCGCAGGCCGAGGCGCGGATCCTCATGCTCTCGGCGAACAACATCCTCTCGCCGGCATCCGGCCGCGCGCTCGCGACGCCGACGCAGGACATGGTGCTCGGGTCGTACTACCTCACCTACTCGGACAAGAGCTTCGACGACGTCGCGGCGGAGGACATGGACCCGCGGCCGCAGAGGTTCCGCACCGAGGAGGAGGTCGAGTTCGCGCTCGAGGCGAAGCAGATCCTGCTGCAGCAGCCGATCGAGTACCTGTGGGAGGGCGAGCTCATCGTCAGCACGCCGGGCCGCGTGATCTTCAACGCGGAGGTCGACCGTGCGTTGCGCGAGGCGGTCGGCGAGCTCGAGGGCGAGTACACCACCTACCACGACTACCTCAACCGCACGCTCTCGAAGAAGGAGCTCGGCGACTTCATCTCGACGCTCGTCGACACGTACGGCGCGCATGCCGTCGCGTCGGTGCTCGACACGATCAAGGAGCTCGGATTCATCTACGCGACTCGCGCCGGCGTGACGATCTCGAAGAACGACATCGTCATTCCGCCGGAGAAGGAGAAGATCCTCGGCGAGTACGAGGATCGTGTCGCGAAGGTCGAGCAGGCGTACGAGCACGGCCTCATCACCGAGTCCGAGCGGCACGAGTCGATCGTCGAGATCTGGACGGAGGCGACCGACACCGTCGCCGACGCGATGACTGCCAACCTGAACGAGTTGAACCCGATCTACATGATGGCCAACTCGGGTGCACGCGGCTCGTTCACGCAGCTGCGCCAGCTCGCCGGTATGCGCGGTCTCATGGCGAACCCGAAGGGCGAGATCATCGAGCGGCCGATCAAGGCGAACTTCATGGAGGGCCTGTCGGTGCTCGAGTACTTCATCTCGACGCACGGCGCCCGCAAGGGCCAGGCCGACACGGCGCTCCGCACGGCCGACTCGGGCTACCTGACGCGGCGTCTCGTCGACGTCTCGCAGGACGTGATCATCCGCGAAGCCGACTGCAAGTCGAAGGAGTACGTCGAGCTGCCGCTGTTCCTCGCGGACGGCCTGAACAAGAGCGTCACCGCGCGCATCCTTGCGGCCGACATCTACAAGCCGCTCGCGTCGGGCAAGCCGGGCAAGACCGTGATCGCCGAGAGAGGCGAGGAGATCACGAACTCACGCCTGCGCGAGATCGTCGAGGAGCTCGGCGATGCGGCGAAGGAGTTCGTCGTCCCTGTTCGCTCGGTGCTCAAGTGCAAGGCGGAGACCGGCGTGTGCCAGGCGTGCTACGGCACGTTCCTCGCGACGGGCGAGATGTGCGAGATCGGCGACGCGGTCGGCATCATCGCCGCGCAGTCGATCGGCGAGCCGGGCACGCAGCTGACGATGCGCACGTTCCACACGGGCGGCATCGCCGGCGCCGACATCACGCACGGCCTGCCGCGCGTCGTCGAGATCTTCGAGGCGCGGAATCCGAAGGGCGCCGCGCAGCTCGCCGAGATCGGCGGCACGGTCGGGATCGAGGAGACGGAGCGCCAGCTGAAGCTGACGATCCTGCCCGCGAGCGGCAAGGAGGAGGACGAGAAGTCGTACACCGTCCCGCGCCGCACGCGCCTGCTCGTCGCGAACGGGCAGGTCGTCGAGGCCGGCGACCCGCTGCACGACGGCTCGCTGAACCCTGCCGACCTGCTGCGCCTGAAGGGCTATACGTCGATCGAGCTCTATCTCGTCGGCGAGGTGCAGAAGGTGTACATGTCGCAGGGCGTCGAGATCCACGACAAGCACATCGAGCTCATCGTCCGGCAGATGTTGAAGAAGGTCCGCATCGAGAACGCGGGCCAGACCGATCTGCTTCCGGGCCAGCTCGTCGACAAGGTCGCGCTCGAGCGCGAGAACGTGCGCGTGAAGAAGGAGAAGAAGGAACAGGCGACGTCGGACCCGCTGATCCTCGGGATCACGAAGGCGTCGCTTGCGACCGAGTCCTTCCTCTCCGCCGCCTCGTTCCAGGAGACGACGAAGGTCCTCACGGACGCGGCGATCGAGGGCAAGGTCGACCGGTTGCTCGGCTTGAAGGAGAACGTGATCATCGGGAAGCTCATCCCGGCGGCCACGGGGCTGAAGCGGTACCGCAACATCGAGATCCGTCCGTCCGACGCGGTCCCGGTGAGCGCGTACACGCGGCCGCAGACCGAGGAGCAGCTGCTCGCAGCGCTCGAGGAGATCGACACCGACGGCGGCGAAGGTCTCGCCGGCCTCGGTCTCGACTTCGGTGACGACATCGCGGACGGCAACGGGGCCGAGCCCAAGTCGGACATCGAGGCTGAAGAGATCCCCGAGGTCGACACGCCGCTCGACAACGAGTAACGGACGGGGGTCAGACACCGGGACATGTCCGGGTGTCTGACCCCGCCGTTTCTCTGCTATCAAGGGGCGGGGTCGTGAAGAAGTTCCTCGCGCTATTCGTGCTCGTTGCTGCCTGGCCGGCGTCTGCGCACGCCGCCGCGCCGCCCGCGCCGTACGCAGGGCAATGCGGGCTGCCGGTGACGCAGCCGATCTGGGCGGAGTACGGCTGGACGACGCCCGAGTTCACGAACATCCTCGGCAAGCCGGGCCTCGTCGTCGCGGCCTCGAGCGGCGACTACCCCGCGCAGATGCGGGCGAAGGGCGCGGCGACGATCTACTTCGACCTCAACTTCAACAAACGCATCGGAACGACGACGGCACCGGCCGACCCGGCGACCATCCCCGACAAGGCGAAGAGGCTGTTCGACTTCGCCGTGCAGCAGATCGGGTGCACGACACCGGTCATCGTCTTGAACGAGCTTTCCGGGGCCGCGCTCGTCACGCCGTGGTCGGCGAACAACGCGCAGTACCGGCAGAACGCGCTCGCATTCGTGCAGAACCTCGCGATGCTCGGCGCGCATCCGGTGCTGCTCGTCGCCGCGCGGCCTTACACGGGCGGCGACGCCGCGGTGTGGTGGCAGCAGGCGGCCGCGTCCGCCGAGCTCGTGCGCGAGGACTACATCCCTGCGACGTCGACGTGGAATCTCGGTCCCATCCTCGGCAACCGCACGCTGCGCGCGTCGTACCGACAGGCGATCGCCGACTTCACCGGCCTCGGCATCGCTCCCGACCGGCTCGGCCTCATGCTGAGCTTCGCGACGACGAAGGGCTTCGGCGGCCGAAACGGGCTCGAGCCCGATGCCGCCTGGTACCAGGTGGTGAAGTGGCAGGCGCTGGCCGTGCAGGAGGTCGCCGCCGAGACGGGCATCGCGTCGGTCTGGTCGTGGGGCTGGCCCGAGTGGACGGCGAGCGAGACGGATCCTGCGAAGCCGTACGCGTTGTGCGCGTGGTTGTGGGTGCGCTCCCTCTCGTACTGCAACGCGCCGAAAGCGATCGGGAAGGCATTCGTGACGTCGCGCACCGAGGGCCAGCTCAGCGTGCTCACACCGGGAACCCAGTGCCTCGTCGGCGCGCAGGCGCTCTCGAACGACGCGATCCAGGAGCTGCAGCTGCTCACCGGCGATCGTGAGACGGCGTACAGCGCCCTCTTCCAGCGCCTCATCGAGAGCGGGCAGGAGCCGGTGGCGCAGCGCGACGTGCTCGCAGCCGAACGTGCCGTGATCACGCAGAGCTTCCGTGGCAGCCGCGGCGCCTACATCGCCGCGCTCGCGCGCGCAAACGCGACCGTCGCGATCGCGCGCGGCATCCTCGCCGACCAGCTGCGCCGTGCGAAGGTCGAGGCGTCGCTTTCGTCGGCGACGCCGTCCGCGGCCGACGTGCAGACGTTCTACACGTCGTATCCGGATCTCCCCGTGCGGCTCGTGCAGGCGAAGCCCGCACCGCAGTGGCTCGGCAGCAAGACGCGCGGGCTCGCGCTCGGCGAAGTTGCGCCCGACCGGCTCTTCAGTCTCCCGACGGGTCAGTCCGCGACCGTGCGCACGGGTGACGGAACGTTCTCGGTGAAGCCGCTCCGCGACGCGCTGTCGCTCGGCGCCGTTCCGCTCGGCAACGTGCGCCCGGCGATCGTCGCCGCGTTGCGCTCCTTCGAGCGCGGCCAGGCGTACGAGAGCTGGACCGTCCGCCTGCAGCGCTCGGCGCTGAACAAGGCGATCTGCGCACGTGACGACCTGCCGCAGCCGGCGGCGGTCGACCTCACGTCGTTCCTGCCGTTCCTCCGGCTGGGCTAGACCGCCCGGCGGTCGTCGGCGGAGACGGCGCGGCCCTTGCCGGCTTCCTTCGCGCGATAGAGAGCGTTGTCGGCGCGCTCGAAGAGCGAGATCGAGTCGTCTTCCTGCATGAGCTCGGCGACACCGGCCGAGAGATGCAGGCGTCCGGCCGGACCGATCGGCTCGGTCGAGATCGCGCGCTGGATGCGCGCGAAGAGCTGCTCGCCGTCCCCGATCCCCGACTCGGGAAGGATGACGGCGAACTCGTCGCCGCCGACCCGGCAGGGGACGTCGGCGGTGCGCACCGCTGTGCGTAGCCGCTCGGCGGCCTCTGAGAGCGCGGAATCGCCGGCGAGATGCCCGATGCGGTCGTTGACGTCCTTGAAGTCGTCGAGATCGAAGACGATCAGCGCGAGCTTGCGCGCATAGCGATGCGCCCGCGCGGCCTCGCGCGCAAGCGTCTCGTGGAAGTAGCGGCGATTGTGCAGGCCGGTGAGCGCGTCGAGGTCGGCGAGACGCCTCGCCTCACGGAAGCGGCGCGCGTTCTCGATCGCCGGAGCGGCCCGCTGCGCGAGCTCCTCGAGGCGGCCGAGGTCGGCGTCGTCGAAGCTGCGGCCGGGATCGCGCGTGAACACGGTGAGGTGGCCGAGGCTTCCTGCCTCGTCGGCGAGCGGCACCGCGACCCCCGAACGGATGAGCGATTCGCCCTCGCCCTCGGCGTAGCGGTACCCGATCTCGATCGAGCGCACCCGGTTTCCATCCGGCGGGCCCGAGACGGCGTGGCGGCCGGCCTCGTCCTCGGCGAGCCCGAGGGTCGCGACCAGGGGCGGGCCGTCGTTCGTCTCCAGCCGCACCATCGCCGCGTCGACCCCGGGGAGGGCGCCCGCAGCGTCGAGCGTCCTCGCAAGCACCTCGTCGAGGTCGATCGAGCTCGCCAGATCGGCCAGGATCCGGCTCCGGCGGGTCTCCTCCTCGGCTCGCTCGACCGCACCGGCGAGCTCGGAGGCCAGCTCCTCCATCCGCAGCTCGAGCGTGCGAACCGTTTCGTCGACCCGCGAGTCGGCCTTCCGGCTCGACCGCCGGCCGGAGAGGGCAAGGAGCATGAACAGCGCGATCGAGAGGGCGCCGAGCCCGGCCGAGATGGCGATGAGAGCCTGGTTCACGCGGGGTCCCTGCGGACCACCTCAGTATGGCTCATTGCCGCTTGATTACAGGTCGAGCGGCGCGCCGGCAAAGCCGGCGCGCCTTTTTTGGTCGGCGTCGCAAGCGACGCCTTTTGACGGGGGTTATGGGCTCCGCTACCATGCCGCGGGCCGGTTGGCAGGGGCAATCCGCCCCGCCGACCGTCTCTTTGTGAAGGGAGCACTTCTCTAAGTCATGCCGACCGTCAATCAACTCGTGCGCCATGGCCGCAAGACGGTCAAGGTGAAGACGAAGACGCCCCATCTGGGCGGATCCCCGCAGAAGCGGGGCGTCTGCACGCGCGTTTCCACGGTCACCCCGAAGAAGCCGAACTCGGCGCTGCGGAAGGTCGCGCGCGTCCGGCTGACGAACGGGCAGGAGGTCAACGCCTACATCCCGGGCGAGGGCCACAACCTGCAGGAGCACTCGGTCGTGCTCGTCCGCGGCGGCCGCGTGAAGGACCTCCCGGGCTATCGCTACAAGATCATCCGCGCCGCGCTCGACGCGGGCGGCGTCGCCGACCGCAAGCAGGCGCGCTCGAAGTACGGCGCGAAGAAGGGCTCGTAATGCCGCGCCGTGCAGAGGTGCAGGCGCGCACGGTCGAGGCGGACTCCGTCTACGGCTCGCAGCTCGTCGCCCAGGTCATCCACAAGATCATGCTCGACGGCAAGAAGTCCGTCGCCGAGCAGATCGTCTACGAAGCCCTCGAGACCGTGGGCACGAAGACCGGCCGCCCGCCGGTCGAGGTGCTCGAGCAGGCCGTGAAGACGGTCACGCCGGTCCTCGAGGTCCGCGGCCGCCGCGTCGGCGGCGCGAACTACCAGGTGCCCGTCGAGGTGCCGCAGCGCCGCGCGCGCACCCTCGCCGTGCGCTGGCTCGTGACGTACGCGCGCGAGCGGCGCGAGAAGGGCATGAGCACGAAGCTCGCCAACGAGATTCTCGACGCGCTGAACCAGCAGGGCGGCGCGTTCAAGCGCAAGGACGACGTCTACCGGATGGCGCAGGCCAACAAGGCCTTCGCGCACTACAGGTGGTAGCGATGGCGACGACCGAGACACCCGTCGCGCTCGACCGCGTCCGCAACATCGGGATCATGGCCCACATCGACGCGGGCAAGACGACGACGACCGAGCGGATCCTCTACTACACCGGCCGCACCCACAAGATGGGCGAGGTACACGAGGGCGCCGCGACGATGGACTGGATGGCCCAGGAGCAGGAGCGGGGCATCACGATCACGTCGGCGGCGACGACGGCGTTCTGGCGTGACCATCGCATCAACATCATCGATACGCCCGGGCACGTGGACTTCACCGTCGAGGTGGAGCGGAGCCTCCGCGTCCTCGACGGCGCCGTCGCCGTCTTCGACGCCGTCGCCGGCGTGCAGCCGCAGTCCGAGACCGTCTGGCGCCAGGCCGACAAGTACAAGGTTCCGCGCATCGCGTTCATCAACAAGATGGACCGCACGGGCGCGAACTTCTTCGCCTCGGTGCAGTCGATGCGCGACCGCCTCGCCGCGAACCCGGTGCCGGTACAGATCCCGATCGGCGCCGAGGACGCCTTCCGCGGCGTCGTCGACCTCGTCGAGATGCAGGCGATCGTCTACAAGGACGACCTCGGACAGGAGTTCGACACGGTCGAGATCCCCGTCGAGCTCGCCGAGCAGGCGCACGAGTACCACCACCAGCTGATCGACGCGATCTCGCACTTCGACGACGAGGTGCTCGAGGCGTACATCGAGGACGAGTCCTCGGTCACGGCCGACCAGATCCGCCGTGCGGTGCGCGCCGGCACGCTCGCCGACGAGATCACCCCGGTGCTGCTCGGCTCCGCCTTCAAGAACAAGGGCGTGCAGCCGCTGCTCGACGCGGTCGTCGACTACCTGCCGAGCCCGCTCGACGTCCCGCCGATGATCGGCATCGACCCGAAGACCGAGCAGGAGATCTCCCGCAATCCCTCCGTCGACCAGCCGTTCTCGGCGCTCGCGTTCAAGGTGATGTCCGATCCGTACGTCGGCAAGCTCACGTACTTCCGCGTCTATTCCGGGAAGATCAAGTCCGGCGACCGCGTCCTCAACACGACGACGGGCAAGACCGAGCGGATCAGCCGCATCCTCCAGATGCACGCGAACCACCGCGAGGAGCGCGACGAGATCATGGCGGGCGAGATCGCCGCAGGCGTCGGCCTCAAGAACACGACGACAGGCGACACGCTGGCGGCGGAGAACGCGCCGATCGTCCTCGAGTCGATGACGTTCCCCGAGCCGGTCATCCAGGTCGCGGTCGAGCCGAAGTCGAAGGCCGACCAGGACAAGCTCGGCGCCGGCCTCGCGCGGCTCGCCGAAGAGGATCCGACCTTCCGTGTCACCACGGACGAGGAGACCGGCCAGACGCTCATCGGCGGCATGGGCGAGCTCCACCTCGAGATCATCGTCGACCGGTTGAAGCGCGAATTCAGCGTCGACGCGAACGTCGGCCGCCCGCAGGTCGCCTATCGCGAGACAGCAGGCAAGCCGGTTGAGAACATCCGCGAGAAGTTCGTGCGCCAGACCGGCGGCTCGGGCCAGTACGCCGACGTCGTCATCAACCTGACGCCGCGCGAGCCGGGATCGGGCTACGAGTTCTCCGACAAGATCACCGGCGGCAAGATCCCGAAGGAGTACATTCCGGCGGTCGACGCGGGCATCAAGGAAGCGATGGACGCCGGCGTCCTCGCCGGCTATCCGGTCGTCGACATCGGCATCGAGCTCACCGACGGGTCGTACCACGAGGTCGACTCGAGCGAGCGCGCGTTCAAGATCGCCGGTTCGATGGCGTTCAAGGAGGCGTTGAAGCGCAGCAAGCCGAAGCTACTCGAGCCGGTGATGGCGGTCGAGGTCACGACTCCGGAGGACTACCTCGGCGACGTCATGGGCAACCTCAACGGCCGCCGCGGCCGCATCGAGTCGATGAACCCGCTCGGCAACGCGCAGGTCATCGCTGCCGTCGTCCCGCTGTCGGAGATGTTCGGGTACGCAACCGACCTGCGTTCGATGACGCAGGGTCGCGCAGATTTCACCATGCAGTTCGAACGGTACGAGGAAGTTCCCCAGTCGATCGCGAGCGAAATCATCGGCGACGCTGGGTCAACAGGAAACTAGGAAGGAGCACAGGGAGCCACCCATGGCCAAGCAGAAGTTCGAGCGCACGAAGCCACACGTCAACGTCGGCACCATCGGTCACATCGACCACGGCAAGACGACGCTGACGGCCGCCATCACGAAGGTGCTTGCAGAGCAGGGCACCGGCACCGCGGTGACGTCTTTCGACGAGATCGACAAGGCGCCCGAGGAGCGGCAGCGCGGCATCACCATCAACACCGCGCACGTCGAGTACGAGACGGCGAACCGGCACTATGCGCACGTCGACTGCCCGGGCCACGCGGACTACATCAAGAACATGATCACGGGCGCGGCGCAGATGGACGGCGC
>Ga0070730_10005150_pt1 | contig 11324 bp, 8 predicted proteins | sample Coa_R1_3_FD_66447 | JGI IMG/M metagenome (GOLD analysis project Ga0070730, IMG submission 66447) | Surface soil microbial communities from Centralia Pennsylvania, which are recovering from an underground coalmine fire - Coalmine... | ecosystem: Environmental > Terrestrial > Soil > Unclassified ... | reverse complement strand
GCGCTTACGGGGCAGTCGCTGGTCGTCAGCCACGGCTGGCACATGCAGTGACCGGCGCGGATCGGAGAATCAGCCGATCAAGAGCCCAGGGTGCCGTTCGTACGGATTTGGCGGTGCAGGCCCCGCATATCCTTCAATTCTCATCGTTCTTCGATGCGTCGCGGCGGCGCTGTGCCGTCGCCGGCGTCATTTGGCCGAAAATTGGGACGAAAGCCTAGATTTTGGGGGTAAACTGTTTTCAGTTTTCCACAACGACAAAAATTCCAATAAAGTGGGAAATCTTGCGTGTATCACGCGCTATTTCTTCCACAGAGTGGGGGTAAACAGCACAAGAATGGTGAAAATCTCCAGCCGGCCCAGCAACATGGCCGCCGAACACACCCAGGTTTGGAAATCGCTCAATATGCCGTAGTTGCCGCCGGGGCCCACCAGCCCCAAACCCGGTCCCGCGTTGTTGATGCAGGCGATGATCGACGAGAGCGAAGTCAAGAAGTCCAGCCCGCTTGCCAGCTGCACGAAGATCAGCGTGACGATGCTCATGAAGTACAAAAACACGAATGCCAGGACGGCAAAAACCACCCGATTCGCAATGACCGTCCCGCCCACCTTGAGAGGCCGCACCATGTTGGGATGCACCAGCATGTTGAGTTCGCGGTGCGCCTGCTTGGCCAGCACCAGCGTCCGGATCATCTTGATGCCTCCGCCGGTCGAGCCGGAGCTGGCGGCGATGCAGCTCAAAAACATCATCCACATGGGGGCGAAAATCGGCCAGCGCGAATAGTCCTCGGTGTGCAGGCCGCTGTCGACCGCGATCGATACCACGTTGAAAAAACTGTGCCGCAATGCCGTCGGGAAGTCCGGGTAGGCGCCCTTGAAAAACAAGAACAGCGCGATTCCGGCGCAGCTGGCACCCAGCAAACCGAGAACGGCCTTCGCTTCGGCGTCGCGAAAATACGCCAGCACGCCGCGCTGGGTCCAGGCCAGATAATGCGTCGCGAAATTCAGCGCCGCGAGGATCTGAAATATCGTCAGCACCAGTTCGATCGGCAGGGAATTGAAGTGCCCGATGCTGGCGTCGTAGGTGGAGAAGCCCCCGAGGGCCAGCGCCGAAAATCCGTGGCACACGGCATCGAACCACTCCATGCCGGCGAATCTCAAGGAAACGATGCAGGCCGCCGTGAGGCCGGCGTACACCGCCCACAGCAATTTGGCGGTCTGCCCGATGCGCGGGGTCAATTTGCTGTCCTTCATGGGGCCCGGCATCTCGGCGCGATAGATCTGCATCCCGCCCACGCCGAGCATGGGCAGGATGGCCACCGCGAGCACGATGATGCCCATGCCGCCGAGCCACGACAGCAGATGCCGCCACAGGTTGATGGAGCGCGGCAGAAATTCGAGGCCCGACAGTACCGTGCCGCCCGTCGTGGTGAGGCCGGAGGCCGCCTCGAAATACGCGTCCGTGAAATTGATGGGCAGGTATTCCCAGAGAGGAAACCCGGCTACCGCCGGCAGCGCTATCCACGTGAGGGCGACCAGCATGAGCCCGTCGCGGGTCTTCAACTCCCGCTTGAAGCGCCGCGTCGCCAACCACAGCAGCGCACCCAGCACGAAGGTCGCCACCGCCGACAGGATGAACGACCAGAGCGCGGGGTCGAGACCCCAGACCGCCATGACCAATGGAGCGAGCATGGTCACCGCGAATACCATCATGACCATGGCAAACACGTGGGCGACCGGCAGGAGAATGTCTTTCACAGAAACGACGCGGAGCCTTGGAACAGCTTTTCCACGGCGTCGATGTGCCGCCTGTCCGTCAGGAACAGAATGAGATGATCATCCGGCTGCACGGTGGTGTCGTGGTGGGCGATGATGACGTCGTCGCCCCGCACCACGGCTCCCAAGGTGGTGCCTTCCGGCAGCGTGATGTCCTCGATGCGGCGGCCGATGACTTTGGAGCTGTCCGCATCGCCGTGAACCACCACCTCGAGGGCCTCCGCGGCGCCGCGGCGCAGCGAATGGACCCGCACCACGTCGCCGCGCCGTACGTGTGCGAGCAGCGATCCGATGGTCACGGTCTGCGGCGAGATCGCGACGTCGATGGAGCCGCTTTCGATGAGTTCCGCGTAGGACGGCTTGTTGATCAACGCCATCACCTTGTGAGCCCCGAGCCGCTTCGCCAGCATGGCGGACAATATGTTCGCCTCCTCGGAATTGGTCAGTGCCGCGAACACATCCGTGCTGTCGATGTTCTCCTCGAGCAGCAATTCCTCGTCGGCGGCGTCGCCGTGCAGGACGATGGTCCGGTTCAGCTGCTCGGATACGCGGCGCGCGCGCCGGTTGTCGCGCTCGATCAGCTTCACCTGATTCTTGTCCTCGAGTTCGCTCGCGAGCCGGAAGCCGATGTTGCCGCCGCCCGCGATGACGACGCGGCGCGCAGGAGCCTCTTCCCGGCGCAGCTCCTTCATGACGATCCGGATGTCGTCGCTGGCCGCGAGGAAAAAGACCTCGTCGCCGTCCTCGACGACGGTCTCGCCTTCCGGCTTGATGCTCTTGCCGGCGCGATAGATGGCCGCGACGCGCGCGTCCGCGGATGGAATGTGTTCGCGCAAAGTCTTGAGCGCCTGGCCCACCAGCGGGCCGCCCTGCCGCGCCCGGATGCCGACCAGCCGCACGCGGCCGTCGGCGAAGTCCAGGACCTGCAGCGCTCCCGGGTAGCGGATCAGGCGGGCGACATATTCGGTGACCAGCTGCTCGGGGCTGATCCAGACGTCCACCGCGACGCCGTTTTCGCCGAACAGCTTGTCCCGGTCGGTATAGTCGGCCGATCGCACGCGTGCGATCTTCTTTGGAGTGCGATACAGAGTCCAGGCGATCTGGCACGCGAGCATGTTGACTTCGTCGCTGTTGGTGAGCGCGACCAGAATGTCGGTGCTCGCAATGCCCGCGGCTTCCAGAATGCGCGGACTGGAGGCATTGCCGTTGACCGTGCGGATGTCCAGGCGATCCTGCAGGTCGCGCAGGATCTCCTCGTTCACGTCGATGACGGTGACGTCGTTGGCCTCTTCGCGGGAGAGATGGAACGCGGCTGTGCGGCCGACCTGTCCGGCACCGAGGATGATGATTTTCACGGCAATTACTCTACACGACCTCGAGGTTGGCGTATGACAGCATCAGCCACTTGGTACCCTGGCCCTCGAAATTCACCTGGATCCGAGCCTGAGGGCCGTTGCCCTCGAAATTGAGCACGACGCCGTCGCCGAACTTGGCGTGCCGCACCCGGCTTCCCATCCGCATGCGATGAGAGGGCGGCTCGTCCAGGGATGCCGGACGTCTGACGAATACCGGGCGCGAGACCTGCAGCCTGGGCCGAATTTCCTCGATCAGCTCCGCGGGCAATTCGCCGATGAATCGCGACGGCTGGCCGTATTGGTCCGCCCCGTAGAGGCGGCGCTGCTCGGCGTACGTGATATAGAGCTGGCGCATGGCCCGCGTCGCACCGACGTAGCACAGGCGGCGTTCCTCTTCCAGACCGGCGAGATCGGAAATCGAGCGCTGATGCGGGAACAGACCGTCTTCCATGCCCGCCAGGAAGACCACGGGAAATTCCAGACCCTTCGCGGAATGCAAGGTCATCATCTGCACACAATCGGCATAGGGATCCGCCTGCCCCTCTCCCGATTCCAGTACGGCATGCGCCAGGAATGATTCGAGCGGCTGCATGTCCGTTTCGCCTTCGGGCGCAAAGCCCTTCGCGGCGCTCACGAGTTCCAGCAGGTTCTCGATGCGGGCTTCGCCCCGCTCGCCGCGCTCCTTCTTGAAGTGCTCCATCAGTCCGCTGTTTTGAATGATGTGGTCCACCTGTTCGTGGAGTTCGAGCCCCGCGACTTCCCGCGCCAGCTGCTCGATCTGCTGCATGAACCCCTGCAAGGCCTGGGTCGCCCGCTGTGCAAGGCCGCTTTGAACGGCCGCTGTCGCGGCGTGCCAGAGCGAGGTGCCGCCGGCGCGGGCCATGTCGCGCAGGGTCTCCAGGGTCTTCGCGCCGATGCCGCGCGTGGGCAGGTTGACGACGCGCTCGAAGGAGTTGTCATCGGCACGGCTTGCCACCAGGCGAAGATACGCGAGCGCATCCTTGATTTCGGCCCGCTCGAAGAATCGCAGGCCCCCATAAACGCGGTACGGCATGCGCGCGTTCAAGAACGCCTCTTCGAACACCCGCGATTGCGCGTTGGAGCGATACAGCACGGCCACCTCGCGCCGCGCGCCGCCGCGGTCCACCCATTCGCGGATACGGTTCACCACGAAGTCCGCCTCGTCGCGTTCGTTGAACGCGGCGTAAAGCTTCACGCGGTCGCCGTCGGCGCCGCTGGTCCACAAGTTCTTGCCGAGGCGGCCGGCGTTGTTGGCAATGAGCGCGTTGGCGGCCCTGAGAATGGTCCCTGTCGACCGGTAGTTCTGTTCCAGCTTGTAGAGTGCGGCGCGCGGATAATCGCGCCGGAATTGATTCAAATTCTCGACGCGCGCGCCCCGCCAGCGATAGATCGATTGGTCGTCGTCGCCCACCGCGAACGGCAGGCCGTCGGGTCCCGCGAGCAGCATCAGCCACTTGTATTGGATGGCATTGGTGTCCTGGAACTCGTCGACCAGCAGGTGACGGAAGCGCGTCCGGTAATGTCCGAGAAGCGACGGATTGTCGCGCCACATTTCATAGGCGCGCAGCAGCAGCTCGGCGAAATCCACCACTCCCGCACGCTGGCAGGCCTCTTCGTACGCCTGGTAGATCCGAACCAGCTGCCGGCGCGTCGGATCGCCGGTGTCCTTGATGTGCCTGGCGCGGAACCCTTCATCCTTCTGCGCGTTGATGAACCACAGGATCTCGCGCGGCACCCAACGGGCCTCGTCGAGCTCCAGAGCCTTGAGCACCTTGCGCAGCATCCTCGACTGATCCTCGGAATCCAGGATCTGGAATGCCTGGGGCAGCCCGGCCTCGCGCCAGTGTCTGCGCAGCAGACGGTGCGCCAGCCCGTGAAATGTTCCGATCCACATCGCGCCGCCGGGAATCCCCAGCAAGGTCTCGATGCGGCCGCGCATCTCCGCCGCGGCCTTGTTGGTGAAGGTGACCGCGAGGATGCTGTTCGGAGACGCGCCCTCGACCTGGATCAGCCAGGCAACCCGGTGAACGAGCACACGGGTCTTGCCGCTGCCGGCGCCGGCCAGCACCAGCGCCGCGCCGAGCGGCGATGCGACGGCCTGCCGCTGCGCGTCGTTGAGTCCATCGAGGAGATGCGATACGTCCATCAGGGCGCGGATTGTACTGCGGAGCGGAGAGCCTGCCACGCGCAATACTCAGGCAGACTCCTTCGCAGATTCCCGGCTGCGGCCCTTGCGCGTCTCCTCGGCGAACTCGACCAGTGCCAGCGTCAGCGAGAGCACCACCGGTCCCGCGATGACGCCGATGGCGCCGAACGCAGGAATGCCGCCCAATACGCCGACGAACACCGCCAACGCCGAAATCCTCGCCCGGCCCGAAATCAGCATCGGCCGCAGCACGTTGTCCAGCCCGCCGAGAACCAGTCCCCAGACGAGCATGAAGATGCCGTACCCCCAATGCCTGTCCACGAACAGCCAGACGGCCGCCGGTACCCACACGAAGGCCGAGCCGCCGATGGGCAGCAGCGAGAAGATCGCTGCGAGCACCCCGAACACCACGGGCGAGGGCAGCCCGGCAATGGCAAAACCGACCCCGACCAGAAAGCCCTGCGCCAGCGCAGTCACGCCGGTGCCGAACATGATCGCGCGGGCGACGTTGCCGAGTTGGTCGAACAGCCGGTCCTTGCGCTCTTCGTCCAGCGGGATGAGCCGGCGGACGCGGATCAGCATCTCGTCGCCGTCGCGAAGAAAAAAGAACAGCAGAAACAACATGATCGCGAAGCGGAATAGCGAATCCAGCGCTCCCAAGAAAAACGAACCGCCGAATCCGGCCGCGCGCTGCAGGACCTGTTGAGTGCCGGAAACGAGCCACGACTGGAGTTGCTCGGCGGAAATACCCGCATGCGCTTGCAGCCAGTTGTTGGCGTGGGCGATCCATGGGAATTGCTGCAGGTCCGCGAGAGTCTTGATGTCCCATTGCTTTGCGGATTTTTGCAGCGCTTGCAGAAGTCCGGAGATCTGAGTCACGAATTCGATCGACAGCGCGGAGAAGGGCAGCAGGATGGTGATGGGCGCCAGGAACGTGAGCACGCCCGCGGCCGTGCCATTGCCGCGCAGGAGCCGGCGCCAGCGAAGATTCAAGGGGAACAGCAAAAACGCGAGGAACGCGGCCCAGGTCATCGAGCCCACGAAGGGCGTGAAAATCAGGATGAGGGCGTAGCCGAGCGCCGCGGCGATCACGAGCGCAAAAACGCGCGGATAAAAGGTCGAGGTCGCTGGCATTGAGCGATGCTAGCATTGCGGCCGTTACAGGTCGCCACTGGAATCGCCGCATGACGAGGCTCAATGTCAATAATCGGCTCGTGGACACGGACGCAGCGCCGGACACTCCGCTGCTCTGGGTGCTTCGCGACCACCTCGGCATGACGGGCACCAAATTCGGGTGCGGCATGGCGCTCTGCGGCGCCTGCACGGTGCACTTGGACGGCGTGGCCGTTCGCTCGTGCGTGCTGCCCTTGAGCGCGGCGGCGGGCAGAGCCATAACGACCATCGAAGGACTGTCTCCGGACCGCAGCCACCCGGTGCAAAAGGCCTGGCTGGAAATCGACGTTCCGCAGTGTGGCTACTGCCAGTCCGGACAAATCATGTCCGCCGCCGCTCTGCTCCAGCACAATCCGAGTCCCACTGACGCCGAGATCGATGCGGCGATGTCCGGGAACCTGTGCCGCTGCGGCACCTATCCGCGGATCCGCAAGGCCATTCACCGCGCGGCCGAACTGCGGGGCGCCGCCGGCCCGACGGGTGCGGGGGCCGTGCCCGGCGCGCTCAGCGGGAGCGGGGCGGACTTACGGAAATGAAGCGCTCACCCACCGGCCTCACCCGCCGGCGATTCTTGAGCACTGCGGCCGGTGCGGGGGGCACCGTGCTGCTGGCCTTGACCGTGCCGAGCTTCGGCGGTGGCAGCGGACAAAAGCCGGGCGCCCGCGCCGCGAGCAGCCAGCTGAACGCCTGGCTCACCATCGGGGCCGACAACTCCTTCACCCTCATCGTGGACCGCTCCGAAATGGGCCAAGGTGTGTACACCGCGCTGCCCATGCTGCTGGCCGAGGAACTCGAAATATCGCTGGACGCCGTCACCATCGTTGCCGCGCCGGTGGGCGATGCGTACGTCAACGTCGCAAACGGAGGACAAGTCACGGGCACCAGCAACAGCGTGCAGGATGCGTGGGAAAAATTGCGCCGCGCGGGTGCAGAGGCCCGCACGATGCTGGTGACGGCGGCTGCCCGGCGCTGGCGCGTGGACCCGGGTCTCTGTCATGCCCGCAACGGCTCCGTCTCGGGGCCCGGCGGTCGGACCGTGACCTATGGGGACGTTGCGGCCGCTGCCGCGAAATTGCCGGTGCCGAAAGACGTCGAACTCAAATCCAGGTCCGACTTTCAACTCATCGGCAAGCCGCGTCCGCGCGTCGACTCGGCGAGCAAGGTGGATGGGAGCGCGGAATTCGGGATCGACGTCAAGCTCCCGGGACTCTTGTACGCCGCTTTGGCGCAATGCCCGGTGCTCGGCGGCAAGGTGAGTGCGCTCGACGCCGCGGCGGCCGAAGCGGCCCCGGGAGTCCACAAGGTCCTCGCGATCGACGGCGGCGTCGTGGTGATCGCGGAACATTTCTGGCAGGCACTCGCCGCACGCAGCGCCTTGAAGATCACCTGGGATCCCGGCGCCAACGCACACCTCGACAATGCCGCGATTCGTACCCTGCTGGAAAAGGCCGCGGGCACAGGTCCCGGGCTGCGCGCCCGGGCGGACGGCGATGCCGCGAACGCGCTCAAGTCCGCCAAACGCTCGCTGCATGCGGTATACGAGGTACCGCTCCTGGCGCACGCCCCGATGGAGCCGATGAATTGCACCGCCGACGTCAAACCGGGCGGATGCGATCTCTACGTGGGAACGCAGGTTCAGCAGAGCGCGCAGGCGGCCGCGGCCGCGGCCGCCGGTCTCGACCCCGCGCGGGTGCGGGTCTTCACCACGTTGCTGGGCGGCGGTTTCGGACGGCGGCTGGACGTGGACTTCATTCCCGCCGCGGTCATCGCCTCGAAGGCGGTCGGCGCTCCGGTGAAACTGATATGGACGCGCGAAGACGACATGACCCACTGCACGTACCGGCCGCCGGCCCGCGAAGAAGTCCGCGGCGGCCTGGACGCCGAGGGCCGCTTCATCGCCTGGTCGCTGCACATCACCAGTCCCTCGATCACCGCGCGTGCGTCTCCTTCGACCACGGACCCATTCGACTCCGTGGTGGAGGCGGCGCTCAACTGTCCCTATGCCGTGCCGAATTTCACTCTCAGCTATACCCGCCAGGAAATCGGTTTCGATGTGGGCTACATGCGCTCCGTGAGCCACGCGCCGAATTGCTTCGTGATCGAGAGCTTCATGGATGAAGTCGCGCTCGCCTCGGGCAAGGATCCGGTCGAGTTTCGCCTGGGACTGCTGGCCTCCAAACCGCGCCACGCGCATGTCTTGCGGACGGCCGCGAAGCGCGCGGGGTGGGGTCTGTCCAAGCCGGGCCGGCATCGAGGAGTTGCGTTCATGGAGGGCTACGGCACTCAGATTGCGCAGGTCGCCGAGGTCTCGGTGCAAGCCGGGGAAGTGAAAGTGCACAAGATCACCTGCGTCGTGGATTGCGGCCAGATGGTCAACCCGCGCATCGTCGAGTCGCAGATCGAAAGCGGAATCGTTTTCGGACTCACGGCGGCGCTCTGGGGCGGCGTGACCTTGGTGGGAGGCCGCGTGCAGCAAACCAACTTCAATTCCTACCGGCTGCTGCGCGGGAATGAAATGCCGGAGCTCGACGTGCACCTCGTGGAAAGCGACGCGGCGCCCGGCGGCATCGGCGAAGCGGCCGTGCCGCAGGTCGCGCCGGCAATCTGCAATGCCCTATTCGCGGCGACGGGAAAGCGGCTGCGCTCACTGCCCATCGCAGGGCAGAGCCTGGTCTGATCGGGCTCACGCGAAACGACAGGCTCCTAAACCTAAAGGCTGTACCGCAGGTAGTGGTCGGCGATCAGCGCGGCGAACAGCAACATGAGATACGTGATCGAAAACCGGAACGTCCGAATCGGGAGATCGGGCCGCGTGCCGCGGTGGAGCGCGAGCACGAAGAACAGGAATCTGCCGTTGAGGGCCAGCACCGCGACGAGATAGAGCAAGCCGCTCATACCGGTGAGGACCGGCAGCAGCGTGCTCAAGATCAGCAGAATCGTGTACAGCACGATTTGCAGCCGCGTGAAGGCGATGCCATGGGTCACGGGCAGCATGGGTATGCCGACCTTGGCGTAGTCGTCGCGCCGCGCGATCGCCAGCGCCCAGAAATGCGGCGGCGTCCACGTGAAGATGATCAGGAACAGCAGCAGTGCATGCGGGTCGATCGTATTGGTGACCGCCGCCCAGCCGAGCACCGGCGGAGCGGCGCCGGCAGCGCCGCCGATGACGATGTTTTGCGGGGTGGCCCGCTTCAGCCACAGGGTGTAGACGATGGCGTACCCGATCAAGGAACAAAAGGTCAGCGCCGCCGTGAGTCCGCCCACCGTCGTCCACAGCAGCAGCATGGAGCCGCCGGCCAAAATGCAAGCGAACACGATGGCCTGGTTCTTGGGCAGGTGCCCCGTCGGCAGGGGACGGCGCCGGGTGCGAGTCATCTGCTCGTCGATCCGCCGGTCGAGCACGTGGTTGAATGCGGCCGCCGAACCCGACGCCATCGCGATGCCCAGAGTGCCGAACAGCAACGCCGGCAGCGGCACCATGCCCGGCGACGCCAGCACCATGCCGACGACCGCCGTGAATACGATCAAGAGGCTCACCTTGGGTTTGGTGAGTTCCATGAAGTCCCGCCATCGACCCACGCGGTCGGCGGTGATCGGTGGGCTATTGGGAACGATTGCCATGACCGAAGGGTACCATGCTCACCGGACGGAGCTTGTCGCAGTAGTCGCCGTGGCCGGCCACAGCGCGCGTAGCAACCACACCATGGCGAGCACCAGCAGCGCCGCACCCGCGTTGTGGAGCGTCGCCGCGGCCAGGGGGACGCCGAGGTGCACGGTTGCGATGCCGATTCCGATCTGTAGAAGAACGGCGCCCACCAAGCAGAGGCCGGCGCGCGCAACCCGTGGGCTCGCGGCGCGGGTGAGCGCCATGAGGCCGAGGGTCAGCAGAGTCAGACCGGTCACGGCGGCGCCGATGCGATGCGTGAAGTGAATGGCCATGCGCGCGGGATTGTCGAGGACTCCACCCTCGTAGTCGATGTTGAGTCCCCGCCACAACACGAACGCATCGTGAAAATCCATCGGGGGCCACCACGCACGCTGGCAGGTGGGAAAGTCGGGACAGGCGACGGCGGCATAATTCGTGCTGGTCCAGCCGCCGAGAAAGATCTGCGCCGCCACGACCGCGCAAGCAGCCAGGGCGAGCCGGCGCAATCCCGCCTCCGCCGCCGCAGGACCGCGCCGCTCGGGATTGATGGAAAGCCACCACAGCAGGCTCAAGGTGGTGAGACCCCCCATGAGATGTGCCGTCACGATGAGCGGCTTCAGGAGCATGGTCACCGTCAATGCACCCAACGCACCCTGCAGACAGACGACGATGAAGAGCAAAGCCACCGGGATCAGCGGCTGTGCGCGGTCCTTACGCGCAGCCACGGCCCACACCAAGAGGACCGTGATGATGCAACCCAGCGTGGCCGCCGCATAGCGGTGGATCATCTCGTGCCATGCCTTGCCTGCCTGCGGGACTCCGGTCGGGTACGCGTGGCCGTAGCAGCCCGGCCAATCGGGGCAACCGAGACCCGCATTCGTGAGGCGCACCCAGGCGCCCAACACGACCACGGTTGCGGCAAGCGCCGCGCCGGTCAGCGCGAGCCGCCTGAACCACGACAGGCGAGCCTCCGGGTCAGCCCACATGCGACAGACCCAGCAGGCGCTTCAGATCCGTCAGCAGGCCTTTCGGCGCGGCGCCCGGCCCATACGACATCATCAGATTGCCGAGCGGGTCGATCAGATAGATGCGGCCGTCGGCCGTCGGCGCAACGCCGTTGAAACTCGGCAATGTTGCGAGCAACGGGGCGGCGGCCGTCGCCCGGACCGTCACCAGGTCAGGGTGCTGCGTGTCGAGAAACTGCCAGTCG
>Ga0070730_10005149_pt1 | contig 11325 bp, 7 predicted proteins | sample Coa_R1_3_FD_66447 | JGI IMG/M metagenome (GOLD analysis project Ga0070730, IMG submission 66447) | Surface soil microbial communities from Centralia Pennsylvania, which are recovering from an underground coalmine fire - Coalmine... | ecosystem: Environmental > Terrestrial > Soil > Unclassified ... | reverse complement strand
ACTGGTTACGAGGTTCCAAAGGGACGGTTCTCTTGGAAACAGCGCAATCTCTATTATGCTGGCACAGGAACACAGCTCGTGGCCTACTGCTTCGGCATCTCCTACGTGAACGGGATGTGCAGCGACACGTTCGACAGCGCCAATGCTCCTACTGCTGACAACGGTCGCGTCGTGACTGTGGTTGACTTTGCCAACGCTGGACCGAATTGTCTCCCCTTTGGCTATAAAGAGACGTGGTCAGCGTTCGGCGATCAAGACGAACTCACAGACGGTATCTTCTCGGCGGCGTTTTCGTCCGGGAACGAAGGATATCCAGGACAGATCAACAATAGTCAGGGTACCGGAGTTCACGCAGCGGTATGGAGTGCGCAAAAGGGCTGTCAGGTACTGAACACCTACACAGGATTGTTCACTGCTGATCCTGGGTGGGGGCACAAATGGAATGACGATCAGCATTCCTGATCGCTTCACATTACACACCGCTTTGAATTTGGACCTATCCGGCGCGTACATGTCGCTTCCGATGGCTACCTGCTTAGCAACCGCGTGCAACAACGGGGCCAGTGGTATCGCATTGACGCTGGGAACTAATACCGCATTTTATCTATGCGCCAAAGACTATGGTGACTGTGGTGAGCACTCCAGCTTTGGGTGGAGATACTGGCAAAATGGTGCCAGCAATACGTTTCTTGGGCAAAGAGATGTGCGCCCACTACCCAACACGAACAATACGTACACTAGAACACCTTCGGTGAAGGTGGCCGGTGTGAAGTGCCACGGGGACTCTCACGAGAGCTGGATAGCGGACGATCCGGCGAATATCACGAACTATTTATCGACGAGTACTGCGACGACGACCCAGCCGCCTGTCACCGTGTGCAATGATGGGTCACCTTACCGCAACGAACTGCTACTCTACGATCCCTTGGGTGGACCGATCGGACGTGGTGGACACACGTTTAACAGTGGGTACTCTGGACGATTTTCGACGCAGAATGCAATCAGTGAGTGGACGATGGTGGGTGACTATGTCGCGTGGTCGTCTGATTGGTTGGAAACGCTGGGCGACGAGAATGGGAATGCCACCTGTCCTGGTGGATTGTTCCGCTTTGAACCCTGGAAGGCGAATACGCCCCTGCCTGTTGGGTCTGGCTGCCGCGGTGATGTGTTCATCACTGACCTGACAACAGCCTACTAGGAGATTACTGTTGAAAAATATCTTGGATACGGAGCGCTTTAATGCCCTAGAAGGATTCGGAGGATTGATGGAGCTAGTCGGGATCGTGCCGTCAACGCATCGTCGCGAAAACAACCCTGCCCGAGACACTGCGGCACCACAGAAGTGCGAATAGCACATCACGGCCACCACGACGAAGGTGTTCTTCTCAAGCAACAGTTACCTGAGATTCATAGCATCGCGTTCCTCGTATGGTCGGCAGAGACCGCAACCTCCGACGTTTCGGCCCCGTTGGTACGAGTAGCGTTTTGAATGGAATCAGCGCTGAGGTGATGTTGGCGTCAATCATGCGCCCGGGCAATAAAGCCGCCCGACAGTGCATGACGTGCGGCGCGCGATCCAGCACCGAATCCCGCGCATCTCCAGCCGCGCGCACACCGCGTCCGCTATCGTCTTGTCCTTTGAGGAATAACTAATGAATACGTCGTGGGCCACGAGTACAATCCACTCCCGGCGCATCCGAAAGATGTCCGGCAGCGGATTGTACCATCCGCCATCTTCTTGACCGGCCTCCCTCCTACTGCAGCTTCACAATAAACACGTCCGACAGCGGAGTTCCGTCCGACGCTAGGCCCAGAAGCGTATCCCAATTCGAAGTGAACAAGAAGAACTTGCCGTCCCTCGATACGTCTCCGAGCGGTTGTGTTTGCACATACGGGCTCACCCACACAGCGCGATTATGCGCAAACCGCCAGAACGTCGAGGCCAACCCATCCGTTTCCACACACAGGATTTCTCCCGCGAACGGCTGATCGATCTCCGTATCTCCCTCGTAGTTGTAAGTCGACAAGCACACTGGCACGCTGTCATTCGCGTCCACATTGGCCCAGGTGAAATGCTGCGTCTGTCCCCAGTACCCCGGGGTGGGTAAGGGATAATATAGTTGCGTTGTCTGCGAAATATTGCTCAGCGGACGTCTCTCTACCTGCATGTCATCCTGAGCTCCCTCCCCATCAATGCGGGTAGCGTTGCCCTCGACGGCATATCCACCACAATGCGCGCCCGAACCGATCGGGCACGCCGTCACATTAAGGGTGGCTACGTTCCATACGTACCAGCCAAAGTTATCCACCTGGATCACCATGTAGCCGCCGCCTCGCGACATAATCGCGTGGCGAACCAGATGAGACGTTGATCCAACTGCCAGACCCGTCGCTCCCCATTGCCCACTGATTACGCCCGTTTGCGTGTTATACCAACGGCAACCCAGGGTCTTGTCGTAAACGACGACAAACATGTGTTTCCCGGCTTGCGTGCCTCCCTCTGAAATTGAAACTCGGCTGTCGTCGAGAGTCACACTTACATCGTCATCGCTCACCGCCGTCGCGCTCAACGCCGGCTGCAATCCGCAGGTTTTCGTGTCGATCACCGCGGTCGTTGCGGCCGTCGAGAATCGATAGCTTGCGATCGTCAAAGGCGTTGTGCTGACCGTTCCGTAAATCAGATCGGGATCGACAAAACTAAACGACGGCCCCGGCCGCAGCGGAATCAACAGCGGCTGTCCTGACTTTGCGCCCGCCGGAGAACTCGTCTGCATGGTCATCGGATTAAAATCCCATACCAGCACCTGCCCGCCTTTGCCCAGCATGTAGAACTTGCTGGTGTCCGTGGCCCACTCGCTCGCCTGCCCGCTGTCCTCAGTCCGCAAGTAGGTGCCCGGCAGCTTGAAGTTCGTCGTCGGGTCGCTGGCCCGCAACATCGTTTCGCCGAAATCGGGATCGGTGAACACTACGTTTCTCACCGGCGGCGACATCGGCGATTCCTGATGGATCAACCGATCCGTATTCGCATCCGGATAGGGCTGAATTCCCTGTCCCCAAGCCGTGCCAACGAGAGTGACATTGGTGATTAACCCAAGGACGGCAAACAGCGGAGTTCGTTTGTCCATTTTCTATTCCTTAGCGAAGATTGACCTGGAAACTCGGGGCCGGGGTCAAAAACTGCGGAATGATAGTCCGAGACCAAACCCGCGTCAATAAGGCGTTCTGGGTATTGTCAAAGCTCGTTAGAAATGTCCCCGCTCCGTGCACCATGAGGTTCTGATCACCAGCAAGCATTTCGTCGGCGCCCTGCCCGGGCTGATCTGGCATGAAGACGAGCCGATCGTTTGGCCCTCCAGTATCCGCTGTACTTTGTGGCTCAGAAAGCGCGCGAAGGCGTGAAAGTCGTTTTGACGGAGAGGGGGGTGATGAAACGCTTGCAGGTTACACCCGCTACGCATTTACCTTGAAAAACACGCCTTTTGATCGAAGTACCGTCGCATGATTCCGGGGTTGATCCGAAAGGGAGTTCGGCATTCCATCTCAGATTCCGCCCTGCTAGGCGCGCCCCTTCGGCGCCGGTTGAGCCATACATTTTTGGCACTAGACGGAGACTCATGTGCATCATTTTACTTCGACAATTTCTATTCCGCTTTCAGCCAGAACGAGCAGATGGAGTTGCTCACGGAAGAAATCATTGGCGAGGCTGGGAAAAGTAAAGTTTTGAAGAATTTGCGCATTGCCGGGCGTGAGCACGCAATTAGGGCAGAACCTAATGCTCAGATTGCCTTTATGCCCAATACGTCCGGTCGAGCGACCTGTACTGAATGGCCTCCGCAATGTGCTTAGGCTCGAGGTTCATCGCGTCTTCCAGGTCGGCGATGGTGCGGGCGACCTTCAGGATGCGGTCATGAGCCCGGGCACTCAGCCCCTGCTGAGTCATAGCCCGTTCCAGCAGTCGCTCGCAATCCGCCGACAGCTGGCAGAACACGCGGATGTGCCGCGACGACATCTGGGCGTTGCAGTAGAGTTTCTCGCGAGAAGTGGCGAAACGCTCCTGCTGCTTGTGGCGGCTGCGAATGACGCGCTCGCGAATCTTCGCCGAATTCTCCGGCTCGCTTGTCGACCGCATCTCTTTGTAGTTCACCGCAGGGACGTCGATGTGGATGTCAATGCGGTCCATCAGCGGTCCCGAGATCTTCGAGATGTAGCGCTGAATCATCGGCGGGGTGCACTGGCAATCGCGGGTACGATCATTGTGAAAGCCGCAGGGACAAGGGTTCATGGCGGCAGCGAGCATAAAGCGCGCCGGAAACGTCAGCGACATCGACGCACGGGCGATGCTGACCGTGCCATCCTCCAACGGTTGGCGGAGCACTTCGAGCACGTTGCGCGGGAACTCCGGCAGTTCGTCCAGAAAAAGCAGCCCATTGTGCGCCAGCGAGACCTCACCCGGCCGAGGAATCACGCCGCCACCGATCAGCCCCGCATCCGAGATCGTGTGGTGCGGCGAGCGATAAGGCCGCGTCCCAACCAGCCCTGTCTTCTGATCGAGCACTCCGGCCACGCTATGAATCTTCGTCGTCTCCAGCGCCTCCTCGAAGGTGAATGGCGGCAAGATCGTAGGCATGCGCTTCGCCAGCATCGTCTTGCCGGACCCGGGCGGCCCGATCATCAGGATGTTATGCCCTCCGGCGCACGCGATCTCGATCGCCCGCTTGGCCGTCTGCTGCCCGCGAACATCCTTGAAGTCCACATAAAATTGCTGCGACTCCCTCAGCAGCGAGTCACTGTCAGCTTTCATCGGCATGATGCCGTTGCCCGAGTTCACGAAGTGAATCACATCGAGCAGCGACTTTACCGGATACACCTCGACACCGCCCACCATCGCCGCCTCTTTGGCGTTCGCCTCAGGAACCACCATCCGTGTAATCTTCCGCCCCCGGGCTTCGAGCGCGATCGGCAGCGCACCGCGCACGCCCCGCACCCCGCCATCCAGCGACAACTCCCCCACAAAGAGGCAATCCGAAATCTCTTTCTTTGTCAGCCCGCCATAAGCCCCGACAATGCCAAGCGCCATGGGCAAGTCGAATCCTGAGCCTTCCTTCTTAATGTCAGCTGGGGCAAGGTTGATGGTGATCTGGGTGGGTGGAATGTCGTATCCGCAATTCTTCAGCGCGGCCCGTACTCGATCCCGGCTCTCCCGCACCGCAGCATCCGGCAGGCCGACAGTATGAAAGTGATCCTGGTCGCACTTGATCCCGGAGCAATCCACCTCCACTTGAATGATGTTGGCGTCAATCCCGTAGACCGCGGCGCTCAGCGTCTTATAAAGCATAGGCTTGTCCGGTGCCTGTAACCGGACCATCGGGCACACGAACTCCTGATCTTCCAGCTACCCACCTTATAGGCTCGTCGCAAGCTCTGGCTGTGACGGATGTCACCAAGGGGCTGTGGAAAAAGCGCCGACGATCCTTCCACGCACACCGGCTGCAGCGAACCTTAGTCGGCACCGAGGTTCCTCGTGTACCAAGATGTCCAACAATGCCACTGTTCGTCGAACCCATATAGAATTAGGATGACTTTCAGTTCAGATCAGTCAGTTCTGCCATGACCCCCGACCCCACGAACGCTCCGCGCTCGACTCCACCTCGCGACAATTTTGATCGTGAAGAGTCGCAACTGTGGCGTTGGGCCCTGTTATTTATGGTCTTTCTGGCCGTGGCACTCACGGCCTTGTTGTGGGAGCGACTGGAGAACATCCCATTTAGTCTCCGCGTAATTCCGTTCGGCGTGCTGGCTCTTTCGGTCCTGTTCGCGGTCTATGCCTACGGACGCCGCCGCGAAGTCACGGAACTGAAGGGCTTGCTTCGAGGCCTGCAGGAGCACGTCGGCGCTGCCCCTTCCGAAGAGCAACTCGATCAACTCAGCCAGGTCATTCTGCGGTCGCAGCGCAACTTCAAGGAACTCATCGACTCCTTTGACGACCCTGCCTGCGCCGTCTCACTCGACGGCACCCTCCGAACCGTGAACAAGCGCGTCACGGAATTAACGGGTCTCAGTTACACCCAGTTGGTCGGCAGCAAGATTTACGACCTCATCGACGAACCGGTCCGTGAAGACGTGGAACGAAGTCTGGGACGTTTCCTGGACAAAAAGCGCTGGTCCGGTACAGTGCGAATCCGGCTGAAGAACAGTTCCCGGCCTCTTTACTTTGACTGTGTGCTCAACGGAATCATCAAGGGGGAAGAGGTCGTTGGCGCCAGCATGCTTGGCCGCGACGTTACCGAGCAGCGCGAAAAGGAGTTGCGCTTTACCGAGCTGTTCGAGACCCTGCAAGAGGGCGTCTACTTCAGCACGCCCGAAGGACAGTTGCTCGACGCCAATCCCGCATTGGTCAGCATGCTCGGATATCTCGAGAAGAAAGATCTGTTGTTAGTGGAGCCGGCGGCTCTGAACTTCGATCCGGGCCAACCGATTCTGGGACGCGCAGTCGACGACCGCGGCGGCGTCCGCACGCGGGAGATCAAACTCCGCCGTAAAGATGGTACAGCCGCAATCTTTCTCGACTCCTCGCGCGCGGTATGGGACACATCGGGCAACATCATCCGCTACCAGGGCACTCTGGTCGACTTCACTGACAGGCGCAAGATGGAGCGGCAACTGGCCCAGCAGGAAGAATTCCGCCGTCGCCTGCTCGAAAGCTTCCCCGATCTGATTCTGGTTGTCGATCTCGACGAACGCTACACGTTCGTCAGTTCGCGGGCTCGTGATCTCCTCGGCTACGACCCACAAGAGATGGTCGGAAAGAAAATCTCGGACCTGGAAGATCATTCGCCCGATCTTGCGTCGCTCTACCACTCGCTGGTTTCGGGAAAGGAAATTTTTGCGTCAGCTGAGTACGGGGCCCGCCATCGTAGCGGAAGCTGGCGCACCATGCGCGCATCCGGCAGCCCTTTGACGGACGCTGACGGAAAGGTCAGCGGAGTCATCATCTCCGTGCGAGATATCACGATCGAGAGGAAACTGGAACAGCAGGTGGTACAGAGCGAGCGCCTGGCGGCCATGGGCGCGATGATTGGCGGCGTCGCCCACGAACTGAACAATCCCCTGACCAGCATCCTGGGTGTCAGCGAACTACTGCAAGATACCGAGACCAACGAAACCACTCGCAAGCAACTCGCCATGTTGCAGCAGCAGGCGCGGCGCGCGGCAGAGATCGTACAGAATCTGACGTACTTTTCGCGCCCTCCTGCTCCGGGCAAAAGCAAGATCAACCTGGTGGAGGTGGTCGAGCGCACACTGAACCTGCACGCGTATTCGCTGCGCAAGAACAACATCACCGTCGATTTTCTGAAAGAAGCCGGTGTTCCCTACGCGCTCGGCGATCCGCACCAGTTGATGCAGGTCTTCCTAAACCTGATTCTGAATGCCGAACATGCCATCCGCGACGCGCGCGATAAAGGCACGCTAAGAATTCGCTTGGGCAAGGCCGACAATACAGTGTGGGTCAGCTTTCACGACGACGGCCCCGGCATCCCGAAGGAAAACATGGCCAGCATCTTCGACCCCTTCTACACGACGAAGCGCCCCGGACGTGGAACAGGGTTGGGCCTGAGCATCTGCAAATCGGTCATGAAGGAACACAGCGGCAGCATTGAAGCCGCGAACTCTCCCGAAGGTGGAGCGGTGTTTACCGTGACACTGCCCGTGGGCGCCCAAAACTAATTTTTCTCAGCGTTCCACCGCCATCGCCACTGCATTCCCACCACCCAGACACAGCGCGGCAATCCCACGCTTCACGTCGCGCCGGATCATTTCATAAATCAAAGTCACCAGCACCCGCGCTCCGCTCGCCCCGATCGGATGGCCAATCGCCACCGCACCACCGTTCACGTTGACCTTATCTGGGTTGAGCCCAAGTTCGCGCATCACCCCCAGCGCCTGCACTGAGAACGCCTCGTTGAGTTCGTAGAGATCAACGTCTTCGTTCTTCCAGCCAGTCTTCTCCCAAATCTGCCGAACAGCTCCCACGGGAGCCATCATGACCCACTTGGGTTCGACGCCGCTGGTTGCCTGGGCAACGATCCGAACCATGGGTTTCGCGCCCAACTCTTTCGCTTTCGTCGCGCTCGTAACAACCAACGCCGCGGCGCCGTCGTTCACGCCGGGCGCGTTGCCCGCGGTGACCGTTCCATCTTTCTTGAATGCCGGCTTCAATGAGCGCAGCACCTCGATGGTCGTGTCCTCCCGCGGGCCCTCATCTTTGTCAAAGAGTGTGGGCGGATCGCTCTTCTTCTTTCCAGGAATCTCGACTGGAACAACTTGCGCTTTGAACCGGCACTCTTTAATGGCCGACAGCGCCTTGCGGTGAGAGTTGAGCGCGAACTGATCCTGCTCCTCGCGCGTGATTCCATATTTCTCGGCAACATTCTCGCCGGTGATGCCCATGTGGTAGTTGTTGTAAATGTCCCACAGCCCATCGTTAACCATCGAGTCAACGATCTGCGCGTTGCCGAGTCTGTATCCCTTGCGCGCTTGCGGCAGCAGATAAGGCGCGTTCGTCATGGACTCCATGCCTCCTGCCACGACGATGGAACTGTTTCCCGTCTGCACCGCTTGCGCCGCGAGCGCTACAGATTTCAATCCTGAGCCGCAGACTTTGTTTATTGTCATGGCACCTGTCGAAGGAGAGAGTCCGCCGAAGATTGCAGCCTGCCGCGCGGGATTCTGACCAAGTCCGGCGGAGACGACGTTACCCATGATGCACTCGTCCACCTGCGCGGGATCGACGCCGGCGCGCTTTACCGCCTCGCGCACCACGATGGCACCCAGTTGCGGCGCAGTGAAATCCGAGAGACTGCCCTGAAATTTTCCGACTGGCGTACGGCAACCGGAGATAATGACAACATCGTCAAAAGAGGCCATGAATCAAGCTCCCGCGATGAATTCGCATCTCTCATTATAGATGCAGCAGCGCGAGAATGCTTGGTCGGCAAGCGCGAGTGCGACGCGCTCTCCGGTGAGGATGGCGGATCGCAATGCCGATCGAAGTCCGCACACGCTTCGCTGGTTTTCAGACTTCTTTGAGCGCAAACTTCGTGCGACTCGCTGCAACTTTAAAAAATCTTGTTGACTTTTGCTTCCGACTTTCTCTCGCCGTGACTTTGGTATCACGACCTTGCAGCATTCGCTCATCATTTTTTTCTTGACTTCATTTTTCAATAACTCTATACATCAACTAGTTGCAGTAGAAGACCGCTGCACATTTTCCATGAACAATGGAAGGGAGAATAGAACACAATGGCAACCAAGAAAAAGGCAAAGAAGAAAAAGAAGCACTAAGAAAGTTCAGTACGAAGTCAAAAGGGGACGCGATGAGCGTCCCCTAAGTTTTTTGTGCCACGAATTCTTTCTTCAGTTCGACTTCCCCGCGACCCCAGCCGCCGGATGCGGAATCCGCTTCTCCTTCTCAGGACACAGACCCCGGTACGCGCAGAAGTTGCAGTGAATCCCCATCTTCGCCGTAAAGATTCCATCGGCGATTCCCTGCGCTGCCGCCTCCACCCGCTGCCGGGTCGCAAGCAGATCAGCCTCAGAGCGCATGGTACTGACAGGAACGTTTTCCTCCAGGTTGTGAAAGATCAGTGCGCCGACGTCGTATCCCCATTTTTCCTTCGCGGCGATCGCGTACAAGGAAAGTTGCAGGCTCTCGTCGGCATCCTCCTGGTCGCGCGCCTTTCCTGTCTTGTAGTCAACAATCGCCACACTACCGTCAGGACGCTGGTCAATGCGGTCAATACGCCCCACCACCGTCGTCTCGCCGATTCGAATGTCGAAGGATTGTTCCGTATGCAGAACCTTCACGGGCGGCAGCGCTCGCACGGCCGTCAGGAAATCTTTCAACTGTGAGACTCCCTGCTCCTCGTAAAGCTCGTGCTGGTATTTTTCCTGGATTCCCGCGGCAGCCAGATCATCTTGAAACTGTGCGATAAGTTCGTCGTCCGTCTTCGGGCGTCCGAGATTGACCGAATCGTAAAAGGTCTTAAGGACGCGATGAATCGCCGCGCCATACTGCATCGCCGCAGCGGGCTTGGCTGCGATGCGCCAGTCGCGTTCCAGTTTGAACCGCAATCCGCAGCGCTCATACGTATCCACCGCCGACGCGCTCAGCCGGGTATGCAAACCGCCGAGCACCGGCAACTCGAACCAGATGTTCGTCTGCGATTCTGCCGGGTAAGCGAGCGTCGCTGCCGCCGCAATATCCAGGCTCGCTTGCGCGCCGCGCGCCGGAATCGCTCGCAAGTATGGCGCGAGGCTGCGATTCCCGATCAACTCCCGCATGTATCCGGCAGGTGTCTTGTCGAGCTTCCCAGTTCCCTCGCGAGCGTAAATGTGCAGCGAATCGCGAGCGCGGGTCATTGCCACGTAGAAGAGCCTGCGCTCTTCTTCGCCATGAAGCGTCTTGTCATCGGCCTCGGTTATGGAATCCGCATCCCGCAGATCCCTCGGAAAGGCAACGAGGGTCTCTTTATAGGAAGCGGGAAACGAGTTGGAATTTGCCCGCAGAATAACGACGTGGGGAAACTCCAACCCTTTCGCCCCATGCACGGTCATCAGTCGCACGGCGTTTTCGCTCTCATTCGCCAGCAGCGGAATCACGCCACCAGCTTCGCGAAAATATCCGAGATAATCCACCAGTTCCACTAATTCGGTCGTTTTATTGACCTTCTTCGTCTCCCATCCAGTCACGAATGCCAGAGCCGCCTGCAGAATGGGCGATGCCGCATCCAGCGCAAACTGCTTGACGACGATGTCGAGGGCGGCACGCCCCCTCACATCTCGACGACGAATCTCATCCCGGGCGCGCTGCACGGCCGCCAGAACGTCCGCGCCTCCTGCTACGCGATCCAGCGCAGACGACAGCGGAACCACCTGGCTCTCGCGGTTGTCCCTCGCGATCGCCCGCATGACCTGGCGCAACTGCTCCGGATCCACGTGAAAGCACGGCAGCGCGGCCACACGAAACCAACTGACGTCGTCTCCCCCGGAGACCACCGCGTTCAAGCACGCAAAGAGATCGCGAACCTCGGGAGTGTCCGAGACGTCCATGCTCTCGATAACGAATGGAATGCCGGCTTCGGCTAGCTCTTGCACCACATCGTCGCGCTGGTAGTGCGAGCGATAAAGGATCCCGAAATCAGACCACTTGCACCTCGATTTCTTTTGCGCGTCGCGAATGAAGCCCACGATGTCCGGGCCCTCGGCGTCCCGGCTGGCCAGCACAACCACCGATACGGGATCGCTAACGAGCGGCGCGCCCGCTTT
>Ga0070730_10005148_pt1 | contig 11326 bp, 8 predicted proteins | sample Coa_R1_3_FD_66447 | JGI IMG/M metagenome (GOLD analysis project Ga0070730, IMG submission 66447) | Surface soil microbial communities from Centralia Pennsylvania, which are recovering from an underground coalmine fire - Coalmine... | ecosystem: Environmental > Terrestrial > Soil > Unclassified ... | reverse complement strand
ATCAGCAGGGCGTCGTCGCGCAGGCTCCACGCGGCCCAGGAGTGCCCGCCGGAGCGCACGCTGACCGCCCAGCCGCGCTCGCCGGCCAGCCGGACGCCCTCGATCACGTCGTCATCGTCCGCCGCGAGCAGCACCGCCGCAGGGAACCGGTCCGGTCGGCGCGCGTTGAAGATGCGACCGGTCCTGGCCTGCTCGTACCCCGGCTCACCGCGAAAGAGCAACAGCCCGGTGAACCGCTCTGCTGTGCGGGTCATCCGACCACCGCCGCGCCGCCGTCGACGGGAATGTTCGCCCCGCTCACGTGGGACGACTCGTCCGAGGCCAGGAAGAGGATGGCGTGCGCGACGTCCTCGGGCTGACCCCACCGGCCCAGCGGCACGCGGGCGGCGATGCTCGCGGCCGGGCCCTCCGGGTCGGCCAGCAGGGCGGCCGTGTGCGGCGTCTCCGTCATCGCCGGGCTGACCGCGTTGACCCGGATGCGGTGCGGGCCCCCCTCGACCACCAGCTGGTACGTCAGCGCGAGGACGCCGCCCTTGGCGGCGCCGTGCGCGTTCTGCGGCATGAAGAACGCGCCGCGGGAGGCGGTGATGGACGCCACGTTGACGATCGACCCGCCTCCGCCTGCGATCAGGTGCGGCCAGGCCGCGCGGGTGACGAGGAACACGATGTCGAGCTCGTGGCGGATGGTGAACGACCAGTCGGCAAAGGAGAGCTCGCCGACGGGGCCGAACCGGATCGCCGACGCGTTGTTGACCAGGATGTCCACCCCGCCGGCCAGGCCGGCGGCGTCGTCCACCCACCGCCGGGCGCCCTCCTCCGTGGCCAGGTCGACCGGCGCGAGGGCATCCATCCGCCCGCCGGCCGCCCGGGCGAGGTCTACGGTCTGGCGTGAGGTCTCCGGGTTGAGGTCGCAGCCCACCACGTGCGCGCCCTCCCGCGCGCATAGCAGCGCCGTCGCCCGCCCGATCCCGCCGCCGGTGCCCGAGATCAGCGCCCGCTTGCCGTCCAGCCGGCCCACCGGCCGCACCTCCTCAGGGATCCCGCGCCTTCGCTCTTCCGTATTCACTCTGTGGAAGTTATTATCTCACAGTGAGAGTAAACGGGCAAGGCTCCTGCGGACGGAGGATAGATGTCGGCGAGTAGCACGGGCGGGCGGGTCCTCGGGCTGGGCTGCGGCCAGCCCGACGGCAGCGCCGAGATTCTGCTGAAGGCCGCCCTGCGGGCGGCGGAGGGCGAGGGCGCTCAGGTTGAGCTCGTCCAGCTCAGCGAGCTCCGCCTGCCCAGCGGCGCCGCGGAGGCTGCCGAGCCCGACGACGCGTGGTGGCTGTGGGAGCGGCTGATCGAGTGCGATGGGCTCATCGTGAGTACCCCGATCATCAGCCGGACGGTGGCCGCCCGACTCAAGCTCCTCGTTGACCGGCTGCTCGGGCCGAACGCGGACGCCGCCATCATCGAGGGCCTGCTGGCGCTGCGCAGTCAGGGGCGGGAGCCCGCCGTCCCGTTCCGCGTGGACGAGCGGGTCCTGAAGCCGCGGGTGGCCGGGTTCATGGCCGTGGGCGGCGCGCTGACCACGCAGTGGCAGACGCTGGCCCTGCCGATGATGCACGCGACCACGTTCTCGATGCACATCGCGGTCGTCGACCAGGTGCAGTTCTCCGGGGCCGGCACGCCGCGCTCGGTGGTGCTCGACCAGGCGGCGATGGACCGGGCGGCGATGCTGGGCCACAACGTGGCCAGCCAGCTCGGGGTGCCGTTCGACCAGGCCCGCTACCTGGGGCCGCCCGGACTGTGCCCGATGTGCCACCTCGACGTTATCGTCCTGCGCGGCGCGGACGTGGAGTGCGCCACCTGCGGCGCGCGCGGACGGCTGGCGCCGGGTCCCCAAGTGACCTGGACGGACCTGTCGACCTCGGTCATCTCCATGGACGAGAAGCGCGCCCACGCCGCCGAGATCCAGCAGACCGCCGAGCGGCACGCCCCGCTGCGCGCCGAGATAGAAGAGCGCGCGCGGGCGTTCGAGACGTACGACCCGACCATACGGCCGGAGCACGCCCGGCCCGCGGGCTGATCAGGTACTGCGCGGTCAGCGTTCCGGAGCGGGGCCGGTCCATCGGTGCCGCCCGCCGCTTACCCGGCGCGGCGCCGCTCCGGGCAGGACCGCGGTCGCCGTGGTCCCGCCCGGGACGAGCAGGTCCAGCTCCATCGACCCGTCGGCGAGGTGCCAGGACACCTCGATGGGCCCGTACGGGCTGACGTGGCGGGTGGTCGCCCAGGTAATGCCGCCACCCGGCCGCGGCCGGACCTCGAAGCTGCGGTACCCGGGCTCCGTGGGGCGCAGCCCGGCGACGTACCGGTGCAGGAAGGTGGCCACCGCACCCGTGCTGTAGTGGTTGAGCGAGCCGTGCGGGACGCCGCGGGAGTCGACGCCTTCCCACTCCTCCCATACGGTCGTCGCGCCCCGGTCCACCATCGTCAGCCAGGACGGCGGTGTGTCCTGGCTCAGGAGTTCGTACGCGGTGCCCAGGTGGCCGCAGTCGGCCAGCACGGGCAGCAGGTAGCCGGTGGACAGGAAGCCGGTGGCCAGGTGGCCGCCCGCGCGGGCGATGAGCTCGACCAGGCGCCCGGCGACGGCGGCGCGGAGCACCTCGGGCACCAGGCCAAATGCCAGCGCCCGCACGTGCGAGGCCTGGGTCGCCACGGCGAGGGTCCCGTCGGGGCGGACGAATTCCCGCTGCCAGGCGGTGCGCGCGCCGTCGGCGATGACCTGGTAGGGGCGCCACTGCTCCTCGGGCAGGCCCAGCACCCCGGCGATCCGCACCACGGTGGCCGCCGAGCGGTGCAGGTAGGCGGTGGCCGTCTCGGACTTGTCCGCCCGGGTGAAGGCCGGGAAATCGGTGATCACCGCCCCCGGCTCGAGCCACTCACCCCAGTGGAAGCCGGTGTCCCACAGGTACCGCTCGAAGTCGGCGGGGTCCGGGCGCGCCGCGGCCCGGTCCGGGTGCCGGCCCTCCGCGGCCGCGGCCGCTGCGAACCGGACCCAGGCCGTCATCGGACCCCACATCTCGCGCAGCAGCGACGCGTCGCCGTACGCCTGGTATAGGTCCCACGGCACCGATACCACCGCGTCACCCCACCCCGCGGAGCCGTGCAGCGCGCCGAGCGGCCCGCCGAAGCCCTCCGCGGGCGGGCAGGGCGACATGTTGGCCACGCATCCGTCGGCGCGCTGGTCGAGCGTCACATCACCCAGCCACTTGCGGGTGAAGGCCAGGACGTCGTAGAGGTACGCGGCCGTCGGCGCGAAGACCTGCCAGTCACCTGTCCAGCCCGCGCGCTCGCGTTGCGGGCAGTCGGTCGGGATGTCGCAGACGTTGGAGCGCAGCGACCAGACGACCGCCTCGTGCAGCCGGTTGACCCGGTCGTCGCTGCAGCCGAACCAGCCGAGCCTGCGCAGGTCGGAGTGCACGACCACCCCGGTGATGTCGTCGGGCCCCAGCGGCCCGGGGTGACCTTCGACGCGGACGTACCGGAACCCGTGCGTGGTGAACCGCGGCTCGAACGCGTCGTCGCCACCGGCCGAGACGACCCCGTCGACCTGGCCCAGCGGCAGCGGCTTCGGGACGATGGGCACGTCAACGTCGAGGTGCGCGGTCGTCAAGTCCCGTTCGCCGTCGAGCCACTCGCCGTGCGACAGCGTGAGCCTGGTCCCCGCGGGCCCTGGCCGCGACAGCCGCACCCACCCGCTGAAGTTCTGCCCGAAGTCCGCCACGACGGCGGTCCCGTCCCGCACCGGCCACACGGCGACCGGGCGGATCTGCTGGATTCGCCGGACCGGGGGCGCCACCGACCGGACGATGGCGACGGCGGTATCCCGTGGGACGGCGGGCCGCCACGACTGGTCGTCGGCCGACGCGTCGTGCACGGTCGGCTCGAGCCGCCGGTGGTCCTCCCGCTGGCCGGCGATGAGATCGGCCGCCACGATGTGCGAGGGGGCGACGCGCCAGCCAGCGTGGCTGGCCGCCACGACCTGCCAGCCTTGCTCGGTACGTACCTCGAGTTGCGCTCGCAGCGCGACGTCCCGGCCGTACTGGTCCGTGGCGCGCGGCAGCCCGACCCGGCCGCGGTACCAGCCGTCGGCCAGCAGGACCGCGAGCACGCCGCGGCCAGGCGTCAGCTGCGCCGTAACATCGTAGGCCTGGTACTGAACCCGCGCATGGTACTGCGTATAGCCCGGGGCCAGCTCGATGTCCGAGACCCGCCGCCCGTCGATGAACGCCTCGTACAGGCCGAGGGCGGTCACGTATAGCCGGGCCTGGCTGAACCGGGGCACGACGAAGGTCGTACGGAGCCAGTACGCCGGCCGGGACCTCTCAACCGCCTGAACCTCCTGGGCCCCGTCGGACTCGCCAGCCCCCCTGGCTCCCGGCCGGGCACGCTGGTCCTCCGCTACGCCGATCCACTTGGCCTGCCAGTCCGCCTCCTCCAGCAGCCCGGCCTCCAGAGCGACCGGATCGCTCCACTCGCTCTCGCCCAGGTCGGTCCACACCTTGACCTGCGCCGCGGCGCAGCGACGCGACCGGTCGAAGACCGGCACCCGGACGAACGACTGGACCGGGCTGGCTACCCGGCCGCTGTCGAAGCCGTCATCGGTGTGCACCCGGTAGGCGTGCTGCACGCAGGCCCCTTCCGGGAGCCACCAGCACAGGGCCGGCTGGTTCCCGCGGCCCAGGGCGTCCCCGCCGGTGACCTCGGCCCACACGCTGGCCGGCCTGAGCATCGCTCACCGGCCAGGCGCTTTGCGCAGACGGGGGGCTGGTTCTGCGGTGAGCCCGGCGCCCTCGCCGCCGGGTCCGGGGCCATCCGGGCCGGGTGCCGGGGTCCGGGCCCCGAGCCGCTTCTGGTACTCCCCGGCCGCGCGGTCCCTGAGCTTGGCCAGCGCGACGGCCGGGCCCTTGCCGGTCGCCGTGCTGGTGATGCCGTCCGGGTTCTGGACCGCGGTCAGCACGAGCGCGATGCCGGCCACGATGGCCTGGTACTTACCGACGTTGAGGTGCAGGTTGAGGAACGTCACGAACAGCCCGGCGGCGGAGAACATGATGCCCGCCGCGGCCGCTCCGGCGATGCGCCCGACGCCGGCCACGAACACGATCGCCAGCAGGCTGATCGAGGTGAACGCGGCGAAGCTGTCGGAGGTCAGCTCGCCCTGCATGTAACCGGTCAGCGCGCCGCCGATACCGGCGATGAACGCGGCCAGCCCGAACGCCATCAGCTTGCCCTGGGCGACGTTGATTCCGACCGATCCTGCCGCCCGCTCGTTGGAGCGGATGGCCAGCAGCATGCGCCCGGCCGGACCCCGCCGCAGCCGCGCGACGAGCAGCCCGAGCAGGATCACGATGAGCAGGACCAGCACGCCGAAGATCAGCGTGGGGTAGGACTTGCCCTGGGTGATCCCGAGGTTCAGCCCGGGTAGGCGCGGGGGCGGGATGGGCAGGCCGGTGGTGCCGCCGGTGAACGACAGGCTGCTGAAGATCATGGCGTCCATGCCGGCGGCGAACCCGAGCGTCACCACGGCCAGGTTCACGCCGCGCAGCCGCAGGGCAGGCAGGCCGATGACCAGCCCCACGGGCACCGCGCACAGGCCGGCCAGGATCAGCGACCACGGGAAGCCGATGCCCCAGCCCTTCGATATGTGCCCGAGCATGAAGCCGCCGATCCCGGCCAGGGACATCTGGGCCAGCGATACCTGGCCGACGTAGCCGGTCAGCACCACGACTGACAGGGCGATGCACGTGACGGTCAGCGAGGAGATGAATGCGAACCGCAGGACGCTGCTGAGCACCAGCATGAGCAGCACGCCAGCCGCGAAGCAGATGGCCGCGGTCAGCAGCGGCCGGTGCGGGCGGCCGATCGAGGGGTTGCGCTCGGCCGTTTCCCCGCCGCGGGCGAGCACGGTGCGCGAGCGCAACGCCATCACCACGATGATGACGATGAACGGGAGCGCGTCCGCCAGGCCCTGCTGGGGCAGCCAGGTCCAGACCGTGATGAGCTTCTCGATCTCGGACTGCGCGCAGCCGAGCAGGAGGCCGGCCAGCGCGGTGATCCAGAACGACTGGAACCGGCCGATCAGCGCGGCCGCCAGGGCCGGCACGACGAACAGGGTGTACGAGGTGGGATCGAGGCTGGCGACCGGGGCGATCAGGATGCCGGCCGCGCCCGCCAGGACCGTGGCGATCACCCAGTTCTGCCCCGCGACCCGGTTGGCCGAGATGCCGGTCAGCGCGGCCCCCCGGTCGTTCTCGGCGCCGGCCCGGGTGGCCAGGCCGAACCGCGAAAAGCGGTAGGCGAGCGCGAGCGCGACCGAGATCACGATCACCACGCCGGTGAAGAACAGGCGGTCCTCAGGGAACGTGATCTTGGAGATCGATAGCGGGGAACTGGGGAAGATCGGGTTGGTGGCGACGGGCTCGGTGCTGTAGTTGAGCACCGCGATCGCCTGCAGGCCGAGCATCACGCCGACCGACGCGCAGACGCGGGTCAGCGGTGAGGCACCCCGCAGCGGCCGGTAGATGAGGACGTACAGGACGAGCCCGAGGACCGCCGCGTACGCCAGCGAGATGACGATGGCGAGCCCCGTGTTGAGCCCTTTGCCGCCGTTGAGCGAGATCTGGTGCGGGATCAGGACCACGGGCAGCTCGAGCGCGCCGAAGCTGCGGAGGTTGACGAAGACGTAGGCGATGAACATCGCCACGGCGCCGTGCGCGAAGTCGACCACGCCGGCGCTGCGGTACTTCAGGACGAGTCCCTGGCCGAGGATGGCGTACGTGGCACCCGACCCGAGGCCGAGGATCAGGAAGAGGATGTAGCTGGACATGCTGTCTCGTTTACGTCTCGTCGGTATGCGCGGCATCGCGGCCGGGTCCGCCCTGGGACGGACCCGGCCGCGCTGATCAGCCCGTGAGGCCCTGGAAGTAGCCCGCCGAGGTTACCCAGGCGGTCGGATCGGGCTGGGTGAGTACGCCGTTCTGGATCTGGTTCATGAGGTAGTAGTCGTTGCAGATCGCGGCGGCGCCCTTCAGCGCCTGCCCGTTGCAGGTGTACGGGTGCGACAGGAAGTTCTGGTGGGTACCCGTCTTGAACGCGGCCAGGATGGTGGCCGTGGTCAGCGAGCCCGAGACCGCGCTGAGGACCTGCTGGACGTTAATCACGGTGGCGAAGCCGGCCGTGGAGATCGAATCGATCAGCGTGCCCGGCGCGGCCCACTTCGCCATGGCCGCCTGGAACAGCTGCGCCTGCTGGCTGCTCCCGCTCTGCAGCAGGAACGGCGAGGCGATGTACATGCCGTTGGCACCGCCCGCGGCGGCGGCGATTACCGGCGGTGCGCCGCACGGGTCGATGCCGATGATCTTGCCGGTGAACCCGACGGACTTGAGCGCCTTCAGCACGTTGCCGCAGCCGTTCGGGACGTCGACGTAGGCCAGCTGGGCACCGCTGCTCTGCACCAGGGCGGCCTGCGGGGCCGGGTCCGGCGACGTCGGCGACAACCCGATGTCATGGATCGTCGTCACCCCCGCGGCCTTGAACACCGGGGTGACCAGGGGCAGGAGCGACGAGCCCTGGGGGTTGTTGAAGTAGATCAGGGCGACGCTCTTGAGGCCGAGCGTCTTGCCGGCGTACACGGCGGCGGCCGCGTTGTCGCCGACGCTGACCGACCAGAACTGGATGGAGTTCGGCGCGGTCTCCGGCACCGGGGTGAACGGGATGCCACCCAGGTAGGCCAGGTTGGCGTGCTCGTAAATGGGGATCGAGGCCGGGGCGCCAACGTCGGCCGCCCCGAGGATGGCGACCGGATGCGCGGCCACTAGCTGGTTGGCGCACCGCGCCGCGGTGGCCGGGGTACCGTCGCCGGTGCACTCGTCGATCACGATCGGGTGCCCGTTGATGCCGTCGAGGTAGTTGTTGACGTAGTCGACGGCGGCGATCGCGCCCTGGCGCCCCTCGGGGAAGGTGACCGCGCCGGTCTCGTCGTTGATCATCCCGAAGACGTACGGGGAACCCGTCGCCTTCTTCGGGGTGCCGAACACCGAACTGCCGGCCGCGACGGCCGTGCTGCTCGACGCCGGAGCGCTCGAGCCTGTCGAGCCGGTCGAGCCGGTCGAGCCGGTCGAGCTGCTCGAACTGCAAGCCGCCGCGGTCAGCGTGAGCGCGACGGCGCCCGTCACGCTGAGCCATCTGGTTGGTTTCATATGTGCTTCCTTCGAATGGTGTGTATCTGTCGGTGCGGATGAGCCGGAGGCGGCCTGCTCAGGCGGCCGTCTCCCCGAGATAACTGGCGGCGAGTAGGTCACGCCGCTCGCGGAGCTCGGCGGCGGGTCCCTCGAGCCTGATCCGGCCGTGGGCCAGGACGTAGGCGCGATCGGAGATGTCCAGGGCCAGTGCGACGTGCTGCTCCACGAACAGCACGCTGCTGCCCAGCTCGTCGGCGGCCCGGCGCAGGATCGGGAGCAGCCGCTCGACGATCACCGGGGCCAGCCCGAGGCTCATCTCGTCGACGAGCAGCAGCCGCGGCCGGGTCACCAGAGCCCGCCCGACGGCCAGCATCTGCTGCTCACCGCCGGACAGCATTCCGGCCTTGCGGCCCAGGCACTTGCGTAGTTCCGGGAGCATCTCGAGCAGCTCCTCCTCGCGGCGGCCGGCCCCGCGCCCCCCGGCGAGCCGCAGGTGCTCGCGGACGGTGAGCCCGGGAAACAGGGCGCGGCCCTCGGGGACCAGCGCGAGACCCCGGCGGGCGAGGACATAGGCCGGCTTGCCTGCGACGTTCTCGCCGGACAGCTCCACCGTCCCCGAGATCGGGCGGTTGAGCCCGGCGATGGTCTCCAGCGTGGTGGTCTTCCCGGCGCCGTTCGGGCCGAGCAGGGCCACGACCTCGCCCGGCCGGACTTCAAGGTTGAGCTCGCGGACCACCGCGATCCCGCGGTAGCCCGCGTGCAGGTCCCGCAGCACCAGGCCGTGGCCGGTCGGGCTCGCGCTAGGCGGCTCCGGCATGGTGTCCTCCCAGGTAGGCCTCGATCACGCGCGGATCGTCGCGGATCTCCGCGGGGGTCCCGGCCGCGATCTGCCGTCCGAAGTCCAGGACCATGAGCTGGTCGCACACGCTCAGGACCAGCCCCATGTCGTGGTCGATGAGCAGGACCGTCACGCCGTGCTCTTCCGGCAGGGTCCGCAGCCGGCGTCCCAGTTCGAGGCTCTCGTCGGTGTCGAGGCCCGCCGCGGGCTCGTCCAGGAGCACCAGCCGGGGCTGGCGGGCCAGCGCCCGCCCGATGCCCACCAGCTTGCGCTTGCCCAGGGAAATCTCCGACGGGTAGCGGTCGACGACATCCTCCAGGCCGCAGACCGAGATGGCCCAGTCGACGCCGGTGCGATCCGGCGGGCGGTGCGGCAGGAAGAGATCGCGAAGCGCCGAGGCGACGGTCACGTGCTCGCTGGCCACGAGCAGGTTCTCATCGACCGTAAGGTCGTCGAACAGCTCGACCGACTGGAAGGTCCGGGCCAGGCCGAGGCGCGCGCGCCGGTAGGGGCGCAGGCTCCCGATGTCGCGGCCCCCGAACACGATCCGCCCCGCGGCGGGCCTGGTGTAGCCGGTCAGGGCGTCGATCATCGAGGTCTTGCCCGCGCCGTTGGGGCCGATCAGCCCGTGGACGGTGCCCTCGGCCACCTGCAGGTCGACGTCGGAGACGGCCACGACCCCGCCGTAGGTGACGCGCAGACCTGCGACGTCCAGCAGGGGCGGCCGCGTGGTCGGTGTGGCCATCACCCTCCCTACTTTCACATCATGAAAGTGATTTTCACTTACGCTACGGGATGGGGCAGCGGTTGTCCACCCTTACGCGGTCACGAATTAGCGACGCCCCGGGCGGAGCGGCGTTCTGCCTTGGCTAGGCCGACCAGGACTGCTCAAGGCCCTTGACCAGGGCCACCATGGAGTCGTGCAGCGGGGTGGGGACGCCAGCTCGCCGTCCCTCGGTGCCGATGCCGCCGTTAAGCACGTCGATCTCGGTCGGCCGGCGGGCCAGCACGTCCTGGAGCATGCTCGGCTTGTGGTCATACGCCTCGGCGACGGCCTCGGCCACGGCGTCGCCTGGCCGCCGCTCCAGCACGATCCCGGCTCGCTCGCAGACCGCCACCCCCTCCGCGACCAGCGCGTCGACCAGCGCGCGCAGCGCGGGGTCGGTGCAGACGCGGCCCACGGACAGCCCGGTTAGCGCGGCGGGCGGGCTCGTCGCGGAGTTGAAAATGACTTTTGTCCACTGCGGTCCCCGGGCGTCCGCCAGCGCCTGGGTGCGCAGCCCGCCCGCGGTCAGCAGCCGGGCCAGCTCCTCGACCTCGCGCATCCGGGCCGGCCGGGGCTCGAACGGCCCGAACCACGAGTCGCCTGGTGCGTCGTACCGCACGACGCCCGGCGCCACGACCGCGCCGGCCGTGACGATGCTCCCGCGGATCACGCGCGGCACGAGCTCGGCGATGACCTCCTCGTTCCCGAGCCCGTTCTGCACGCTGACCACGGCGGCGTCGGCCAGCGCCGCCCGCGCGCCCGCGACGGCCCGGTGCGTGTCCTGCGCCTTGGTGGCGACCAGGCCGAAGTGGCATGCGGGCAGCTCGCCGCCGTCGGTCCTGGCGTGGACCGGCACGGTGAAGTCCTCGCGCCCGGTGACCCGCAGCCCGCGCGAGTTCATCGCCGCGACGTGCTCGGCCCAGGGGTCGACGGCCCATACCTCGACCCCGGGGACGCGAGCCAGGTGCGCGGCGTACAGGCTCCCGATCGCGCCGCAGCCGATGACGGCGATGCGGACGGGACCGCCCGGGCCGCCGGTCACGCCGTGGCCAGGGCGGTTCGGGCGATGTCCGCGCAGAGGGCCGGGTCGCTACCGCCGACGCCCAGGCCGGCCACCACCCACCCGGCGTCACGGACCGGCAGGCCGCCGGGGGCGCTCAGCACGGGCGGTACGACCAGCGCTCCGACGCCGGGCCCGAACCGGGAGGCGAGGGCACCGCTGTCGCAGTCGAACAGGGCCGCGGCGCCCGCCACGGCCTGCGCCACCGCCACCCCGCCGGCCGGGGCGCCGTCCATCAGGTCCTGCTGGATCGGGTCACCGCCGCGGTCCACGACGGCGACCGCCACCCGGAGGCCGCGGCGCGCCGCCGCGTCCAGGGCGGCGTCGCAGAGCGCCCTGGCCCAGTCGAGCTGGGCCTGGCGGCTGGCCGGGGGCGCGGGAGCCAGGCCGAGGCTGTCGGCCGGGTCGACCGCCAGGTCGCCGAAGCGCTGCTCCCAGCG
>Ga0070730_10005147_pt1 | contig 11326 bp, 11 predicted proteins | sample Coa_R1_3_FD_66447 | JGI IMG/M metagenome (GOLD analysis project Ga0070730, IMG submission 66447) | Surface soil microbial communities from Centralia Pennsylvania, which are recovering from an underground coalmine fire - Coalmine... | ecosystem: Environmental > Terrestrial > Soil > Unclassified ... | reverse complement strand
GGACAAGCCGGCATTTATCTCCAGGACCATTTTTCGCCCTTCATGAATGTCACCGTCGATGCCGGCGCTCGCTATGACTACTTTGACCTTGTCGACACGCACGTACAGGTCAGCCCACGGTTTGGGGTGGCTTATCACATCACCAGAACCAAGTCGGTGATTCACGCTGCATATAACCGTCTGTTCTCTCCTCCTCCGATCGAGTATTCGCTGCTGGCCAGCTTTATCGGCACCAAGGCTGCCGACCCCGATCAGCGCGTCGGCAACGTGCGCGCCTACACGCAAAATTATTTTGAGCTGGGATGGCAGCAGGAGTTGGCGCGCGAAGTCGGCCTGGAAGTGGATGCCTACACCCACAGCGGCCATAACAGCTTCGAAAACCACGAGATCAGCATCTCGCGCGTCTTCCTGCCCATCAACTTTCATAGCGCGCGCTCCAGCGGCGCTGACGTGGTCCTCAACGTCCGCAATCTGGAGCACACCGGCGTAAGCGCGCGGCTCCAGTACACTGTCTCCCGCACGTTCTTCTACGGGCCGGTCACGGGCGGCTTCACCGGCGACGAACCTCTTGCCCCGGGTGAGCGCATTCAGCCCGCCTTTGATCAGACCCACACCGGCACCGCGAACCTTTTCTATCGCAACCGATGGAGGAACTCCTGGATCGGCACCGCTCTGCGCTACGGCAGCGGCACCATCGTGGAACGCGGCCCGCGCCTCGGTCAGCACCTCACCGCCGACTTGGCAGCCGGCTTCACCATGTGGAACGCCGAACCTCGCCGGCTCAATCTGGAACTGGACGCCACCAACATCACCGGCAATCGCTACAAGGTGTCCAAGGAAAGCGAAGAGATCCCTGTCCAGTTCGCTCCCTCACGCACTCTGGGCGGAAGCCTGAAGTTCCACTTCTAAAGGCACCTGCCATGAAAATCCCCTGCCTCGGGTAAAATATGGAGAGAAACCGCCTTTTTTCGTGTTTGGATCAACATGGGCCTGCGTCTTAACTCAGTCTTTGTTTTATTCATTCTCGCGGCCTTTTCTGCGGCTGCCTTTGCCGGCGACGCTTCCGTTTTGAAGCCGCCGCCGGGCGCCACCGTCGCCATCGTGATGTTTGAAGACCTGGAATGCCCGGAGTGCGCGAATGCCTATCCCATTGTGTGGGAGGCGGCCAACGCACACAAAATTCCCGTCGTGTTGCATGATTTTCCTTTGCCGCGGCATAACTGGGCTTTTGAGGCCGCTGTTTGGGCTCGCTACTTCGATGGCAAAGACACCAGGGCGCTGAAGGTCGGCAATGAGTTTCGGCGATTCATCTACGTCAATCAGCGCCAGATCACCAGAGACAACCTCCAGCAGTGGGTGGAGAAGTTTGGCGGGGAGAACAAAATTCCCGTGCCCTTGAACACAGACCCTGACGGCAGCCTGGCCGGGAAGGTCAAAACCGACTTCGCCCTGGGGCAGCGCATCGGCGTTGAGCGCACGCCCACAATCTGGGTGGTCGGCAATGGCGGCCTCTCTCAACCTCTGGTGGAGGAAGTGAAAGACCGTGCACAGCTCAATCAGATGATCGAAGACATGCTGGCGAAGGCCACTCCGGCGTCGGCCCCCAAAAAGAACCTTCCCCGCACAACCAAAAAATCGAGCCACGGAGCTCAAAGATGAAATTGTTCCTCAAATTGTCTGCAATCATCGCTCTCGGACTCGCCGCTCAGGCTGCTGATGGCTCCAGCCTGAAGCCGCCGCCCGGAGCGCGTGTAGCCATCGTGATGTTTGAAGATCTGGAGTGCCCCGATTGCGCGCGCGCCTATCCTCTGGTCCGGGAAACCGCGAACGCCCACCAGGTGCCGGTAGTCCTGCGTGACTTTCCGCTCGCGCACCATCTCTGGTCATTCGATGCGGCGGTATTCGCCCGCTACTTCGATACCAAATCAGAAAAGCTGGGCAATGACTTCCGCGGCTTCATCTTTCAGAACCAGCCGCAGATCACCCGGGAAAACCTGCGCCAGTATGTGCAGAAGTTTGCCGATGATAATAAGACGCCGCTGCCATCTGACCCCGATCCCCAGGGCAAGCTGAAGGAAAAAGTGCTCGCAGACCGCGACCTGGGCAGTCAAATCGGGCTTCAACATACGCCGACAATCTTTGTTGTCTCCAGCGGCGACGTTGCGGCAGTTGAGGTAACGGACCGCTCGCAGCTCAGCCAGATTGTCCAAGACATGCTGCAGAAGTCCCCAGCCAAGGCCCCGGCCAAACCAACTTCAACCCGGACCAGGAAAAAGGTTTACTGACATGAAATCAATCTTAAAAGCAGTCGCAGTTTCTCTTCCGCTGTTTTTGTCGCTGGCCGTCTTTGCCACCGACGCTTCTTCGCTCAAACCGCCTCCGGGGGCGCGGGTGGCCATTGTCGTTTTTGAAGACCTTGAGTGCCCAACCTGCGCTCGCGTCTACCCCCAGGTTTGGGAAGTCGCCAATGCGAACAAGGTTCCAGTGGTGCTGCATGATTACCCCATCGGCAGCCATCCCTGGTCGTTCGAGGCTGCGATCTTTGCCCGCTTCTTTGACGAGAACTCGCAACAGATGGGCAACGACTTTCGCGGCTATATCTACCAGAACCAGCCGCAGATCACCAAAGCCAACCTGCGCCAGTACGTGGAAAAGTTTGCCAATGACCACAAAGTGCCGCTGCCTTTCGCCTTGGATGCCGATGGCAAGCTGAAAGACAAGGTGGTCCAGGACCGCGACCTGGGCACTCGCCTGGGCCTGCAGCACACGCCGACTATTTTCGTGATCGGCAATGGCGGCGCAGCCACGCCGCCGGTTGAAGTTACTGAATATGACAAGCTCAATCAGATCGTGGCCGAGATGCTGGCAAAATCGCCGCCGCCGAAGAGTCCGGCGAAAGCTGCCCCAAAGATAAAGAAGAAAGTCGCAAAGAAATAGAACCCCGGTTGTTCCTGGCAAAGAAAATGCCCTCTTCTCGAGGGCATTTCTCGTTCAAAAGCGCGGGAGCAATCAGCTTGCTTTGGCTGCCTCAGCCACCAGCTCCTCGTAATCGGGCTCCTGGCTTAGCTCATAGGTCCTGGCAAAGGCAATTTTTCCCTGCTTGTCCACGATGAAGACCGCGCGGTCATTGATGCCCGGCACCGGCTCTCCCAGGCGCAGAATGCCATACTGCTGCGCCACGCCGGCATGCGGCCAGTAATCGCTGGCCAGCGGATACTCCTGCCAGCCAATGGATTTCTCCTGCCACGCGAGATGGCTGTAGATCGAGTCTGGACTTATGCCCACGACCTGGGCATCCTGTTCGGCGAACTTGGGCAGATACCTGCTGTACGCCGACATCTCATTGGTTCAGGTCGGACTCCAATCCAGCGGGTAAAACGCCAGGACGATCTTCTTTTTTCCGCGATGTTCGCTCAGCTTGAACTTCTGCCTCTGCTTTCCGACTACCGCGGGAAGCTCAAAGTCCGGCGCCGTCTCGCCTGCTTTCAAAGCTGCCATTCTTTCCTCCAGATCATATGGTTGCGGATAAATGAATCATTCTATCGTGCTCAAAAGATTTAAGACAGAGCGCGATGATCGGTTTTAGAATAAAAACGATCCCTTGGGTATCAGCCTCTGGCGAATTGCAGATGTCCGTCGCGAATCGCTGGATCTCTGTGAAGGAAGGTTCTTTAGGAAACGGCAGTCGGGCCATCGGCATCGAAACGTTGTGGGCAAACCTTCGCAGTCGGCGGCGGTTGCGCTCCGGGCGGCGCCATTAGGAGTGAAAATGCTGGGCTTCAGCAGTTACAACTACGAACATTTTTCGCGCGACCTGTTCCACGATCTGGCCCACAGCGACTATTCCGGCCCTGCGCCGGGCGAGCGTGCGCCGGATTTCAAGGCTGTCTCCCTTGACGGCGAGACGGTCCGCCTCAGTGATTTTGCCAGGAAAAAGAATGTTCTTTTGATCTTCGGCTCGGCCACCTGCCCCATGACCGCCAGCTCCATCGCCGGAATCAACCAGCTCTATGACCGCTTGCGCGGTGACGAGATCGAATTCCTCTTCGTCTATGTCCGCGAAGCCCATCCGGGTGAAGTGATCCCGGCGCATCGTTCCATGCGCGAGAAGATTGAGGCCGCACGCCTGCTGCGCGACGAGGAAGACATGCAGATGCCCATCCTTGTCGACGACCTGCGTGGCTCGATCCACCGCCGCTATTCCAAGCTGCCCAACCCATCGTTCCTGATCGGTAAGTCCGGCCGCCTGGCCTTTTTCTCGCTCTGGTCCAAGCCGGAGACGCTGGGCGCCGCAATCGAAGAACTTCTTGGAGTGCAGCAGGAGCGGCGCATGGACCATGCCATCGTCCATGGCGGGCAGGACCTCGCCATGCCCCTGCCCTATAGCGCGCTGTCTGCTTACCGCGCTTTGGAACGCGGAGGAAAGCAGTCGCTTAGCGACTTCCGCCAGGCTCTCGGCCTGCCGGCTCGCGTGGCGTTCACCGCTTCGCGCCTCACGCGCCCGCTGCTCGACCATCCCGGCCGCGTCATGTCGATTGCCGCGCTCACCGCCGCCGTTCTGGCTGGAGGCCTCTATGCCGGCTTCGAGCTGAGGAAGCGGCGCCTCGGCACCCGCCGCAATCCGTATCGCGCTTATGAAAAGGAAGCGGTGCGCGACACTGACACCGGCACGGATTACGGGGCAGTGGGGATCTGAAGCGATAGTCGCCGTTATTCTCCGAAACGAAACACCAGTCCGGTCGAAAGGCGAGCGTTGTTTTCTGTTCGGTCCAGGATCTTGGTCCTCAAGTAATCCGGCTGAAAGCGCACAATCCAGCGGGCCGAAAGCCGTAGATCAACTCCGCCACCAATGATCATTGCGAACGATGTAGCGGAGATTCTCGGCAGTGAATTTCCGAAGAAGCTCATATCTTCGTTGATGTGCGCGCCGCCAAACAGAGCATGCACGAAGGCCGTCAACTCCTGTCTGCGTACCGCTATCTGGGGACCGAAGGTAAAGGTATGGATATTGTGCAGCGTAGCCTCAGCGTTCCCGGTGCAAAGCACGCAATTCGCGGGTTTGAAAAGTGTGATTTTGGTAGGCGAGCCGTAGGAACCACCAAAATCCGCCACGATGCCCACTGCCCGGTTCAGGTTCGCGGCCGCGGCGAGATTCCAGCCATGCAGAAAGCCGCGGAACTCTCCGGCAGCAGGGTCAGTATTAGCGGGAAATCCCGCGTTGACGAAAGAATACCCGGCAAACAACTCCGCTTTCGGCGCGTCTTGAGCCCGCGCGCTCAGACCTACCGCAAATAGCACTGCCAGTACCGCACATCGTTGGCGCATGAGTCCTCCCGGCAATTTCATCTCCTCGCGTTCCTGAAGGTGCAATTCTTAGACCATCATGAATCCAACGAAAACTATCGCATAGAAGTTGTTAAGAGCATGTCATGCACAGCAGTCCTGTGGCACAACGCGTTTCCGGCTGTGTTGGTTTTCACCAGCGAAGGCATTGAAATCTACCCCGTGCCGGGCTCGAAAGCTATAAAGCCTGCGCAGCAGCAGTGATGGTCTGCTCAATATCGCTCTCCGTATGTGCGGCGCTCATGAAGATCGCCTCATATTGCGACGGCGGCAAATAGACTCCCTGCTCCAGCATGGCACCATGAAACTTCGCAAACGCCTGGGTGTCTGATTTCGCCGCCGTGTCCCAATCGTGGACTTCACCCGGCTGAAAGAACCAGGTAAACATCGAGCCCACACGATTCGCCGTCAGCGCCACGCCTTTCTTCTTCGCCGCCGTGAGCACTCCGTCCACCAGGGCCGCGCTCCGTCGCTCCAGCTGGGTGTAAAGCCCGGGATTCTGTTTCAATTCGCGCAACATGGCTAGTCCAGCCGCCATTGCCAGCGGATTGCCGGAGAGCGTTCCCGCCTGATACACGGGGCCGACCGGAGCGATCATGTCCATCAACTCCGCGCATCCGCCGTAGGCGCCTACCGGCAGTCCGCCGCCGATGATCTTCCCCAGCGTAGTCAGGTCGGGTTTGATCTTGTAAATCTGCTGCGCTCCGCCGAAGCTCAACCGGAACCCCGTCATCACCTCATCCAGAATCAGCACCGTGCCGTGCTGCTGTGTGATCCGCCGCAAGAATTCGAGATAGCCCGTCCGGGGCGGGACACAGCCCATGTTACCGACGACGGACTCAACGATCACGCACGCAATCTGATCCTTGAATTTTTCGAACGCCTCCTGGACCGCTGATTCGTTGTTGAACGGCAGCGCCAGCGTGTACTTCGCCTGTTCCTCCAACACCCCGGCCGAGCCGGGAATGCCCAGAGTCGCCACGCCCGAACCCGCTTTCACCAGAAGCGAATCGGCGTGGCCGTGGTAGCAGCCCTCAAACTTGATGATGTAGTTGCGCCGTGTGAACGCCCGCGCCAGCCGGATCGCCGACATCGTCGCTTCCGTCCCCGAGCTCACGAAGCGGACCTTGTCCATCGACGGGAAAGCCTCAATAACCGCCTCAGCCAGCTCGGCTTCTCGCGGTGTGCATGCGCCAAAGCTGGCGCCGTCGCGATTGGCCTTCTCCACCGCTTCCACTACGCTGGGAAAAGCATGTCCCAGAATCAGCGGCCCCCACGAACCGACATAATCGATGTACTCGTTGCCGTCGGCGTCATAGATGCGCGAACCCTTGCCGCGCACGATGTACGGCGGCTCGCCGCCTACTGACTTGAACGCCCGCACCGGTGAATCCACGCCGCCGGGGATCACCCGGCATGCGCGGGCATGCAATTCCTGCGATTGTTTTCGCTGTTTCATTTGGACTCTTGAATATACCGCAATGAAAAGCAGCCGAACCACAAAGGAAGCGAGGGATGCTTATTTGCTTTGGGTCGCTTTGTGCCTTTTGGGGTTGGTGCCTTTTGGGGTTGGAGCCTTTGCCGCGCCGTGCCGCTCTTTGTCGCTGGCGGGCTTTTCATCGTTTTGCCAGAATCAGCTCGTTCGAAAACATGGAGGGAACATGAAACGCAATCTAGTTGCAATCTTCATTCTCATCACTGCGCTTGGCAGCTTTGCCCAGTCTGCCTCACGCATCCCTGACAACCGCGAGCTGGTCGCGCACGCACGCAGCTATTACGTGGATTCCGACAGCTTCTACATGAAGCGCGAAGCGCTCGAAAGCTCGCTGCTTGGCCAGGCCGAATTCAAGGCCTGGCAGCTTCAGGTCACCAACCGTGCCGACCTCGCTGACATGATCGTACACGTCAAGCGCGTGCCTTTTTCCAACCACTTCAGCTATACCGTCAAAGACCGCGCCACCGACACGATTGTGATGGCTGGCAAGGTCGACTCGCTCGCCGGCACCGTCTATGGGCTTATTGCCAAGGAGATCGTAGAGAAGATGGTCGCTCTGCGCGGCGATCCGCTGCATGACTCAAGGAAGGGTGACAAAGACGCGCAATAGCAGCACTCGTCCCCAATTCCCTTGGAACTCGGGTTCCGTTCGATATAGGATGGCGGCTCCAACTCGCAACTGGAGCTGCCATGAATCGCATCCGCGAGGTACTACGCAACGAATACGTTGGGGCTGTGGCGATCGGATTCCTTTTCGCTCAGGTGATCGGCATCGTGATCAGCCTCGTCATGCGGCCGGTCAACTTTTTTGTTGAGCGGGCCTCCAGGCCCGGTGCTTTCGGGCGCGTGGATACCGAAACCTTTCCCTGGGCATCATTGATCAGTCCCGCTCTCAACGTTCTGCTTCTCGGCCTCATCTCTTTCTTGCTTCTCCGATGGCTGTACCCGAAAGCCGCGGTCCAGCAACACGCCGGCGAAGCCGCAAGCAATGCGACGGAGGAAAGCGGAGGCCCGGAATGAGTTTCCAAGTCACAAAGTCGAGTGATGGACGAAAGTTTCATACCAGTGTCACCGCGGTATTGAGTGCAGTGTTGCTTGGTGCCTCAATACTGTTAATTGTCAACGGACTCCAGGAAGTCTTGCAGCCAGGACTAGTCTGGCTGGTCAATCTCAGTATTGACCAAGGGCACTTTCCCTTCAGCCGTCTCCCACACGGCGGCGCGATATGGTCCCTCGTACTTCTCGAATTCCTAACCGGAGCCGGTGTCCTATGCCTCAGCTATGGGCTGGCAAGCTGGAATTACAGGAAGCGCAGTAAACCCTAGGATTGGGTAGAAGCGTTGTCGGCCGCCGAACCCTGCCCCGCTGCACTAAGGTGCGATAAAATGTCTGTGTGATCCTGCCGTTCGTCCGCGAAGTCCTGGCGGACGTGGAAAAGAGTCCAGGGTTCCAACAGGCGGCCACGTATTTGAAACAGCGGAGGGGGGAGTCAAAATCCCCTGCGGGGCGTATCCGTCTGTCCGGGCTGCTTCCCACGGCAAAATCTCTTCTGGTTCCCTACCTCCAGCGCACTGCCGGCGTCCCATTTATTCTGATCGTCCCGGATAACCGCGCCGCTGAGGCGATTCTGCCCGTCATCCAGTCTTTTTGCGAACTGACCGGGGCGTGTTCTCCGCAGGCCGTAATCAAGCTACCGGCCTATGACGTACTCCCATTTGAGAACATGTCTCCGCACCCGGAGATCCAGGAAGAGCGCGCCACGGCGTTATGGAAGATCTCGACCGGCGCTGCCTCGATCATCATTGCTCCTCTGGCAGCCGCGGCCATGCGCCTGCACCCGGCCGATCACTATTCCGGCCTGGCACGCGTCGTTCGCCGCACCGAGTCGCTCGATCTCGATGAACTGGTCCAGCACCTGAACACCGTCGGCTACTCCGCAGTCGACGTAGTCGAGATGCCCGGACAATACGCGGTTCGCGGCGGCCTGTTCGACGCCTATCCTCCGGAAGCCGACCGTCCGCTTCGCATCGAGCTGTTCGGCGATGAAGTTGAATCCATCCGCAAGTTTGATCCCGGTACGCAACGTTCGGCCGCGCCGGTGGACGAAGTCGTGCTTCTACCGCTCACCGAAACTCCGGTCCGCGAAGAGCTGCTGACGGAAATTCACGCGCGTCTCTCCGGCTCTCGCGTTGAAGGAGCGGCAGAGACGGTATGCAGCTCACTGGCGGAAACCGGCGTCACAGTTTTTCCTGGCTGGGAGTTTTACGCTCATGCCGGGGCGCGGAACACGTTCTTCGAGCTTCTACCCAATGCAGTGGTCTTCCTGAATGAGCCTTCGGCCATTGAAGCCGAACACGAGCACTGGTGGGACCGCGTGGTGCAGCGGCACGAGCAGAGCCTTGTGGGCAAGCTGGCCACGCCGCCAGATATCTACATTACTCCGGAGCAATGGACGGAGACGATTGCGCGGCTTTCCGGCGGCAGCCTGGAGCATCTCGGGGTGCTGCGGATCGCCGAAGCGGAAAATGCATTGGGCATTACCGCCCCGGAGGTTCCCGAGCCCGGCCTAGTTGAGCTTTCCACCCAATCTACCGCGCGGTTTCACGGATCAGTCCCGGCCATGGTGGAAGAGGTGAAGAAGCTCACGTCGCAAGGCCAGCGGGTGATCTTCGCCGCGCCTAACACGGGCGAGGTGGAGCGCCTGGCTGACATCTTCACCGAATATCAGCTTCCGTTCCGGCTGGGCAGCCGCACCCCCGCTCCAGGCAGCGAAACCTATCTCGACGAGACGGCATACTTCTCCGGCGACCTGACCACTACAACCATTGTTCGCGCTACCGTGCCTGAAGGCGTGGCCCTGCCCGATTCGCACCTGGTGATCTTCGGCGCGCGCGATCTGTTTGACGAATCTGAGATTGAGCCGCCGCAGCCGCTGCGCCGCAAAGCCAAGACCGCGGCGTTCATGTCTGACTTCCGCGATCTTGCGGTCGGGGATTTTGTCGTTCACGTCGAGCACGGCATCGGCATGTACCAGGGACTGAAGGAAATCCAGCAGGGCGATATCACCGGCGAGTACATGGTGCTGGAGTTTGCCGAGGCGGCCAGGCTCTACGTTCCGCTCACGCGCCTGGATCTGATCCAGAAGTATCGCTCGAGCGAGGGCGTTCGTCCGCCGCTGAGCCGGCTGGGCGGCACTGCCTGGGCCAGGACCAAGGCCCGCGTGAAGAAGGCCATGAGAGACATGGCTGATGATCTGCTCAAGCTGTATGCAGCGCGCAAAGCCGCGCAGGGCCACACCTTCCCTCCGGACACGCAGTGGCAAAAGGAATTTGAGGACACCTTCGAGTTCAACGAGACGGATGACCAGCTTACGGCCACTGCGGACATCAAGCGCGATATGGAATCGCCGCTGCCCATGGACCGGCTGCTCTGCGGTGACGTAGGCTACGGCAAGACCGAAGTCGCCATGCGCGCCGCCTTCAAGGCCGTGCAGGACAACAAGCAGGTTGCGGTCCTGGCGCCCACCACGGTACTGGTCTTCCAGCATTTTGAAAATTTCAAGCGCCGCTTTGCCGCCTTCCCCATCAGCATCGAGATGATGAGCCGCTTCCGCACCACGAAGCAGCAAAAGGAAACGGCCGAGCGCATCGAGCAGGGTAAGGTCGATATCGTGATCGGCACGCACCGCATTCTCTCGCAAGACATCAAGTTTCAGGACCTGGGGCTGGTGGTGGTGGACGAAGAACAGCGCTTCGGCGTCCGCCATAAGGAGCGGCTGAAGCAGCTCAAGAAGCAGGTCGACGTGCTGACCATGTCCGCCACGCCGATTCCGCGCACGCTCCACATGTCGATGGTCGGCCTGAGGGATATGAGCGTGATTGAAACACCGCCCAAAGACCGCATGGCCATCCAGACCGTAGTCGCTGCGTACGACGAAAATCTGGTCAAGTCCGCGCTGGAACACGAGCTCGAACGCGGCGGCCAAGCCTACTTCGTGCACAACCGCGTGGAATCAATCTACGAGATTGCCACCAAGTTGCAGGAGATGCTGCCGCGGGCGCGGGTGATCGTCGGCCACGGGCAGATGTCGGAAGGCGAGCTGGAAAAGGTGATGCTGACATTCGTGCGCCACGAAGCGGACATTCTGGTTGCGACTACCATCATCGAAAATGGCCTGGACATTCCGCTCTGCAACACCATCATCATCAATCGCGCGGACCGACACGGCCTTTCCGAGCTCTACCAGCTTCGCGGACGCGTAGGACGGTCCAACCGCCGCGCCTATGCTTACCTTCTTGTGCCGGCGGAGCAGGAGCTTGCTCCCGTCGCGCGGCGAAGGCTGGCGGCGCTGAAAGAATTCTCTGACCTGGGCGCAGGCTTCAAGATCGCCGCGCTCGACCTGGAGCTGCGCGGCGCAGGCAATCTCCTGGGCGGCGAGCAGAGCGGCAACATCGATGCCGTAGGTTTTGAGATGTACACCAGCATGCT